>Ga0070672_100000690_pt1 | contig 19925 bp, 19 predicted proteins | sample KBSM13metaG_FD_66151 | JGI IMG/M metagenome (GOLD analysis project Ga0070672, IMG submission 66151) | Miscanthus rhizosphere microbial communities from Kellogg Biological Station, Michigan, USA - KBS M1-3 metaG | ecosystem: Host-associated > Plants > Roots > Rhizosphere > Soil ... | reverse complement strand
CAACAAGGGCCTTCTACATCTGCGAATCCGCACCATAACGGTGCCCTTAAACTTGTGGGACAACAAGAAACAGTAGAAACCAAGGACAACTCCACGACTCCCGGAAGAATGCTGAGGACCTGGCAGTATGATACCCAATGAGATGCGCGCACATAAGTCACCGATACAATAAATGATTCTTGTTAACAGCAACGGGAAGACGCTGCGTCCTCTCCACCTGTTCCGCAGGACGGGGCAACTCGCGTACCACAAAGGCAGTGGCGATCCATGTCCATACGGGGTTTTAATGTGCCCATCGCACGCCTGGACTTTCATAATCGGACATCCTGTCGTTCATTAATGACACAACAATAGTGATTGTAACGAATCTTTTAATGTACCTCTGGGTTGTCTTCTTATTTCATCGCCCGCATTGCAATAGGCAAGAGACAAGACTAAGCTGTGTCTCCATGCCAACCCACCGTCGCGTCTCACGCCGGAAAAAGGGAAAAATCATGAACGGAGTCACAGATCACAATGAAGTTGGTCCGGACTTGAAGGGGAAGAATCCTAACATTTGTCAGCACGCCCGCATGCTGATTGATCAATATACAGCTGGTCATCAGAAAACGGGAAAGCTCCTTTGCAAGGAATGCGGAGCAATCGTTTCTGATCCTCGCTTAGGTTTACCGGTTGCGGCCCGTTGAGATGTGTCGCACAGTTCCCCAATGGCAGTCTTCTCTCCCACGAGAATCGGGTCGAGTAGGCCGCATTGAGCTGCCGCGGCCTCTCCCTCAATGACGTGTCGTTCCGTGGTATCCACGACCACGATCTTGAGGCGAGGCAGACACGTGGCCTCCCCCAGCAGGTCTTCAAATGTTCTGAGCTCCATGTCATTCATGTGCGGTGTCATCGTATGACTGTTAATAGGTGAGCATGGCCGCAATGTCTCTCCCATGCTCACGCGGTCAGCACCCCTTCTTTGCTCTTTAGAAATTCTTTCGTGATTCCCAGGGCCTGATCGGTCTTCTGGATTGACCGCTCGCCCTGTTGCTCCGTTCCTGTCAGAGCCCGCATCGCGTCGATCGTCTCCGGCACGACGATCGCTTGGTTGAAGACCTGGTAGGTGTAATAGGCTTCGTTGCCGTTCACCGTAAGGACATCTTCCCACAGCGCCACTTCCCACAGATCTCCGCGAGGGCGCCCCAAGTCGCTCATCAGTTCAATCGTGCTGTTCGTAGCCGCCACACCGTCGCTCATGCGAATAAAAGCGATTCGTGGCGCGGCCCGAAAGGCCGCCAGCACCTCATCTTTGCTTGCTGAGCGGGTAAGTTCCACCCACCAGGTGTGGAGGTGGCTGCTATTATGAGACGCTTTGACGGCGATCGTCATGACGTCCAATTCTGGGTCAACAGTTTTCGCATCCGGCCCTTGATGGCTCGGAATCGTCTTCTCGGGGATGACTGTGTTCATGATGCCATCTAGATGCGCTTCCCATGGGTCGGAAGCCCGACGTATCAGCGTGCCTCGTGCACGCTTTAAGAGGCCGACTTTCTTCAGAGCGCCGAGGGTTCGCACGATAGAGGTGGTGTTGCACGACACGACCCGGGTGCTGGCCCGCCCGAGTGCCGTTTCATAATTGGCCTGCGCCACAAACGAATGCCCGGTCAGCATGTGCGATTCGCCCCCCTGGTAAATCGCCTTCACGCCGGCCCGCTCATAGAGAGGCTTGTTGGCCGCACCGATTTTCTTTGGCGTGCAATCCGCTACCACGTCGACCTGCTGCAGCAAATCATCCAGCGTGCCAACGACCGTAATCCCGGCCGCACGCATCATCGTCACCTTATCCGGCAGCGCCGCATAGATATTCAGGCCCAGAACCGCCGCCGTCTTGATCCGATAGTCGGTTACGACATCGGCCACGCCGATCAAATCCATGTCTTCCTGTTGTCTCACCGCATCGGCCACGCGCTTGCCGATTACACCATAGCCGTTGACTCCGATTTTGATCTTCTTCATAGGATCCCTCTCTCCAACTGGCCTCGCCACGGTTTACTGTGATTTCTCGTTGAGCACCTTGATCCCAGGCAGCTCTTCCCCGCCGATGAATTTCAACGAGGCGCCACCACCCGTTGACACATGACTGATCTCTGTTTCTAACACTTCCGCCTTGCGCACCGCCGCGACCGTGTCGCCGCCTCCCACGACGGTGAAGGCGCCGCGCCAATGCGCGAGCGCCATGGCTCGCGCGACGTCGACCGTTCCGTCGGCAAACTCGTCGACTTCGAAGGCCCCCATGGGACCGTTCCAGAACACGGTTCCCATGCCCCGCAGCAGCTCATGCGCGAAGGACAACGAGGCGTCGCGGCCGATGTCCAGTCCCTTGAAGCCGGCAGGGATCGCTCGATGAACGTTCTGGAGTTTGTCCCCCTCCTCCACGCTCCTGGCGATGACATGATCTATTGGCAGCAGAATGCGTTCCCGATACCTGGCCAGCACGTCTTTGGCCCAAGGCATGAATTCATGCTCGACCGGTGAGTCGCCCGTTGCCACTCCTTGTGCGGCCAGGAACGTATATGCGATGCCTCCGCCCAGGAGCACGGTGTCGGCCTTGGGAATAAGCGCTTTCAGCGCCGACAACTTGTCTTTGATCTTGATGCCGCCGACAACCACCCTGAAAGGGCGGGCGGGATAATCGCGAATCTGACTCAAGACCTCGATCTCCTTGCTCACCAAGAAGCCGGCCAACCGGTCACGAAACAGTTGCGCCGCCCCATAGGTCGAGGCGTGTGCGCGGTGCATCGTCCCGAACGCATCGTTCACGTACAGTTCAGCGAGTGAAGCGAGCTGCTGGGCAAAGACAGAATCATTCGCTTCTTCTCCCCGCTCGAAACGCAGGTTCTCTAGCAGCAGAGCCTCTCCGGGCTTCATGTCGTCGAGCGCTCGCTTTACCTGCTCGCCAACGACCGCGCCGACGAACTTCATCGCGGAAACCTTCAACATTTCTCGGAGTCGATCGGCAACGGGTTTCAAGGACAGCTCCGGCACCAGTGTTCCTTTGGGTTTTCCCAGATGAGAAGCCAGGATGACTTTGGCGCCCCGCTGACAGAGATATTCAATGGTCGGGATGGCGCGGCGGAGGCGATAATCCTCCCGAATCTTGCCTTTGGAGATGGGCACATTGAAGTCCATGCGGACCAAGACAGGTCGTCCTGTAAAGCGATCATCGGGCAGATCAGAAATCATTTTCTTCATACATCTACTTTCCTTTCATGCCTGCGCCGAATCGTCATGCGCCTCATCTTTCAACTGCAGGATCGCCCCGGTTATCTCGATCGCATCGGGTGAGCATGAGACTGCCGATCCCTTGTTGGATCAGGACCCAGCGCGAAGTCCAGATAATCACTCGCAGCTGCCGCAGACGGCGATGTTCGGCACGTCTTGTCTGCTGCCATGGCCAAGACAATCATCGCTGTCACGGCTCGGTTTTGGTCACGAAGATGGGGCGAAGACTTGGATCCCTTCATATCCTTGCGTCTATTCCACTTCCTTCACCATGTCGATCGCCCCGCAGGGACACTCCTCTACGCATAAGCCACAGCCTTTACAGTAGTCATAGTTGATTGCGTATCGTTTTCCCTCGCCAAGCTTGATCACGGCATTATCGGGGCACACAGCATAGCAGTTGTCGCACTTGAAACAGTTGCCACAGGACAGACACCGACGCGCCTCTAAGAGCGCCGTGTCCACATCCAGGCCACCGACGATTTCTTCGAAGGTCGAGCGGCGCCGGATGAGATTCAACAACGGTTGTTTGGATTGGTCGGCGTCGGTGTAGTACCAGGTATTCAGGCGGTCGAACGTGGCTGGCGCATGACCTTCAGGCTTAACGTACGTCGTTCCGCGAAGGAACGCATCGATATCACGCGCCGCCTTCTTGCCATGACCTGTGGCTATTGTGACAGACTGGTCGCCGGGCACCATGTCACCGCCGGCAAAGATGCCGGGATGTCCCGTCATCATCGTCTGATCGACCTCAACGGTCCCGTCCTCTCGCACCTGCAGCCCAGGCACCGATTTGAGAAAGCTCGTATCGGCGCGTTGCCCCAAGGCCAGAATCACAGTGTTGGCCTCAATTGTCTCGAGGCGACCAGTGGGTTGTACTTTCCCCTGCTCATCAAGTGTCACTTCCTCGACCGTTAGGGTCGATTCGTCGCCCTTCGCAATCTTTCGTAACCATTGGAACTGTACGCCTTCTTCCTCGGCTTCCATGATTTCGCTGGCAATAGCCGGCGAATGGCCCAAGTCTCGCCGGTAAATGATGATGACTGGTTCCAGCCCTAACCGCTCAACGCTGCGCGCCACGTCGATGGCTGTGTTGCCACCGCCGTAGACCGCGACTCGTCGTCCCAGCTTGGGGAGATCGGCCCCTTCCATGCTGCGCAAGAAGGTGACCGCGTCAAGCACGCGCTTGACGTCACACCCTGGAATCTCGATACGCCTGGCCTGGTGCGCACCGATGGCGAGGAAGGCCGCGTCGAACCGACCTTCCGCGATAGTAGCCTCCAGGTCTTCGACCCGGCTGTTTAGCGTGATCGTCACGCCCATGGATTCAATCCTCGCGACCTCGGTCTCCACGATGTCGCGGGGCAGCCTGTACTTGGGGACGCCGAAGCGCATCATGCCCCCGGCTTTCGGACCGGCTTCATGAATGGCGACCTCGTGCCCGAGTCTGGCCAGATGATATGCCGCGGAGAGTCCGCCAGGTCCTGCACCGACGATCAACACCTTCTTGCCGGTACGGGGAGCGCATTTCACCGTCCAGCCTTCCTTGATCGCTTGATCGCCCAGAAATCGTTCCACTGCGTGAATGCTAACAGCCTCATCCAGTTGTGCTCGATTGCAAGCGCCTTCACATGGGTGGTAACAGACGCGGCCGTGGATCGCCGGCATCGGGTTGTCCTGCATGAGCTGCTGCCAGGCTTCCTCGTAAGCCCCTTCTTCAGCGTGATACAGCCAGGCTTGGATGTTCTCCCCAGCTGGGCAGGTGTGGTTGCACGGCGGCAAGCGATCCACATACACCGGTTTCATGGTGCGCCAGTTCCCCGTATGGTTGGCCAGGCTTGTGTTCGGATCGAGCGTGATGGCAAACGGTTTGCGGTCCATAGGAGTCCCTTATCTCAGCAGTCCATAGAGGGCGATGTTGTGGTCTGCAATTGCTTGGATCCCAGCGATGGCGTCGGTGTCCGGTGGCGGACCGAACAGATGCGCGAACCGGTTCTGTAGCTCAAGATACCGCTCGACGGGAACCTTGCGGCGAATCGACGAGGACTGGATGACGGTACCCCACTCCGCCTCGAACAGTGGGAACAATCCCGACTCCACCGCCAGACGGGCGATCTTCATCGTATGTGCCGGGTCCGCGCCCCAACCCAGTGGACATGGCACCTGGATATGGATGTACCGCGCCCCGCAAATGCCGATGGCCTTTGTGACCTTGCGTTCCAGATCGTGGAGATCGGCGACAGATGCTGTCGCGACATAGGGAATCCCGTGCGCAAGGGCAATTCGCGGCACATTTTTACCGGCACCTAGCGGATTGCCCGGATGCTCACTCACGACAGGCGTGGTGTTCGTTTGGGCGAACGGAGGGGTGGCGCCCGAGCGCTGAATCCCGGTGTTCATATACGCTTCGTTGTCGTAACAGACGTACAACACGTCATCGTTGCGCTCGAACATTCCGGACAGACAGCCGAAGCCAATGTCGACCGTCGCGCCGTCGCCGCCTTGCGCGATCACTTTCACAGTGTCGCGTCCCTTGGCACGAAGGGCCGCCGCGACGCCGCTGGCCACGGCCGGTGCGTTCCCAAACAACGAATGCATCCAGGGAATCTGCCATGAGCTTTCAGGGTAGGGACTTGAAAAGACCTCCAAACAACCGGTCGCATTCACGGCAATCAATTGTTTGTGGCTCGCGCGCACGGCGGCATCGATCGCGTAGCGCGCGCCCAGCGCTTCTCCGCACCCCTGGCAGGCCCGATGGCCGGAATTGAGCGAATTGGTCCGATCCATCCGCGACTGGACTGTCCGGGTGCCTTCGTCGAGCAAACGGTTTCCGGCCGTGAAGGTACCGGTCTGGTAGAACTTGATGCGCTCAGTGGACATGGCGTCTCCTCAGATCAGTTTCACTCCGATGGCGTTCACGGCTCGAAGCACCTGTTCGGCCATTGGACCTGCACGCCGCGTATCCCGCCGGGGGGAGCGTTCCTGGTCGATGACGTTCCAGTTGAGGTCTAGAAAATGAGGATCGGCGAGTCGCTCACCACGGGCCGCCTGGATCATCTGTTTCAATGAGGCCTTCGAGATGGATCGACCTCCCAAGCCCGCAATGACGGTGTGGACAGGACCTTTGAGCGCCAACTGCACATCGGCGGATACGATCCCGCCCATACCCACCGCCAGGTCTTTCTCCACCACGATGACGCGTGTCACTCCTTCCAGCAACGCCCGCAGTTGCTGCTTCGGGAAGGGTCGATAGCATCCGATCTTGACGCAACCCACGGCGACGCCTTCATGACGCAGCTCATCTACCGCGTCTTTGATCGTGCCAATCACAGACCCCAATGCGATCACCACGATATCGGCGTCTTCCACGCGATACGGAGTGCACAGGCCTCCGGATCGTCGATGAAAGTGTTGTTCGAAGACCCCCGTCAATTCCGGTATTAGCTCCAGTGCGCGGAGATGTTGATGGTGCGACAAGTACTTGACCTCCATAAACGCCTCCGGCCCCACCATAGCGCCGATGGACACCGGAGCGGTGACGTCAAGGACTTGTACTGGGGAGTAGGGGGGAAGATAGCGGTCGACTTGAGAGGCGTTAGGCAGGTCCAACGGCTCGTAGGCGTGCGTGAGCACATAGCCGTCCATGCAGACCATCACCGGGCAACTGAGTTCTTCAGCTAGACGAAAGGCTTGGATGTGGAGGTCCGCCGCTTCCTGATTGTCCTCTGCGAAGAGTTGAATCCACCCGGCGTCGCGTAACGCCATGCTGTCCGAATGATCGTTCCAGATATTGATTGGAGCGCCGATCGCGCGGTTGGCGACCGTCATGACGATCGGAAGCCCCAGTCCGGCCGCATTGTAGACGGCTTCAGCCATAAAGAGCAGTCCTTGGCTGCTCGTGGCCGTGTAGGTGCGGGCTCCTGTGGCCGAGGCGCCGATCAGCACACTCAAGGCGGCGAACTCAGACTCTACATTGAGAAACTGGCAGCGGCCTATCTCGCCCTTCGCGGCCTTTCGAGCGAGACGCTCAACAATGTGCGTCTGCGGTGAGATGGGATAGGCTGCAACTACATCTGGCCGGCAGAGCGCCACCGTTTCGGCCACGGCTTGGGATCCTTCAATCTGTACGGTCATGGGCAATCCCCCCGTAGTACAGTGACGTGAGTGGTGACATACTCATATGCCTCTTGCGCTGCCGAAGCATTCGCCTCTCCGATCGGACCAGGAAATTTATGAAGAATCGCCGATTCTACGGAGGCAAACGTTATCAGTCCCGTGAGTGCGGCAAACCCACCTAGCAACGGCGCATTGGCTATGGGTCGGTTGAGGTACTTCAACCCGAGGTCCGACGCAGGAAAGGAGAATACATGGCCATTGGGTAAGGTTGACAGAAACTCCTCAAGGTGTAGTGCATCTAGGGACTGCGGCGAGTTAATCAATACATATCCCAAGGGAGCGAGCCCTGCGAAGACGTCGACCTGATCCAACAGGGTGGCGTCCTGCACGATCAGCGCATCTGGGCTCATGACCGCTTCACGAAGGCGGATGGCTTTTTCATCAATGCGGCAGAAGGCTGCAACTGGGGCCCCCATGCGTTCTGAGCCGAAGCTGGGGAAAGCCTGCGCGTACTTGCCGTCCGTGAATGCTGCTAGCGCTAGCAGCTCAGCTGCTGTAACGACGCCCTGTCCCCCGCGCCCGTGGAATCGGATTTGCCACATCGTTCACCTGTCTGTCATGATTCGAGTTCCCACCATGGTAGATACACAGAGGGATGCCCGGGCGCTCAAACGGCGGTTGTAGTTCGTCTCTTCATTGAGACCATCGATCGTAAGGAATACTGGATTCCACATTTGAACCTTAGGAATTGGCGCGCAGACGAATGATGACTCCTCTTTATCCGACATTCCTCTTAGCGAGGTTTCCGATACGAATCCCCTTCTGCACGTCTTTCTCTGCCACACTGGGTTAAGCATAAGGAGCGTCATCTGCGAAGAATAGGCCAGCTAAGTAAAGACTAAGTTCCAGAAGGTTGCGCGGGTTCAGAATGTCGGACCACCTACCAGTCTGGGGAACTTTAGAACAGCCGGCAGCTAAACCTGTGGCCAAATTCCCCAAAAGCGGCGAGCTAGCTGCTGACAGCGAGAGGTGGGACTGCGGAGACCAGGGTGTTCATCGGAAAGATCTCAACGAACTTGCCAGAATTATGGGCGAATGCCTTAGCCAAGAAGATCTTGCGAGGGAAATGTGCATGACTGCCAACACTTTCACTCGAGAAACGGCAACTACTAGCCTTTACAGAGCTTCTAAACGTTGGGGTTGCCATTGCGACCTTCTTCCCGGAGATGGAGATTGCCCTTCGTCAAGCTCTGATTAAACCGAACGATGCGCTCCATTGCGCTAAAGCGTAGGAGCCTTTGTTCGTCGTGATAAGCCGAAATGGTTAGGAGAGTGGACATCGAAGGATTGTTAGGCTTTGGTGCACTTTGTGCTCCAAGGTTCATGTTAAAGGCATTAGCCATCACATTTGAAAATCATGTTCAATAGTCATGGCTTTACTCAGCGTCATATGGCGTTTGATTGGCAACTTTTCCGTGAAACCCTATTGGTCTGACGTACGCATCAGAAATCATGGACGGGGAACTTAAACCGACACTCTGTGAGCTGTTTGGAGTCACCCAACAGGAACTTGCCACGACGTGGTCCTTTCTTGGTTTCTCCAACGAGGATGTGGCCAATATGAAACTCATCGAGCGTGTCATTGCAGAGGACATTGATCAGATCCTTGAGGACTTCTATACCCACCTGCAGCAGTACGACGAATTGCGGCGATTCATCTCCGACAGCGAGACGGTCAAGCGGCTTAAAGGGACATTGCGCGAGCATTTACTCTCGCAAGGTCAGGACGAGTTCAGTCAACTCACCTATGCTGAGTCCTGTTTACGAATCGGCTACACGCATGAACGCATCGGCTTGAAACAGAAATGGTATCTAGGAGCTTACGTTAAGCTCACGGAGCTGATCGCTTACCGTCTGGCAGCGCGCTTTTCTAGCGATGCCGCGCCCCTTGGATCACTGCTAATGACCCTCACTCGGCGATTCAAGTTCGAGGAGATTTTGGCAGTCGAAACATATTATCAGGCCACGATACAACGCTTAGAAAGCAGTCTGTCCCAGCTAGAAGAGACCCGGCATCAATTGCAGGAGTTGTCACGCTTGGATAGTTTCACGCGAACATACAATCGACAATACACGATGGAAGCCTTGGAGATGGAGTTGGTGCGAAGCCGTCGATTCAAACATCCCTTCGCCCTCCTTTTTGTCGATTTTGATTTTTTTAAGGAGCTCAATGACCGGCATGGTCATGCCTTCGGTGATTTCGTGATCCAGAGGGCCGTCGGTCTCATCAGACATATCGTGCGACCCACCGATATCTTCGGACGGTACGGCGGAGAGGAGTTTCTGATTGGCCTCGTGGAATGTGAGCAAGCAGAAGCGGTCCGGACGGCAGAGCGAATTCGTTTAAAAATATCCCAGCACGCGTTCACGCGAGATCAGATTAGTGAATCTCTTACCGTAAGCATCGGGGTGGCATTAATGACTCCTCACCTAGACACGATTGAACGGCTCATGGGCAGCGCTGATCTTGCCTTGTATCAAGCAAAACATGCGGGCCGCAACCAGGTCCGGCTATGGGACGAGAATGCACGATGATGATTCGACCAATGCGTAATTGGAAACGATCGCTCTGTATTCCTTACAAGCGAGCTTCCCCGTTTTCTGGTAGTAGACGACGTCCGGGCTGTGAGCCTCTGGACAGGCGACCGAAAAGGAATGGTTTTGTTTCGGCCCTGACATGAACCCGCAAGCAAGCGCGCTACTCACCGATCTTTATCAACTCATCATGCTGCAGGCCTATATTGAACACAGCATGGAGCAGACTGCCGTCTTCGAATTCTTCATGCGCAAGCTTCCGCCGAACCGCTGCTTCTTGATGGCAGCCGGATTGGCGCAGGTACTGGAGTATCTCGAATCACCCCCCTTTGAAACATGGGAACTGGAATGGCTGGACCGTAGCGGACGCTTCAGCAATGATTTCATCGATTATCTGTCCGTGGAGGCGATAACATGCACCGTTTCATCGAGGGGCAGACGACGCCATTGGAATGAACGCATCAGCAATTCTATTAGCATCGCGCGGCCATTCGTCGTAAGAAAGATCATCGAACAATCCCCATAACGCTGACCCGCCATTGACAAGGTCAAGCCTACGTGTGCGACGCGTTGATTGCGAGAAAAGGAACACGGCGGTTCTAGGACGAGTCGACGCCATACGGCCCCCGAGAAGAAAGGAACGAAGTCAGTGAGGGCCCGGCCTATGGCGATACCTTGAGCCCTGTCGGGAGGTCCAAGATCAGAGAGGCCAGACTTGCTATGGTTTAACTAGAGGAGCACTTCGTACTCTCTTTGGGTTTTTGTTAGCATGGTCAGGAATGACAAACCAGTGGACGATGACCAGAAGGCTTTGCCCAATGCAGGTGAACGACTTATGACATTATCGAGACGACACAGTGTCGCTGCCATTCTGTTCGCGGTGGCTGCGGCGACGACTTACGTTAGCTACGAACATTTCTCAAACAGAGGACGCCTTCCCGAAGGCTTGATTCAAGTCAATGGTCGCATCGAGGGAGACCATATCGCTGTAGCAAGCAAGTTTACCGGGAAGGTCGATCGATTACTGACCCGGGAAGGCGACTCGGTTGCTCAAGGCCAAGTGATGGTGGAGCTGGACGATACACAAACCCGTGCAAAAGTACAGCAGAGCAGGAAAGCGTTCGATGCTGTCGAAGCGCAGGTCCAGGCAGCACATACCTCTCTAGCTATCTTGAATCTGGAAGTCCCGCTTGCAATTGAGGCCGCAGATGCGGGCGTTGCGAATGCCCGTGCCGTACTGGAAAAGACGAAGGCTGTCGAGTATGAAGCACGTCGCGATGCCGAGCGCATCAAGCCCCTGGCAGTCGAAAAGGCGACGTCCCAGCAGCAGCTTGACCAGGCCGAATCGCGATGGAGAGTCTCCCAGACCGAGATCGCGTCAGCCAACTCGGCGCTTGCCAAAACACTAAAGGAGCTGGCGCTAGCGGAACTAGGCTGGAAACGGATCAGGGCCAAGGAAGCTGACGTGGCCGCGCTGGAGCGACAGAGAGATCAGGCGGAAGCTGCAGTCGCCGAGGCTGAAAGCATCTTGGCCGATCTCACCATCACCGCCCCAAGCAATGGCACCATCACGACCCGGATGGTGGATATCGGGGAGGTCGTTGCGGCGGGCGCCCCGCTCTTCGAGGTGGTGGATCTCGATCACCTGTATTTGAAAGTCTATGTCCCCGAAGTACAGATCGGAAAGGTGCACCTCGGTCTGCCGGCACGTGTGTACGTGGATGCCTTCCCCGACCAGGCATTTCCAGGCACCGTGCGATATATCGCCTCCAAGGCGGAGTTCACCCCGAAGGAAGTCCAGACACCGGACGAGCGGGTGAAGCTAATCTACGCGGTCAAAGTCTATGTGAGCGAGAACCCCGAGCATCGTCTGACGCCCGGACTTCCCGCCGACGCCGTGATCCGTTGGAAGGACACCGTGGGGTGGATGAAACCGCGGTGGTGAGCAGATACAGACGACAGGCTTAGTGAATGTCGACTACGAAGATGAAGACTGAACCAGAACAGGCCGTCATCCGTGTCACCGACTTTGCCAAGGGTTATAAAAAGCATGTGGCCGTGGAGGGCGTCAACCTGGCGGTGCATCGGGGTGAACTCTATGGTCTGATTGGGCCGGACGGAGCCGGAAAGAGCACGCTGCTCAAAGCCATCGCAGGGGTTTTGGCACACGACAGCGGCACGGTTGAAGTGCTTGGGACGGTCATCGATTCAGAACAAGCCGCTGAGCACATTAAGGCACGGCTCGGGTTCATGCCCCAAGGCCTCGGGCTCAATCTGTATTCCGAACTGTCGGTCGAAGAGAACATAGATTTCTTCGCACAGCTGCGTCTGCTCGCCGATCCTGAGTTGACCATCCGAAAGAATCGCCTCTTGAATATGACACGACTGGAGTCGTTTCGCTCCCGAGCCATGAAGCATTTATCAGGTGGGATGAAACAGAAACTCGGACTTATCTGCGCGCTCATCCATCAACCCGAACTCCTCATTCTCGATGAACCAACGACCGGAGTCGATCCGGTGTCCCGTCGGGACTTCTGGGCAATCCTTGCCGAGCTGGTCCATGAGGGCAAGATGACGGCGATCCTCTCGACTGCCTATATGGACGAGGCGTCACGGTTCGATCGCTTGTCGCTGATGTTCCAAGGTCGGACGCTGGCGTCCGGCGAGCCGGACGCCATCATTGAGCTCGCGCCCGGATCTAAGGCAGTGCTACAAGCCACGCCGCAGCTTGTCGCCGTCGATCGACTCAAAAAGGCCAACCTGCAAGTGGAAACCGTGGGGCCATGGCTTCACATCTTTGGCGCCGGCGTCGATGCTCATACGCTGAGACGGCTCGTTACACAGGCTCTGGATGGATTGCCCATCACGGGGTTGGAATCGCATGAACCCGAACTCGAAGATGTCTTTATCAATCTTGTCCGGCGCGACGAGGTGGAACAGACGGAAGAGGTGGTAGGGATGGCCGATATTCAAGCCCCGGCTGCCGAAGGGCCCGCCATTGCGGCTGAGCAGTTGGTCCGGGACTTCGGTGCGTTTCGTGCTGTGGACGGGGTGAGCTTTACCGTGCTGCCGGGCGAAATCTTTGGGCTGCTCGGCGCCAATGGGGCCGGCAAGACCACTGTTATCAAGATGCTGACCGGAATCCTCAAACCGTCCGATGGGGAAGGGCGCGTGGCGGGAGCCGAGATCCGCCGGGGCGGAGGCGCCATCAAGGAAGGGATCGGATATATGTCCCAGGCCTTTTCACTCTATCTCGATTTGACTGTTGTGGAAAATATCAAGCTATTTGCCGGCATTTATGGTCTCAATCGTGTGGAAACGCACCGGCGGTTGGAATGGATCATGTCCATGGCAGGTCTGGTCGGCTATGAAGCGGAGTTGACGGGCAAGCTCCCGATGGGTGTCCGCCAACGCTTAGCGCTTGGCTGCGCACTGGTACACCGACCCCGCGTGTTGTTCTTGGACGAGCCGACGTCCGGTGTCGATCCCGTCGGTCGTCGCCGGTTCTGGAGCATCTTGGTTCGGTTGGCCCGGGAAGAAGCGGTGGCGATCTTGGTCACCACACACTATATGAGCGAAGCCGAGCATTGTGATCGCCTGGCCCTCATGTACGCCGGACGAATCATCTCGACCGGGTCTCCGCATGACATGAAGCAGGCGTTGGAGCGAGAGGCCGGGCAATTGCTCGAGATTGCTACGAGTGCGCCACAAGAAGCGCTCCGTCGCTTGATAGGTATTGGCTTCGCCAGTGCAACATTGCATGGTCGTGCTATCCATATACTCTCGAAGCGTGCGAAGGAAGACCAGGGGCGGATCCAGGCTGCGCTTGAAGAAGCTGCGATCCACCTGACGGCCATTGTGCCTCGCACGCTCACGCTCGAAGACGTCTTTGTCTATCGTGTGATGGCCATGGAAGAGGCGCAGAGGGAAGAGGTCCTCCCGTGAACCTTAGACGGGTACAGGCCGTGGCTCTGAAAGAGTGGCGCGAAACGGTGCGGGATCGGATGTTCCTGCTGCTCGCTTTCCTGCTGCCCGTACTGTGGCTGCTGGTATTCGGCTACGGGCTCGTCATTGACGTGGAGCAGATACCGGTCGCAGCGGTGGATTATGACCGATCGGAGTTGAGCCGGGACTATTTGTCGCGGTTTATGCATTCTCGCTATTTCGACTTCCGTGGCCACTTGAATAGTGAACGCGAGGTGGATGCGCTGCTGCAGACGGCTCATCTTCGGGCAGCCGTCATCATTCCGGAACACTTCGCTCGGCGCCTGCAGGAAGGAAAGACGGTGTCCGTCCAGACCTTGCTTGATGGGACGTTTCCTCTCTACACCGATATCGCGAAGGGGTACATCATTGCACTGAACAATACTTTCAGCGAAAAACTGGTCAGCGAGTATCTGAGCCGGACTTCCGGTCTGTCGCTTGAAGAGGCGAGACGCCGGGCTCAGCCGGTTCGGCTGGAGGTGCGCTATTTGTATAACGAAGAAATTCGCGGGACCTGGTCACAGGTGCCCGCGCTTGTGATGTTCGCGCTCATGGTCGCCTCACCGTTACTGACGGCCCTCGGGATCGTACGCGAGAAGGAAAGCGGATCGCTCTACAACATTTACAGTTCGACCGTGACCCGCGTGGAGTTCCTCACCGGCAAGCTCGCAACGTATCTGGCCATCGCGAGCGTGAATGTCGTCGTGTTGTGGGCCATGGCGGTATGGCTCTTCCAGGTGCCGTTCAAGGGCAACTTCGGCCTATTCTTTCTGGCCTCCGTGCTTTTCGTCATGGTGGGCACCGGCATCGGCCTCCTTGTCTCGCTTCTGGTCCGCACTCAAATGGCCGCGTTGGTCGTCACGATGGTGGTGAGCATGGTGCCGACGTTCCTGTTCTCAGGTCTCCTCGTTCCGGTCTCTTCCATGAGCCGAGGCGCACAAGTCCAAGCCCATCTTTTCCCGGCCATGTACTACACGAACATTCTCCGCGGCAGCTTCTTAAAGGGAGTCGGCCTGGAGGTGCTGTGGCTCGATGTCCTTGCCTTGGTCATTTTCGCTGTCGCGCTTCGCCTCTGGGGCTACTGGCTCTTTACTAAGAGGCCCCGCGCATGAGGCGGATCGACCACCATCATGGGCATGTCGCGCGCTGGCTGCGCCGTCTGTGGGTCATGACCTGGAAGGAATTGCTTCAGCTCAGCCGCGACCTGCCTCTGCTGCTGTTTCTTCTTTATTCATTTACACTCTCCGTGTATGTCAGTGCGTCGGGCATCACGATGCAGCTTCGAAATGCTGCCGTGCTGGTCCACGACGCGGATCACAGTCTGTTATCTCGCGAGCTGATTCACCGGTTCCACCAACCGTATTTTCAAGTTCTCCGTGAAATTCCCGATGCGGACGAGGGGATGCGAGAGTTGGACCGGGGCCACGCGATGGCGGTCCTCGACATCCCTCCCCGCTTTCACGAAGCGCTCCGGGCCGGGGAACCAGTCGCCGTCCAACTGCAGGTCGACACCACCAATGCGGCCCAGGGACTGTCCGCTGCCGCATATGCCGGTCGAATCGTCGCAGGGTTCGGGGCCGACACCGCAGCCGGCCAGCTGGTCTCCACGCTCCCGACAGTCCTGAGCGAGCACAGGGTGTGGTTCAATGCCGATCAGAACGAGACATGGTTCCAATCGATCACGCACATTCTCAGAATGGTGACGCTTTTTGCCATCCTGCTGCCGGCTGCTGCTCTGGTACGCGAGAAGGAACGCGGGACCGTGGAGCAACTGCTCGTCTCGCCGCTGTCACCATTACAAATCATGCTTTCCAAGGTGTTGTCCATGACCGCAGTAATTCTGGCGGCGACTGGGGTGGCGTACTACGGAGTAATACAGCCGGCCTTCGGCGTCCCCATGCGAGGCAGCGCCGTCCTGTTCTTTGTGTTGACGGGCGTGTACGTTGTCACTTCGGCAGGGTTCGGGCTGCTCGCTGCGACGGTGACGCGCAACCAGGCCCAGGTCGGGATGCTGACTCTCCTAGGGATTGCACCGATGCTCCTTCTTTCTGGTATAAGTGCGCCGTTTGAGGTGATGCCATTGTGGGTACAACGTCTCATGTCTTTATCACCACTTCGGTACTACATCGACATCACGACGGCTATTTTACTCAAGGGCGCCGGCATGGATTTGTTGTGGAGACCCGTTCTGACGATGACAGCACTCGGGGCGGCCGTATTCGGGCTAGGCATATGGCGGTTCCGTCACCAATCCGAATAGGGCCAAATATGATTCCTTGGCTGCGGAGCTAGCGCTAGCCGGAGCATAGCAACTAATGACACGGATGGAAGTTGTTCTTGAAGGTTGTCGAGACGGAGACCTGATGACGCTTATAGCTATGCGATAGCATCAGCCTGGCGCTATGCACATTGGGGCAGAACGATGGACGTGGTCAACTCAAAAGATGTGGCCTTATGGGACATGCCCGCAGATGGAGATGTCCCCTTATGCCACTGGGCTACATCTACGTTGAAGAACGCGCTGTCCATCCTCTTCAGACCAAAGATCCGATCCTGCTCTCGACAAATCTTTGCTTGTGACTTCCTCATCGCTGATAGACTGCCTAGGCTACTGAATATAGAAGCTGGCAGGGGGTAGTCCTGCCACGGCTAAAGGAAGAGTGACTGGCAGGGAGCCCACTGAATACTTTCATCGATAATCGTAGAAGTCAGCCAGACGTGCGTAGCGCAACTGACTCATAAGCCATAGCGAGGTGAGCAGAACATCGTCGATGGGATAGTACCCCTTCCCTGCTTGAAGTCACTAGCAAGGCGGATGATGGAGCAGTGCTTGTCGGTGTGACTGGGAATGACTAGAGAGAGCTGAACAGAGAAAGGTACTCCTGATCATCGGGAGAAGATCCATCTTTGGAAAGCGGACATGACACGTCTATCTTCCAGATGTTCGTCTGGCGCAGGCTTTCGGCGGTCACGTTCCTCATGGAGCCACTCGCTGAGTCTCGGCGGAAGGCTTCATCGCTACAATTCTAGTCTTAATCACCTGGGCATCGCCAATACCCCGGAAGCGCAATGCCTCTGCCCCGCTCGTATCCCGGACCACGATCGTCCCGATTCCTGTCATCCGTGCGATCGGCCCCTGTTGCGTATCCACCTCACCAACCCGCTCCAGTGGGAGGGCAACAATCTCGCGACCGGTGTATCCATTTCTGACCAGAAGTCGACGAGACGTAAAGCTATAGACTGCCCATCGTCGCAGCAAGACGGCAATTAGCAGAAGGAGGACGGTTGCCAGAAGCCAACTTACCCACCCTGGAATCGCGAAGACATAGAAAAGAAGACTTCGCAGTCCCGTCATCAGGCTGAAGAAATACAACCAACTGAACTGCCACCAGGATGGATAGGTCGTCCAGAGAACCCGCTCATCGGTGTTATCACGAAGATTCATTCCATCAGTCGTTGCTCTTGTATCGCCTGTGCGTCGCGCCGCCCCGTGACAGACGTCAGGGCCTTCTCTCAAAGGAGCTCTACGCAAGGACTGCTCGACCTATGCCGCATTCCAGGGTACGATCAGCGTGGATGTCCCTTCTCCTCATGTTCATAGTCTCCCTTGTCGGGTCCATGTCCATAGCCGCGCATCATGGCCTGTCTTCTCTTTTCATGTGCGGTCTTTGCGTTCTCAAGTTGTTCAGGCGTCAATACCGCGAGCGCTGCTCGCCGAGCCTTCAATGCGGTCACCCGTAGATCAGCTTCCAGCATTTCGCTTTGTTTTACTTTGGCCTCGATCGCCGACATGTCGCTCTTCTCGTCCTCCACCAATCCCAATAATTCGCGCTCAGCGATGCGGATCTCCGCCTCAGACTTAATCCGAGCACGATCGTAGTCCAGATCGATGCCCTTCAATTTCTTCACCTGCTCCTCCGTCAATCCGATCGCCTTCTGTTGGTTCAGCAGATGGTGAAGGTGTTCGCCCGCTCGCGCATCGTGGTGGCCATGGCTGCTGGAATATGCATGTGGGCCATAATGTTCCTCATCGGCCCACGCCGGTTGATTGCTCCAGGCCGCCGCGACGAGTATAGCGCATGTGGCAAGCGTTCGGTTTCGATTCATGGTGTCCTCCTTTATCCCCTTGGATGTTTTTCCAAAGCCCGATTACATTCTTGATCGACTCTCACATTGATCCTTATCATCGGGGTAAAAGACGTCCCCAGGCGGATAACTAGAGCACATCGCGCATGTCTTGCTCACTGAGGACATCGCGAAGTTGGTCTTTTCAACCAGTTGATCACCACCGATAATCTTTGTATGTGAGCGTGACTCTCGGTATGCCGTGGTGAAACGGAACTCAGCGCATCGATATAGCCGGTGTTTCTATAAATCCACAGTTCATAGCCGACCCTCTCTACTGTATGCTTGTCATCACGACGGCATCTCTTCACGTGCTTGTGCACAGGTAAGACAGGTCACCGCTGCAGGAAGCGCTTCGAGGCGAGACCACGGTATCGCTTGGCCGCACACGTCACAAGATCCATAGGTGCCTGTGGCGATCTTCGTCAATGCCTTGTGGATTTCTTCCAGTTCAACCTTCTGACGGTCATCGAGGCGGGAGAGTATGCGAATGGAGGTTTCGGTCTGGCCACGCTCGACGGATTCTGATTCGACGTCCGTTTCCAACCACAGCAGCTCGTCTTCCAATTGCGCGACATCTCGGAAAAGCGCTTTACGTTGGTCCAACAGTTTTTGCCGCATTTCTTCGATCCTCAACATGGCCTCCTCAACGCATCACTACTTTTTACGACAAGACCATGCAAGAGCAACGCCATAGCGTTGGCGTGAATTCGATCGAGAAAAATGATGTTACAAGGCATCGCCATTCGATTGAGGTGTGGGAATCCTTTGAACCCCATCTCACATTCGCTGGATAGAAGCCACCCCTCCAGTCTTAATTCAATCCGAACAGTCATTCGATTGTCAGCCGCGCTTAAGCTTGTAGCATTTGGCGACACGCCTCGCTCATCGTCATGACCCGAATACCCCATGCCAGCTGGTTTGTTTTTCAGGTTGTTTCTTGCCGCTTGCCCCTCCCTAACCCCTTCATGTTCCCAATGAGGGCTGCAAAATGACATCAGCCGTCCAACTTCGCACTCACCGTGCCCTGCATAATAAAGGAGAGCAATAAAATGCCCTTCGTCTCTCACTGGGGGCGTCTTTGGTGAGCAGACCCTGATGTTCTAGGCAAGAGAGATGAATAGTGTGCGTCACATGGCTCCAGAAATCTTGGTGCTGCGATTCCTCCTAGGCATGTCGGCACTGATTCTCATGACGTACTTGGTATTTCGGTAAGAAGCGCGACGACACTTTCCATCTGGTCCCATGCACCGTTTCGACGATTGAAACAAAGATGCCCAACCTGCTCTGCCGACACTCCACAGTCAAGTTGCTAGAACAAAGACCTAGAATGGAGCGGTCCCCTCGCTTCTCATATGAGGAGGAGGGCCGGGAAACGGCGACGGATCGGGCACCGGTGGGGGCTCTGGCATGGGAGTCGGTTCAGGCAATGGCGGGCCAGGGAAGGGCGACGGATCGGGCGGCAACGGGGGATCAGGCCTGAAGGATCGTCCAGGCTGAAAAGGCCCAGAGGTAACCATGGTCAGTTCGCCCTCTTTACAGACATCGGCTGTCGAATGCTTTCCGCCCCAGCGTAACCAGGCATGTTTTTGAATTCATCTTGACACAATCTTCTTAAGGACACACGGTGTTGAGCGTTGACAGGACCGAGCACCCCAACAGTTCCGAGCGATTCCAGCGTTTGACGCATCGAGGAGGACGGTGCTCCAATTCTTATTCTCATGGGTGGCTTGGAGTACCACGTGTTCACCATATGCATATCGTGACTGAAGGATCGGCGCGTATTTAGAGGTATGACAGTACTTCAAACGTCAAGCGAGAGTACCGAGATCTATCAATTG
>Ga0070672_100000667_pt1 | contig 20169 bp, 17 predicted proteins | sample KBSM13metaG_FD_66151 | JGI IMG/M metagenome (GOLD analysis project Ga0070672, IMG submission 66151) | Miscanthus rhizosphere microbial communities from Kellogg Biological Station, Michigan, USA - KBS M1-3 metaG | ecosystem: Host-associated > Plants > Roots > Rhizosphere > Soil ... | reverse complement strand
TGCGAAGCAATCACGCGAGGGGTGGTTCCAAAGCCGCAATCCATCAGGGTTTCGCTTTGGAACCACCCCGTCGCTTCGCGCCACCCCTCCTGACTCAGGAGGGGAGTTTATTCACACCACGGTGGCTGAAAGCAGAAGCGTGTGAGACAACGGGTGGCGCATTCGATCCTCCCACGAAAATGACGAGCAGGAATTCTGTGCCGCCCTCGCGAAACTATCGGATCGGACGAACGACCTCAACGGCGCATTCCGCATGCGTGACGATAGCCGTGGACACGCTGCCAAGAAGAAGCCTGTCGAGGACTCCCAGCCCGCGTGCGCCGATAAAAATGGTTTCGGCGTTCCAGGATTTGGCTTCGGAGAGGATTGTGGATCGCGGATTGCCTTCCATCACTTTGGCATTCACGATCAATCCGGCTGTTTCCAGCACCTTTTTCGCATCTTCGACAACGCCACTCAATTGAACACGGTGGCGTTCGTCTGCTTCTCGAATCACTCGAAACGCAGGTTCCGTTCTGAAGGTTTCTGCTTCAAGAGAGGGAACAGTCGGAGGCGGGACCATCGATTCCATGATTGCCAGGACGTGTACCTCCGTGCCACCGGGCCACGCCCGTTGTGAGACGGATTGGACCACGTTGCCGGCGGATGCGGACCCATCGGTGGCGACCAGAATCCGTATGGGGCCTGTTGGCTGAGGTCCACGCCGGTGTTCGACTCGCACCGGCCATTTGGAATGATGCAGTACACCGAGAGAAACACTTCCAAGCAATAGACGGGTCGCGGCCGATCTTCCGTGAGATCCCACAACCATCAGATCCGGCTCGAACATGTCTGCCGCTTTCAGAATGGCCTTTCCGGGTGTTCCCCAGAGGGCTTCCGTCGTCACCGTCCACGCCGGAAAGCAGGATTGGAATCGTTCGCTCGCTTTTTCGGCAAATTTCTCCGCCTCGTGCAATCCAGCCTTCCAGGAATTAACAAAGCCCTCCACCTCTTCGGCCGCCGCTTCGGTTGTCGGAGGCCATCCTTCGCCGGCGACACAGACGAAAAGAGCTTCTCCATCCCGAGGAAGTCCGGCCCGGCTTAACCCATCGATTGCAGCGTCCGCGCTCGTTGATCCGTCGTAAGATACAAGAATCTTCATGTTTCAATTTTCTCCACTGAGCATTGTACGTAATGTCCAACCAAATCCGACTCGGACTCCAACTTTGAAAAACGTGGCGGTACGTGGTGATGCCGGACTATACTCCCCTTAGTTTGTTGCCTTTCCAGAACCTGAGTTGGAGGACTTCCTTTGGTTTCCAAAACCTTGATCGTATTTACCGGTATGGCTCTGGCCGCACTCGTCCTGCAATCTGCCGCGGCGCCTCAGAAGGTCGACGATCCGGCCATCGTCCTCAATAAGTATTGTGTTACCTGCCATAGTGATAAGGCCAAGACAGGCGGCCTTTCCCTGGAGCATGTCAATTTGACGGACATCCCAAAAGGTGCGGATACATGGGAAAAGGTCATACGCAAAGTTCGTGCAGGCATGATGCCCCCACCCGGAATGCCGCGTCCGGATAAGCCGGCACTGGACAGTTTCGTCGGATACTTTGAAACATCACTCGATCGCGCCGCCGCCGCAAAGCCCAACCCGGGTCGCCTTGCCATGCATCGACTGAACCGTGCGGAATACGCCAACGCGATTCGTGATCTTCTTGCCCTCGACGTGGATTCGGCAGCGCTGCTGCCCCCTGACGATGAAAGCAGCGGCTTTGATAACATCGCCGACGTTCTAAAGATGTCGCCGTCGTTAATGGAGCGATATCTTTCGGCGTCATGGAATATCAGCCGAATGGCGGTAGGAAATACGGAGATTGGTCCCAGCACACAGGTCTATCGTGTTCGCCCCGATCTTTCCCAGGATCAGCATATTGACGGACTCCCGCTCGGCACCCGCGGTGGAATACTCGTGAAGCACAACTTCCCGCTTGACGGCGAGTACGCCATCAAGGTGCGCCTATGGCGAAATACGTTCGATCTCATGAGAGGCATGGAGGACCCGCACGACATTGAAATCGCCATTGACGGCTCGCGATTGCAGGTCGTCACGGTCGGAGGCAAAGACGATTTCAACCGCATGGCCGAAAATCCGGGCACCTTCGGTACCGATCTCGATGCGCGTTTGACCGTGCGGATTCCGGTGAAGGCGGGCGTGCACACACTGACGGCGGCAACTATTCTGAAAAGCCATGCGACACGCGATGATTTGATCAAGCCGTTCATGAGAACGACTATCGATGGCCTCGACATCATGGGCGACCCCTCGGTCGATCGCATGACCATTGAAGGTCCATTAGTGCAAACCGGTTCGGGCGAAACGCCATCTCGCCGCAAAATCTTCATCTGCAAACCGGCTACGGCTGCCGACGAACAGGCGTGCGCAACAAAGATTCTGTCGTCTCTGGCTCGGATGGCGTATCGGCGGCCGGCAGACGCCGCGACGATGACTACCCTGATGGACTTCTACAAACGCGGGCGCGCAAAGGGCAACTTCGAAAGCGGAGTTGAATCGGCCCTGCAATTTGTTCTGGCAAGTCCGGCGTTTCTGTTTCGTATCGAACCCGATCCGGCCGGAATTGCGCCCAACACCGTATATCGTGTGGACGATTACGCTCTCGCCTCGCGTTTGTCGTTTTTTCTGTGGAGCACGATTCCCGATGATCCGTTGCTGACATTGGCTGGCCAGGGCAAATTGAAAGATCCTGTCGTGCTCGAGCAGCAGGTGAAGCGCATGCTTGCAGACAAACGGTCCAACGCGATGATTTCCAACTTTGCAGAGCAGTGGTTGTACCTGCGAAACTTGAAGACTTCGTCGCCGGATCTGCAGGAGTTTCCGGATTTCGACGACAATCTCCGCAGCGCCATGAAGCAGGAGACGACGCTCTTCTTCGATAGCATCATGCGCGAGGACCGGAGCGTTTTGGATCTGCTCAACGCGGACTACACCTTCGTGAATGAACGCCTGGCACGCCACTACGGCATTCCCGGAATTTACGGAAGCCAGTTCCGAAGAGTGAAGGTTTCCAGTGAAGCCCGCCGGGGAATCCTGGGTCAGGCGAGCATCCTGACCGTAACGTCTTATCCCAACCGCACGTCGCCCGTCGAACGCGGAAAATGGATTCTGACGAACCTTCTGGGAGTTCCTCCGGCGCCACCCCCGCCCGGTGTTCCTCCGCTGAAGGAGAGCTACACGGACAAGCCACAAACATTGCGTGAGCGCATGGAACAACACCGCAAGGATCCGGTGTGCGCGGGGTGTCACAAGGTGATGGACCCGATTGGATTCTCGCTCGAGAACTTCGATGCGACCGGTCATTGGCGAACGAACGACGAGGGAGCAAAGATCGATCCGACAGGCACGCTTTTCAACGGGGCGGCCCTGGACGGCGTCAATGGACTTCGCCGGGAGCTCGTGAGCCGGCCCGATGTATTTGTGGGAGTGATGACGGAGAAGATGATGACTTACGCCCTCGGGCGCGGTGTGGAGTATTACGACATGCCTTCCGTGCGGAAAGTGGTTCAGGATGCGGGAAAGAACAACTTCAGGTTCTCATCCATCGTCCTCGGAGTTGTGAAGAGCGCGCCGTTTCAAATGAAGGAGGCCCGGTGAGTTTTATAACGAAGAAGCACCTTTCGCGTCGGACGTTCATTCGCGGAATGGGCGTAACGATGTCGTTGCCGTTTCTGGAATCCATGGTGCCGGCACAGACACCATTGGCAAAGACCGCCGCGAATCCTCAGATCCGCCTCGGCCTCTGCTTCATGCCTCATGGGGCAGTGATGGCGAACTGGACACCGGCTGAGGAAGGTCCGCTGAAACTTTCTCCGATTCTGGCACCGCTGGAAGACTACAAAAACCAGGTGGTCGTTGTCAGCAATCTCTCTCACGCAATGGCCGGACCTCAGGGACCTGGCGATAACGGCGGCGATCACACCCGCTGTCCTGCAGTATTCCTGAACGGTGTTCATCCCAAGCGAACCGACGGCGCGGATATCCTTGCGGGAGTGACCATCGATCAGATTGCTGCCGGCAAGATTGGACAGGACACGCTGCTGCCATCGCTGGAACTGGCAATCGAGGATTACAGCGGACTCGTCGGATCATGCGACGTCGGCTTCAGCTGCACCTACATGAACACGATTTCCTGGCGGACTCCCACGACACCAATGCCGATGGAGATCAATCCTCGCGTCGTGTTTGACCGGATGTTTGGTGACGGCGCGACGCCCGAACAACGGCTGCAGCGCATTGAAAGCCAGCGCAGCATTCTGGATGCCGTCAACGATCAGATTCGCCGTTTACAGGGAGGCCTCGGTTCAACGGATCGGAACCGCGTCGTGGAATACATGGATACGGTTCGCGAAATCGAACGCCGCATTCAAATCTCGGAAAAGCAGAACAGCAACTCCAGCCTCGATGTGCCAAAGACCCCGGCGGGAATTCCGGACGACTACATTGAACACACGAAGTTGATGTTCGATCTGATGGCGCTTTCCTTTCAGGCGGACATCACTCGAATCTCCACGTTCATGATGGCGCGTGAAGTCAGCTATCGCACGTTCCCAAAACTTGGAATTTCGGAAAGCTTCCATCCGGCATCGCATCATCAGAACCTTCCGGCGAGGCTTGAAGCGCTGACGAGAATCAATGCACACCATGTTCAGCTTTTCTCTCACGTGCTGGAGAGATTGAAGGCCACGCCGGATGGCGACGGCAACCTGCTCGATCATTCACTGCTGCTTTACGGAAGCGCCATGAGCAACAGCAATGTTCACAATCATGGTCCACTGCCCGTTCTTATTGCTGGCGGGGCTGCCGGCAAACTGAAGGGCGGTCGTCACATCAAATATCCGGAGAACACTCCAATGTCGAATCTGTTGATGACGATATTGGATAAGGCCGGGATACCGCAGGAAAGCGTCGGCGACAGCACCGGCTTCCTGTCCGAAGTGTAGGGAGTGAATTCATGAAGATTCGAAAATGGCATGGCGTAAGGTCGGCCCTGGTTTTGTCCATTGGCATGGCTCTGGCTGGCATCAGCTATGGCGCAGGCGTGGGTGCGGACGCCGCAAACGCGGCGGAGAGCAAGAATACCGAAGCCTTGAAGACGCTCCTCAAGCAGCGAGCAGATGTGAATGCCGCTCAACCGGACGGAACGACCGCCCTGCATTGGGCAGCTCACTGGAACGATGCGGAAGCGGTAAGCCTGCTGCTTCGTGCTGGCGCCAATGCAAAAGCAGTGAACCGCTATGGAGCCACTCCGCTTTCAGAAGCTGTGGTTTCCGGTAATGCTGCGATGATCGAAGCATTGTTGAATGCGGGAGCGAGCCCGAAAACCCTGACATCCGAAAATGCCGAAACCGTGCTGATGACCGCTGCACGTGCCGGTAACGTGGATGCTGTCCGGATACTTCTGGATCGGGGCGCGGACGTCAATGCCAGGGAAACCTACAAAGGACAAACGGCGCTGATGTGGGCCGCTTCCGAAAGCCATCCCGAAGTGGTGAAGCTGTTGATGGCGCACGGCGCAGACTGGAAGGTTCGCTCCGTCGATCGGGAAACGAAACCGCCTCGTCTCAGCGCGGCTTCCTCCATTTCTCCCATCGCTCGCGGTGGTTTTACGGCGCTTCTGTTCTCCGCTCGTGAAGGGGATATCGAATCCGCAAAGGCCATGCTCGATGGCGGGGCCGATATCAACTACGGCGATATCGACAACACGACTGCTCTGATCGTGGGGATCATGAACAAGCAGTTCAGTTTTGCGAAGTTCCTTCTGGATCGAGGCGCGGACGTGAACGTTGTGGATGCGGGAGGACGAACCGCGCTTTACGCCATCGTCGATATCCGTAACGAAGACTGGTCCACGCTTCCCAATCGAAAAGCGGAGGATTCGTTGCCCAGCCTGGAAATTCTGAAGCAGATCCTGGCCCGCAATCCCAATCTCGACGCGGCGCTGACCCGGCCACTGCCCGGTCGAAGCGGCATGGATTCCGGCGACACGAGTCTTGGCCCAGGTTCAACTGCATTGATGCGAGCTGCCCGATCGGGCGATGCGGCGGCGATGCGCCTGCTTCTGGCGAGTGGTGCCAATGCGAAGCTCACAACAAAGGACGGAAATACGGCCTTGTTGTTCGCTGCCGGAGTCGGATATCGCGATAAAAACACGCGTGGATCCGAAGCCGAAGCCGTCGAAGCGGTGAAGGTTGCCATGGAAGCCGGTCTCGACCTGAATGCCGAAAACACCCGTGGCGAGACTGCACTCGATGGCGCGGCGGGCCGCGGTGCCGACCTGATCGTACAGTTTCTTGTCGACCATGGCGCGCAGATCAACGCAAAAAGTAAGCAGGGATATACTCCCGTGGATTACGCCATGGGAAAGGCCGTCGTCGGCCAGCTTCCCGTTCCGCATGACAGTACCGTTGCGCTGCTTCGCAAACTCGGCGGAGTCGAAGGCAAGGACGTAAAATAAGAGACCGTCAGGACAATGCCTCTCCGCTCGGGAGAGGCATTTCTATTCCCATTCTTTCCCAATTCCCAAACGCGACTATTCGTCGACTGGCCATAACTTTGTCGATGCCTGCTGTGCGCCTTCAACAAGGGCACGCAATTTCTTGAACGAGATTGCCGCATCCATCTTGCCAATACCCGCAAAGGTTCCAAAGCCGCAATCCGTACCCGCCATCACACGATCCCGGCCAACAATATTTGCGAACTGACAGAGCCGTTGTGAAACCAGTTCGGGATGTTCGACATAGTTGGAGGTCGACGTCAGAAGTCCCGGAATCAGAATTTTATCGTCAGGGATTCGTGCACTTTTCCACACGATCCATTCGTGAGCATGCCGCGGATTCGATGCCTCAAACAAAATTGCCGCGGGCTTCGCCTTCAGGATGATGTTCAGGATCTTCTCCAGCGGAATGTCGTGATCGTGTGGTCCTTCATAATTGCCCCAGCACACATGCATCCGCAAAGAATCTGCAGGGATGTTTCGGAGCGCGTGGTTCATCACCTCCACCTGATGCTCGGCACGAGTCAGAAATTCCGATTCGGAGAGGTCCTGAAATCCCGTGTGGCGTGCCATTGCCAGATCCGGACAGTCCAGCTGCAGTATTAAACCCGCGCGTGCAATGGTTTCGTATTCCTGCTGCATTGCCTCTCCAATGGCTTCAACGTATCCGGAATGGGAGTTGTAGTAGCTGTTGGGCTGGAAAGCGGAAACCACTCCCGGTGACGCCGCATTGAGAAATCCCCTGGCAGCAGGGTACTTCGACAGGGCTGCCTGCATATGTGCGATGTCTTTATGCAGATCGGTATGGCCAACGTATTCGATTGGTCCGGTACAGGATTGGCGTTTGAAGCCCTGCTTTCCGGCGAACACCGCCATTCGCGAGCGGAATTCGGGGTAGTCCTGCAGGTCTAATGCAATCTGGCGTGGAGTGTCGCCGCTGAAGCCGGTGAGCCGGTCCTTGATGTAGGTTGCATAACCTGTCTTCGATGTCTCCCCGTCACTAACGATATCAATGCCGATTTCGAACTGTTTTCGAACTGTTTCCAGCACCGCCTGAGCCATGACACTGTCGAATTCGTTCTGGTCATATGCTTCAGCGTGTTCTCGTTTGAAGAGTAGATCCACGACGGTCCGGCTTCTGGGGAGGCTGCCCACATGGGTGGCGAGGATGCGGTTCGAGTTAAGTTTCATTCGCCGGTAAGTATAGCTTGGCGATTATGTAGCGGTTCTCGCCCGTCTGCAGGCTCAGACTGCAATGTGATGAGAGTCAGAGGCATCAATTGCAGCCTGCTGTTGGGATTCGTCTTGTATCCATTCGCGGTCGGTGTCAGATTCACAGAATATGGGCGATCAACTCACTCGCGATCGAAGCACCGCGCTCGTCTTCTATGGATTCATTTTGCTTATGGCATACCTGATGTATCTGGTGTGCAAACCGTTCCTGCGGCCTCTGGTCTGGGGAGCCATCATCGCCGCGTACTTCCATCCTCAGTATCGGCGTCTTGAAGTTCGGATGGGAAGAGCTCGTGCCGCGACAATCGGCACCATCTTTGTAGGTCTGCTGATCATCGTGCCGTTTGTCGTGATTCTGATCGCGTTTATCAAACAGGCGAATGAGACTTTTGGCAATATCGACGCATCGACGGGCTCGGTCGGCATCGCCCAACTTGAGACTGCGTGGGGCTGGGTGCAGAGCCATGCCTTTGGAGCTGCCATAGGAAGTTTTGAAGACGCCAAACAGAAGGCGATGTCGTGGCTTGCCGGTGTTGTAACAGCTGCCGCCGGAGGCCTCGTAAAGAATGTCATGGAAATTGTTGCGAACCTCGCGATCAGTCTCTTTGCCATTTTCTTTTTCTTTCGGGACGGCGACATCATCATGCGCCGGGTGCGACGGGTTCTTCCTTTCGATGCGTCATTCAGCGACAAGCAAATTGAAAAGACCACCAATTTGATTCGTGCCAGTATCACCGCCACATTCCTTGTCGCAATCGTCCAGGGGGCTCTAGGCTGGATTACGTTCGCCATCCTTGGGCTGGGAGCTCCGATCTTCTGGAGTGTGATGATGACTTTTTTCGCATTATTGCCTCTGGGCTCCGGAGTCATCTGGTTGCCATTTGCGGTATGGCTGATTCTAACCGGCCATGTTGGACGGGGAATCGCGTTGATTGCCATTGGAGCCGGCGTGATCGGCCTGGTCGATAACTTCCTTCGGCCGATTTTTTTGGCCGGTCGGACTCAGATGAACGGTCTTCTGGTGTTTATCAGTCTGCTTGGGGGGATTGCGGCGTTCGGGCTTCTCGGTTTGGTGCTGGGACCGGTAATCATGGCAGCGGCCACAAGCTGGGTGAATGCGTACGCGTCCGAGCGTCGGGAGAAACCCGAGATTGCTACTTGAACTTGATTTCCACCTGCATAAAGGCCATTCCTTCGGGAACGACGGACAGCGAAACGTAATTCTTACCCAGGAAACGTCGGATATCGTCCACGGCCACGTCGTCGAGTCGATCGATTTGAATCGATAGCCGGTGAACGTCGTCGCTGGTCACGATTTCGCATTCGTGCGCGTGCACCCGCTTGAGCAGGAAATTCAGCTGCTGGAGGAATGGCGCGTAACCCGGATCCGGTTTGACCCGTGTGATCGTTTCGCGTGGAAGCCAGCATCGTTTGTCTCCCGGATAGAGAACCTTGGAATTGCTGCGCTTGATTTCGATGACCAGCCCTGGATCATTCGTGATCTCGAGCTGGTCTCGATGATATCTGGATTTGCAGCTGACGAAATCGCCGACGTGAACGTTTTCGGCTTTCACGAACGCTACGGCGTAGGACCGGAACAGCCATCCGGCTGGATGGCGTTCAGGTCGATGTGCGCGTGCTCGCCGCACGTGGCGCAATTGGGATCGCGGCGAACCTTGAGGGTTCGGAACGTCATCGCCAGGGCATCATAGGCCAGATAACGACCGACAAGGGGCTCTCCGATTTTCAGCAGAACCTTCACCGCCTCGGTTGCCTGGATCAATCCCACGACTCCGGGAAGAATCCCCATCACGCCGGCCTCGTCGCAGCTCGGCGCCAGGTCCGGAGGTGCCGGGTGGGCAAAGATACAGCGGAAGCATGGTCCCTCGTAGGGAATGAACGTGGAGATCTGGCCGTCGAAGCGAAAGATGCTGCCGTAGCAGACCGGCTTGCGAAGCATCACGGCGGCGTCATTGACGAGATATGCGGTCTGGAAATTATCGGAGCCGCTGATGATGACATCGTAGTCCTTGAAAATATCGAGGACATTCGACGCGTCCATTCGCAGGTTGTAGGTGCGGACTTTCACGTCGGGATTCACTTCGAAGAGAGTTCGTCGAGCCGAGTCGACTTTCGGCATCCCGACCGAAGAAGTCCAATGAAGAATCTGCCGTTGCAGGTTGGATTCATCCACCGTGTCGCTGTCGATGATGCCGATGGTGCCAATGCCTGAAGCCGCAAGGTATACTCCCGCCGGAGAACCCAGGCCTCCGGCGCCCACCAGCAGGACCTTGCTTGCCATTAGCTTCAACTGACCCGCTTCGCCGATTTCGGGGATCTTCAGATGACGGCTGTAGCGCGCCAACTTGTTTTTCGACAGTTTTTCCGGAACGACGAAGGGCATGCCGCCGTTCTTCCATTCGCCATAACCGCCAGCCATCGAAACGACATTGGTATAGCCCATGTCCTGTAGAGTTTTAGCGGCGAAGGCGGAACGTGTCCCCCCGGCGCAATAAACAATGATGGGGCGTGTATGATCCTCAACCGCTTTTTCTACACGGACTTCCAGAAATCCTCTCGGCAAGTGTGTTGCTCCGGGAAGATGTCCTTCGTCCCATTCATCCTTTTCGCGAACATCCAGGATCGCAATATTGGGGTCCAGTTTAATTCGGGTATCCACTTCCTGAATGTTGGCTTCGCGGATCGCCTTTTTGGTATTGATCAGCAGGTCTCGAGAATTCGTAGTCATCGTCTTTTAAATTTACACCACTCGTCCAGTGGCAGGGCAGAAATTGGGGACTTTTGCACGGCGGGTGAAGTTGGAATCTTGAAATCGGACGATTTCGAGATCGCCCGATTCAGGATTTCCCTGAAGTTTCACGGTTTGGTTTGGACCACCATCCATCGCCACGAATCCGGAGCCCATCCAGCGTCTGCTGCATCTTTGCATGAAGAGCGCGAAGATCGTCTTCGGTGGAATCGGAGGGGACCCATATAGGTTCCGCTTGAAGCAGGACAGCTTCGGTGAAGGGAATAGGAATCTGAAATTCATCCCAGCTCTTCAACTGGATCTTATGTTTCATGGAGACGTGGAAGCAAAAGACTGCGGCTCCCGTTTTGAAAGCCAGCAGTATGGGACCCTGTTTGGCGACATAGCGTGGACCGCGCGGTCCATCAATGGTGAACGCCGCGTCTTTTCCGCTTCGAATATCCCGCACCAGCTGAGCCAATGCCCGGAAGCCCCCTCTCGAGCTGGAGCCGCGCGCGGCGCCGAAACCAAACCGCTGGATACACTGCGCGATGCCTTCGCCGTCCAGATTTTGACTGGTCATGACAACAATGCCGCGATTCCGCCAGTAGTACGTCGAAGGAAAAATGCGGCCGTGCCAGAAAGTGAAGATGGCGCGATGACCGGACTTCAAAATGGAATCGTAGTGGTTCTCGCCGATCGGGCGCCAGCGGATGGTCCAACCGATCGATGCGATCGCGAAGTATCCAGCCCATCCAATCAATCGTGCCTTGAAGCGCTCCGCAGACGTGAACGTTCGAGCGCCCATTTCGGACTGCATCGCGCGCGGTGAACCTTTTCGTTACGTGGACGCAACAGCCCGATGGTTTTCGCGAACCAACCGTGCCATTTCTTCGCGGCTCTTGCGCTCGCGAATGCCACTGTCGTGTTGAATCCAGAAGCGCGACGCTTCCGCGATGATCTGCTCGTGAGGCGGAAATCCCATGCTGGCACCCACTTTATTGGCTTCGTGAGGCCCTCGAATCAGAATCCGTCCATGCATGATCGAAATAACGCCGAAAAGTGGTGCATCTACCGTGACCAGAGTGCAGGATCTATCCGAAAATGCCTGGAGCTGTTCCAGGGTGATATCAAGCATAGGCCGTCGAGCATAAAACAAATGGTCGGCTTCGCTAAGCGATTAATTGATGCAGCTGCCGCGGAGCCCAATGGCAACCGAAGTGCTCTTATCTGAACAGGAGGTTCTATGATCTGTCCTGCATGTAACAACCAAAATGAGATGTCGTACTCTGCACTGGTTCAGGGGTTCGTCTGTCCGGAGCCACACTGTGGACTGGAATTGCCCATGGAACATTGTGAACTGGCAGTCCTTCTCGCGACCTCGATAGAAGATCCCGTGTACGCGTAATACAATACGAGCGTGAAGTTGCTTCTATTTGATGTCGACCAAACGCTCATCAGTACCGGCGGTGCCGGTATTCGTGCCCTGAATCGAGCTTTCCATAAACTCTACGCTGTGGAAAACGCCATGGAGGGAATTCTTCCACACGGCAAGACCGATCCCGGCATTATTCGGGAAATACTCCACAGCCACCCGGTTCCGTCATTGAATGACGGATTTCCGACATCGATGACGGCGATCGTGGAACTGTACCTCGAATTTCTGGACAATGAGATTGACTCCACGTCGTCGTACAAAATCCTTCCCGGAATTGAGCGCATCCTGAATTCACTCTCCGGCCGTTCCGATATCGCGATCGGCCTGGCTACCGGCAACGTGGAGGCTGGGGCTCGTATTAAACTGAAGCGCGGAAACCTGAACCGATATTTTCCGTTCGGAGGATTCGGTTCGGATTCGGAAAACCGCACCGAGCTCGTGCGTCATGGCGCCGAGAGAGCCGCAGCATACATGGGGTACCAACCGGATGCGGGAAATGTGTATGTGATTGGGGACACTCCACGTGACATCGTTGCGGGACGTGAAGCCGGATTTCTGACAGTCGGCGTGGCAACGGGGAAATATTCCAAGGAACAGCTGAATGAAGCGGGAGCGACCCTCGTGATATCCGACTTCGAACAGGAGCGAGATCAGTTCCTGCGAACGACACGCATCGAATAGATATCCACAGGCTCGCGCGGTTTTTCGTTGTCATTCGGCACGGCCGCGATCTTCGACACCACATCCATGCCTTCCGAGACTTTTCCAAAGACGGTATACGTTCCATCCAGAGCCGGCTGATCACCGAGAACAATAAAGAAGGATGTTGCGCCGCTATCGAGCGCTTCTCCGCGCGCCATTGAGACAATGCCCGCCTGGTGCTTCACGTCGTTCAATTCGGCCCCGATGTTGGTAACGTACTTTCTCATTTCGGACGTCAGGGGTTCTTTTCTCGTATTGAGGTCACCGGCCTGAATGACGAACCCCGGCGCAATCCGATGAACGGCGCTATTGTCATACGCACCGGAAGCCGCCAGTTGCAGGAAATGGCGCACATGATTCGGAGCTTTATCGGGCATGAGGTCGATGACGATTTTGCCCTTCGATGTTTCCATCACGACCTGGAACTGTTTCAACTGCTCCGTAGTTTCTTCGGTATAAGGCGTCGGCACTGGTGGAGGAGCACGGCGGATGGTCACGTTCTTGATTTCAACTCGATCTTTCGCCGTTTTGGCGTCATCCAGAGGAGTCATCGAGATTTTGTCGAGTACATCCATTCCGTCGACAACATAAGCAAACGGCGTGTACTGGCCATTTAGCTGAGGCTGATCCGAAAGGCAGATGAAGAACTGAGAACCCGCGCTGTCCGGTTTTCCGGGCAAAGTTGTCGCAACAACGGTGCCTGCTTTTAGTGGAAGCGTGAGTGCCTCCGGTTTCAACCCCATATCGAAGCCGCCGCTTCCATATTTGTTCCGTGCGTTTGAATTTTTCGTTTCAGGATCTCCGCCCTGCACAACACCGTGAGCGAGCATGGTGTGAAACGACGTTCCACTATAGAAACCCTGACGTGCCAGTTCGAGGAACTTTCGGACATGATTGGGAGCTTCATCGGCGTAGAACTGAACAATGAACGTCCCGGATGTAGTTTCGACAACCGCCTGCAGATCCTTTGGATTTTCCTGCTGCGGCAGGAATAAAAGCAGAAGAAGCATGAGCATCATGACGGGACTCATTCTATCGCTCCTCAGGTCTTTTGCGGAATCCCTCTCCCAACCAGGCGGTACAAAATGCAGGATACCCCTCACCCGGCCCGCTGGCGCGGGTCACCCTCTCCCGTTGAGACGGATTCGCCACAAAATATTTTCCGGATTGGATACGCCTTGACATCGAATTCAAGGCCTCGGATACTCACATGCTGGCCGGCATAAGGTCCGTCCTGACAGGAGAATAGCGGAATGAGTGAAACCTTGAGTGGAGCAGAATTTAAGAAGCAATTGCGTGACGGACAACCCAAGATCGGGTTGTTCCTGAATTCGCATAGTCCGACGGTTGCCGATCAGATGGCTCACAGTGGATACGACTGGCTGCTGGTCGATTCTCAGCATGGTCCTATCGGATTTGAAACGCTGTCGGCGATGTTGGGCGCAATTTCAAATGGTGGTGCGAAGTCCTTTGTTCGTGTTGCCGGATATCACGATCGTGGTGGCATTCAGCAGTCGTTGGACCTGGGCGCCGATGGCGTTCTGGTGCCGTATATCAACACCGCGGAAGAAGCTCGGCAGGCCGTCAGCTGCTGCAAGTATCCGACCGCCGGTACTCGGTCGGTTTATTTTCCTCAGCGCAGCATGAACAAAGCCGGTCTTCTCGGTTACGCCGGCGCATCCAATGAGAACACCATCGTTGCTCTGCAGGTGGAGACCGCAGACTGCATCAAGAACATCGATGAAATCGCTGCGGTTCCCGGCGTCGATCTGTTGTTCCTTGGCCAGAATGATCTGTGCATGTCGATGGGCCTCTTCGAAAAGTACAAGTTTCCGGACATGTACACGTCGCCGGAATTGCAAGCCGCGACCGACAAGCTTAAGGCCGCCGCAAAAAAGAACAACGTCATCCTGGGACTGTTCCTTTTTGGCACCGCGAGAGTGGGAGAGTTTCTCGAGAAGGGATTCCCGCTGATCAGCCTTGGCAATGATCTGCACCACATGCTGACCCAGGCAGGGGCCTACGTTAAGGATGTGGAAGCTGTATCTCAGACGAAGGGCAAAACCTGGACCCGCCGCGATACGTCCCTTATGTAATCATGAACGTCGTCGAAAAGATTTCCCGTCTTCGGATTGAAACTGCATTCGAAGTCCTGGTAAAAGCCAGGGCTCTCGAAGCGCAGGGCCGCAGCATCATCCACCTGGAAATCGGTGAACCGGATTTCCCTACGCCGCGGCATATTGTTGAAGCCGGCATGCGCGCTTTGGATGAGGGCTACACGAAATACGGTCCTACGCCGGGACTACCCGAATTTCGGGACATGATTGCCGCCCATGTTTCGAAGACGCGTGGAATCCAGGTCACTGGTGAAAACGTCTGTGTCGTTCCGGGTGGGAAACCAATCATGTTTTTTACCATGATCGCCCTGCTCGAAGAAGGCGATGAGGTGATCTATCCGGATCCGAGTTTTCCGATCTACGAGTCCATGATCCGGTTTCTCGGCGCAACTCCGGTACCGATACCGCTTGTGGAAAAGCGCGGATTTTCTTTCGATCTCGACGTATTCCGTAAAAAGCTCTCGGAAAAGACGAAATTAATTATCCTGAATTCGCCGGCTAATCCCGCTGGCAGCGTCATTCCAAAGGAAGATCTCAAGGCGATCGCGGACATGATTCGCGACAAGAACGTCATGGTTCTCAGCGACGAGATTTATTCGCGAATCTGGTACGAAATGGAACCGACGTCCATTACCAGCTTTGACGGCATGGTGGAAAAGACCATCATTCTTGACGGATTCTCAAAAACCTACGCGATGACGGGATGGCGTCTGGGTTTTGGAGTGATGCCGTTATGGCTCGCGGATGCGGTGAACACACTGACGGTCAACTCCAACTCCTGCACGGCAAGCTTTACACAGCGCGCCGGAATGGCCGCATTGTCCGGACCGCAGGATTGCGTGACGGCCATGGTGACGGAGTTTAAAAAGCGCCGCGACGCCATCGTGAAGGGCCTGAATGAGATTCCCGGATTCCGCTGTCAGTTACCGGCAGGAGCCTTTTATGCGTTTCCCAACGTGACGGGAACGGGAATTCCTTCAAAGGAACTCGCCGATATCCTTCTCAACGATGCCGGAGTGGCATGCCTGAATGGCGCTGGCTTTGGCAGGTATGGTGAAGGCTACATCCGATTCAGTTACGCAAACTCACTCGACAATATCCTCGAAGCGGTCGAGCGAATCCGAAAGATTTCAGGCCGCTGGGCGAAGGCTTAGAGAAATTTTTCGATTTCCCGATACCCCTTTTCCGGCCTACAGCGCGGGATTTTTCAGTCGGTACAGAACCTGGCGACGCAAACGGTGTCCTTCCGGCAATCTGGGATGATTGAAGTCGTCGGCGGGGTTATGAGTCATCCCAAGCCGCTCCATCAGTCGCCGGGAGCTTTCGTTGTCCGGCGCGGTAAAGGAAACCAGCGCGTCGAGCCGCAGCCGCTTAAAGGCGAATTCAATCACGCCTCGCGATCCCTCCGTTGCCAGACCCTTTCGCCAGTACGGCTCGTCGATACGCCATCCGATTTCAACTGCGGGGGTGAAGTGAGCCTGAAATGTCGTCGTATGCAGGCCAATGAATCCAATGAATGCGCCCGTTTCCTTGAGCTCGGCGGCAAAGAGTCCATATCCGTAATTTTCAATGTCGGACTCGGCGCGATCGATGAAGTGATCGCTTTCCTCACGCGTGAGACATCCCGCAAAGAATTCCATGACACGGGGATTGGCGTTCATTTTCGCAAACGGTTCGCGATCGGATTCCTTCCAGCGTCGAAGCAGAAGTCGTTCGGTTTCCAACATGGTTTGGATTGTACATTCTCGTATACTGTTCCGCACCGGAGGAATCATGAAGACTGAAGATTGCATTCTGTTCAGTGGCGCGGCCAATGGAGCCGAGTCCGCGTTCGGCGCAGCAGCCGAGCGTCACGGCATTGAGGAAGTCAATTTCACATTTGAGGGACACAGCGACACCCGCACTCGGGGAATTCGCGTCCTGACGCACGCAGAACTGCAGCAGGGCGACGTGAGCCTGAGTTACGTGAGCCGTCTGATGAACAGGACCTTCAGCGACAGCCCCCTTTTTCGCAAAATTCTCCAGAGCATCTGGCATCAAATCAACAACGGCCAGGAAGTTTATGTGGTCGGACATATTTTGAAAGATGGAACCGTGAAGGGAGGGACCGGTTGGGGCGCCGAATTCGCGAAATTGTGCAACAAACCTCTGTTTGTTTTCGACCAGGATGCGGATGGCTGGTTTCACTGGACCGGTGAGTCATGGGAAAAGCATGCGGCCCCCTCGATAACCCATCAGAGAATTGCCGGAACCGGAACACGCCTCATCAAGCCGAATGGAATTCGCGCCGTGAACGAGCTCTTCGACCGGTCGTTTGGCGCCTAACCGATGAACAACGAGTACTGGCTCAAGCGCTGGAACGAGAATCGAATCGGCTTTCATAAGTCTGGAGTGAATCCGCTTCTCGAACGTTTCCTTCCCCAGATTACCAACGTACCGGGTCGCACGCTGGTTCCGCTGTGCGGGAAGAGCGCCGATCTGGCATGGCTGTTGGCGCAGGGCCATCAGGTCGTCGGCATCGATATTTCGGAAGTGGCGGCCAGGGCATTTGCCTCCGAGCAGGGAATCGCGATGACCATGGCGAAGGAGCCGCCGTTTACGGTTTTCCGAAGTGAACGCATTGCGTACTACGTCGGCGACTTCTTTAGTATGAAACCGGATCGAGTCGGTCGTTTCGATTTGATCTACGATCGCGCGGCGTTGATTGCGCTGCCGCGGGACAAGCGGGCGGAATACGCGCAACATCTGAAATCATTGCTTGCCGCTGGCGGAAACATGCTGATGATCTCGCTCGAATACGATCCGAAGAAGATGGAAGGCCCTCCCTTTGCGGTGACCGAATCGGAACTCCGCTCGCTCTTCAAGGAATGGAGCATGGTGAAACTTCATGAGTACGACTGCATCGATGAGGAGTCCCGATTCAAAGAGCGAGGCCTCGACTGGATGAAGGAAGTCGTGTATCGGTTAGGTCCATGAAGGTGGATTGCGGCTGTGGAACCACCCCTCGCGTGATTGCTTCGCAATCACGCTGCCCTCCTAACTTTAGGAGGGCAGTCTGGAGCTTTCGTGGAAAGCATCCGCAAATAACAGTTCGACGCTGATGCCGAACAGTCGCTGCTATATCCAGCCGTTGGGGCGCATCACTCCCCTCCTGAGTCAGGAGGGGTGGCGCGAAGCGCCGGGGTGGTTCCACAGCGAAACTTTGGATTGCGGCTCTGGAACAACCCCTCCGTCTCACCACATCCGCAAATAACGGCTCGACGCCGATGCGCGAAGCGCCGGGGTGGTTCCACAGCGAAACCTACCGCCACTCGTGTTTCGGATACTTCCGTTTCAGCTCCGATTTGATTTTCGGATAGTGCTCTTTCCAGAAGTTCCCCAGATCCTGAGTCACCTGAACCGGCCGCATGCTCGGTGCCAGAATATGCACGCTCAGTGCCACGCGTCCCATTCCAATCCGTGGTATCTGTGTCACACCAAACAGCTCCTGAATCCGAAGTGAAATAAACGGCGGTGACGCCGCCTCGTACGTCACCTTCGGCGTTCTCCCGTTCGACAAGGTGATCCGCTCCGGAGCATGCTGATCCAATAAACCTCGTTGTGCCGCCGACAGCCAGGATTTCACCGCCGATCGCACATCGAGCTCCTTCAAATCCCTGTAACTCGCAGATCCAAGGCAGAACTGTTCCAGGATATGCCGTCGATCGTCGTCCTGAATTGGCGGGAGTTGCAATTCCGGGCACCACTGTGCCAACAGATTCAGCCGCACGATCCATTGTTCAACGCCGTGGTCCCAACTCGGCAGCTGGAGCCGGCCCGACATGATTTCTTCCGCGAGTAGTCGCGCTGCGGCATCGGCTGGCGGCGGCTCCATCCGTTTTTCGGAAACCGCCAGGTCCCGAAAGCGTATTACGGACGATGCCTGAACTCGTCGAGTCACCGAATCAAACTCCACTTGAATCGCCGACTGCACATCGTGTGGAAACAACTCCTGCAGCCACTCGATGGAAATCGCTGTTGCAAGCGACAGGATGGTATTGACGTCGCCTTTCCGCCCGCCAATCTCGCGCACTTCTGCTGCCACAAGCAGTGCGCTGTTTCGCACCACGCTTTCCGTTGCCAACGTTCCCCGGCGTCCGTGCACGAGAGTGCATCGCAGCGTGCCCTCGTCCACGCGTCGCGCCACGCGATCGCTGAATCCGATCAGGATGCACTTTCGCAGCGCCTCATTGTTCTTCGAGCGTTGAACGTCGAGGCCGGTGTCTTTGGCAATGCGCAAAAATTGTTCCAGCAACGGTCCAACCTGCCGAGACGTGACAGCATGAATGCCAACTTGTCGAAGTGCATCCATCTGGAACTGATTCGCCTCCGCAAAATTCCACGCACGAATCAGGATTTCGAAGTCGGACGTTCCGTCATCGACGATATCGCCAAAGAGATCCTCCCGTGACGACTCGACGTTCGGATCCGTTCTGCGAAGAACAAGATCGCGACCCTGAGTCAGTGCGGATATGAGGCACGCGTCGTAGACGCATCCATATTCCGCGGCGGCAATCAGCATCCGTGCGTAGCGTGGATGTAGGGGAAACGCAAGCATGCGGTGTCCGAGAGGCGTGATGGAAGTGAGGTTGCCAGAGGACTCCAGTGCTCCAAGATCGAGTAACATCTCTTCAGCATGGGACAGTGCGGCTTCCCCTGGAGACTCCAGCCACCGAAAGGTTTTCAAATCGACAATGCCCGCCGCCTTGAGCGTCAATACCACTTCGGAGAGATCCAGTCGTTTGATTTCCGGCAACTCCTGCGCGGGGCGTTCGTCGTGCTCGGCCTGAGACCACAATCGCATGCATTGTCCGGGCGCCGTCCGTCCCGCTCTTCCGGTTCGCTGATCGGCGCTGGCACGGCTGATTTTTTCGATAAGCAGCGTATTGATGCCGCGATTGGGATCGTAGCGGGGAATTCGAGCCAGGCCACTATCGATGACAAGGCCGACTCCGTCGATCGTGATGGAAGTCTCGGCCACATTTGTGGCGACAACGACCTTGGGCTGATCGTATCGGGCGACGGCGGCGTCCTGGTCGCGCGGCGCCAGCTCTCCGTGCAGAGGAAGCAGAACATAGCCTTTCGATGCCCTGGTCTGACGGATGGCTTCAATGGTCCGGCTGATTTCGTATCCGCCGGGCATGAATACGAGCACATCCTTCGCGCCATCCCCAGGACTGAATCGCGAAAACGCTTCCGCCGCGAGGTCCCATGCCGGTGGGGAATTGCTGCCGAGCCGCTTCGGCAGGTAGTCGACGCTCACCGGAAACGTTCGCCCCGACGACGTCAGGACGGCGCAAGGGTGGAGGTATTGCTTCAACGCTCCGGCATCAAGAGTCG
>Ga0070672_100000651_pt1 | contig 20295 bp, 21 predicted proteins | sample KBSM13metaG_FD_66151 | JGI IMG/M metagenome (GOLD analysis project Ga0070672, IMG submission 66151) | Miscanthus rhizosphere microbial communities from Kellogg Biological Station, Michigan, USA - KBS M1-3 metaG | ecosystem: Host-associated > Plants > Roots > Rhizosphere > Soil ... | reverse complement strand
CTTTCTCGCCCAACGGCTCGCTGCACTGGCGATGAGGGTAGTGGCACCCGACCTGCCCGGGCGGGGGCGCAGCGCACCTGTTGCGCGTGCGGAGGACTACGGCACGCCACTCTATGTTGCAGTCGCGGGCGCGCTCATCGCGCACCTCGGCGTGAAGGAGGTCGACTGGGTGGGCACCTCCCTCGGCGGCCATATCGGCATGGAGTTGGCCGCTCAGTCTGGAAGCCCGATCCGGCGCCTGGTGCTCAACGACTTCGGGGCACGCGTGCCCGCTGCCGCCCTGCAACGCATCAGCAACTACCTGAGGAACACTCCAACCTTTCGCACGCTGACGGAAGTGGAAACGTACGTGCGCGAGATCTATGCGCCCTTTGGCTCGTTGAGCGACTCCCAATGGCGCCATATTGCCGAGCGCAGCGTCATCGGAGAAAGCGGACGTCTGCGGCTCAATTACGATCCGCAGATCGTGACCCAGTTCTCGCGCCCCATGTACCTGGATGTCACCTTGTGGCGCGTGTGGGAACAGGTGGAGTGCCCCGTTCTCATCTTGCGCGGCGAGAATTCCGATCTGCTCCGTCCGGAGACTGTCGTGGAAATGAAACGCCGTGGTATCGCCGCCAGACATGGCCGCGTGGAGTCGATCGAAATTCCCGGCTGTGGGCATGCGCCGGCACTGATGGCCGATGAGCAAGTCTGGCCGATCGAAGACTTTCTCCTGGCCGACAGCGTCGCCGGTGCGTCGCGCACGCGCGCGGGGGCGGGAGGCCGCGCCAAATGAAGAACAAGATCGTTTCAACAGCCGAGGCGATCGCCATCATTCGTGACGGCGACACGATCGCTTGCTCGGGCTTCGTCGGTAGCGGCACGCCCGAAGAGCTCATTGGCGCCCTGGAGAAGCGTTTCACGGAGACGGCGTCGCCGCGCGACCTGACGCTGGTATTCGCCGCAGCACCCGGCGACGGCAAGGATCGCGGGTTGAATCGGCTCGCCCGCGATGGAATGGTCAAGCGCGCGGTCGGCGGGCACTGGGGACTCGTGCCCAAACTCTCGGCGATGGCGGTGGACGGACGCATCGAGGCCTACAACCTGCCGCTCGGAACATTGAGCCAGCTGTTCCGCGACATCGCCGGACACCGGGCCGGCACGCTGACCAAGGTGGGGTTGCGGACGTTCGTCGATCCTCGCCAGCAGGGTGGCAAAATCAACGCCCGCACGACCGAAGACTTGGTGCGATTGATGCGCATCGATGACGAGGAGTGGCTGTTCTACAAAGCCTTTCCGATATCGGTGGCGCTGCTCCGTGGCACCACCGCCGATCTCGGCGGCAACATCACGATGGAACGCGAGGCATTGACGCTCGACAATCTCGCGTTGGCGATGGCGGCCAAGAACTCCAACGGCTTCGTCATCGTGCAGGTCGAGCGCGTGTGCGCTCACGGCATGCTCAACCCGCGCCAAGTGCAGATCCCCGGCGTGCTCGTCGATTGCGTGGTGCTGGCGCGGCCTGAAAACCACACGCAGACGTACGCCACCGTCTACAACCCCGCGTTCTCCGCCGAGCTCAAGGTACCGCTCGACATGCTCGGCCCCATGCCGCTCGACGAGCGCAAGATCATCGCCCGCCGCTGCGCCTTCGAGCTGCCGATGGGCGGCGTGGTCAACCTCGGCATCGGCATGCCGGAGGGTGTGGCCCAGGTTGCGAACGAGGAGAAGGTGCTCAATTACGTGACCCTCACCGCCGAGCCCGGTGTCATCGGCGGATTGCCGCAAAGCGGTCTGGATTTCGGCGCCGCCGTCAACACGGATGCCGTGATCCATCAGAATCAGCAATTCGATTTCTATGACGGCGGCGGCCTGGATATGGCGTGCCTCGGCATGGCCCAGGTGGATGCCGACGGCCATGTCAACGTGAGCCGCTTCGGTCCACGGCTGGCGGGCGCCGGCGGCTTCATCAACATCAGCCAGAGCTCCCGGCGCGTTCTCTTTGCAGGAACCTTCACCACCGGTGGACTCGAAGTCAAGGTGGAGAACGGCGAGCTCAAGATCCTGCGCGAAGGTAAATCCAGGAAATTCGTTCAAGAGGTCGAGCAGATCACATTCAACGGTGCCTACGCCGCCGAATCGGGGCAGCCGGTGCTGTACGTGACCGAGCGTTGCGTGTTCCGTCGCGGGCGAGAGGGGATGGAGTTGATCGAGGTAGCGCCGGGAATCGATGTCGACCGCGATATCCTAGGCCAGATGGATTTCACGCCCATCGTACGCAACCCCGGCATGATGGACCCGCGAATCTTTCGCGACCAGCCGATGGAGCTCGAAGAAACATTGCTGGGGATCGGCATCTCCGAGCGTGTGAGCTATGACGCCGAGCGCAACATCCTGTTCCTCAATCTCGAGGGGCTGCACGTACGCAACCGCGACGATGTCGATCGCGTTCGGCGGGTGGTGGAGGAACGCTGTCAGACGATCGGCAAGAAAGTCGCGCTCGTGGTGAACTACGACAACTTCCTGATCGATGCGGCGGTGTCCGACACGTACGCCGCGATGGTGCGCTACATGGAGACGCACTACTACACGACGGCTTCGCGCTACACGACGAGCGCCTTCCTGAGGCTCAAGCTAGGCGAGGCGCTGGCGCGCCGACGTGTCGCGCCCCATATCTTCGAGACGGCGGATGAAGCCCATGCGTTCGTTCAGGCGTCCGGTTCGGAGCATGAGACGGGCCATGCCGCTTGATCCACAAGTGCAGGCGGTGCTCGAGAAGCTCCGCGAGGCGGGCAACCCGGAATACTGGCAGATGACGCCGCAAGAGGCGCGCGATTGGCACAATCGCAAGGCGGGGATTCTGGACGTGAAGCCCGAGCCGGTCTTCAGGACCAGCGATCGATCGATCGACGGTCCCGCGGGCGGTATTCCCGTTCGCATCTTCATTCCGCGGGCCGCTGCGAAGCCGCTACCCGTGCTGGTGTGGCTGCATGGTGGTGGTCACGTCGTCGGCAGCCTGGATAGTTACGATGCCCTCTGCCGTCAACTGGCTTTGCAAGGTGACTGCGTCGTCGTATCGGTCGCCTACCGACTCGCGCCGGAGCACAAGTTTCCGGCCGGTGTTGAAGACAGCTTCGCCGCGTTGCAGTGGATAGCGGAACACGCGTCAGAGCTTGGGGGCGATTCCAATCGCGTTGCCATTGGCGGCGATAGCGCTGGCGGCAATCTCGCCGCAGTGTGCGCGATCCTCGCCCGCGATGCGGGCGCTCCCAGATTGACGATGCAGCTGTTGATCTACCCGCGGACAGCGCCCGACGAGGAGTTTCCTTCGCATTACGAGTTTGCGGAGGGCCATCTGCTGACACGCAAGACGATCCTGTGGTTTCACCGCCACTATCGGTCATGCGACGCCGATCGGCTCGACTTCCGCTATGCGCCCCTCATCTGCAACGACCTCTCGCTCCTGCCTCCGGCGCTGATCGTCGTTGGAGAATGCGACCCGTTGCGCGATGACGGCATTGCCTATGCCGAGCGCCTTAGACGGGACGGCAATGCGGTGGAACTCGCGGACTATCCTGGGATGGTCCACCCATTCTTCTCGATGGGCGGTGCAGTGGATGCGGGGAGGCGTGCTGTGACTCAAGCTGGCGGTACCCTCAAGCGCGTGTTCAGTGGCCGCTGAGTGCTGCAGGGCAGCCGCGTTTATGCCCAGTCGTGACCGAGCTGCAGCGTGCCGTCCCTCACCATCCCCATTATCGCCTGGACCGCGACGACGTAGCCGGCCGGGCCCAGCCCCGCGATGACCGCCGTCGCGATCTTCGAAATGTAGGAATGCTGGTAGTGGTCTTCGCGGCGATGGATGTTGGTGATGTGGAGCTCGATGATCGGCCCCTTGAACATCTTGAGGGCATCGAGAATGGCGATCGAGGTGAACGAATAACCCGCTGGATTGATGATGATGCCGGCGCCTTCGTCGCTCGCCTCGTGGATCCAGTCGATCAGTTGCTGCTCGCTGTTCGTCTGGCGAAATTCCAACGGCTGCTCGCCGGCCGCCCGCCTGCATTCGCCCTCGATCTCGGCAAGCGTCGCGCGGCCATAGATCTCCGGCTCCCGGCGTCCAAGACGATTGAGGTTGGGACCGTTCAGGATGTACAGAGGCTTCATCGAGCTGTTTGCAAAGGTTCGCCGGCGAGGCGAGCGACCCGCTTGGCGGCGGCTCGGCAGCGGCGATGTCATTGTACTGCAGGCTATTTGCATTGAGCGCTCAATCGAGGATGCTCGGGAAGGAAACGCGAAATTCCTTGTCCAACCACGGAGTCGCGTTCGATCCCATGTCGTTTCCAGTGCAACCGCCGATTGCTCCAATGCTGGCCAAGCCCGTCGGCGCCCTGCCGGCGAACGGCGATTTCCTGTACGAGCCCAAATGGGACGGCTTTCGGGCTATCGTCTTTCGCGGAGCCGGAGAGATCTACATCCAGAGTCGAGACCTGAAGCCGCTCGATCGCTACTTCCCCGATCTGCACGACTCGCTATTGCGACTTCTGCCGGCCGGGTGCATCGTCGACGGTGAGATCGTCATCGCAACTCCGCGCGGCCTCGACTTCGACGCGCTGCAGCTTCGCCTACACCCGGCGGAGTCGCGCGTGGCGAAGCTCGCGCGGGAAACGCCTGCGTCGTTCGTCGCCTTCGACATTTTGGCGGCGGACGGGCGCGACCTGATGGGGGAGCCTCTCGTGCGTCGCCGGACGGACCTGGAGAAGCTCCTCGCGCCTAGCGCGCCGCCGCTGCACCTCACGCCGATCACTCGCGACCACGGCGTCGCCGTGTCGTGGCTTGCCCAATTCGAAGGGGCCGGGTTGGATGGCGTCGTGGCCAAGCCTGTGGATCTTCCGTACCAGCCGGGCAAGCGGGTGATGCTCAAGGTGAAGCATGTGCGGACGGCCGATTGCGTCGTCGCGGGCTTCCGCTGGTACAAGAATGCGGCCGGCGCGGTTGGCTCGCTACTGCTCGGACTCTACGACGACGCAGGCGTGCTGCACCATGTGGGCGTCACCTCCGCGTTCACGATGGCGATGCGCAAGGCGCTTGCGGAGGAGCTCCTGCCGCTGCGCAGGAACGCGCTCGCGAATCACCCGTGGCGCGATTGGGCCGAGGCCGACGGCGATGGAGGAACGCGGATGCCCGGCGGGTCGAGCCGCTGGTCGGCCGGGAAGGATCTCTCGTGGGAGCCGCTGCGCCTCGAGCGAGTCTGCGAGGTGAAGTACGACCATCTGCAGGGCGACCGGTTTCGGCACGCGACGCAGTTCCTCCGCTGGCGGGAGGACAAGCGGCCTGCCGACTGCCGCTACGACCAGCTCGAGGTCACGCCTCCCTTCGAGCTCGCGAAGGTTTTCGGCGGGACGGAGCCTTAGCATCCTGTGCTTCCGACGCTCCGCGCCGGGCGTTTGCGCCGGCGCGCCGCGACGGTTGCACGCGCGGCGGCTCGCCGGGCATCTTCGCGTATTGCGGCGGCCACGGCGCGTCGCCCTGGCCGTCGCGTTCCTGTCGGTGCGAGAGCTCCATCAGGCTCGCGAGCGAACACGGTCGATCGTCGATCCGCGCGTGCGGGTCGCCGATTTGTGCGAAGCGCGCTTGCATCGTCACCAGGTTGAAATCGCCGGGGTCCGCTTCGGCCACTTCGCTCCATGACAGAGGAGCCGACACGCGCGCATCGGGCGTAGGACGCACAGAATAGGCGCCGGCGACCGTGCGGTCCTTGGCGTTCTGGTTGTAGTCGATGAACACGCCTTTGCGCTCTTCCTTCCACCATTTCGTCGTGGCGAAGGCGGGCACGCGACGTTCGACCTCCCGGGCCAGCGCCAGCGCGGCTCGGCGAACCTCATTGTGGGTCCACTGACGCTCGATTCGCACCAGCACGTGCAGCCCGCGCTTGCCAGACGTCTTCGGCCAACCCGACAGGCGATGGTCGGCGAGCACGTCGCGAACGACGGCCGCCACGTCGCGCACTTGCGGCCAGGGGACGCCATCGGTCGGGTCGAGGTCGATGCGCAACTCGTCGGGATGCTCGAGATCGTCCGCCCGCACCGGGTGCGGGTGCAGTTCGAGGCAGGCGAGATTCGCCATCCATGCCAGCGCGGCGGCGTCGCTAGGCACGATCTCCTCGGCGCTTCGTCCCGATGGGAACTGGAGGGTGACCACCTCGATCCACGGCGGCCGAGTCTTGGGCGCGCGCTTTTGATAGAAGAACTCGCCGCCGATGCCGTCCGGGAAGCGCACCATCGTGTTGGGCCGCCCGCCCGATCCGCGCAACGCACCATCAGCGACCGCAACGTAGTAGCGAGCGAGATCGAGCTTAGTGTGGCCGGCCGCGGGGAACAGCACCTTGGCCGGATGAGTGATCGAGACTTCGCGACCTCTCGCCTCGATCGTTACCGTGGCGTCAGCGGCACTCATTCACGCGCACGCCACTCACCGCAGCCGCGACATCAACCGCGGGATTTCGGTCGGCAGCTCCCGCGCCAGGTAGCCAAGTCTGCCGAAGCGTCTTGCGAGAGCCTCGCCGGCGAGCGCGTGCAGGACCACACCCCATGCAGCGGCCTCCTCGGGCGGGGTACCGCGGGCCGCCAGGCCGGCGATGATTCCCGCCAGCGTGTCGCCAGACCCGGACACGGCGAGGCCCGTGTTGGGCTTGTGATGCTTCCAAAGCCTGCCATCCGGCGCGGCGATCACGGTGGTCGCACCTTTCAGCACGACGACGGCATTCCAACGCTTCGCGGCACGACCCGCCGCCTCCAGCGGATGCGCCTCGATCGCGTCCTTGCTCGCGCCCGACAGCCGGGCCAACTCCCCCGCATTGGGCGTCATGATCACCGGCTGCGCGAACGGGGAAACTGCGGCGACGCCGACGACGCATAGTGCGCGCGCATCCAGGACGAGCGTGGCGTTCGGGACTCTTGCGACTCTTGGCAGCAGCGCATGGACGAACCTTCCGGCCGCGGTCTCGCTCTCCATGCCCGGACCGACCAGCACCGCGTCGACGCTCTGTTCGATGTCGATGCTGCGCGCGGCGGCAGGCGCGATCCATCCCGTGCGCGCTTCCGCCAACGCGATGACGCGGGATTCCGGAATGGCAACCGCGACCAATGTAGCGGTGCTGCGCACGGTGGCTACGGCGAGCTTGCCAGCTCCGGCCCGCAGCGCGGCATTCGCCGCCAGGATGACCGCGCCGGGCATCGAGCGTGACCCACCGATCACCAGGATTCGCCCGCGCGCTTCCTTGTCGCCGTCTGCGCGAGGCCGGGGCAACGACCAGCGGCGCAGCATGGCCGCATCGAGGCGACGCGCTTGGAGTGTCGGCTTGCGCATCAGGGCCTGTTCACACTCAAGCGATCACGACTTGGGCGCCGCCGGGAGGTCGGGCTCGGACGTCACCGGGGTGCCGGCTTCGTCCAATGGCGCCACGAAATTCACCAGCTTCGGCACGAGCTTGCCGCGGCGGCCGTGCGTCTCGTCGAACTCGTACGAGGTAACCGCGCAGTTGGGTACATCGGCCGCGCGGTCGATCGCGAGGATCGCTTCCTCGTCCAGCCGCTCGAGCAAGTACCGCATGCAGTTGACGATGACCTGGTGGCTCACGATGAGGACGCGCTCGCGGCGATATTCGCGGACGATCGTATCGAGCAGGCTCCGCAGTCGCAGGATGCAATCACACCAGCTCTCTCCGCCCGGTGGGCGAAAGTAGAACTTGCCGACATGGGCGCGCTGCTCCGCGAGCTCGGGATACCGCTCGCGGATGCCGAACTTCGTCAGGCGATCGAGGATGCCGAATTCCTTTTCGCGCAGCCGCTCGTCGGCGACGAGCGCGGCCTCGCCGTTCGCGATTCCCGCCGTCGTGCAGATGAGCCGTGCGGTGGCGATGGCGCGCACATAGGGAGAGCACAGCACGACGGTGGGCGATTCGCCGCGAGGCAACCGTTCGAACCAGCGGCCGAGCGCACGCGACTGCCGCTCGCCTAACTGGGAGAGCGGCGTGTCCACATCGCGAGTGACGATGTCGATGAGCGGCAGCGACGCGGCTTCGGCCGCATCGCGCGCGACATTTCCGGCGCTTTGTCCATGACGCACGATCCATAGCGCGTGCGGCCACTTTTGCTCGATCACCGACGCACCTCTGCGGCGAGAGTCGCGCCGACGGCGGGGATGGGCGAGCCCAATGTCGAAAATTCATGCTGTCGGCGCTGTCCGACGCGCCAATCGGCGACTGCCCTACATCGTCTCGGGACGCCGTGGAATACGGTGGTAGGATCTGCCCACGGAGGACCACCATGAGACTTTTGAGAACCGCCCAGCGCTCCCAGGACGACATTGCCAACGACTTCGCCGAGCTCATCGAGGAAGGCCGCGCTTTGCTCGGCGAGATGGTCGGCAAGCCGGCCAAGGCGGCAACGCGAGACACGATCGACCAGGTGAGCGGGAAGGTCGCGGATCTCCAGGGTTACGCGCTCGCCGCTGCGCGCGAGGGAATGGCGCGCGGTGCGAAGTATGGCAAGCAGGCGGGTCGGCTCGTTCGTGAAAACCCGTGGCCCACGCTGGCGGGCGGAGTTGCGCTCGGTGTGATCGCGATGCTGCTGTGGAAGCGCCGCTGACGGCTCATCGGGTGGTTCGTTCACCGGCGGATCGCCGTCGGGCGGATCTTTCTCCGGTGGCGGGTCGTCGGGAGGGCCTTTCGGCGGCTCCTTGATGGGTCGATGCGTGTGGGGACCGGCGTTCATTTGCCGAGAGTCTTCGAATGGGCGACCGCGGGAGTCGGCACCTCGAGCGAGAGTTCGATGCCCGACTGCAGAATGTCGAGCGCCGCTTTCGGGTCGTCGGCGAACCTGAACAGGCCGAGGTCCTCCTTGTCGATCATCCCGTAGCGAACGAGCGCGCCGAAATCGAGGATCTCGTTCCAGTAAGCCGAGCCGTACAGCACCACCGGAATGTGCCGGTCGATCTTGCGCGTCTGCATCAGCGTCAGGATCTCCCACATCTCGTCGAGCGTGCCGTATCCGCCGGGAAAGACGACCAGCGCACGCGCGAGATGGGCGAACCACAGCTTGCGCATGAAGAAGTAGTGGAACTCGAACGTGAGCTCGCGGGCCAGGTACGGATTGGGCAGTTGCTCCCGCGGCAGCCCGATGTTGAGGCCGATCGTTTTTCCGCCTGCCTCGCTTGCGCCGCGGTTGGCCGCTTCCATGATGCCCGGACCGCCGCCGGTGCACACCACGTACCGGTGCGCGTTGGACGGTAGGCTCTCGGACCATGCGGTGACAAGCCGCGCAAGCTCGCGCGCGGCTTTGTAGTACTCGCCGAGCGGCCCATCCGGCGTAATCCGCGCCGAGCCGAAAAACACGATCGTGTCGCAGATGTTCTGCCGCTGGAACGCGTAGAGAGGCTCCAGGTATTCGGCGAGGATTCGCAGCGGCCGGCCCTCGTCGCTGTCGAGAAACTCCTCGTCCTTGTAAGCGACGGGATTGCGCGTGGGGTCGGCGGAATTCATGGGCGCGGTGGAATCGCCGCGAAGTCGATGAAGCCGCGCCGCGCATCGGTGCGGACGAGTTGCACGCGCACGCGATCGCCGACGTCGAGTCCTTCGAAGCCGCGAACGACGCGGCCTTCGGTCGTCGGACCGGTGATGCGGACCCAGGTTCCTTTGTCCGATGCGCCGGTCACGATGGCGTCGAAGCGCGCGCCGATCCGCGACGCAAGCAGCATCGCGGCCGCAGATTTACCCACCTGCCGCTCCACCTTGGCGGCGTTGTCTTCCTGTTCGGTGCAATGGCGCGCCAACGTCGAGAGCTCGTCGTTCGAGTAGGGCGACGGTTGGTCGCGGAGCGCCGCTTTGACGACGCGCTGCGCCACGAGGTCGGGAAAACGGCGATTGGGCGCCGTCGAATGTGCATAATCGTGCACCGCAAGGCCGAAGTGTCCTTCCGCGGGTTCTCCCGGAATCTCGAGCGCATACTCGCCCGAGCCCAGGAGCTTGACGACAGACAGCGAAACATCGGGAAAGCGAGCGGGATCCGCCTGCCGGCGCTCGGCCAGGAACGCGTCCAGCGCAACGGCGTCGGGGCGCGAAGGCAGTCGATATCCCGACTCCGCCGCGAGCGCGACGATGCGGTCCCATCGCTTCGGGACCGAGAGGACGCGGCGCAGCGACGGGATCTTCTTCAGGTCGAGGTAGCGCGCCACCACGCCGTTCGCGGCGATCATGAAATCCTCGATCAGCTCTTTCGCCCGGTTCTTCTGGTCGGGACGAAGATCCGCGAGCGTGCCTTCGTCGAATACCGCGCGCACCTCGAGCGACTCGAGCCGCAGCGCGCCTCGCGCGGTGCGCTGCCGGCGCAGCGCTTGTGCGACGCCGTCCTGCAGACGCAGCTGCTCGTCCAATCCCGGTACTCTCGAAACCTTGTCCGGCGCTAGTCCGCTGCCCTCGAGCCACGCGCCGACGCCGTCATAGGCGAGCTTGGCGTGGTTGCGCACGAGGGCACGATAGATCTTCGATCCCAGCACCTCTCCGTCCCGGGAGATGGACATCTCGGTGACGACCGCGAGCCGGTCGTCGCTTTCGCCAAGCGACGTCAAATCGGTGGAGAGCTTCTCGGGCAGCATCGGGAATACGCCCGCCGGCGTGTACACCGACGTCGTGTTCGTCCACGCGTGGCCGTCGATCGCGGAATCCTTTTTGACGAGCGCATCGACGTCTGCGATGGCGACGAGGATGGTCACCGCGTCATGCCCGGAGTTGCGCGCAACGGTAAGCTGGTCGAGGTCGCGCGAATCGTCGTTGTCGATAGATGCCCACTGGAGCTCACGCAGGTCGGTGATCTCAGGGCCGTGCGCGACGGCCGGGCCCGCCATGGCGCTGGTCTCGTGGAGGACGGCGGATGAAAACTCGGGCAGGAGCCCGCGTTCCTCCATCGCGTCACGTGCGATCCTTCTCAACGCATCGCTGTCAAAACCGTGTCGTGCGGTCATCGCGCAAGCGGCTTCCGGTCTCTCGTTCTCCGCCGATGATCCGGCGACGCGGCGCGATCTCTTTCACGGTCATCACGCTTCAGGGCCTCCCCGGCGGCGAGGTCGTGAGCGTGACCACGCGCGGAGACAACGACCACGTGGCGACATGCCGGGAAGGCAACCGCTACCGCGTGTTCCTCAAAAGCGAAGGACGTGTAGTCGTGCAGAAGCAGTGAAGGTGTTTCGCTCGCCGGCCCAGTCGAGTTCGCGACCTTGGCGGACAAGCTCGAGGGACGCTTACGACGCGCGCGTCATCCGGGACAGCACGACGCCCGCCAGGAGCGCGAGGCCGATCGCCTTCAGCGGATTCGCGGTGATGTAGGCGCAGGTATCGTTGACGAGCTTCTTCTGCGTTGCGTCGAGCCGGTCCGTCTTCTCGCCGATCCAGTCTGCGGCGGGCACCGCCGACGCCGCGGCCTTGTCCACGGCCCGATGGGCCATTTGCGCCACTTTCTCGATCGCCGGCTTGGCCTGGCGGATCGCGCTGTCGGCCGCTTCGGCGGCCGAATCGACCGCGGTATGAGCGCTCGACGACGCCGTCGACAAAGTGTTGACGGAGTTCATCATTCCGGACGTCGAAGGCGACGTGCCGTAGCCGGTGGTTTGCATGTGTTCCTCCATTAAGGCTGAGTGGCGGGGCGGCAGGCGGCGGACGACGAAGCGGAGAACCGTCATCCGTCGTGCGACGAGCGTATGGCGCGTCACGCGCGACGTCTGTGCGTCAGCGCACGATCTTCACAGTTGAAGGCGCAGCAGCGACGCTGTGTGCTCCAGCATCTTTTCCGGCAATGGGCGCTCTTTCCACTCGGCCAGTGTAATGGGTCTCGACCGCGCGAGATCCTGCTCGAACACGGCGCTTTGGCGCGCGGCAAAGGTAGCGTCCAGGATGTTGAGATTCGCCTCGTCGTTCAGCGCAAACGACCGGTTGTCGAAGTTCGTCGAGCCGACGGATACCCAGACGCCGTCGACGACCAGCACCTTGCAGTGGTACATCGTCGGCTGGTATTCCGAGATCTCGATGCCTGCTTCCAGGAGATCGCCCCACTGCGCACGGGACGCCTTGCGCACCGTTTCGGCGTCCATGTGCTTGCCCGGCGTGATGATCTGGACGCGCACGCGGCGCTTCGCAGCCGCGATCAGCGCGTCGCGTGCAAGCCCGTCGGGGACGAAGTAGGCGCTCGAGAGCTGGATGGACTTGGCGGCCGCCGTGATCGCGAGCAGGTACATGAGGTGCATGCTTTCGCCGCCGCCTTCCGGGGAGCTGCTGAACATCTGGGCGGCGGCGTCGCCGCGCTTCTCGAGCGCCGGAAAATATTCGGCGCCGTGCAGCACCTCGCCCGTCACCTTGATCCAGTTGTCCATGAACACCGCCTGCATTTGCGCGACGACAGGGCCCTCCGCGCGGAAGTGCGTATCGCGCCAGTGGTCCGGGTCCTGCGCGTGCCCGCTCCAGACGTCGGCGATGCCGACACCGCCGGTGAACCCGATTCTGCCGTCGACGACGAGCACCTTGCGGTGCGTGCGGTTGTTGAGCTTGTCGAGGTCGTACCACGCCGGCTCGTGGAACCGGCGGACGCTCACGCCGGCGTCGACCATCGTCGCGAGCTGGTTGGGATCGAGCTTGCTGCTGCCGAGCCAGTCGAGGAGCAGGTGCACCTTGACCCCGGAGCGGGCGCGCTCCGCGAGCGCGTCCGCGAACTCCCGTCCCACCGTGCCGGACCAATAGATGTAGCTTTCGAAGGTGATCGTTCGTTCCGCCGAGCGGATGGCAGACAGCATCGCCGGAAATATCTCGTCCCCGTTCAACAGTACGTCGAACCGGTTCCCAGCGACGAGCGGAGGTCCGAGCAAGACACCCATCGCCCGCGCGAACTGAGGGTCGCCCGTGTCGTACAGGCGAACAAGCGGCCGCTCGATCTGCTTTTCTCCTGCCGTCAGGTTGAGCGCGATGAGGCCCACGACGATCGTCAGGCCGACGGCCATCAGGACGATAACGGATCGCCGGATCTTCGTATGACCTCCCGTGAAAACGAGCGCCCGCGATGGTCGCAACGAGCGCCCGCGATCGTCGCGCGGCGATGCCCACGCTGTATGTTCGTCATCGCACCGACGCCTCGTTCGCGCGTCTCTTAGGATCCGTTCGCAGCGGATGCCCCGGCGGGCGCCGCCAAGCGTTTACAGTCACGAAACCCGCCGCACTGCCGCGAGCTGCCGATCGAGCATTGAATGAGGCACCCATGAAATCGATCCTGGACCGCACGTTTCGCTACACGCCAAGCTTCGAGACGGACTTGAGAAAGACCTTCGCGCGAATTCACCGCGAACGCAGGCTTGCCCAACAGTCGGAACGATCCGCAGCGCGGCAGCCGCTTGCCAACGTCTCGCCGATTGTGAGAAATTCGGCAGCTCTCAAGTGACGGCGTAGCGGCGGCATTCCGGTCGACCCGCAACCGGGCCGACCGGGGTAGGGCCGGGGGGTGCGTCGTACATGTTGTCAGCGGACACGACGTTGTCGGCAGCCATTGGACGCCACCGCGGTTGGCCCGGAACTCCTGTTGAACCACGCCCCGCCCAGGGCGCGCGATGCTGTTCGTGAGCTTCGCGCCTCCAAGATCCGCGAAGTCGCCAACGCCGGCATGGGGCGCGACGACGTGCTCGCCTTCTGGTTCGGTGAGCCCGACGAAGTCACGCCGGGCTTCATACGGCAGGCGGGGAAGGATGCCCTCGATGCCGGCGAGACCTTCTACACGCACAACCTCGGCATCGCGGAGCTGCGGCGATCGATAGCGGCGTACGTCACGCGTCTGCACCGATCGACCCAGATCGACCGGATTGCGGTGACCAATTCCGGAATGTCCGCGCTCATGCTGGTCACTCAGGCGCTGGTCGGCCCCGGCGACCGCGCCGTCGCCGTCACGCCGCTCTGGCCGAACCTCGTCGAGATCCCGAAAATTCTCGGCGCGCGCGTCGACTGCGTGCAACTCGCGTTCGGCCATGACGGCTGGGCGCTCGATGTCGATCGCCTGCTCGCAGCGCTCGAGCCCGGAACGCGCGCGGTCTACATCAATTCGCCGAACAACCCGACCGGGTGGACGCTCGCGGCGGAAGAGCAGCGCGCAATCCTAGCGCACTGCCGCCGGCACGGGATCTGGATCATCGCCGACGACGCCTACGAGCGGCTGTACTTCGAAGGCGGCCAGGAATGCGCGCCCGCGCCGTCGTTCCTGGATTTGTCGCAGCCCGACGATCGCGTCATCAGCACGAACACGTTCTCGAAGTCGTGGCTGATGACCGGATGGCGGCTCGGCTGGATCGTGGCACCGCCGGGGCTCGTGCCCGACCTCGCGAAGCTGCTCGAGTACAACACGTCGTGCGCGCCGCCGTTCATCCAGCGCGCAGGAGTGGTCGCGGTGGAGCACGGTGAGCCCGTCGTGGCGCACACCGTCGCGCGATTGCGGCACGCGCGGGATTTTCTGCACGCGCGGCTGACCGAGCTCCCCGGTGTGTCGGCCGTCGCGCCGCCGGGCGCGATGTATGCGTTCTTTCGCGTCGCGGGCGTGCGCGACAGCCTCGAATTCTGCAAGCGCCTGGTCGCCGACGCCGGTCTCGGCCTCGCCCCCGGCATTGCATTCGGGCCGGAAGGCGAAGGGTTCGTCCGCTGGTGCTTCGCGTCGGCCGAGTCGCGGCTCGCGGACGGCGTCGCCCGTTTGCGTCGCTTTCTGGTCGATTATTGCGCGACGTAAACCATCCAGCCGACGCCGAATCTGTCGGCGAGCATCCCGAAGCTCGGCGAAAAGAACGTCTTCGCGAGCGGCATGTGCACCTGGCCGCCATCCGCCAGCGCCGCAAAGACCTTCGTTGCTTCGGCTTCGTCCCGAACCGTCAGCGACAGCGAGAAGCCCTGGAAATTGGGCTTGCCGTTGCAGTTGCCGTCCGAGCCCAGCACCGTCGTGCCGCCGATCTTCAAAGCCATGTGCATGACCTTGTTCTCGGAGTTGGGCGGAAGCATGCCCGGCGGCGGCTTTTCCGGGGCGTCCTTGTTGCGCATCATCATCTCGACTTCCGCCCCCAGCTGGCGCTTGTAGAACTCCGCCGCCTCTTCCGCGCGGCCCTCGAAAAACAGATAGGGTTGGATCTGCATGTCGCCTCCTTGGGTTACTTCCTGCCTGCCATTTCGGCGCGCAGCCGCTCCTCCTGCTTGCGCAACTCGGGCGTGAATTCGGCGCCGAAGTCCTCGGCTTCGAAGATCTGGCGAATCTCGATCTCGCTATCGGTCGGCATCGGGTTCGGGCACCGCTTCACCCACTCGATCGCTTCCTCCTTCGACTTCACCTTCCAGATCCAGTAGCCCGCGACCAGTTCCTTGGTTTCGGCGAACGGGCCATCGATCACCGTTCGCGTCGCACCCGAAAAGCGCACGCGCGCGCCCTTGGAGCTCGGCTGCAGGCCCTCGCCGGCGAGCATGATGCCCGCCTTCACGAGCTCTTCGTTGAACTTGCCCATGTCGGCGAACATCTTCTCGTCCGGCATCATGCCCGCCTCGGATTCCTTCGTGGCTTTCACCATGACCATGAACCGCATTTGATTTCTCCTCGAGATGACGCCGCATCGATTTGCGGCGACCTGTTGAAAGCGTCGCTCCCGAAGGAACGACGACAAACGCGCGCCGTCAGGGCGCGAGCTCCCTGATGGGCCTCACTTCGACGCTTCCGGCGCGCGCCGGCGGTATCTTCGCGGCGAGGTGGATCGCTTCGTTCAAGTCGGCAGCGTCCACGAGGTAGAAGCCGGCGAGCTGTTCCTTCGTTTCAGCGAACGGGCCGTCCGTAACCGCCACCTTGCCGTTGCGCACGCGCACCGTCGTGGCCGTATGCACGGGCTGCAGCGCTTCCGCGGCGATGTGGTGGCCGCCGGCGCGGAGCGCTTCACCGCACGCCTTGCACTCGCGATCGGGCACTGCGGACCAGTTCTGTTCGTCGAGATAGACCAGGCACAGGTATTTCATCGCAACTCCTCGTTCGTTTCGTGACGGCCGGCGCATCCTACGCTGGGTTCTGGAAGCCGCGCCGGTACAGGAACAGCAGCAGCGCAAGCAGTGTCCCGCCCGGCAGGAAGAGCTCCAGCATGACGTACGGACCGAGCTTGCGCGCGATGTGCCGCAGCCCCCCGAAAGCACTTTTCGCGACTCCCATGTTCCGCTCCTGTCGAGACCGACCCCGGTTTCCGGAGCCTTCATCCTCTAGTCGAACAGGACCGTGCGGATTTCGACAGCCGGGGGAGGATTTTTTGCGTCCGGCGAAACCCTCAGGCGGGGAGCCGTGCGAGCCTCGACTCGAGAAAGCGCCGCTCGGGCGCCTGCCGCGCGAGCGCGATGGCCCGCTGATACGCGGCGCGGGCGTCGGAGTTTCGACCCAGCCGGCGGCAGAAGTCCGCGCGGGAGGCGTGCGCCAGGTGGTAGTCCGCCAGATCCCCCCGGGCGAGGATCCGGTCGACCAGCTCGAGACCGGCGGCTGGGCCGTCGCGCATGGCGACGGCGACCGCGCGATTGAGCTCGATGACCGGCGAGGGCTCCATCCGCAGCAATGCGTCGTAGAGACCGACGATCTCGCGCCAATCGGTTTCGTTGGCCGCCGGCGCCTCGGCGTGGACGGCGGCGATCGCGGCCTGCAGAGTGTAAGGGCCGAAACGGCGCGACCCGAGCGCGCGCTCGACGAGTTCGATACCCTCGGCGATCTGGCCACGATTCCACAGCGAGCGATCCTGGTCGGCGAGCAGGATGAGGTCCCCGGTCCCGGAGACGCGCGCCGTCCGCCGGGACTCCTGCAGCAGCATGAGCGCGAGCAAGCCGTGGACTTCCGGCTCGGGCAGGAGGTTCGCAAGCAACCGCCCGAGGCGAATCGCTTCGGCCGACAGATCGATTCGAGTGACGGACGGGCCCGCCGAAGGCGAATAGCCCTCGTTGAAGACGAGATAGATGACGCGGAGAACGCTCGCAAGACGCTCGGAGAGCTCGTTCGCCTCCGGCACCTGGTAGGGGATGCGGGCATCGCGGATCTTCGCCTTCGCACGAACGATCCGCTGCGCCAGCGTGGGCGCGGGCGACAGGAATGCCTGCGCGATTTCCTCGGTCGCGAGGCCGCACACTTCGCGCAGCGTGAGCGCGATCTGCGCCTCCGGTGCAAGCGTCGGATGGCAACACGTAAAGACGAGGCGAAGGCGGTCGTCCTCGATCACCTCACCTTCGCCCGGCGGTGTCGCCTCGTCGGCGATGTTCTCCACCTCGTCCGCGAAGTCGTCGAGGGCATCGAAGCGCGCATTGCGCCGGATGCCGTCGATTGCCTTGAAGCGCCCGGCGGACACGAGCCACGCTCGCGGATTCGCCGGCACGCCGTCGCGCGGCCACTGCTCCAGCGCGGCCCGGAACGCGTCGTGCAGGGCCTCCTCGGCGAGATCGAAGTCGCCCAGAAGGCGCACGAGTGTCGCGAACACGCGGCGCGACTCGGCGCGATAGATGGCCGCGGTCTGTTCGCGAATGTTCTGTTCGGAGGTCGCCGTCACCCCGGCCGCCACTCGCGGGCGCGACGGCGCGCTTGGGCGAGCTGCCCGGGCGTCATCTTCGCCGCCAGCTGGTCGCGATTGCGGATCACGAGCCCGCGGCTCTTCGCTTCCGACGCCCGGAAGCACGAGGCGGACAGCAGGTACCACATCTGTGCCTCGACGAAATCCTGCGGCGCGCCGTGGCCGCGCTCGTACATGACACCGAGGTTCGCCTGTGCCATCGGGTGCAGCTGGTCTGCCGCCTTGCGGTACCACTCGATCGCCGCGGCGTAGTCCTGCGGCACGCCGTCGCCGCTCTGATAGCGGTTGCCGAGATTGTGCTGCGCGTTCGCATCGCCGCTTTCGGCGGCCTTCCTGTACCACTTCGCCGCCTCGCCGGTGTCGCGCGCGATGCCGCGGCCGGCCTCGTACATGATGCCGAGATTGTTCTGCGCGGGCGCGTAGCCCTTGTCGGCGGCGAGGCGGTACCACTTGACCGCTTCCGAATAGTTCCGGGTCACGCCCTGGCCGTTCTCGTACATGATGCCGAGCTCATCCTGCGCGCGCGCGTCGCCGTGCTCGGCCCAGCGGCGATAGATGGCAAGCGCCGTCGCGTGATCGCCGACACGTTGCGCACTTCTCGCCTCGGCCAGATCGTCGTCCGTCATCATCTACCCCACACGGCGAATGAATTGCGGCCCGGTCGCGCGTCAGCCGATGGCGGACGTCGGAGGCGCCGGCGCCGCCGGAACTCCGAAGAGCTCCTGGGTGCCGGATATACCCCTCAGCGGATGCACTCCACGGCTTACCAGGTCGCCGCCATAGCTTTCCGCGAACCGTCGCGACATGAGCACCGGATCGCCCAGCTCCTTGGTCATCGCCTCGATGCGCGACGCTTCGTTGGCCGCAGGCCCGATCACCGTGAACTGCAGCCGTTGCGGGATGCCGATGTTTCCATAGGTCACGTCGCCAATGTGCAGTCCGATACCATAATGAATCGGCGGCGCGTCGACGAGCGCCGTATTGACCGCGGCAATCCGCTGCGCCACGTCGCGCGAAGCGTCGACCGCACGGGCGCACGCGTCGGCGGCCGTATATCCGCCAAACTCCGCGCCGGCGTTCGCGCCATCCGCCGAGATCGGAAAGATCGCCAGCACCGCATCGCCGATGTAGGCGAGGATCTCGCCTCCGCGTTCGACGATCGCGCCGGCCATTGCGCCGAGGAAGCGATTGAGATGCGCGAGATAGGCGGCGGTGTCCATGGTGTCGGCGAGACTCGTCGAGTTTCGCAGGTCGCAGAACCAGATGACGGCGTGGATCAACTGCCCGTCGCCCAGTTTGATCTGGCCCTCGAGAACGCGCTTTCCCGTGCCGGGACCGAGGTACGTCTCGAGCAGGCTCATCGAAATCCGGCGCTGGGCGTGCACCTCGAACAGCCGACCGAGCGCCGGCATCGCTTCGTAGACGTTGCCGAGGTGCGACGTGGAAAATCCTCCGTTGCGGAACGACGTCATCGAGACGACGTTGATCTGCCCGTCGGAGAAGCGGAACGGCATCGCGATGTAGTCGGTCGCGCCATCGGCCTTCAAGTCGCGGACCACCGGAAAGTCGAGCTTGCAGTCGGGATCCTCCAGCCTGCGGCGCACGCCGCCCGCGCCTTTGATGATCGGGGCGAACGGGCTTTCGGCGAAGCGCGGCTGATGCAGGATGTCATGCGGCTCGAAAATGACGCGAACGTCGGCGACGTCCTCGCGCCAAACGAGCACCGTGGCGAAGATCTGGGGGTGCAGCGTGGGAATGATGACGGTGGAGCGCGCGATCGGATAGCCGGCGGCGTGCAGGAGATTGCAGAACGCGCCCATCAGCGCCTCGGGTGAGCGCGCCTTCCACGCTTCCTCGATGAGCCATCCGGCGATCGGGTTGCCATGGACCGCATCGCCGCCTTTGGCCATGAACGCGGCTTCCTCGTCGCCTTCGTAGAGCGCCGCGATCTTGTCGCGATAGAACGACAGGTAGCCGCGAATCGGCTCCGCGTCGCGATAAGGATCCTCGTACGACCAGACGGCGTTCTCCGCGACCTTCCCGCCGACCGCGAGCGACCAGTAGCTCGCGTTGCCCTTGAACGGACAGTGCGTCTCGAGGTTCGTGCGCACGAGGCAATCCATCCGCACGTCCTCGCGCGGGAAGTAGTGCATCGGCGGCGCGCGCGTCTCGTGGAGGACGATCGCGCGCGTCGAGTCCGCAACGAGCACACCGTTGAATTCGACGCGTATGCGCTTCGCGGCGGGCTCGTAGCGCAACTCGTAGCCGCCTTCGCGCGGCGCGGCTTCCGCGGCCATTGCTGAAGAGTTCATTTAGCGCTCGGTTCGTGGAGTCCGAACGCGAGTCCGGAGAGGAATTTTCATCGGTTTCATCGCCGAGTTCAAGCGGAAGGGCAAGCCGCGTGAGACGGCGAGGCGAAGCGCCGGTTTGTCGCTGGTGTGCGACGCGGGTCTTACCGGCCGTTCGATTCCAGCGCATAATTTTTCTTCAGCCGCCTTTCGCCGGCGGCGACAACATCCAAGGGAGGAACAGGACATGGGTTTCGCTCGCATGCTCGGAAGATCCGTCGCGGGGCTTGCCGTCGTGCTTGCCCTGTCGTGCATCGCGCTTCCGGTGGCGGCGCAGGAAGTGACGGTGCTCTGCAACTTCGAGGTCGACTGGTGCGAGGCGCTCAAGGCCGCG
>Ga0070672_100000626_pt1 | contig 20778 bp, 19 predicted proteins | sample KBSM13metaG_FD_66151 | JGI IMG/M metagenome (GOLD analysis project Ga0070672, IMG submission 66151) | Miscanthus rhizosphere microbial communities from Kellogg Biological Station, Michigan, USA - KBS M1-3 metaG | ecosystem: Host-associated > Plants > Roots > Rhizosphere > Soil ... | reverse complement strand
CGTGCCTGACGCTCGCGGTGATGCAGCAGGGCGCCAGCGTGACGACGATCGAGGGCCTCGGCACGCCGCAGGCGCTGCACCCGATGCAGGCCGCGTTCGTCCGCCACGACGGCTACCAGTGCGGCTACTGCACGCCGGGGCAGATCTGCTCGGCAGTCGCGGTGCTCGACGAGATCAAGGTCGGCGTGCCGAGCCACGTCAGCGCCGACCTGAACGCAGCGCCGCAGCTGAGCGCCGCCGAATTGCGCGAGCGGATGAGCGGCAACATCTGCCGCTGCGGCGCGTACTCCAACATCGTCGATGCCATCACCGAGGTGGCGGGGAAGCCGGCATGAAGGCCTTCACCTACGAGAAGGCGCGCACGCCCGCCGACGCGGCGGCGGCCGCGGCCCGCGTCCCGGGCGCCAAGTTCGTCGCCGGCGGCACCAACCTGCTCGACCTGATGAAGCTCGAGATCGAGACGCCGGCGCACCTCGTCGACATCAACGGCCTCGCGCTCGACACGATCGAGGCTACGCCAGACGGCGGCCTGCGCATCGGCGCGCTCGTGCGCAACACCGATCTCGCCGCCGATGCGCGCGTGCGTCGCGACTACGGCGTGCTGTCGCGCGCGCTTGTCGCCGGCGCCTCCGGCCAGCTGCGCAACATGGCGACCACCGCCGGCAACCTGCTGCAGCGCACGCGCTGCCCCTACTTCTACGACACCAACCAGCCATGCAACAAGCGCGTCCCGGGCAGCGGCTGCTCTGCGCTCGGGGGCTACAGCCGGCAGCACGCGGTGGTCGGCGTCAGCGATGCGTGCATCGCGACCCATCCGAGCGACATGGCCGTCGCGATGCGCGTGCTCGACGCCACCGTCGAGACGACGCAGCCCGGCGGCGCGGCGCGGCGCATCCCGATCGCCGACTTCTACCGCCTCCCCGGCAACACCCCGCACATCGAGACCGTGCTCGCTCCCGGCGAACTCATCACCGCCGTGACGCTGCCCAAGCCGCTCGGCGGGCGCCATGTCTATCGCAAGGTGCGCGACCGAGCTTCGTACGCGTTCGCGCTGGTGTCGGTTGCCGCGGTGGTGCAGCGCGACGGTGCGGGCCGCGTCGCCCTCGGCGGCGTCGCGCACATGCCGTGGCGCGTCGAGGCTGCCGAAGCGTCCCTGCCGCGCGGCGCGCAGGCCACGGCCGCGCAGTTGCTCGCGGGCGCACGCACGACCCCGGAGAACGCCTACAAGCTGCCGCTGGCCGAGCGCACGCTCGCCGCGGTGCTCGAGCAGGCGAGGAGCTGAGGCATGAAGTTCGACCAGCCCGCCGGGCAGAACCCGATCGACCAGCTGAAGACGATCGGCCAGCCGCACGATCGCATCGACGGCCCCGCCAAGACCACCGGCACCGCGCCGTACGCGTACGAGCGCAACGACGCGGCGCCGAACGCGGCCTATGGCTACATCGTCGCCAGCGCCATCGCGAAGGGTCGCATCCGCGCGATCGACATCGCCGAGGCGGCGAAAGCGCCCGGCGTGATCACGGTCGTCACGTGGCAGAACGCCGGCAAGCTCGGCCAGGCGAAGACGCACTACGCGCGGATGCTCGCCGGGCCCGAGATCCAGCACTACCACCAGGCGATCGCGCTCGTCGTCGCCGAGACCTTCGAGCAAGCGCGTGCCGCGGCCTCGCGGGTAAGGGTCGACTACGCGCGCGAGCCGGGTCGCTACGACCTCGCCGCGCAGCGCGAGACGGCGCCGCTCACCGGCGGCGACAGCGGCGAGGGCAGCGGTTCGGCGCCGGTGCATCGCACGGGCGACTTCGAGACCGCCTTCGCCGCGGCGCCGGTCAAGGTCGATGCCTGGTATTCGACGCCGGACGAGAGCCACTCGATGATGGAGCCGCACGCCACCATCGCGGCCTGGCGCGGCGATTCCCTGACTTTGTGGACTTCGAACCAGATGATCGCTTGGGCGGTGCGCGACCTCGCCGAGACGTTGCTGATTCCGCCCGAGAAGATCCACGTGATGTCGCCGTTCGTCGGCGGCGGCTTCGGCGCCAAGCTCTGGATCCGCAGCGACGCCGTGCTCGCGGCACTCGGCGCGCGCGCGGCACGCCGGCCGGTCAAGGTGGTTCTGGCGCGCGCGCAGGTGCCGAACAACACCGTGCACCGGCCGGCGACCCTTCAGCACGTGCGCCTGGCCGCCACGCGCGACGGCAAGCTGAGTGCGATCGCGCACGAGAGCTGGTCGGGCAACCTGCCGGGTGGCAAGCCCGAGACCGCGACCGACCAGACGCGGCTCCTGTATGCGAGCCCGAACCGTCTCACCTCGATGCGGCTGGCTGCGCTCGACCTGCCCGAGGGCAACGCGATGCGCGCGCCCGGCGAGGCGCCCGGGATGATGGCGCTCGAGATCGCGATGGACGAGATCGCCGGCAAGCTCGGCATCGATCCGGTCGAGCTGCGCATCCTCAACGACACCCAGGTCGATCCCGAAAAGCCCGACCGGCACTACTCGCAGCGCCAGCTGATCCGATGCTTGCGAGTCGGCGCGGAGCGGTTCGGCTGGAGCGCACGCAACCCGCAGCCGGGCCGCACCCGCGAGGGCCCCTGGCTCGTCGGCATGGGCGTCGCCGCGGCCTTCCGCAACAACCTGCTCACCCAATCGGCCGCGCGGGTGCGGCTCGACCGGCGCGGCGCCGTCATCGTCGAGACCGACATGACCGACATCGGCACCGGCAGCTACACGATCATCGCGCAGACCGCGGCCGAGATGATGGGCGTGTCGCTCGACAAGGTGATCGTTCGCCTCGGCGATTCGGCCTATCCCGTGTCGTCCGGATCGGGCGGCCAATGGGGCGCCAACAACTCGACTGCCGGCGTCTATGCGGCGTGCGTCAAGCTGCGCGAGATGGTCGCGGCCAGGCTCGGACTCGACGCGACCAGCGCGGCGTTCGCCGACGGCGAGGTCCGCGCCGGCGGCCGCGCCGTGCCGCTCGCACAGGCCGCCGCCGACGGCGAGCTCGTAGCCGAGGACGCGATCGAGTACGGCGACCTCGCCAAGAAGTACCAGCAGTCGACGTTCGGCGCCCACTTCGTCGAGGTCGGGGTCGATGCGCTGACGGGCGAGACGCGGGTGCGGCGGATGCTCGCCGTGTGCGCCGCCGGCCGCATCCTCAACCCGAAGTCGGCGCGCAGCCAGGTCATCGGCGCGATGACGATGGGCGTGGGCGCGGCGCTGATGGAGCACCTCGCCGTCGACAAGCGTGCCGACTACGGCTTCTTCGTCAACCACGACCTCGCCGGCTACGAAGTGCCGGTGCACGCGGACATCCCGCACCAGGACGTCGTCTTTCTCGACGAAGCCGATCCGGTGTCGTCGCCGATGAAGGCCAAGGGCGTTGCCGAGCTCGGCATCTGCGGCGTGGCCGCGGCGGTCGCCAACGCGATCCATCACGCGACCGGCGTTCGCGTGCGCGACTACCCGATCACGCTCGACAAGCTGCTGGGGGGCTTAGCGGGTTCTCAGTCCTGACCGATGCGGGACTCTAGCCAGCGCGCGATGTCAGCCATGACGAGTTCTCGGTCGAGATCGCGAAGCAGGTCGTGGACGTGGCCTTCGTAGAGCTTCAGCGTCTTGTCGAGCGACCCCGACTGCTCGTGCAACATCCGGCTGCCCTCCGGCTTGGTCGCCTTGTCGGCGGTGCCATGGAGGATCAGCAGCGGCAACTTGATGAGCGCGAACTCGTTCTCCAGACGCTCGTCGGCCCGAACCATCGCTGCGACCGTCTTCGTCGGTTGCGCCTCGTCGGCGATCAAGGGGTCGGCATTCATCTCCGCGACGATCTTCGGGTCGCGCGAGAAGTCCTCGTTCTTCAGCCGCAGCACGTGCGCATGGGGCGCCACGTGGCTGAGCCCCTTGAGGACCGCCAGCACGAAGTCGGGGGCGGGCACGCGGAAGGCGAAGCTCTCGCAGATCAGGCCCGCGAGTTCGGCCTGGTGCTCGACGGCGTAGAGGCAGGCGACGACGCCGCCGGCGCTGTGGCCGAGCAGGAACACCGGCAAGCCGCTCGCATCCGATCGCACGATGCGGACGAGCGAGGCGACATCGTCGACGTAGTCGCTGAACTGGTCGACGTAGAAACGCTCGCCGTCCGATCGGCCGCGACCCCGCAGATCGAGCGCGTGGACCGCCAGCCCGTGCGCGGTGAGCTGTTCAGCGGCCCACGCGTAGTGCCCGCTGTGCGCGTTGAAGCCGTGCACCACGACCACCACGCCGCGTGGCGGCCGGGCAGGCCGCCACGTCCGATGGAAAAGGCGCAGGCCGCCGACGCCCTCCAGGCGTCCCTCGGTCGCGGTCATTCCTGTCGATGGCATCGCGGCTTTCCTGGGCTCAGCGGGCAAGGAAGTCGCGGACCAGCTTGATCGTCGCGCGCGGATTCTCTTCCATGATCCAGTGGCCCGAGTCAGGGACGATCCCCTCGGTCACGTCGTCGCCGGCAGCGCGCATCACCACCGCCATCGTCGGCCCGAACGACTTTTCGCCGCCAACCGCGAGGATCGGCATCGTGAGCCGCCCCTGCGCCAGGAAAGCCCGGTTGTCGATCGCGTCCTGATCGAACGCCGCGAACTGCGCGAAGCCGGAATGCATCGCGCCCGGCAGTGCGTACAAGCTGGCGTAGTGACGTCTGGCAGATTCGCCGAAGCGGGCGGGCGAGGCCGAGAACTCGTTCCAGAACCGATCGAGGTAGATGCGCTCGCGGCCGGCCACGAGGCGCTCCATGTCGGGACCGCCGAAACGAAAGTGCCAGAGCAGCGGGTTCTTGAGGATTTCCTCCCACGGGCCGACACCGGGCACCGGCGCATCGATCAGCACCAGTCGCCGGACGCGCTCGGGGTGGCGCGCGGCGAACTGGAACGCGACCATGTTGCCGATGTCGTGAGCGACGACGTCGGCCTGGGCGACGTTCAGCGCCTTCATGACGCCCTCGACGTCCTCGGCCTGGGTCTTCTTGTCGAAGCCGCCGGGCGGCTTCGACGACAGGCCGAGGCCGCGCAGGTCGGGGACGATCACGGTGTGGTCGCGTGCCAGGTCCACCGCGAGCGGCGCCCACATGTCGCCGGTCTCGCCGTAGCCGTGCAACAGAACCACCGCGGGCCCGGAACCGCCCCATCGCACGTGGATCGTGGCGCCGTTGCCCACCAGCTCGCGCACTGCGAAGCCCGGAAAAGCGAAGTCCCGAGCCCATGCGGGTGAACTCACGACAATCGAAAGCAGGAATACGAGGAAGCGTCGGACAGACGGATGCATCGAGTCTTCTCCAATGGTTCGCGCTTGCATGCACGACACGTGCCAGTGTGGCGGTGTGTGTTCGTTTCGACTAGCCGGCTTCGGCAGCATTCAGCTTCAACCCGCGGTTTAAGATCGACGCCCCATGACTCACATGCAGCATCTGGTCTCGTTCGCGCAGACCGCGGAGCACGGCAGCTTCTCGGCCGCAGCCCGGGTGCTCGGCCTCACGCCCGCGGGCGTCAGCAAGAACGTCGCGCGTCTCGAGCGCGATCTCGGCGTTCGCCTCTTCCACCGCAGCACGCGCCGACTCAGGCTGACCGAAAGCGGCGAACGCTTCCTGCAGCAGGTGGACGGCCCGCTCGCGTCGCTGCAGGCGGCCGTCGCCGGCGTCGACGACCGCGGCAAGGAGCCAGCCGGCACCTTGAAAGTAAGCATGGGCCAGGCTTTCGGCCGCAACTTCCTGGTGCCGCTGCTGGGCGCGTTTCTCGAGCGTCATCCGCGCGTGCTGCCCGATTGGCATTTCGACAATCGCCAGGTCGACATCGTGGGCGAAGGCTTCGACGCGGCCATCGGTGGCGGCTTTGCGCTCGCTTCCGGCGTGGTCGCGCGCGAGCTGGCGCCGGTGCATATCGTGGCAGTCGCGGCGCCGGGCTACATGGCAGGCCGAGTCATACCGCGCAGCCCTTCGGATCTCGCTGCCTTCGACGGCATCATGCGACGGTCTTCTCCGACCGGACGTGTGCGTCCCTGGTCGCTACGGTCGCGGCGCGCCGCGGAGCAGACCGTCCAGTGCCGACCGCGCCTCATCTTCAGCGACCCCGAAGCGATCGCGCAGGCCGCGAGGCTCGGGCTTGGCGTCGCCCTCCTCCCCATGCCCTTCGCATTTGCGCTGATCGCCTCGGGCGAGCTGGTCCGGCTGCTTCCGGGCTGGTATAGCGACGCCGGGCCGCTGTCGGTCTACTACCCGAGCCGAAGGATGCTGCCGGCGAAGACCAGGGCCTTCGTCGACTTCGTGGCCGAGCGCTTTCAGGCAGCAGGATTCGATCGACTGGTCGACGGCCGCTAGCAGTGCCGCGCGGCTCGCGCCGATCGCCCGTGTCCCGCGTCGACACGCAGGCGGCTCCGGGGCAGCTTGCGCGCGCGTCAGGCGCGACCGTCAGAGCCGCGACGCTGGCCGGGCCGGCGCGCGCGGCAGCCGACCAGGCACGGCTTGGTACGCCGCGCAACCCCCGCGTTTCCGGCTGCACGTCAGGGCTTGGCGTTTGGAAAGAACAGCTGCTCGCCGCCGATCTTGTAGGAGGCGATCGCGGCCTGCCCGCTGGGGCCGGTCACCCAGTCGGCGAACTGCTGCGCGAGCTCCCTCTTGACGCTCGGGTGCCGGGCCGGGTTGACGACGATCACGCCGTACTGATTGAACAGCCGCTTGTCGCCCTCGACCAGGACTTCGAGGTCGGCGCGGTTCTTGAAGTTGAGCCAGGTGCCGCGATCGGACACGACGTAGGCGCCGGTCGAGCCGGCGATGTTGAGCGCCGGGCCCATGCCGCAGCCGCACGCCTGATACCTGGCGACATTGCCAACCGGATCATCGACGCCGGCGAGCTTCCAGTAACGCAGCTCGGCCGCGTGCGTGCCGCTCTTGTCCCCTCGCGAGATGAACGGCGAAGGCGACGCCGCCAGCTTCGCGAGTGCGGCGACGATGTCGTTTCCGCGCAAGCCGGCCGGGTCGCCTTTCGGCCCGATCAGGACGAAGTCGTTGTACATCACGTCCCGTCGCGGCAGCCCGTAGCCCTCGGCGACGAATTTCTCCTCGGCGGCGGTGTCATGGACGAAGAGCACGTCGGCGTCGCCGCGCCGGCCGATGTCGATCGCCTGGCCGGTTCCGACCGCAACGACGCGCACGTCGGTGCCCGTCGCCTTCGTGAACGCCGGCAGCAAGTGCGGAAAGAGCCCGGACTGCTCGGTGCTCGTCGTCGACGCCACGACGATGAACTTTTCCTGCGACCGTGCCGGCACCGGGAGGAGGGGCAGCGTGACCAGCAGGGCGAGCGCCGAACGCCGCGCAAGGCTGGTCAGAGGAAACCGAATCATGATGTTCCTGGTCGCAAAGGGGGGGGCGGAGTCGCATCGACAATCGGGGTCACGCCATGGCCTGCTGTCGGCCCACGTGCTGCGTCCCGGCTCGTCGGGGAGGTCGCATTCTCGGTGTCGTGGAAGGCGACGGCGATATGAACGCGCATGCATAGGGTCGAGCTCACGTACGCGCTGCGCGCCGCCGGTGAGGCGAGACGAGAGCTGCACCATCCCTTGATCGCGTTGCTGGGCGCGATCCATCACCAGGGCTCCATTTCGGCTGCGGCGCGCCACCTGGGACTGTCGTACCGCCACGTGTGGGGCGAACTCAAGCGCTGGGAGCGCGAGCTCGGCCACACGCTGGTTCTGTGGACCAAGGGGCAGCCCGCTCGACTCGCGCCCTTCGGCAGCAAGCTGCTCTGGGCCGAGCGGCGCGCGCAGGCGCGGCTCGCGCCGCAGTTCGACGCCATTCGCGCCGAGCTCGAGCGCGCGTTCGGCGTGGCATTCGACGATGGCGCCGAGGTCATCGAGGTCGCAGCCAGCCACGATGAGGGACTGCGCTCCCTGAGCACGTGGGCCGCCACGCACTGGAAGCTGCATCTCGACATCCGCTTCAGCGGCAGCGTGGACGCATTGAGCGCGTTGAACGAAGGCCGGGCCATCGTTGCCGGCTTTCACGCCTTGAAGCACGCGCGCGCACGATCGATCACGGCGCGTGCCTATCGGCCGATGCTTCGACCGGGGCACCACAAGCTGATCGGGTTCGCGACGCGCCAGCAGGGGCTGATGGTGGCGTCCGGCAACCCGCTCGCGATCACCGGGCTGCGCGACCTTGCACGGGGTGGGGTGCGTTTCGTCAACCGCGAACCGGACACGGGGACGCGCCTCGTGCTCGAGGAGCTGCTCGCAGACGCGGGCGTGGACCTTCGGGCGATCGACGGCCAGGAACACGTGGAGCCGTCGCACCGCGCCGTGGCCGAGGCCGTCGCGAGCGGCAGGGCCGACGCGGCGTTCGGCATCGAGGCCGCGGCCCGGGCACGCGGGCTCGATTTCCTGCCGCTGGCGGAAGAGCACTATTACCTGGCGACCCTCGCCGATCATCTCGAGCGCTCGCCGCTGTTGGCCCTGCGCGCTTCCCTCGCTTCGCCGCAGTGGCAAATGGCACTCTCCGCGCTGCCCGGCTACGCGCCCCACCGCAGCGGCGAAGTACTCTCACTCACGGAGACGCTGCCTTGGTGGCACTGGAAGACACAGAAGCGGTGAGTGGGGCCATGCCCGCGCGCAGGTCCCGAAGCGCTCAGCCCGCGCGCCGCTCCCAGCGATCGATCCTGCGCTGGGTCACCATCGCCTTCGTCGCCGCCGCAAAGGACTGGTAATGCGGCGAGGCAAGGTGCGCGTCGAAAGCCGCGGCGTTGTCGTAGAGCTCGTACAGGAAGACCAGCCCGCGCCGCCCGGCGTCGGTGCAGACGTCGAACTGGCGACAACCCGGCTCGTCGTCGCGCGAGCGCGCCGCGTTCTCGAGCATCAGGGGCATGAAGTCGTCCCAGCGCGCGGGATCGATGGTGAACTCGACCGTCACGACGTACATCGGCGCGCGAGCTGACAAGTCGTGCGTCACGTTCTCAACCGCGCCGACCGAGGGCCTGCGGATTGACGACATACGGCGGCGTGCGGTCGGCAGCGACATCAAGCGCGGCGCGAAAGGCGCTCTCGGCCAGGCGGCGCATGCACTCGTCGGTGAAGCAGATGCCGTGCGGCGTGACGATGACGTTGTCGAGCTGCAGCAGTGGATTCGACGTCGGTGTCGGCTCTTCCTCGAACACGTCGAGGCCGGCGCCGGCGAGCCGGCCAGCGACGAGCGCATCGTGGAGCGCGCGCTCGTCGACGATCGGTCCGCGCGCCGTGTTGATCAGGTAGGCGCTCGGCTTCATCAGGCCGAGCAGCGGGGCACTGACGAGACCGCGAGTCGCCTCGTTGAGCGGGCAGTTCACGGCGAGGAAGTCGGATTCGCGAAAGAGCGTCTCGAGGTCGACCAGGCGCACGCCGAGCTCCGCGGCGAGGGCCGGATCCGCGACCGGGTCGTGAGCGATGCCGTTCATCTCGAGCGGGCGGGCGAGGCGGAACAGCTCGGCGCCGATGTTGCCAAGGCCGATCGAGCCCAGCGTGCGGCCGGTGAGGCCGGTGCCGATGTGATCGAGCTTCTCGCTCCAGCGGCCGCTGCGGGTGAGCCGGTCCTTGATGAGCACCTTCTGCGCCAGCATCAGCACGAAGGTCAGCGCCGAGGTCGCGACCGGCCGCCGCACGCCGTCGGGAGCGATCGTCAGCAGCACGCCCGCGGCCGTGCACGCGGGCACGTCGATCGTGTCGTAGCCGACGCCGAAGCGGGCGATCAGCTTCAGCCGGCGATCCGGCCCCGCGAGGCTCGCTGCGGTCACCCGAGTCAGCATCGCGCAGATCGCGTCGTAGCGCGCCGCCTGCGCGGCGGTAACTCCGTCCGGCGCGTGCGTCATGAATTCCCAGGCGATGCCGGCTGCCTCGAAGAGGCCGAAGACCTCGCGACCGAAGATCGGCTCGCCGCCGGAGCCGAGGACGTCGGCGGTGATGCCGACCCGAAATTCGCTCATCGAAGCAATCTCCCGCTCACATCGCGGCCGTGAAGCCCCCGTCGACCGCCATCACCAGGCCGGTGACGTACGAGGCCTCGTCCGAGGCGAGGAACACCGCCGCCGGGCCGATCTCCTGCAGGCTGCCCCATCGCCCGGCTGGCGTCCGCTTGCAGACCCAATCGTTGAACACCTTGTCGGCCAGCAACGGCGTGTTCATCTCGGTGGCGAAGAAGCCCGGCGCGATGCAGTTGACGGTGATCCGGTCGGGCGCCAGCTCGACCGCCAGCTGCCGCGTCAAGGCGTGCACCGCCCCTTTGCTGGCGACGTACGCCGAGATCGTCGGGCGTGCCGCGATGGCGGTGATCGAGCCGGTGATGATGATGCGGCCGGCCCGCCGCGGCGCCATGACGCCCGTCGCCGCCTTGCACAGCAGCCAGACCGACGTGAGATTGGTGCCGATGACGCGCTCGAAGTCGGCGCGCTCGAAGGTGCCGATCGGCGCGCGGTGGTTGATGCCGGCGTTGGCGACCAGGATGTCGAGGCGGCCATGGCGCGAGACGATGCCGGCGACGCAGGCCTCGGCGGCGGCAGCGTCATTGACGTCGAACGGCGCCGTCTCGCCGGAGAGTCCTTGCGCGCGCAGCTCGGCGGCCCGCGCATCGAGCGCGGCGCCGTCGCGGGCGTTGAGCACGACATGGGCACCGGCGCTCGCGAGCGACTGCGCCATCGCCCAGCCGAGCCCGCGCGAGGCGCCGGTGACGAGCGCGATCTTGTGCTTGAGATCGAACATCGGGTCTCCTCAGCGGCTGGCGCCGTCTATCCGCTCGACCAGGCCGGCGTAGGCCTGCTGCAGCAGGCCGCTGTCGGTGCCGGCGGCGATCATCGTATAGCCCATGCCGCGCGCGCGTTCGATCCAGGCGCTGTCGGTCGCCATGAAGCCGGCCGCCTTGCCGTGGCGGCGGCCCACTTCCGCGACCCTGCGCATCGCGGCGTCGAAGCGCGGATCGTCGAACTTCCCGGGGATACCCAGGAAATTGGAGAGGTCGAAGTGGCCGACCCAGAGCACGTCGACGCCGTCGACCGCGGCGATCGCCTCGACCTGCTCGAGCCCGCGCTCGGTCTCGATCTGGGCGATGACCATGGTGCGAGCGGTCGCCTCGGCGATCTTGTGGCCGACGTCGCCGCCGAGGTAGTCGCACTGGGCGAAGCCGAACGCGGCCCCGCGCCGGCCGAGCGGCGGATAGCGGCACGCCTCGACGATCGAGCGCGCCTGGTCGGCGGACTCGACCATCGGGATCATCACGCCGCGCGCGCCGAGATCGAGCGCCCGGGCGAGCCACGTGTATCCGCCCCTGGGCACGCGCACCATCGGCTCGATCGGCAGGCCGCGGCACGAGGCGAACAGCCATTTCAGCGTCTCGTAGCCGAGGCCCGTGTGCTCCATGTCGTAGAGCACGAACCTGCAGCCCGCGTTGGCCAGGATGCTGCTCATGCCGGGGGAGAAGAACTCGAAGACCATCGCACCGGCGACCGTGTGGCCGGCGCGGATGTCGTTCTTGATGGCGTTGGGTGTCATGGCGAGGCCTCTTCGATGCGCCGCGTCGGGGCGGAAGCGAGCGTGCGGGCACAAGTGATTCGACGACACGGGAGAAATCCGCGTTGACACCTCTTTGACGGGGCGGAAAGATCAGCCTGCTCAACCCTTTACCGGCCCGCAGAGGCCGACGCGGGTGCCACCCAGGAGACACGCATGCAAGTATCGATTCGCCCGCTGCGGCGCGGCCTGATGGTTCTGGCGCTGGCGCTGCCGGCGCTCGCCTTCGCCCAGGCGCCGATCACGCTGCACGGCGCCGTGCAGTTCAACGACGACCACGCCTTCAACAAGTCGCTGCTCAAGTTCGAGGAGCTGGTCAAGAAGTACTACGGCAAGCCGGTCAACTTCGTCCTTCATCGCAACAGCGAGCTCGGCCTCGAGAAGGACTACTTCGCCTACATGAACCAGGGCATCTCGGTCGACTACGGCATCGTCTCGCCGGCACACATGTCGACGTTCGCGAAGGCCGCGCCGCTGCTCGACATGCCGTTCCTGTTCCGCGACCTCGACCACTGGAACAAGGTGCTCGACTCCGATGCCTTCCAGCCGATCGTCGAAGAGGTGAGCAAGAAGGCCGACGTGATGATCATCGGCTACGCCGGCGGCGGCACGCGCAACATCTTCTCGAAGAACCCGGTTCGCAACATGGCCGAGCTGAACGGCCTGACGATGCGAGTGATGGGCGCGCCGATCCAGACCAAGATGTTCGACGCCGTGACCGCCAAGCCGAGCGTGATCGCCTACAACGAGATCTACAACGCGATCCAGTCGGGTGTGATCCAGGGTGCCGAGAACGAGGCCGCGGGCATCGAGCAGATGAAGTTCTACGAAGTCGCCCCCGCCCTGTCGCTGACCCAGCACGCGATCACCGTGCGTCCGATCGCCTTCTCCGGCAAGACTTTCAAGAAGCTGCCTCCTGACCTGCAGGCGGCCGTGATCCGCGCCGGCAAGGAAGCAGGCAAATTCGGCCGCGACCTCGAGTCGGGCGAGGATGCCGGCAAGATCGCCGCGCTCGAAAAGGCAGGCAGACTGAAGACCTACGCCTTCACCGAGCGGCCCAAGCTGCTGCAGCTGGCTGAGCCGGTGAAGCAGGCGTACGCCAAGGAGGTGGACGCGACTCCCATCCTCAATCGAGTCAACGCGATCAAGTAGCGCATCCCAGCACGAGCCCCGGCGCCGAACGCTGGGGCTTTCTCATGCCCGTCAGGAGGCGCACTTGAGCAAGCTGATCGATGCCTGGTACCGGTTGCTGAACGCGCTGATCGTCGTCACGGTGGTGATCCTGATCATCCCGGTGATGCTGCAGATCCTGTCGCGATTCACCGGCCTGATCCCGCGCTACATCTGGACCGAGGAGATGGCGCGCTTCTTCTTCATCTGGATGGTGATGCTCGGGGCGATGGTGGCGGTGCGCGACGGCACCCACTTCGACGTCGACGTCTGGCCCGAGCTGAAGCCGCGCGCCAACGCGATCCTGCGCCTGGTGTCGTCCCTGTTCATGCTGCTGACGGCGATCGTGTTCCTGTGGTGGGGGGCGCAGTTCACCTCGTTCGGCTGGAACCAGACCTCCGAGATCGCCGACCTGCCGATGTGGCTCATCTTCATCGCCTGGCCGCTGCTCGGCGCGACCTGGCTGCTGTTCATCTGGCAGGGCTGGGTCCGCGACGTGCAGGCGCTCAGACAGGAGCAAGCGCCATGATGTCGGCCAGCCTGACCCCGGGGGTGGCGGCGATCGTGCTGTTCGGCAGCTTCTTCGTGCTCCTCGTACTGCGCGTTCCGGTCGCGGTTTCGCTGGCGCTGGCGTGCCTGCCCGTGCTGCTGTTCGAGGACCGGCTGTCGCCGATGGTTCTCTTCAACGAGATGTTCAAGGCCTACAACTCGTTCATCCTGCTCGCGGTGCCGTTCTTCCTGCTCACGGCCAACCTGATGAACGTCGGCGGCATCACCGACCGGCTGGTGACGCTGTCGCGAACCATGGTCGGCAATTTTCCCGGCTCGCTGGCGCAGATCAATGTCCTGCTCTCGGTCTTCTTCGCCGGCATCTCGGGATCGTCGACGGCCGATGCGGCGAGCCAGGGCAAGATCTTCATCGAGGCGCAGGTCAAGGAAGGCTACGACCTCAGCTTCTCGATCGCGATCACCGCGGTCTCGGCCGTGCTGGCGGTGATCATCCCGCCTTCGATCCTGATGGTCGTCTGGGGCGGCGTGCTGTCGGTGTCGATCGGCGCGCTCTACCTGGCCGGCGTGATTCCCGGGCTCCTGATCGGCGGCGCCCAGATGCTCACGGTTCACGTCTACGCGAAGATCCGCAAGTACCCGACCTACCGACGCGCGACGCTGCGCGAGTTCATCGCCGCCGCCGCGATCTCGGTGCCGGCGCTGATGACGCCGTTCATCATCGTCGGCGGCATCCTGCTCGGCTGGTTCACGCCCACCGAATCGGCCGCGGTCGCGGTCTGCTACGCCGCCGCCCTGTCGCTGCTGTTCTACCGCGAGATGAGCTCGCGCCAGCTGCGGGACGCGCTGCTCGACACCGGCAAGCTCGCCGGAGTCGCGCTCTTCTGCGTCGGCACCGCGTCGGTGTTCGGCTGGCTCCTGGCGTACTACCAGATCCCGAGAGCGCTGCTCGCGAACGTGCAGTCGTGGGGGCTCGGCCTCGTCGGCGTCGGCTTCTTCGTCGCCTTCGTGTTCCTGGTCGTCGGCTGCTTCCTCGACGCGATCCCGGCGATCATCATCGTCGGCACGACGCTGCAGCCGCTGACCGAAGCGGTGCACATGCACCCGGTCTCGTTCGCGATCATCGGCATCGTCGGCCTCGCCTTCGGGCTGGTCACGCCTCCCTACGGCCTATGCCTGATGATTTCGTGTGCCATCGCCAAGGTCCGGCTGCGCTACGCGCTCAAAGACACGATGATCATGCTGGTGCCGATGCTGCTGGTGCTGGCGATGCTGATCATCTGGCCCGACATCGCGCTCATCCTGCCCAAGATCGTCTCGCCCGAATTCCTCAAGTGATCCGCCTCTCGCCCCTCGCCGGTTTCGGCATCGAGGCCGAAGGCGTCGACCTGGCCGCGCCGCTGGCCGACGCCGCGTTCGCCGAGCTCGAGCGCGCGTTCTACGAGCACCACGTGCTCGCCCTGCGAGCACAGTCGCTGACTGCGGCGCAGTTCCTCGCCTTCGCGCGTCGCCTCGGGCCGCCCCAACCGCACGTGATCGACCAGTTCCACCATCCCGAAGACGCCAACATCCTGATCCTCTCCAACGTGAAGATCGACGGTCGGCCGACCGGACTGCAGGACGCCGGCTCCTATTTCCACACCGACTATTCCTACCTGCAGGTGCCCGCGCGCGCGACCACGCTGTATTCGCGCGTCGTGCCGAAGGTCGGAGGCGATACCCTGTTCGCCGACCAGCAGGCCGCCTACGACGATCTGCCCGAAGCGATGAAGCGGCGCATCGAGCCCTTGCTCGCGATCCACCACTACGGCAACCGCCACGACCTCGACGAGCAGAGCCGCACCGTCGCCTCGGTCCTCACCGCCGAGCAGAAGGCAAGGATGCCGGTGATCACGCACCGCATCGCGCGGCCGCATCCGGTCACCGGCAAGAAGGCGCTCTACGCCGTGTCGGGCAGCTCGTTCGGGATCGTCGGCCTGCCGGACGACGAAGCGCGCGACCTGCTCGACGAGCTCGCCGCCCATTCGACGCAACCGCGCTACCGGCTGAGCTTTCGCTACGGCCCGGGCGACGTCGTCGTCTGGGACAACGCCGCGCTGCTGCACTCGGCAACCCTCGTCGACCCCGACGACGCGCGTACCTTGTGGCGGGTGACGGTGCTAGAGCCGGCGCCGCACGCGCTCGCGCCGGAGGTTCTCGCTCAGTCGTTCGCCGCGCCGCGCTAGACGTGCGGCAACCCTGACCACGAAGGAGCTCGCAATGCATCGGATCTTCACCTCCCTCGCCGCGGTCGCATGCGTCGCCGCCGCGAGCACGACGTCGCTCGCGCAACCCGCCGCGCCCGAGGTTTCGCTGACCCGCCTCGATTGCGGAACCAGCGCGCCGCCGGCCGACGTCGGTCGCTTTTCCGACGTGCTCGCCCACCAGGGGCTCGTCCTTCAGCTCGTCTACAGCTGCTACCTGATTCGGCACGGCGACGACTACATGTTGTGGGACAGCGGCCAGTCGATGAGTGCCGGCGCGCTGGCGCCGAAGACGAGCGTCGTCGACCAGTTGGCGCAGCTCGCGGTCAAGCCGGAACAGGTGCGGTTCGTCGCGATCAGCCACTACCACCCTGACCACACCGGCCAGGCGGCCTCCTTCCCGCAGGCGACCCTGCTCATCGGCAAGGGCGACTGGGACGTCCTGACGAGTCCGAAGCCGCCGGCCAACGCCAACCCCGCCCCGCTGGCCCACTGGATCGGCGGTGGCGGCAAGATCGAGCCGGTGCCGCTCGACAAGGACGTGTTCGACGACGGCACGGTGATCATGCTCGCCACCCCCGGCCACACCCCCGGCCACCACAGCATGCTGATCAAGCTGCGCCAGGCCGGCAGCGTTCTCGTCAGCGGCGACGCGGCCCACTTCCACGAAAACTACGACAGCAACGGCGTGCCTCCCTTCAACACCGGACGCGCCGAGTCGCTGGCGTCGCTCGACCGCATCAAGAAGATCGCGGCGAACACGAAGGCCACGGTGATCATCCAGCACGACGCACGCGACGTCGCCAAGCTCCCGGCGTTTCCGGCATCGGCGAAGTAGCCGCGCGAGCCCGCGCCTATCGCGCAGGCTGCGCTCGTCTCAAGCCGACGAACTCCAGCTCCGCGAAGGCGAGGACGGTCACGACCTGCACTGCCAGGAACGCCTTGCCGTAGGCGGTCGGGTTGAAATCGCCGAAGGCCACCAGCACGCAGTCCGCGGCCCACACGACATTCAGGACGATGGGGGCCCAAAGCGCCAGGCGCGGAACCTCCGCCCGGGTCGCGATCCAGATCAGATAGACCGCATAAGGGAAGAGCGCGAGTCCCGCCGACAACAGCAAGGTGGCGGGCAGGCCGGTCAGGCGTTGCAGGGGCGCGGCGGCGACGGCCATCAGCGCGCCGACCGCCGCACTGGTGGCCGCGTCGGCGAGCAAGGTACGGCGCAGGAAGAGACCGGGGTGGATGTAGCTGGACATGACAGGCTCCTTTCACGAGCGGCGCCGGCCCTGCCCCATCGGCAGCGCAGCAGCGCGTCCTGGCATCGTTGTCCGCGTCGTGCGCAGCGTCGATTACCTTGCAGGTCATGGAACGGCGCGCCTCGCTTCGCTATCGTGTCCGTCATGAAGACTGCCAGCAGCGCCCTTCCGGTCGGCACCCTGCTGCGCGACTGGCGCCTGCGTCGCCATCTCAGCCAGCTCGATCTTGCGGGCGAGGCGGCGGTGTCGACACGGCATCTCAGCTTCGTCGAGAGCGGTCGGTCGGTGCCGAGCCGGGCCATGCTGCTTCGGCTCGCGAGCCGGCTCGACGTGCCGCTGCGCGAACGCAACCGACTGCTGATCGCCGCCGGCTATGCGCCGATGTACGGCGAGCGAGGCCTCGACGATCCGGCCATGGGCGCGGTGCGCAAGGCGGTCGAGTCGGTGCTCGAGGGGCACGAGCCTTACCCCGCGCTGGCCGTCGACCGCCACTGGACGCTGGTCTCGTACAACCGCGCCGTGCCGATGCTGATGTCGGGCGCCGACGCGGAGCTGCTGCGACCTCCGGTCAACGTGCTCCGCCTGAGCCTGCATCCTGCCGGGATCGCGCCGCGCATCCTCAACCTCGGCGCGTGGCGATCGCACGTGCTGGAGCGGCTGCGCCGCCAAGTCGCCGCCAGCGCCGATCCCGTGCTGGCCGCGCTGGCGGACGAGCTCCGGAGCTACCCCGGCCCTCCCGACGAGGAACGGGCGTGCGAACAGGATGTCGTCGTGCCTTTGCTGCTCGCGACGCCGGACGGCCCGCTTTCCTTCATCAGCACGACGACGGTGTTCGGCACGCCGACCGATGTGACCCTGTCCGAGCTGGCGCTCGAGACCTTCTTCCCTGCCGATGCGGCCACCGCCGAGCGCTTGCGCCGCGCCGAAGCCGCGAGAGCCACGGCGTCATGACTGTCGCACGCTCGCATCCAGGGTGACGAGAAGGTCGTCCAGTCGCGCCAACGACTCGGGCATCCCCCTCCGTGCCGACGATGGCAGCGTCGGGAGCTTTGTTCGAGGGATAGTTCGCGCAAGACCAGCAGGTCTTGCCACCCCTTTTCGCGAAGGTCAGCGTGCTGACGGGACCATCGTCACTCTCGTCATGGGTCGCCAGCTAACGTCGCGCAGGCAGGCCGCTCAGGGCGGCCGTCAATAGCAGCCCGGCGACGGAGCAGGCGCCCGTGGCGACCCACGTCCACTGCCATCCGCCCGCGACGCTCGCCACCGCGGCGACGAGCGGCGGCCCGGCGAACTGGCCGAGCGCCGACCACTGCTGGACCCAGCCGATCGTCGTCGCCAACGTGCCTTCGCTCGGCGCCAGCTGCACCGCCAATGCGAACAACGTCGCCGGGATCAGGCCGCCCACGCCCGAGAACAGCAGCACCGCTCCGTAGCGCAGCGCGGGCGCCAGGCCGGCATCGCCGCTGCCGGCAAAGCTGGCCGTCGCGGCCAGGCCCATCGTGGCGAAGCCGATGGTCAACAGGCGAGATGGTGCGACACCGCGCTGCAGCAGTCGGCCCGAGCCGATGTTGCCGGCCATGTTGGCGGCCGCGACGGCGGCCGTGAGGACCCCGGCGGCCGCACCCCCGATACCGCTCTGGAGATAGATCGACGGCAAGAAGCCGATCACCGCCAGCCATTGTCCCGAGTACATCGCGAACGCAACGGCGACCAGCCACGGCCCGCGCGCGGCCAGTGTCAGGCGCAGCCGTGCGAGTGAAGACAATGCCAGCGTTGACGCAACGGCGACCGTGCGAACGTCCGGCGGCACGGCGCGCCAGAGCCACACCGCCATGGCGGCGGACAACGCCGCCAGCGCTTCCCACCAGCCGCGCCAGCCGATCGTTGCGATCGCCAACGGGCCGCACAGCAGGGCCAATGCCGTCGCCAGCGGCATGTAGGCGCCCCACAGGCCCATCATCGCGCTGGCCCGGTGCGGCTCGACCAGCGAGCGCACCAGGCCCGGCGCCGGCAGCACGACGAGCAGGAAGCCGAAGCCTTCCGCAGCGCGCAACAGCATCAACGCCGCCACGCCGGGCGACAGGCCGCCGAGTGCGCTCACGAGCGCCAGAAGCACGAGTCCGAGCGTCATGCTGCGACGACTGCCCAGCGTGTCGGCGACGACGCCGAACACGACGCCGAGCGTCATGCCGGCGAGCTGAACCAGCGACAGCAGGAAGCCGGCCTGCACCAGCGTCAGGCCGAGCGCGTCGCGCAGGACCGGGATGGCAGGTGGCAGCTTGCCGATATGCAGCGCCGCGACAACGCCGGCGAGGATCACCAGGAGCGCCGGCTCGACTCGACGCGAGGAAGCGGTCGTCATGCCTGCGAGTATCGCGAGGCCTGACAGGCCCTCCGTGCTGGGGCCCTATCGATGAGCCCTGATCGATTCGCCAGGGCTCGACTTCGCCGCGTACATCGCGGCGTCGGCATTGCGGAGCAACGAGTCCACATCGGTCGCGGGTCCGGGGAACCTGGCGATGCCGATGGATGCCCCGACCTGCAGGCGCAGCGACTCGACCTCCATCGGCTCGGAGATGCTCGCCAGGACGCGTGCGGCGAGTCCGAGCGCCGCGTCGAGATGTCCCACGTCGTATTGCAGGATGGCGAACTCGTCGCCGCCCATGCGAGCGACCACGTCCTTGCCGCGTGCTGCGCAGCGCATCCGCTCGGCAACGATGGTCAGTACCTTGTCGCCGACCCCATGCCCGTGGCAGTCGTTGATCGGCTTGAAGCGATCCAGATCGATGTAGTGAACCGCGAATGGAGCGCTCGTCGGCGCATCTGGCGTCCGGAATGCCTCGGCCAGGTGCTCGAGGAACACGTCGCGGTTGGCGAGCGACGTCAGGCTGTCATGGCGCGCGACGTGGCGGATTCGTTCCTCGACACGTCTGCGCTCGGTGATGTCGGTGTAGGTGCGAAGCACCCCGCCGCCCGCGATCGGCACGCTCTGCACCTCGATGACTCGCCCGTCGGGGCGCTTGCGGTCGTAACACTGCGGCTGGTCGGTGATGCCCCCCGCCTTGATGAAGTCCTTCAGGCTGTCGCTGGTATGCCGGAACTCGTTCGTGGACCATTGATACGCCAGCACCGCCTCGAACGACGGCTTCGAGTTCATCAGCGACTCAGGCAAGCCAAGCAACTCGATCGCACGCTTGTTGCACACCTCCACGATCCGATCGCTGTTCACCATCATCACGCCCTGCTGCATCCGCTCCAGCGTCGCTTCCAGGAGTGCGTTGGTGGTGGACGCCTTTCGCTCGGCGGCACGCAGCTCTTCCTGCTGGAGCTTGAGCATCGTGATGTCGACATGGGTGGAGAAGACCTTGCCGTCGGGGCTTCGTTGATGCGTGATCCGCGTCCAGCGTCGGTTCGGCAAGGGAAGCTCGAACGGCGCGCCGACGAAGCGCAGGTTGTCCGACAGCACGGCAAGCCCCGCCTCGAACCGGCTCTTGTCGTCGGAAGAAAGTCCTCTCCACGCCCGCTTGTAGATGCTCTCGAACGTCTGGCCGATCGCGGTCTCGGCGTCATGCAGTCGATACATGATCTGGAACGCCTCGTTGGTCCAGGCGACACGCTCGTCCGGCCCGGTCACGAGGATGCTGTCGGCCAGATGGCCGAACAAGGCGGCGTCGTCCCTGAAGCCGTCTCCGGCTCGACTCAGCCCGGGAATGGCCGGCTCGATCTCGCCGGCTGCCTCGTCGCTGTCGCGTCTCCAGATCCGGATTCGGCCGATCCCGCTCAACGGCAGCGAGGACACCTTGATCTTCGTGCCCGCGTGCTCGAATGAAAATGGGCGTTGCTGCTGCCGGTGCCTCTGGATCCCCTCCTCGATGTACCTCTCGATGAAGGGCATCTCTTCGTCGCTCAGTCGTCCCTGGTAGAACCGGCGCAGATTGCAGTGATACGGTTCGCCGTGGCGCAGCTCTCGCGCATGCTCGGGAAAGAGTCGGAGGAAGGCGCGATTCCAGAGAAGGGTGCGATCTTGCTCGTCGAACACGCAGACGGCGATGTCGAGACCGTC
>Ga0070672_100000624_pt1 | contig 20780 bp, 14 predicted proteins | sample KBSM13metaG_FD_66151 | JGI IMG/M metagenome (GOLD analysis project Ga0070672, IMG submission 66151) | Miscanthus rhizosphere microbial communities from Kellogg Biological Station, Michigan, USA - KBS M1-3 metaG | ecosystem: Host-associated > Plants > Roots > Rhizosphere > Soil ... | reverse complement strand
AACTTGCTCGAGCCCGCGCCGCTCCGAATGTAGCTCCGCTCTAGAAGTGAAGCTGAGCACGAGCACGAGCACGTGAAGCCGAGCACGAGCACGCACTAGGGCTTGGCGAGCGCCCTCACATCTTCTAGGTTGAGGATCCATGACGGACAGCAAACTTGCGATCCTCGTGGGCGGGGGGCCGGCTCCAGGCATCAACAGTGTGATCGGCGCGGCGACCATTCGAGCCTGCGTCGAAGGCATTCCGGTATTGGGCATTCGGGACGGTTTTTCCGGCATCATGCGCGGCGACATCAGCAAGGTGCGGCAACTCGACATCGAGACCGTGTCGCGCATTCACTTCCGTGGCGGCTCGACGCTCGGCACCGCGCGCGCCAATCCGACCAAAGAGCCTGGCTTGCTGGAGGCGACGGTGAGCTCCTTGAAGCGGCTGGGTGTCACCCAGTTGATCACGATCGGCGGCGATGACACGGCCTTCTCGGCCATGCGCATTTCAGAACACGCGCAGGGCGCGCTGAAGGTCGTGCACGTGCCCAAGACGATCGACAATGACTTGGATCTGCCGGAGTGGATCCCGACCTTCGGCTACCAAACCGCCCGCCACGTCGGCACGGGTATCGTCAGAGATCTATTGGTCGACGCGCAGACCACCTCGCGTTGGTACTTCGTGGTCGCCATGGGTCGCAAGGCCGGCCATTTGGCGCTCGGCATCGGCAAGGCCGCGGGCGCTACGCTCACGCTGATCCCCGAAGAATTCAGCTCGAAACAAGTCCCGCTCAGCGAAATGGTCGACACGCTGGTGGGCGCCATCGTCAAGCGCTTGGCTTACGGTCGACCCGATGGCGTAGCGGTCTTGGCCGAGGGCCTGGTCGAAGGCCTCGATCTGGAAGAGCTCGCCCAATACGCAGACGTCGAACGCGACGAACATGATCACATTCGCATCGCCGAAATCGACTTTGGTCGCATCATCAAGGCTCGCGTGCTCGAACGTCTGAAAGAGTTCGGGATCAAGGTGACGATCGTCTCGAAGGACATCGGTTACGAGCTGCGCTGCACCGATCCGATCCCGTTCGACATGGAGTACACGCGCGACTTGGGCTATTGCGCCGCCAAGTACCTGCTCGAGGGCGGGTCGGGCGCGATGGTCACGATCCAGCAGGGCAAATTCAAGCCCATCAAATTCGCGGACATGCTCGACCCGGAAACGGGGCGCACGCGCGTGCGCATGGTCGACATCGACACCGAGTATTACAAGATCGCCCGGCGCTACATGCTGCGCTTGCGCAAAGACGACTTCGAGGATCCGGCAGAAATCCAGAAGTATGCCGACGTAGCCAAAACCAGCCCGGAAAACTTCAAGGCTCAGCTCGAATACCTGGTCAAAAACGAGCCGCCGCCGCTCGAATTCGAGTACTGAGAGGTCGCTCGGGCCGGCCGCGGCCGGTCTTTCCCAGACCCACGCGGAATAAACGCGCGCCCTCGGCGCTTGCTCGGTTCGCCGCGAGGCACATGCGAATCTCCGGAAAACTCACGCTGGGCATGATCGGCGGCATCGTCGCGATCCTGGCCATCTCCAGCTATCTCACGGTCAACCGAGAGATCCACCTGTTCGAGACGGACATGGCACGCGATCACGAAACATTCGCGCAAGCCGTGGCATCGTCCATGGCGCGCGTGTGGCGAGTCGACGGGCGAGCCCACGCGTTGGGCCTGCTCGAGCAGCTCGATGCCGGTCAGGGCTCCATGCACGTGCGCTTCGTACCCAAGGACGGCCCACCCTCGGACGCGCGCATCGATCCCGCGGCGCTCAAGCGCGTACGCCACGGCGGAGCCCCGCTGCACGACAAGCTCGAGGGTCCGAAGCCCGTGCTGTACAGCTACGCCGCCGTGCACCTGGGCGACGAGACCCCAGGCGTGCTCGAGATTTCCGAATCGCTCGAACCGCGGGACGCTTACGTGCGCTCCACCGTGCTGCGCGCGGCGCTCACCGCGTTGTGCCTCGGACTGGTGTGCGCAGCGCTGACCTTCGCGCTCGGCAGTAGCATCGTCGGCCGTCCGGTGCGCGCCTTGGTCGAGCAAGCTCGGCGCATCGGCGCGGGCGACCTGGGAATTCGCCTCGATTTGCGGCAACACGACGAGATCGCCGAATTGGGCCAAGAAATGAACGCGATGAGCAGCAAGTTGTCCGACGCCAATGCGCGTTTGGTGGCTGAAACGGCGGCTCGCGTGCATGCCATCCAGCAGCTTCGGCACGCCGAGCGCTTGGTCACCGTCGGCAAGTTGGCGTCGGGCATCGCCCACGAGCTCGGGACGCCGTTGAACGTGGTCTCGGGGCGGGCCAAAATGATCACGCAGAATCCGGCCGCCGACGACGCCGTGCGCAACAACGCGCGCATCGTGATGGAGCAGAGCGAGCGGATGACACAGATCATTCGCCAGCTGCTCGACTTCGCGCGCGCAGGCAAGCCCAACAAATCACTGGTGGATTTGCGGCACCTCGCGCAAAGTACGTTGTCCTTGCTCAGACCGATCGCTGACAAAAAGCGGGTCGCGCTCAGCTTCCAGGCGAGCGAGCCGGTCTCGGAGGTGGTGGCCGATGCCGCCCAGCTGCAGCAGGTGGTGACCAACCTGGTCGTGAACGCGATGCAAGCCAGCCCCGAGTCGACAGCGGTCGAGGTCGGCCTGCGCACGGTTCCGGCGCCCCCCCAATCCGACAGCGAACGCGCGACCGAGCGCGTACGCGGCTTCATGTGCATCACCGTCGCCGATCACGGCGCGGGCATGGATGAGGGCACGCTGGAACGGGTTTTCGAACCCTTTTTTACGACCAAAGATGTCGGCGAGGGCACGGGTCTCGGGCTTGCCGTAGCCTACGGCATCGTGCAAGAGCACGGCGGCTTCATCACCGTCGAAAGCAAGCTCGGCGAAGGCAGCTGTTTCGAAGTTTATCTCCCGATCCCGGATCCTCCACCCCCATGAAATCCAAAGTACTGATCGTCGATGACGACACCAGCATGTGTGAGCTGCTCGCCGAAGGGCTGCTTCAACACGGCTACGAAGCACGCTGGAACGCGTCACCCCAAGAAGCGCTGAGGCAGCTCACGGAGCACAATTTCGACGTCGTGCTGACCGACATCAACATGCGCGACATGAGCGGGCTCGAGCTGTGCCAAAAGGCAACCGAAGCTCATCCGGAGCTCCCGGTGATCGTGATCACGGCGTTCGGCAGTATGGAGACCGCCGTCCAAGCGATCCGCGCCGGCGCCTACGATTTCATCACCAAGCCCTTCGACATCGACGTCGTGGCGATTGCCATCGAACGCGCGGTCAAGCACGGCGTCTTGACGCGCGAAGTGCAGCGCCTTCAGCGCGCGGTGGATGAATCGCGTCGCTTCGACGAGCTGCTCGGCGCGAGCGCCGCGATGAAGGAGGTGTACGACCTTTTGGAGCGTGTGGGAGAATCCGAATCGACGGTCCTGGTCAGCGGCGAAAGCGGCACGGGTAAGGAGCTGGTGGCCCGGGCCCTGCATCGCCGCAGCAAGCGCAGCGCAGGTCCGTTCGTGGCCATCAACTGCGCGGCCATGCCCGAACAATTGCTGGAAAGCGAGCTATTCGGGCACACCAAGGGCGCCTTCACCGACGCACGCAACGCGCGTCCCGGGCTGTTCGTGCAGGCCAAGGGCGGCACGATCTTCCTGGACGAAATCGGCGACATGCCCGTCGGTTTGCAGCCGAAGCTGCTGCGCGCGCTGCAAGAGCGCACGGTTCGCCCGGTAGGCGGCGACACCGAAACGCCGATCGACGTGCGCGTCGTGGCCGCTAGCAATCGCGATCTGGAGACCGCGATCGAGGAGCGCAAGTTTCGCGAGGACTTGTATTATCGCATCAACGTGATCCACGTCGAATTGCCGCCGCTTCGTGCGCGCGGCGCAGACGTGCTGCTGCTCGCCACGCACTATCTGCAGCACTTCGCGGCGCAGTCTCAAAAGGACGTCCACTCACTCGATGCGGAGGCCGCGGAGAAGCTGTCTGCCTACGCCTGGCCGGGCAACGTGCGCGAGCTCGCCAATTGCATGGAGCGCGCGGTGGCGTTGACACGCAACGAGTCCATCGGCGTCGCGGATTTGCCCGAGAAGATCCGAAGCTATCGCACCTCCCACGTGCTCGTGGCCGCGACCGATCCGAGCGAGCTCGTGCCCATGGAGGAGGTCGAGAAGCGCTACATTTTGCGAGTGCTCGAGGCCGTTGGTGGCAACAAGACCTTGGCCGCACAGGTGCTCGGCCTCGACCGCAAGACGCTGTACCGCAAGCTCGACCGCTACGGCTCGGAGCGCAGCACGAGCTGAGCGCGAGCGCGCACGAGCCCCATTTCGCCCCAAGACGGGGCGAAAGTCCCCTGGCCCGCCGCTGCCACGCGAGGATCCCCGCGCAATCCGCGCTGGCATACGTCGTGCTGACTCACGCGTGAACATTTCGCGAAACGCGGCTGCCCTAGCCTCGGCGAGCGAAAGGAATGCCATGAGCAAACCCAACGCGACCGGGAGCACCGGCGCCACGATTCTGCCCTCACCCGCGCGCTTGCTGCTGGCCGAAGACGACTTCGAGCTACGAGAACTGCTGGCCTGCGTGCTGCGAGCGGATGGTCATGAAGTGGTCGAGGCCTGCGACGGCAGCCAACTGTGGGCGCTATTGAGCCACGAAAGCGGAGCCGAGGCGCCGGCGCCGTTCTCATTGGTGGTGTCGGACGTCTGCATGCCCGGCCTGACCGCGTTCGACGTGCTGAGCCGCCTACAGAGCGCACTCACGGAGACGCCCGTGATTCTGATCACGGCCTTCGGCGATCAGACGACGCATTTACGCGCCCGCCAGCTGGGCGCAACTCGCGTGATCGACAAGCCGTTCGACTGCGACGAGCTACGCCATGCGGTGCACGAAGCGCTGCACCAGCAAGCGCGCCGCGCTTCCTGAGCCCGGTCGGCGCCGCCGCGCGCGCTAGTCTCCGCTCGGTGTGCCGTCGGGCGCGGTCTCGGGCTCCTCGTCGGGCGGCCCTTCGGGGTCAGGCGTCGGAATTTCGACGTCAATCGGCGGGATCTGAGGACCGTAGTCGGGCACGTGCACGGTCGTACCGGCCGGCTTCTTCTTCCGGTAGCGCGCATGGCAAACTCGGCTCGCCATTTCATCGACGAACGGCAACGGCAGCGCGGGCGGAGTCGCAAACGGTGGCTGCTCGAAGTCGAACATGTCGTAGGGCGCTGCCGCGTTCGCGTCCCGCGCGCTCAGCGCAGGCAGCTCGAAGCGCGCCTGGATCAAGCGCGGCACCGAGCTGTGGCTGTAGACCTGATGCGAGACATAGTGCGCCTTCGCAAAGGGGGAGACGACGATGAAGGGGGTGCGCATACCTAAACGATCGAAGCGCCCCCGCACGTGCCGCTTCTCGAGCAACGGCTCGAGCTCGTCCGGCAAGCACGCCGGCGGCGGCGGCACGTGGTCGAAAAACCCGCCTGGCTCGTCGTACATGATGAACAGCGCCGAGCGCGCCCAGGCGGGGCTCTTCATCAAGGCATCGATCACGCGCGCCACGAAACGTTGTCCAAGCTGCACGTCGGCCGGGGGGTGCTCGTCCGTGGCATCCGGCCCGCCGTAGCTCGATTCGATCCAAACGTACGCCGGTAGCGTGTTGGCTTTGGCGTCGGCGAAGAAACCGTCCAAGCTCTTGAAGTGGTCGCCCTTGATTTCGTGCAAATGCCGAAAGATCTTCTCTTCGAAGGTCACGCCCTCGCTGTACACGATCCACTCGATGCCCTTGCGCGAGAGCTGGTGAAATAGTGACTGCTCCTCGGGCAGCGCGGGCGGCGCAGTGTTGCCGATGTGCCCGAAGCTCGAGGCCGAATGGAAAAACATGCGATTGGGCCAAGTCGGACCGAGCATGGAGGCGAAATATCGGTCACCGATCGCAAACGTATTGGCGAGCACGTAATAGTAGTTGAGATCACTCGCGTCGTAGTAGGCGAGCGCGCGCTTGCCCTTCGGGTTACTGGTCGCCACGAAGCCGTCCATCTTGCCCTCGTTGAACTGCTTATGCGCGGAGTTCCAATCGTGGCGCGTATCCTTGCCGCATAGCGCCGACGCATGATACGGCGTGACGACCTGGTTTCCATGCGGGTCCAGATTTGAATAACCCTTGGGTGTTACATCGGCATCCGGTTGCCCGAACCGCGGCAATTGTTGAAAGTAGTGATCGAAGGAGCGATTTTCCTGCATCACGATCACGAAGTGATCGATCGGAATGCGCTGTCCCAGCGGCTGCTCGGCATCGAGCGTTTGTTCGGGCATGGCCCCCTTCTTGAATTCGCACGCCTCACGCCGCTCCTGCGCGCTCCGCGCGACGCCGGTCACGCGCGGCCCAAAGTTCGCTTCCGGACTCGGGGGCATGGGGGGCGGAGGCGCTGCAGGTGTCCCGTCGGAGGTCGCGGAAACGCCCGGCTTTGCCAGTTTCGCCAGCTTCGCTGCCTTCGCGGTCTTCCCGCGCCCCCGATAAGGAACCGGTGGCTTGCAGCTCACTGCCACGAGCAACCCGAGGAGTAAGCCCGACCAGCACGACCGGCGCTGCAAGAACGACCCAAGCATCCAAGCCCATCAAATCACGAAACCAGCCCGGCAAACCGCGCGCCGTCGAAGTCCCGCGCAGCCGCTGGTAATTTGCTCACTTCACGGCCGGTACTGTAAGGCTCGAAGCCAAGGAGCTCCCCATGAACCACCCTTTCGCTCGCGCCCTGGTCGCCTTGGCCTTGATGGCCCTACCCGCCTCAGCCCTGGCCTCCATCAAGGCAGACAAGACCGCGGACAAGACCGACAAGTCGAAGCACGGCCACTCCCACTCGCACACACCTGTCGCCGCGAAGGAACCCAAGGCGAAGAAGGCGAAGCATCACCACGCGCACCAGGCGAAAGACAGCCAGAGCGTCCCCGCCTCGAGCACCAAGCAGGCTCGCTGAGCTGCGCCGGAGCTCACTTCCCCGGGGCTCGCCGTCTGCGAAACCCCTTGTTTCTCTGAGCGGGACATCGGGTTCGAACCGACGACCTCAAGCTTGGGAAGCTCGTGCTCTACCAACTGAGCTAGTCCCGCGTAACGAAAGCCACTCTAGTCGCTTCCGTGAGCGATGCGAGAGAAAAATACTCGCGACGCGCCTGGATTGATCCCGAGATTGCCGGCCGAATCGCGGTTTCCGAGCGCGCTGAGCTGGTGCCGGCTGCGTGCGGCTCGGGGGCCTTGACCCTGTTTCGCGCAGCCGGTAGTGAAAGCCAGTGATGAAGGTAGCGACAGTTCATTCCCGGTGCGAGTGCCAGGTCCATTTGAGCGCAGAGCTCGACGAGCAACGGGTGGCGTTGCGCGGCTGGGCGATCGACGCGCGCAAGCAGCAACTCGCTGCGCCTGCCAACACCATCGGTGCGGAGCGTGAACGCTTCGATGTCGGTTGGGCCTGCCCGTTCTGCACACGAAATACGCTGCGCTCGTTCACGGGCTCGGCGTTGGTGTTTCGCGAGCCGGCGGCCAAGGCCAGCTGAGCTCGGTTCAGGCAGCGCGGCCGAAGCCGTGACGACGGATCAGATCGCGCAGTGCGTTGGCGCGTGCGACGTCGTGCTGTCGTTGGCGAAGGTAGAGCGCTTGGCCGAAGGCGCGCTCGGCCTCATCCCAGCGGTTCGCTTTGGTGCACGCTGAGCCGTACAGCGCCCACAGCCGAGCGTCGGTCTCGGCCAACATCGCAGCCTCCCGCAAAGCGACCAGCGCTTGGCGGCGTTCGCCGCGCTGTTGCGCGCGGCGGGCGCGCCTCAGCAGAAGCTCGGAGCGTGACGAGAGGTCTGGAGTGCTCGACAGCTGGCTCATTGGGATGGCCGTCGAAGATGCCAATTGCGTGCCAGCGTTCGAACACGACATGTGCAGTCAGCCCAAAACGCAACGGGCCTGATTTCAGGTACTTATGCACCGGTGAGCGTTGGAGGAGGCGGTGCGCGAGCAGACATTGGCCTGCTGTTGCGTCGACTCTGTCACAGTGCGCCAAGCGCCACGCGCGTTGGCGGGGGCGTCACTGCTGGCGGCGGGTGACTTCGCGCACAGCGAGTCCTAGGGCGAGCACGAGCAGTGCACCGCTGAGGAGACTCACGCGTTGCCCGCCGATTTCCAGCACTTCGCCCGTGGCTGTAGCGTAGATCGGCGCGAAAACGCCGATCAGGATCGCCGCGCCGAGCGGCGCGAGTGCCGGGCGCAGGCGCTGCCCGAGTGTTCGCTCTCGCAGCAATGGGGGCTCGATTTTGGCGACGAAGCTGGCCTCGAAGGCCGCGCTCACATCCGCGGACGACGGCGGCCGCGAGTAACGCGGCGCCACCCGCATGGCGTCGGAGGTACACGACGACAGCGGAGGCTGGGAGCTACGCGCGTGCACCAGCAAAGGCGCGGGGGGCCCTGCCTGCGGCTCGCGCACCGCAGCCATCGATCCGGACACGGCAGACGAACGAGACGGCGGCGAACTGCTCTGACGTGGCGCATTCGCTTGCAGCGCGGGCGGGCGCTGTGAGCTCACGCTGCGCTGCGGACGTGGCTCGTCCGGGGGTAGATCGAGATCGAGAGCCAGCGCAGCCGGCATCGAGGCCGTGTCCAGCTCGAGCACATTCGCGGGCGCGGGGATCGACTGTGCCGCCGGACGTTCACCGCTCGCGCGACGCGAAGTGGACGGCGGCGGAAGCTCGAGATCGGGCACGAAATGTGGGCTGGAAACGGCCGAGGCGTGCATCGGCCCAGGAGCGGTAGGGCGTGCAGAGGCGGACGCGGGCGGGCGGTAGCCGGCCGCGACGCGCGCCGGAGTGGCCAGCGCCCGGCCGTGCGGCGCAGAAACGCGCGCCGGTGCAGCCGTCGCTCGCGGTCCGCTGCTCGGATCGAATTCGAGCTGGTCTGCCAGCTCGAGCGCCTCGGGCGGGGCGTTGGGCTCGGGTCGCTCGAGCGCGAGCAGCAGCTCGTCCCAGAATAGGCCAGCATGGGCTTGACGCGCGCCTGGCTCGAGCGCCAGCGCGCGCTCGAATACGGCTTCGATCGCCTCGGGCAAATCGATGCCTTGCGTGCGCGGGGTCGGGCGACGCTTCGGATCCAGGGCAAGCCCCCTGATCGCGGCAGGCTCGCCTTCGAACAGCGGGCGCGCCGACATGACCTCGACCATGCACCGGGCGAGGCCCCAAACGTCCGTCCAGGGCCCGTTTGGCCCATACAGCTGAGGTGCCCATTGCTCGGGCGCAGCATGAACCGACGGAAAAGCCAGCGGCGAGCTACCGTCTTCGCTGATGCGGCCCGCGATTTGGCTGGCCACGCTCTTCAGCGTGGCGCTGCCCAAATTCAAGATCTTGACCACCTCCTCGCCCGCGACTTGCGCGACGAACAGGTTCTCCGGCGTGAGCTGACCGTGCACGATCGGGGCCGGCCCGTTCGGCTCGCTGAAGTGGTGCGCGCGTTCCAGCGCACGCGCCACCGGGGTCAGCAAGCGCACCAGCTTGCCCAGCGTCACGGGCGGCAAGCTCGCGCGCTTGCGCTGCTCGATCAGGCTCGCGAGCGTCATGCCGTCCAGCCACTCCAGCACCCAATACGGGACCACGCGGCCATCGGGGCTGCGGAAGGCGTCCACGCTCAGCGCGCGCCGCACGTTCGGCAAAGCGGCCGAGAGCTGCACGACGGGCTCGGCGACACGGCGAAATAGCTGGAGGAAGGCCGCTTGCTGTTGGGGATTTTGCGTGGACAGCTCGAGCAACTCGAGCGCCACCGGCGTGCGCGAGGCGTCATGGTGCGCGCGGTACACCAGGCTGAACGCGCTTTCGGCCACCACGCTCTCCACGCGATAGGTGGCAGCGAGCACGGCGCCGACGATCCCGAAGCGGTCTTCGGCCATCGGCTTCAGTTTTGATCGATGGCGATGCCGAGCTGACGACGCAATTTGAAGTAACGTTCGCTGGCCGCGAACGCCAGCAGATCTTTGCCCAGCTCCCCGTCGGGCCCCTCCTCGGCCGAAAGCACGGTCAGCGCGGTCGCAATGTCGTTACAAAGCACGAAGCCGGCGCGGCAAGCGGTCTTCTCGGTCGCGCTGCTCCAGCGCTGCAGATTGGTGCGCCCGCCTTCCTCCACGAAACGCAGGAAACAGCCACGCAGGGCGTCCACGTGCTGGGCTTCGAGCATGGGCTGAATCGCATCCGCGATCGGCGCGACGCGCCGCTTCATGTCTTCGGCGATCGGTAGGCCCGGATTGCCGATGATCAAAGCGGCCAAAAATAGGTCTTCCAGGTCGGGCACCCCACTGAACAGCGCTTTGAGATAGTGCTCCTGACGGTACCAAGACAGGTGGCGACCAACCAAAAACGCATGCTCGAGTTGGCTGCGCCCCGATAGCACCTGCTTGCCGATCACCGTGAACGGCGGCACACCGGGCATCAGCGCAAAGCCCACATCGCGATCCTTGTCGACGTAGATCGGCGGTGTGGCCAGACCCAAGATCGCCGCCGCCCAAGGCAAGGCGCGGACCGCGGTGATCGTGGCCTTCGCGGGATCTTGCTTGGCAGACGCTTCGGGCTGATGCAGCTTTTTATCGCGGCGCAGCGCGGTCACGCGTCCTACCAATACCGCCGGCGCAATCAGACTGAAGATCTGGCCCGTGAGCACCTCTTCTTCGGGATGAAAAAGCAAATCGAGCCAGGCATTGGGGGAAATGCTGGCGCGCGGCGCGATCAGCCCCTGAGCGCGGAATTGTTGCACCAACGCGCGCTCTTCGGGATTGGCTGCGCCCAGCGCGCACAGCACCTGCGCCACGCAGAACCTGCGATCTTGCTCTTGGCGAGCGGCGTACACGCGGCCCAGGGCTCGATAGCCGTCCGGGCTCTTCGGATCGCGCCGGACGCGACGCCAGATCTCGTCGGCATCTTCGCTGGCGTCCAGTGCGGCGCTCTCGACCTCGGACAGATCGACTTCCACGTTGATCGATGCGTGCGCCTTGCGCAGCTCGCCCTCGAGCTCCTTCACGCGAGCCTCGAGTTGTTCGATCCGTTTCAGGAGCAATGTACGCCCCGCATCGCCATCCGCCTGGACCCGCAGCGGTGAAAGCGACGGTGCCGAGTCCTCGTAGTGCTCGATGATCTGCACCCGGTGCCGAGTCTGGTACGACAGGACCATGGCTTGCTCCAAGCGCAGTAAGCGCTGCGGATCGAGCCCCAGGTTGTCCGCGGCCTTTTCCAGGCGAGAGCGCTCGTCGGGTGTGATCACGCCATCGGCCAGCGCTTCCGCAAACAGCTCCTCGTACTGGGTCTCGAGTGGCCCCAGCCCGAAGCCACCGGACACTTCACCTGCTACGAAACCTGCGCCATGCTCGAAGCCGAGCGCTACGCTGCCGTCACTCATGCCACTACCTCCGTAGAATGTTCACTTTCCTATCCTTTCCGCGCGCGGTAAATACACGCGCTGCGTGCCTGGCGGTTTATGCGCTGATCTCTGGCCAAGGCGCGAGTTGCCTACCTGCAGACTCGCCGCGCACCAGCCCCGGCCCCAGCACAGGACCGCTGTCGGTAACCGCCGAACGCGCCGCGCCCAAGGTCGCCTCGCCGCTCGAGCCGGAGAGCGTCGCCGCGCCCGCGCTGCTCGCGGATGCGGGTGCAGCGCCTAGCCCGAGTCCGGCATTCACTGCGCAGGTCAGTGTGGACTTGCCCTATCCGCTCGCTGCGCGGCCACGCGCCCAGGACCCCCTGCAGGCTGCCGCCGACGACGAAGAGCTGGCGCGCTGGGACTTGGGCGGCAGCTCGGATCCCAGCGCGGTCTCGAGTGACACTTCGTATCACCCCGGCACACGGGTCGTGGTCGATACCCGGCCCGCCAAGCGTCGTGCAGGCGCGCCCGCCTTGCCCCCGCCGCGCGGGCTCACTTACGAACGGCTGCAAGCCCAGGCGCGCAGCCGCGGCTATTGGCGCTTCCGCTCTTGTTTCGAACGCGGACAACGGGACAAGCCCGGCCCCGGCGGCGAGACGCGCGTCGCCTTCACGGTCGGCACGCGCGGCAAGGTCAGCGCCGCGCGCTTGCTCGACACTCAGCTCGGAAACACGGCCAGTGCGGCTTGCCTGGTGCGCGAGCTGCTCAAGCTCGATTTCAGCCCGCCGCCGGCGAGCAAGCTGAAAATGGTGGCGTCGATCCGCATCTACCCAGGCGATGCCGAGCAGCCCGTGGTCCCGGACGCAGCCCTGGTCGCCGCGCTGGGCCGTGCCGAGTTCGATGCCGAAGCCATGCGCGCCCGGGTCACTGCCAAGCAAGCCGAGCTCGAGGCCTGCTTCACCGAGGCGCGACGCCTCGACCCGGCGCTCTGGGGACGACTCGCGCTCTCGGTGATCTTGGAGATGGATGGCAGTGTGCACCGCGTGAGCGAAGTGGAGAGCCACTTTCGCAACGCCACTGCCACGCGCTGCGCTCAGATCTTGCTCTCGTCCGTGGTGTTCCCGAGCGTCAACGGCAAGCCCTTCAGCTTCGTCGTACCACTCCGGCTGAGCCCGAATACTGCGCTCGCAAAAACGGGCCCGGATGAAAACCCGAGCCCGTTCGAAGTCAGCGACGATGCCGGGAGCGACTAGTTGCTGCCCGACGCGCCACCGGCACCTGCCAGCGCGCTGTCGCCACCTGCGCCTGCGCTTGCGCCGCCGGCGCCACCTGCCCCGCCTGCGCCGCCTTCACCGCAGCTGAGCTCGACGCTCTGGGCCACGACCGGGTAACACACGCCTGGCGCGCCGAGCGCGCTCGCCAAGTCGGCATCGGCTTCGGGCCACGCACGGCACAAGTCACCCGGCATCTGGCAATCGCTCGTGCACGAACAATTGGGCAGGCAATAACCGAGGTCGAGCACGCTGAGGTCGACATCGCCCAATTGGCCGGCACAAAAGCCGCCTGGGGCAGGATCGGCGCCCGACCCGTACAGGCACTCGGAGCCGGCGGAGCAGAACTCGATGCACACGCCCGTCACGGGCGTCACGCCGGTGTCGCTGGTGCGAATGCAGAAGCCCGCGCACGAGTTGCTGGTCGCGCTCGGCGTGCAGGGCGAGCCCGCCGGATCTCCGCTGGGCGGCTTGGTCTTGGAGCACAGGCCAAGCACACCGCCCTGCTTGTCGCAGTACAAGCCAGTGCCGCACTCCGCATCGGAACGGCAATGCGGCACACAGAACGGCAAGACCGCGTTCTGCCCCAGATCGGCGCACACCATGTCCGTTCGGCCGTTGCACTTGGTGGTCAAGTCCACGGGGCTGACCTGCTCGCATGCCTCCAAGCAAAAGTTAGCCGCCTCGGCCTCGGTGCCGACATTGATGCACTCGGCTCCCGGCTTGATCGCATCGCACTCGGTGCCGTTCGGCGTGCAGGCCAGGGTGCACATGCCATTCGAGGGACCGCTGCCGGCGAACAACGTGCCGTTGGCCTTGGCGCAGACCAAGCCGTCCCCACATTGCGCGTCGCTCGTGCAAGCGCTGCCGAGCGACGATACGACGCTGGCCGGGCCGCCGCCGGAGCTCGCGCCCGCGCGGCCAACGCTGCCTGCGTGTCCCGATGCACCTGCGGAAATAATGCTACCGGCGCCCGCGTTGGAGCCCCCCGTCGCTTCGTCGCTCCCGCAACTCGCAGTGGCTGCGATTGTACCGAGCGAGATGATGAAGAGCGTGAACCAGGTGCGAGCTTTGACCACCGAAGCCTCCTAAGCGCGCCGCAAAGCAGCGCAGGGCGAACACTACTTAAGGTTTCACCCGATTGCATCAGCAGCGCAAGGCCAAAGTCACGCGCTGGCTCGTCCTCCGCCGCACCTTCACAAATCGAAACGGCGGCGAATGGGTCAGAAATCATTCGTGCACGACGAGCAGCGTGGGCGCCCCGGTTGCGGGCTGCCAGCGCACCGCATGCCAACCGGGCGGCAGCTTTGGCTCCGTGAAATCAAACAACCATTTACCGTCGATTGGCGAAACGTTGATGCAACCGGCGCTCTCTAGATTGCCCCAGTTGTCGTGCCAATAGGCGGTGTGAATCGCATACGGTTTTTGAAAATTCTGCGTCCACGGCACATCCGAGTGCACGTATTCCCCGGGAGCTTGCAAGGTGACCGTGGCGAGCTTGCCCGAAATCGGAAACGTCCCCACCGGTGTCGCGGATATCTCCAGTGTGTTTTTCCCCTCCTGCGGGATTCCGCCGCGTCCCCCGGAAATCAGCGTGGCGAACACCGGTTTCGTGCCTTCGAAGGCGAGCAACCAGCCACCGAGCACGCTGACTTCGAGCCACGTCTTGCGTGCGCTCTTGGGCCCGCGCCCCGTGTGATCCTCCTGCCCCACGCGCGCGCCCCAGGGCGTGGTCGAGCGCGGGGTGGGCAACACCGCGTCTTGCTCGCGCACCCAGTCCACGCCTTGCACGGTCTGGAAATAGCGCTCACCGCGCTGGATCTCGACCTGGTCCGAGAGCGCCACGACCTCGTGCAAAGCAAACGCGGCTTCACTCCGCTGCAAGCGACCCGGCGCCGTGCGCCGAAATTTCCGCGCGCCCGCGCGCCGAAAAAACGCCAGCGGCAAATGCCATTCGCGCCCCAGCTCCACCCCGTGGAACGTGATCTCGGGATAGGGCGCCACTTGTTCTTTCTTGAGCCACAACAAGTCTGCGCTGAACAGCCAGCCCTGCCCGTCACGACTCAGCTCATCGACGTAAGCCACCGTCGAGAGCGGCAACAAGTGCCGCCGCGGCTCATGAAAGAACGCCGGCAACGGCGGCAATTGCGGAGCAGCTCCCGGGAGCTGCGTGCTCAAATCGACCCCCAATGACTCTGCATAGCGATGCGGCGACGCCTGCTCCAGGCGCGGCGCATGCACGGAGACCGCTTTGAACACGGCATCGTCTGCCGATAGCGTGGCCTGTTTCTCGTCCACACAAACGAACCCCATGGGCTCGATCGCATAAAACGTGGCGCAGCCAGGGCCGCGCACCGGACCGGGCTCTGCGGAGCGCAACTCGACCGACGCACCAAACCACAAAAAACCCAGCCAATCGGCGTTCACGTCGGCTCGAGGCCGCACGAACACGAAGCGATTCTTGATGTAAACCCGGGGCTTGGCAGACGACACGCTGTTCTCAGCCAGCGCGGGCGCCAAAAGCGTCGGACTCGCCGACTCGGTCGTTGGGGGCTGCCCCGAGGGTACGTCGCGTGCACCAGTGCGGTCCGGCTCGACGCCTCGCAGCGCGGCCGCGGACAGCGGCGCGCTCGGCGTGCTGCCAGCTCCCGCTCTCGGCGTCGCGCCGCGCTCACACGAAAGCGCGAACGTGACGCAGCAGAAGACGCTCGCGATGCTTTCGACCCGCTTCACTTACCCTTGCCGACCTCCACCGGAAGCAGCGCAGCCGGCCAACGAGAGAAAGAAAGCAAATCCGGATCTCACCAACATAGCTCGAAACGCTAGACAGGCTGAGTTCCCCGGTCAACGCAAGGCGGGAGCTACCAGCCATTCGCTCGCTCGCGGGCCCACACGAGCATCGGCATGGGCATCAGTGCCTGCTCCAGGCCGCCCGTCGCGATTCACGATCGGGCTTGTCTTCTGAGTGGGTCGACGGGGGATCGAACCCCGGACCAATGGATTAAAAATCCACTGCTCTACCGGCTGAGCTATCGACCCGGGCGGGCCCTAAGGACCGCTCGTGGGCGGCGTACTTAGCGCGAAGCCGAGCGCTTGCCCACTGTTTCTTACGCCTTCTTGCGAACCGGGCCGCGTTGGGCCACGGGCCTGCTTTGGACGAGAAAATCAGCCCTGCGGCCTGAGGCTGGCCAATGCCGGGGTGACTTGCTTGACCAGCTCGCTCTCGGCGCCCGAGCCCAGCGCAGCGCCGGCGCTGAACAGGGCAAAGCTCACGTATTCGTGGAGCATCTGCTTGAGCAGGTTGTCTTGATCGGCCCCCCCGGCCACTGAGAGCGAGTTGGCCGCGACCGTTTCCGGGTCCAGCGCGCCGTTACTGTCGGGGCCCGCTTTGCGAAACAGGATCTCGTACACGCCTGCGCCAATCGCGAAGGAGGCCAGGTTGGCGCGCACCTCCTCGACCTTGCCCGCGCCGTGAGCGGTAGCAAAAATGGCTCGCAGGGCGTCGTTCGCGGCCGACACCAGCGAGGTCGGCCCACCGGAGACACGCGGTTGGTGGATGCTGACGTGCTGCGCTTGGACCAATGCGTAGAGCGCCTTCGTGGTGTCGAACTCACCGAGCCCCGTGTGTCGGCCGAGCTCGCCCACGTTGCGCATGCCGTCGATCGCCGCGTACACGATTTGGAGCTCGTCGGGCGGCGTGCCGCGATTTTCGACGCGAACCGGGATGTGCTCGGCCGACGGGATTTTCTGCAGGAAATAGCGCAATTCATCCATGCGCGTCACGCCATCCATGAGCAGGGCATTCGCGCTGACCGTATGTCTCGAAACGAGCCGCGACTCGTCGAAGCCGTCCAGAAAGAAGAACGTGCCGTCGCCCACGGTCAGGGTCGCGAACACGATCTCCTCCACCTGACGCGCGATGTACGCGTAAATTTGGTCGTGTTTGAGCAGGCCGAGCTCGATGGCCGCCTCACCGAAGCGCTTGCCGCCCTGCGCCGCTGCCGAAATCTGCGCGTGCTGCTGTTCGGTGATCGCGCCGAAGCGGTACAGCACCGAGCCCAGGCGTTCCTCCTCCACGCTGGTGACCGCGCCCACGACATTGCCTTGTTCGAGGAAGATCGAGCGCGCGTCGTCCCCGTCCAGCACCACCAGCTCGCCGCGCCAGCCAGCCTGCGCCACGAGCGCCAAGATGTCGCACAGTGTACCAGCCGCGGTCACTTCCCCAGACAGGCGCACGATCGCGCCATCGTCCGCGTCACGCCGCCCGTCTTCGCCGGTGTAGCGCATGAACACGACGTGGGCCGGTGCGGGCAAAATGCGATATGCGCCCGCACGCGCCCGCATCCGCTGACTCGCGACACTCCCAATGGGGTGCGCTTGCCCCTGCGAATCGATGCGAACCAACTCCGAACGCCGGTCTCTCATTAAGCTTTCAAGGTCGCCTGGCAATCGTCCACACACGCCAACTCGTGACAAACGCCTACTCCTTGTCCGGATTAAGGCCTTGCCCGGTACAAATGCATCGGCCCTGACCCGGGCGGCGGTGCTTTCAGCGCAGCTCGGCCACGGTCGTGCCGAACATGCGCTCGAGCCCGCCGAGGAACGTGTCATTGGGCGTGACGCGAGTTCCTTCCAGGTCGAGCACTGCCTCCGTGCCCTCCCCGAGAGATAGGACGAGCTCCACGGGACAGGGCCCCGGCGAGGCGACGATCAGCAATTTCAGCGCTTCGAAATCGCGGCGCATGGTGCGATCCGCATCGAGCTTGATGGACACGGATCGGGTCGCCTTGAGCGCGGCGTCCGACAACAGCTCGACGCTGTCGACCAGGATCGTCGCTTCGCGTTCGTCGTCGGGCTCTTCGGTCATCGGAAAGCTCACCTTGCCGTTGATCAAGACCGGATCACCCGAGGTGAGCAGGTGTGAGTAGGTGTCGATGCGGTCGCCGCGCACCTTGGCGTGAACGCGGCCGTACATGTCTTCGATTTCGAGGAACGCTGCTTTGCCGCTGCCGCTCTTGAACACCTTTTCTTGGTAGTTCTCGACGATGCCCGCGACGGCAACCATCGACCACGGCTCCTGGCTGCTGACTTTGGTCGAAAAGACCACGCCCAAGCGGCCGAGCTTGCTCTGGTAGCGGAACAGCGGGTGCCCGGAAACATAACAGCCGAGGGCCTCGCGCTCGCGCTTCAAGAGCTCGATCTTGTCCCACTCGTTGGCTGTCGGTGGGTAGTCATCCATCGGCGTCGCAGGCTTGTGCCCGTTGCCATTCGAGCGAGACGCGCCCTGCTCGAACATTCCGAACATGGTCGCTTGCCCGCGCTCGCGATCGCGGCTCGCGCTGCGCGAGCGTTCGAGCGCGCGATCGATCGCGGCATACGCGCGCGAGCGCGTGATGCCCATCGGTTCGAGCGCCGAGTCGAACGCGCCGCATTGCACGAGCGCCTCGAGCACGCCCTTGTTCAAGCGCTTGGCATCCAGGCGCGTGGCAAAATCGAACAAATCCCGGAAAAGTCCGGAGTTTTTCCGCACATCGAACATGGTCTCGAGCGCGGCTTCACCCACGCCGCGCACCGCACCCAAACCGAAGCGCACTTGCGGACCGTAGCGATCGCGCAGGCGGCCCGCGGAGCGCATCGAGCCGTCCCCCTTCGGGTGCATGTACACGACCGAGAAATCGGTCTCGCTCAGGTTGATGTCGGGCGGCAGCACGGCCACACCCCAAGCGCGCGCCTCGGCGATCGTGCGCACGACCTTCTCGATCTTGTCTTTGTCCGCCGTCATCACTGCGGCGAAGAACTCACAGGGGTAGTGCGCCTTGAGGTACGCAGTTTGGTAGGTAATCAGGGCGTACGCAGCGGAGTGGCTCTTATTGAAGCCGTACGAGGCGAAGCCTTCGATCTCGTTGAAAATCGCGGTCGACTGTTCTTCGCTCACGCCGCGCGCGAGCGCACCGTCGGTGAAGGCTTTGAGCTGCTTTTGCATCTCTTCGGCCTTCTTTTTGCCCATCGCGCGGCGCAACAAGTCGGCGCCGCCGAGCGAGAAGCCGGCCAACTGCTGCGCGATCTGCATCACCTGCTCTTGATAGACGGGCACGCCGTAGGTGGGCGCGAGCACGTCGTCGATCAGCGGATGTAGCTTGCGGATCGCTTTCTTGCCGTGCTTGCTGGCGATGAAGTCGTCGATCATGCCCGTGCCGAGTGGGCCTGGGCGATACAGGGCCACCGCGGCTACGATATCTTCGAAGCAGTCGGGTTTGAGCCCACGCAAGAGTTGCTGCATGCCGCTCGACTCGAGCTGGAACACGCCCGTCGTTTCACCGCTGGCAATCAGCGCGTACGACTCCTTGTCGTCGAGTGCGATCTTGGATAGCGAGAGTGGATTGCCTCGACGATCGGGCCGGGCATTGACCAGCTTTTCGGCGATATCGATCACCGTCAGCGTTTTCAGGCCCAAAAAGTCGAACTTGACCAGGCCCGCGGCTTCGACGTCGTCTTTGTCGTACTGAGTGACAATCGTATCGTCGCTCTTGAAGCACGGCACGTGATCGGAGAGCGGACCTTCGCTGATCACCACGCCGGCCGCGTGCATGCCGGCGTGGCGCGTCAGCCCCTCGAGCTTTTTGGCTTGCCGCACCAACTCCGCGACACGCGGATCGCTGTCGTGCAGCGCCTTCAGCTTGGGCTCGACCTCGAGCGCCTCTTCGATCGTGTAGGTTTTGCCTTGACCCTTGTCGGGCACCAGGCTGGCAATGCGTTGTGCCTCCGGCGCGGGCATGCCCATGGCACGCGCCACGTCCTTGATCACGCTGCGCGCCTTCAGATTCTGGAAGGTCGCGATCTGACCAACGCTCTGCTCGCCGTAGCGCTGCGAGACGTATTTGATCACCTCGTCACGACGCGCCATGCAGAAGTCGACGTCGAAGTCGGGCATGCTCACGCGCTCGGGGTTCAAGAAGCGCTCGAACAGCAGGTTATAGGGCAGCGGATCGATGTCGGTGATGCCCAGCGAGTAGGCGACGATCGAGCCTGCGCCGGAACCACGGCCCGGGCCCACCGGGATGCCGCGCGCCTTCGCTTCGCGGATGAAATCCCACACGATCAAGAAGTACCCGGGGTACTTCATGCCCACGATCACATCGAGCTCACGCTGCAGGCGCTGGTGATAAACAGCGACGTCCACCACCTTGCCCAGCGCCTGGAATTCCTTGAGCCGCTGCTCGAGGCCCAGCAGTGACACGTGCCGGAAATAGCCATCCGTGTCGTAACCCTCGGGCACGCCGAAGCGCGGCAGCATCGGCTGGCCCAAATCGAGTTTGAGCCCCGAGCACATCTCGGTCACGAGCAGCGTGTTGTCGATCGCCTGCGGCAGCGCCGAGAAGGTCGACACCATCTCTTCCTGGCTCTTCAAGTACATCTCGAAGCTGCCGTGATGGAGCGGCTCGGCCTCGGCGAAGGTCCGGCCCTGGCGCACGCACTCGAGGTAAATGTGCGCCTGCCCGTCCTCCTTGCTCATGAAGTGGACGTCGTTGCTGGCCACGAGCGGCAGGTCCAAGCGCGCGGCCGCTTTCACCAGCGTGTCGTTGACCACGCTTTGCTCGGGAAAGCCGTGATCCTGGAGCTCGACGAAGACATGTCCGGGCTGGAACATGTCCTTCAATTCGCCGAGGATGGTCTCGCCGCTGTCCGGGCCGTATTCCAGGATGCGTTGCGCGGCGACCCCGCCCAGACAGCCGGTGAGACCGATCAACCCGCGGCTCCGCTCGGCGATCTGGCTGGTCGTGATGGCCGCTCCGTGCGGGCTCGCCGAGCGCAAGTGCCCTTCCGAGACCAGGCCAATCAGGTTTTGGTAGCCCTCTTTCGTGGCCGCCAGCAGAACCAGGTGGTCGAAGGCGGCCGATGCGTCTTTGCGTACGACGTTCACCTCGCAGCCGAGGATCGGTGTAAGCCCTACCGCGCGCGCGGAGTTGTAGTGACGGATCGCGCCATACATGTTGGCGTGATCGGTGAGCGCGATGGCGCGCATGCCGTGCGCCTTGGCTCGCTTCGCCAGCGAGTCGAGCTTCACCGCGCTCGTCAGGAACGAGTACTGGGAATGGACATGTAAATGAACGAACTCGCGCGCCACG
>Ga0070672_100000592_pt1 | contig 21262 bp, 19 predicted proteins | sample KBSM13metaG_FD_66151 | JGI IMG/M metagenome (GOLD analysis project Ga0070672, IMG submission 66151) | Miscanthus rhizosphere microbial communities from Kellogg Biological Station, Michigan, USA - KBS M1-3 metaG | ecosystem: Host-associated > Plants > Roots > Rhizosphere > Soil ... | reverse complement strand
GTGTTGACGTCGGCCAGAACCGCATTGCCTCCTCCGGCGACGACCATGCGCGCAGTCGCCGCGCCTAGCCCGGATGCCCCGCCTGTAACGACGAACGTGCTGCCCTTCAGGTCCATTCGTTCATTTCCCCTCATTTTCCTTGTGCTTTGATGACCGTCATCGCGGTGGCTATCAGACCCGCCATGTCCGAGACGTTCGACGGCACGATCAGCGTGTTGTTGGTCTTCGCGAGAAGCCCGAACGCGTTGATGTAATGCTCGGCGATGCGCATGTTGACCGATTGCAGGCCACCTTCCGATTCGATCGCCGCGGCGATCTGCCGAATGGCCGATGCGTTGGCCTCGGCGTTGATCAGCGTCGCCTGCGCTTCGCCTTGCGCGATGTTGATCTCTGCCTGCTTTTCGCCTTCCGACTTGGCGATGGCCGCCTCGCGGGCGCCGATGGCCACGTTGATCTGCTGCTGGCGGCTGCCTTCGGACGTGGCGATCACCGCACGCTTTTCGCGCTCGGCGGTGATCTGTGCCTGCATCGAGCGCAGAATTTCGGCCGGCGGCGTCAGATCCTTGATTTCATAGCGGAGAAGCTTGACGCCCCAACTCGCCGCCGCCTGGTCCAACGAATTGACGACCTGGACGTTGATTTGCTCGCGTTCCTCGAAAGTCTTGTCGAGTTCCATCCGCCCGATGATGCTGCGCAGCGTCGTCTGCGCGAGCTGCGTGATCGCGAGGACGTAGTTCGACGAACCGTAGGACGCGAGCTTCGGGTCGGTCACCTGGAAGTACAGGATGCCGTCCACCTGAAGCTGCGTGTTGTCTCGCGTAATGCAGATCTGCGAGGGCACATCCAGTGGAATCTCACGCAGGTCGTGGCGATATGCGACGCGATCGACAATGGGGATGATGAGGTTCAGGCCCGGCTGCAGCACCGCATAGAAGCGGCCGAGCCTTTCGACCACCCACGCGTGCTGCTGCGGCACGACGCGAAATGCCTGGACGACCACGATCACGGCGACGACGAAGAAGGCCAGCCCGACGAGGTACGAACCACTCAGCATGGTGATATCTCCCAGTTCCTTCATGAGTTTGACCTTGCCGTGGCGGCGGTGATCAGGGCCTGCCGGACGCAATGACCAGCGTCGAGCCGCGCGTGTCGACGATGTACATGGTCTGCGCGCGCTTGTCGGTGGGTGATGCAACCGCAGCGTCCCACTGTGTGCCGCGATAATTGACGCGCGCGGTGCCGTTGTCGTTCCAGGCGAGAACCTGAACCTCCTGACCGACGTCGAGTCCGGTTTGCGGGGCCGGCGTCGCATGCCGCTTGCGCCACTGATGCGCGGCGGCCGTCCCTAGAACCGCCAGCACGCCGCCGATCAGCAGCTGGATGGGCGTCGATCCGCCCAGCCATGCCGCGACACCACCGATCGCGAAAGCCGCGCCCACAGCCAGCAGGTAGAAGGTGCCCGTGAACAACTCTGCGCCGACGAGCACGCACGCCAGCACCCACCATATCCAGTACGCCGCCACGTTGGCCTCCATCCGTGCCTCCCCGGCACCCACCGCTTGCACGCAACAAGCATAAGCCACTTTGTTTCCGACGGTACGGCACCCACCTATCGGAAGGCGCGGTCCGTCGCATCGGCAAAACCCCTGCGGGCAGCGTTTCGCGGTATAATTGATGGACATTTATTCTTTTTGAATCAAGCGCTTTGCGCGCGCTTTGCTCGAATTTGACCTCCGGACCCGACCAGCGATGCCGATCTACGAATACAAATGTTCCGCATGCAGCCACGAGCTTGAATCGCTGCAGAAATTCTCCGACTCTCCGCTGGTCACTTGCCCCGTGTGCGGCAAGGACACGCTGACCAAGCTCTTGTCCGCCGCCGGATTCCAGCTGAAGGGCAGTGGCTGGTATCAGACAGACTTCCGGGGTAGCGGCGCGAAACCCGCGGCCAAATCTGGCAGCGGCAAGGACGCTGCCGGCGCCGATCCCGGTGCGGCGGGCGCCGACAAGGCTGGCACGGGAAAAGACACGAGCAGTTCGGACGGCACCAAGGCCACGGAGGCCAAACCCGCGACCCCGGCAACGACGAGCGCACCCAGCGGCGGCACGCCGACGGCGGGCGCCTGAAGGCCGCGCGAGCGCAAGCCATTGCGACCATGAGGCGCTATCTCATCGCGGGTCTGCTGGTCTGGGTGCCTCTTGGCATCACGATCTGGGTGCTGCACTTCCTGGTGACGACGCTGGACCAGACGCTGCTGCTGTTTCCGGATGCTGCGCAACCCGACAGGCTGCTCGGCTTCCACATTCCGGGCTTCGGCGTCGTGCTGAGCTTCGGACTGCTGTTGCTGACCGGCGTCATCGCGGCAAATTTCTTTGGCGCACGACTCATCCACGTCTGGGAAAACGTGCTGGGTCGCATTCCCGTCGTCAAGTCGATCTACTCGTCGGTGAAGCAGGTCAGCGACACCCTGCTGTCGGACTCCGGCAACGCATTCCGCAAGGCGCTGTTGGTGGAATTTCCGCACCAGGGCAGCTGGACGATCGCGTTCCTGACCGGCACTCCCGCGCCGGCGGTAGCGACGCATCTCGCGGAAGACCATGTGAGCGTGTACGTTCCGACCACGCCAAATCCGACGTCGGGCTACTTCATCATCGTGCCGCGCTCGCGCGTGCACGAACTCGACATGACGGTCGATGAAGCCCTCAAGTACGTGATCTCGATGGGCGTGGTGTCGCCGCGCGCGCATGTTGTTCGACCGGCCTCGGCCGCACTCCCCGCATCGCCGGCCGCGCCGCGCGAGCCCGCAGCCACCCATTCCCGAAATTGACCGGGCAGCGACACGCGACGCCGCGCGACAGCGCTGCGTCTTGCGCCGGCTGCCTGCGACGCCATTGAATTGAACCGTCCGCAAAACCCTTCGGAGATTTTCCGTGAAACGTACTGACTACTGCGGCCGCATCGATCGCGGCTTCCTCACCCAGACAGTCACGCTGATGGGCTGGGTCCATCGCCGCCGCGACCATGGCGGCGTCATCTTCATCGACCTGCGCGATCGCGAGGGCCTGGTGCAGGTCGTCTGCGATCCCGATCGGGCCGCGACCTTCGCGACCGCGGAGACACTTCGCAACGAATACTGCATCGCGGTGACCGGACTCGTGCGACCGCGTCCCGAGGGAACGGTCAACACCGGCCTCGTCTCCGGAGAAATCGAGATCCTCGCGCACACGATCGACATCCTCAATGCGTCGCTGACGCCACCGTTCCAGATGGACGACGAAGGCTTGTCCGAAACGGTGCGGCTGGAACAGCGGATGCTGGACCTGCGGCGCCCGCAAATGCAGAAGAACCTGATGCTGCGCCACCGGGCCGCCGCGTCCGCGCGCCGTTTTCTGGACGGCCACGGCTTCGTCGACATCGAGACGCCGATCCTCTACAAGTCCACGCCCGAAGGCGCGCGCGAGTTCCTGGTGCCGTCGCGCGTCCATCATGGCCATTTCTATGCGCTGCCGCAGTCGCCCCAATTGTTCAAGCAGATGCTGATGATGTCGGGGTTCGACCGCTACTACCAGATCGTCAAGTGCTTCCGCGACGAGGACCTGCGCGCCGACCGGCAGCCGGAGTTCACGCAGATCGACATCGAGACATCGTTCCTGGACGAGGGCGGCATCTGCGCGCTGATCGAGCCGCTGGTGCACACGATGTTCAAGGAGGCGCTGGGCGTCGATCTGCCGAATCCGTTCCCCGTGATGAAGTACGCGGAGGCGATGTCGCGCTACGGCTCGGACAAGCCGGACCTGCGCGTGTCGCTTGAACTGACCGAGTTGACCGACCTCATGCGTAGCGTCGATTTCAAGGTCTTCCGCGCCGCGGCCGACCTGCCCAACGGTCGCGTCGCCGCATTGCGGGTACCCGGAGGCGGCGCGTTGTCGCGCAAGGAGATCGACGACTACACAACGTTCGTGAAGATCTACGGCGCCGGAGGCCTGGCGTACATCAAGGTGAACGACGTCGCCAAGGTGAACGAGGAAGGCCTGCAGTCGCCGATCGTCAAGTTCCTCGGCGAGCCCATACTGCGCGAGATCCTGAAGCGCACCGGTGCTGGCAACGGCGACCTGATCTTCTTCGGCGCCGACAAGGAAAGAATAGTCAACGACGCGTTAGGAGCGCTGCGCACGAAAGTCGGACACGAGCGCGGCTTCGCGCAGGAAGGCTGGAAGCCGCTGTGGGTCGTCGACTTCCCGATGTTCGAGTTCGATGACGAGAAGAAGACTTGGGCCGCCAAGCACCATCCGTTCACGGCGCCGAAGGACGGGCACGAGGACCTGCTCGGCAGCGACCCGGGGCATGCGGTCGCCAAGGCCTATGACGTCGTGCTGAACGGCTCGGAGATCGGCGGCGGTTCGATACGGATCCACCGTCCGGAAGTCCAGGCCAAGGTCTTCGCTGCGCTTGGCATCTCTCCCGAGGACCAGCAGAAGAAATTCGGCTTCCTGTTGAACGCGCTGCAATATGGCGCGCCGCCGCACGGCGGCATCGCCTTCGGCTTCGACCGGATGGTGATGCTGATGTGCGGAGCCGAATCCATTCGCGACGTGATCGCGTTCCCGAAAACGCAACGGGGCCAGGACCTGCTCATCGATACGCCCACGCCCGTCACGGAGCAACAATTGCGTGACCTGCACATCAAGGTGCGTCCGACCGACTCGGTCAAGCTGGGCTAGGTTTTTGGACTAAACTGGGCGCATGAACGTTAGCAGCGCCCGCTTCCGAAATGCCGCCGCCGGCATCCTGCTGGCGGCGGCATTTTGCTGCGCGCCGCCCGCTTTCGCGCGCGCGACGCCGGAAGCGCTGCCGGACATCGCGGTGGCCGACCTGCCGAAGGAAGGCCGTGAGGTCCTGCGCCAGATTCGCAACGGCGGTCCCTTCCGGTACGACCGCGACGGCGTCGTGTTCCGCAACCGCGAGGGGCTGCTTCCGGCGGGGAACAAAGGCTATTATCACGAGTACACGGTGCATACGCCCGGCGCCAAAAACCGTGGCGCCCGCCGTATTATCTGCGGTGGTCCGTCCAAGTCGCCCGAAGTGTGTTTCTATACCAGTGACCACTATCAATCGTTCAAGAGGATCCGCGAATGAAGGCGCCTGATTTGGCCGTCGTCGACGACGCCGGCGTCCATCCCTGGTCTGGCGCGACAGAGGCGTTGAAGGCCGCCGCAGCCCATGCGCATCTCAAGTTCGCGGTGGCCAATCTCGCGCTGGCAAAGGATCGTGCAACGCTGTTCGCGGAACTCGATCGCGCGCTCAAGCTGCCCGAACACTTCGGCCACAATTTCGACGCACTGGCCGACGTACTGGAGGACAGCGACTGGCTGGGCAAGAGCGGGCGGGCGATCGTGCTGTCGCACGCCGCCGCCTATCGCAAGGATCACCCCACCGACTGGGCGACGCTCGAGGACCTGCTCGGTGAAGCCGCCGAGTTCTGGAAGGAACGGCACGTGGGATTCTGGACCTTCGTCGCCTGACGGTTCGCCTTTGGAAGCCGACGGCACGGTGGCGTACAAGCAACCCGTTTCCGTTCTCGTCCTCGTTTACACACGTGATCGCACCGTGCTGCTTCTGGAGCGCGCCGACTTTCCCGGCCATTGGCAGTCGGTAACGGGCAGCCAGGAACCAGGCGAGTCGCTTCTCGCGACCGCCTCACGCGAGCTTCTCGAGGAAACGGGCATCGACGCCCGCTCCTTCGACACCCTGACTGACTGGAGCCTGTCCAACGTGTACGAAATCTATCCGAAGTGGCGGCATCGCTATCAGCCCGGCGTGACCCACAATACCGAGCACGTGTTCGGTCTTGAAATTCCCGCGCCAGTGCCCGTGATACTCAACCCGCGGGAGCACCTGCGGTTCGCCTGGATGCCTTGGCGCGAGGCCGCCGAAAAATGCTTCTCCTGGTCGAACCGTGCCGCCATCGACGCGCTCGAGCAACGCGTTCCAGTAACAAGGACGGCATCATGATCAAGATCCCACATTCCGTTTTGCCTGCCGCTGCGGCCACATTGATCGCGTTCTTCATCGTGGTCACCCACGTCTCGGCGCAGCCGGCCCAACAATTCGCGCCGTCGCGGTCGGCCGTCTCGCTTTCCGCGTCGGCAACGGCGAGCATTCCCAACGACCGCATGCTGGCGTGGATGCGCGCGGAGGCAGACAACGCCGATCCGGCGGCGGCCGCCAACGTCGTCAACACGCGGATGGCGAAGGCGCTCGCCCTGGCCAAGGCCGCGAAGGGCGTCGAGGCGTCGACATCCGGCTACTCGTCCAATCAGGTCTCGGAGAAAAACCAGCCGATACGCTGGCGCGTCGCACAGACGCTGAAACTCGAGGGCAGCGATTTCGCGTCGATGTCGGCGCTGATCACGCAGCTGCAGGCCGAGGGCGGGCTGGTCGTCGACGGCACCCAGTTCTCCGTGAGCGGGGCGTCGCGAAGGAAGGCCGAGGAAGGCCTGACCCAGCAGGCGATCAAGGCATGGCAGGCGCGCGCGACCGACGCCGCGCGTGGCTTCGGCTTCGACAGTTGGCGCGTGGGTCAGGTCGCGGTCCAGTCCAATGACTCGTTCCACCCGCAACCCGTGATGCGTGCGATGGCTTTCGATGCAAAGGCCGCGCCGGTCGCGATGGAAGGCGGAAATTCCGAAGTCACCGTGACGGTTTCCGGCGAAGCCCTGCTGGAAGGACAGCGGCCGACCTCGAGCAAGTAGCCACGTAAGGCGGATGGGCATCTGGTCGAAGAGAGTCCAGCGCATCGACATTGCACGCTCGCTCAATCCGCGCCCGCGTTGATAAGCACGAAAGCAGTTGGCTTCGCGAAATTCGAAGTGGTACCCTACGCATCCGTACGGCCGCGGAATGAGCGTTGCGCCGTTTTTTTTTAGTCCGCCAAAATCCGCACCGTACATAAAATGATGTAAGACGTGCCCATCTAATCTCCTGGGGGTTCAATGTCAACAAGAAATTCCATCAAGCGTTGGGTGCTGGCGGCTTTGTTCGCCTTGCCCATGGCAGTGCCGCACACGGTCTCGGCCGCAAACGATGCCGCGCCGGGTGTCGTCAAGCACCAATCAAAGCTCTATATCGTGCAGATGAGCGACCCGCCGGTGGTCGCCTACACGGGCGGAGTTCCGGGTCTAAAGGCAACCAAACCCAACCGTGGTCAAAAGATCAACCCGTTGAGCAACGAGGTAGTGCGTTACGGGGACTTCCTAACGTCGAAGCATGACGCCGCGTTGCGCGGTGTCGGCGGCGCCAAAAAGGCGTATAGCTACAAATTCGCGTTCAACGGCTTTGCGGCCGAACTCTCGGACGCGCAAGCCGAAGCAATGAAAGCGATGCCCGGCGTTCTTTCCGTGAGCAAGGACGAAATACGCGCGATGGACACGTCCTCGACGCCGGCATTTCTCGGTCTCAGTGCGCCGGGCGGTCTCTGGTCGACGCTGAGCGGCAACAGCAACGGCAATCCAATTATCGCGAATGGCCCCAACAGCGGTGGCGCTGGCGAGGGTGTCGTAGTCGGCATCGTCGATTCGGGCATATGGCCCGAAAATCCGAGCTTCTCGGATCGCGATGCAAGCGGCAAGCTAGTCTACCAACAACTGCCCGGCTGGCATGGCAAATGCACCCCGGGCGAAGGCTTCGCTGGCTCGAGTTGCAATCAGAAGTTGATTGCAGCCCAGTGGTACGGCGAGGGATTTGGGGGTGAGGCACACATCAAGGGATTGTTCCCGTACGAATTCTGGTCGCCGCGCGGTGCCGCCGGCCACGGCAGTCATACGGCAGGTACAGCCGCGGGAAACTACAACGTCAACGCCGTCGTAAACGGCAACGACCTGGGCAACATCAGCGGCATGGCGCCGCGTGCGCGAATCGCTGTCTACAAGGTCTGCTGGGGGATCGAAGTCGGCATTGCCGGATGTGCCACCTCCGACAGCGTGGCGGCGATCGATCAGGCGGTTTCTGACGGCGTCGATGTCATCAACTTCTCCATCAGCGGCTCGACTACCAGTTTCCTGGACCCGGTCGAAGTCGCGTTCCTGTTCGCGGCGGATGCGGGTGTGTTCGTTGCGGCATCCGCCGGCAACAATGGACCGGGAGCATCGACCGTCGCGCATATCAGCCCGTGGCTGACGACGGTTGCCGCAGGAACCAAGAATCGGGCCTACCAGGCGACTGCAACGCTCGGCAACGGCGCGTCATACACAGGCGTGGGACTGGGCGCTGCGGTACCGTCCTCGCCGCTGATCCTGTCGATCAACGCGGGGTTGAGCGGTGCCAATGCGACGGCGGTTCGACTCTGTTTCTCGTCCGAATGGACAGGTGGGATCCCGCAACTCGATCCCGCCAAAGTCGCGGGCAAGATCGTGGTGTGCGACCGCGGAACTAACGACCGCGTCGACAAGAGTCGAGCGGTCCAGGAAGCCGGCGGCGTCGGGATGATCCTCACGAACGTCACTCCGAATTCCCTCAATGCCGATCTCCACTTCGTGCCGACCGTGCACCTGGCGGATACCGATCGTGCGGCCATCCTGGCGTACGGCGCGACGGCCGCCCCGACCGCCAGCCTGAGCGCTGGTGTTCAGGTTCTGGTCGTGGCCCCAGACGTTGCAGCTTTCTCCTCGCGCGGCCCAGCCCTTGCCGGCGCCGGAGATATGCTGAAGCCTGACATCATGGCGCCAGGCGTCGACATCTTGGCCGCTCATTCGCCGATCGAATCCGGTTACATTTTCAACTTCCTCTCCGGGACGTCGATGTCCAGCCCGCACATGGCCGGCATCGCAGCGCTGTTCAAGCAGCTCCATCCGGAATGGTCACCGGCCATGATCAAGTCGGCACTGATGACGACCGCGAGCCAAACGCGCAACAACAACACACCGATCGCCGGTGGAGCGTTTGCCTACGGCGCGGGTCAGGTCGTGCCAAACAGCGCCAATGATCCGGGTCTCGTGTACGACGCCGGCTTCAACGACTGGCTTGCGTTCCTGTGCGGCACGGGACAACTCACCGCCTCGTACTGCCCGTCGATCGCCATCGACCCGAGCAATCTCAACTATCCGTCGATCGCGATCGGTGCGCTTGCCGGTGCGCAGACGGTGACCCGGACTGTGAAGAACGTTGGCGCAGCGTCGGAGACCTACACGTTCTCCTCTTCTGGGCTCGCGGGTATCGCGGTTGATTTGCCGGGACCGTTCACGATTGCTCCGGGCGCGACCAAGACGTTCAACATCACGTTTACGGCGAGCGGTGCGACACTCAACGCGTACACGCAGGGTGCGATCGTGCTGACCGGCAGCAATGGCCATGTGGTGCGCAGCCCGGTGGTGCTCCGACCGGTCGCACTCGCGGCACCTGTGCAAGTCAGTGGCACGTACAACGTCACGTTCGGGTATACCGGACCGTTTACCGCTGACGCGCGCGGACTGATTCCGGCGACCAAAGCGATGGGTTCGGTCGCCACCGGCGGCCACGTGGACTTTCCTGTCGTGGTGCCCGCCGGCACGACCTACGCGCGGTTCTCGTTGTTCGATACCGAAGTTAGCCAGCCCAGTGACCTTGATCTCGAGGTGTATTCGGGCAATCCCCCGGTCGGCGGGGCGATCGGCGGGAGCGGCGGCGGGACGACAGCGGAAGATGCGAACTTCCTCAACATGCCTGCGGGTGTCTATACCGTTCGCGTTGTGGGATTCGCGGTGCCCACTGGTTCGGCGAACTTCACGCTGTTCAGCTGGGCGCTGGGCTCAACGGCGGCGGGCAACATGACCGTGGGTGCTCCCGCATCGGCCGTCACCGGAGTTACGAGCCCGATCACACTGGGCTTCAGCGGACTTGCGCCAGCGACCAAGTACCTGGGTTCGGTCGCTTATGGTGGCATCGCCGGATTGCCCAACCCGACGATCGTCCGGGTGGATACGCCGTAACACTGCGCGTTTCACAGGCAATACAACCGCGGCCTTCGGGCCGCGGTTTTTTTTGTCTGGCAAGATGCGGCCCGGCCCTACCCCCAGCACTGGGCATGGCCCGGTACGGCCAACTCGCGTTAGACTTGTCGCCGGATTCCGTCGGAGAATGTCGCGTGGAACTCGATCCGGTCCTGCTATCGCGCCTGCAGTTCGCGTTCGTCATCGCGTTCCACATCCTACTTCCGGCATTCACTGTCGGCCTCGCGTCGTACATCGTCGTGCTGGAGGGTCTCTACTTCTGGCGCGGCGATTCGACCTACCTGCGGCTGTCGCTGTTCTGGACGAAAATGTTCGCGGTGTCATTCGGAATGGGCGTCGTGTCGGGAATCGTGATGCCGTTTCAGCTGGGCACCAACTGGAGTGGACTCTCGGATACGGCCGGCAACGTGCTGGCGCCGCTGCTGACCTACGAAGGCCTGATCGCGTTCTTCCTCGAGGCCGGCTTCCTTGGCATCCTGCTGTTCGGACGCAAGCTGGTTCCGCAATGGGTCCATCTGTTCGCCGCCGTCATGGTGGGCAGCGGCACGCTGTTCTCGTCTTTCTGGATCCTGTCCGCCAACAGCTGGATGCACACGCCGGCCGGCTACGAGATCATCGATGGGCGCTTTTTCGCGAAGGACTGGGTGGACGTGATCTTCAATCCATCGTTTCCGTACCGGATCGCGCATACGGTCACCGGCTTCTACATCACGACGGCGTTCGTCGTCGTCGCGGTTTCAGCGTGGCACCTGCGGGTGGGCCAGCACGTGGCGGAATCGCGGCGGGCTATGTCGATGGGTCTTGGATTGCTGGTCCTTCTGGTGCCGCTGCAAATCGCGCTTGGCGATGCCCATGGTCTCAACACGCTCGAACACCAGCCGGTCAAGGTGGCCGCGATGGAAGGCCTGTGGGAAACGCAGGCACGCGCACCGGCGGTCCTGTTCGCGATTCCGGATTCCGCCGGCGAAACGAACCGGTTCGAGGTTGCAATCCCGGGCCTGGCGAGCGTCTACCTCACGCACGACGTCAACGGCGTGGTCAAGGGACTGAAAGCGTTCCCGCCGGGCGACCGCCCGCCCGTCGGGATCGTGTTCTGGGCCTTCCGGGTAATGGTGGGGGTAGGCGTCCTGATGTTAACCGTCGTCGCGTGGGGCGCGTGGCTGCGCATACGCGGCCGCATGTTCGAGTCACGCGCTTATCTCGCCGTGTGCAATTTCATGGCCCCCGCGGGGTTCGTTGCGGTGATCGCCGGCTGGACCGTGACCGAAGTCGGCAGGCAGCCCTGGGTCGTGTACGGCCTCTTGCGCACGCGCGACGCGATATCGCCTTCCATCACCGGGCTCGACGTCCTGCTGTCGCTCCTCATGTACATGGCGGTCTACGCGGTGATCTTCAGTGCCGGCGTGTACTACCTGTTTCGCATCGCGCGCGCGGGTCCGCCCACAGAGGTCGAGGCGCACGACGCCAAACTTTCCGAACGACCGGCGCGTCCGCTCTCGGCCGCCGACGTGTAAGGATCCGGCCATGCACATCGACCTAGTTCCGGTCTGGACCCTCATTCTCGCCGTTGGCGTGTTCATGTACGTGCTTCTCGACGGATTCGACCTCGGCGTGGGCATCCTGTTCCCGCTGGCGCGCGACGACGCGTCACGCACGCTGATGATGAACTCCGTCGCGCCGATATGGGACGGCAACGAGACGTGGCTGATCCTGGGCGGCACCGCGCTCATGGCGGCCTTTCCGCTGGCGTTCGCGATCATCATTCCCGCGCTGTACTTTCCGATCCTGCTGATGCTGCTCGGCCTCATCTTTCGCGGCGTCGCCTTCGAGTTCCGGCTGAAGGCGCATAGCGGGCGCCGCTGGTGGGACCGGTCTTTCTTCACGGGCTCGCTCGTCGCCACGTTCTTCCAGGGCGTGATCCTCGGCGACTATGTGCAGGGATTCGCGGTCTCCGGACGGCACTTCGCTGGCGGCAGCTTCGACTGGGTCAAGCCATTTCCGCTCGCCACGGGCGTCGGCCTGCTGTTCGGTTACGGATTGCTCGGCGCCACCTGGCTGGTGATGAAGACCGAAGGCGACCTGCAGGCACGGTCGCGCACCCAAGCCAAGGTCTGCCTGCTCGGCGTGCTCGCGTTCATCGCTATGGTGAGCGTGTGGACGCCGTTCCTGCAGCCGAAGATCACGGCGCGTTGGTTCACGTGGCCCAACATGGCGTACTTGGCTCCCGTTCCCATCGTGACCGCCGCCATCGCGATCACGCTTTGGCGGTCGCTGGCGCGCGGTGGCGAGTTCATCCCGTTCCTGGCCTCGATGGGGTTGTTCGCGATGTGCTATCTCGGCCTCGGGATCAGCGTGTTTCCGTACGTCGTGCCATGGACGATAACGCTCTGGGATGCCGCGTCGTCGCCGGGTTCACAGGCCTTCCTGCTCGTGGGTACCCTGGTCATCCTGCCGATCGTCTTCATGTACACAGGCTGGTCGTATTACGTGTTCCGGGGCAAGGTGCGCGCGGAACTCGGATACCACTAGCGGATCCGCGCGCATAGCGCATTGCCAAAGAGAGTCACGGCCAAGGAACTCCCCATGTCCGGAGAAAACGACATTGTCGTTGCAGCGTGGAACACGGTGTTGTTCGACAAGTTCCGCCGTTTCAAGCACCTGCTGATCGAGGGCCTCGCGGCGCACAGCAACGCTGCGCTCGACCGGCAAGCCTTTCCCGAGGGCTCGCGCGTGCTCGATGTCGGCTGCGGTTTCGGCGACAGCACGAGGCTCATTGCCCAGCGCGTGGGAGCGCAGGGCGAAGCCGTAGGCGTCGACTGCGCCGAGAACTTCATCAAGGCCGCCCGGGACGAAACGCGCGAAGCGGGAATCGCCAACGCGACCTACTTCGTTGCCGACGTCCAGACCGACGATCTTCGCGGACCATACGACTTCGCGTTCTCGCGCTTCGGCACGATGTTCTTCATGATGCCCGGCGCCGCCATGCGCAACATCCGCAAGGCGCTCAAACCGGGTGGAGAACTCATGATGGTCGTCTGGCGCCGGCGGGAAGAGAATCCGTGGCTGTACGACGCCGAACTCAAGGTCCGGGAGATGGTTCCGGTCGTTGCCCACGAGGACACGGACCAGGTGCACTGCGGACCGGGGCCGTTTTCCATGGCAGGCCCCGACATGGTCAGTTCGATGCTGCGCAGCGCGGGTTTCGACCGGGTCGCGTTCGAGCGCTTCGACGCCGACATCTGCGTCGGCAAGGATTTGCACGAAGCCGTCGAATTCGCGATGTCGTTGGGGCCCGCAGGCGAGATCATTCGCCTCGCGGGCGAGGAAGGCGCCAGGCGCAAGGACGCCGTCGCCACGGCGCTGCACGAGACGCTCGCGCAGTATTCTCGAAGCGACGGCGTGTGGGGCCCATCCAGCACCTGGTTCGTCACCGCGCGCAACCCTTGAGCGCGTGAAACGTACAGCGTGATGCGATGATCGACCGGCGCGCATTCAACGCCGCGCTGGCCGGCGGGTTGTTGGTGACGCCTTTCACGTCCCTCGCCCAGCCGCGGCAGAAAGTTGCGCGCATCGGATTCCTTGCCGCCGGTTCCGCTGTGCCGCGCATTCAGCAGCAGTTCCTGCAGGGCATGCGTGAGCTCGGGCTCACGCAGGAGCGGGATTTTGCCGTCGATTGGCGGTTCGCCGACGGGAGGTACGAACGACTGGAAGTTCTGGCCGCGGAACTCGTGCAACTGAGAGTCGATGTCATCGTGGCGGTGACGACGCTTTGTGTACAGGCTGCGCGTCATGCGACGCAAACGACCCCGATCGTAATGGTCGGCGTGCCCGACCCGATCGGCGAGGGCTTCGCGACCAGCCTCTCCCGCCCCGGCGGGAACATCACGGGTCTGTCCAATATCGTCACCGAAGTGAGCAGCAAGCACCTCGAATTGCTGCGCGTCGCCGTGCCGAAGTTGTCACTGGTTGCAGTGCTGATCAATCCGGGCAATCCCAGCGACGCGCTTATCCTCGAGCAGATCCAGGGCAGTGCCTACACACGCCGCATCAAGGTGCTTCCTGTCGAGGCGGGCAACAGGAACCAGATCGATGCCGGGTTTGCCGCCATCGGCCGCGCCGGCGCGCAAGCCGCGATCGTGACGTCCGACTCATTTTTCGACGTGCAGCAGGGACGGATCATCAAGCTCGCCACCGACAGCCGGCTCCCTACGATTTCCTCCAGCAGGGAAATGACGGAAGCCGGCGGTCTCATGAGTTACGGCCAGGACCTGGCCTTGCATTACCGTCGGGCCGCAACTTACGTCGACCGGATACTGAAAGGTGCGAAGCCCGGCAGCCTCCCGATCGAACAACCCACGGTGCTGGAATTCGTGATCAATCGCAAGACTGCGCGGACACTCGGCATCGACATTCCACGCGAGCTGGAGTTGCGCGCCGACAGCGTCATCGAATGACGCCAGGCGCTTGCCTATCGTGCGCAGGTCACGGCCTGATCTGGCCGCGGATCTCGCCGCTGCGATGCGCCTCGCTGTGGATGTTGAAATAGAGGTTGCCTGACTTGTAGCTCTGGTACTGGGCGTCGCTCAAGCGGGCGCCCGGCGGCAGGGACCAGACATTGTCCGCCGTCTTGACCAGCGGAATGATGATCGGGCCGTTGGTGCCAGCGGCCCCTTCGTGAATATGCGCAACCGTGACCGTCATGCCGGCGATCGTCGCGTTGCCGGTCAACGCCTTGTCTGCATTGACGGTTATCGTGGCGGTTCCGGACGCAGCGGTCGTCACCGGAGGAATTTCCTGACTCCCGCTCAAGACGATCTTGAGCTCCTGGCTCGACGCCGCCATCGCCTGGCTGGCGAGCCAGATCGCCATCACGTTCACCACAACGCTACGCAGGCGCGGCATCATCCGTCGCAACGAATTCATGGCTGGACCTCCTTCCGGTTTCGTGTGTCGGCATCATACGCCGCGCGACGCGGCTGCTCGACATGCGTGGACGGCAAAAAAAAGGGCGCCCGCGGGCGCCCTTTCTCCGAGCGGGAGGGGCTCAGTCGGCCGGGCTCATCGGCTCGACTTCCGCCGCAGCGGGAGCCGGAGCCGGAGCGGGAGCCGGCGCAGCGCTGCCCGCGTCTTCTTCCGCAGCTGCCTTCATCGACAGGCGCACGCGTCCCTTTTCGTCGGCCTCGATGACTTTCACCCGCACGATCTGGCCTTCCTTCAGGTAGTCGGCGACAGCGTTGACGCGCTCCTTCGCAATTTGCGAAATGTGCAGCAGCCCGTCCTTGCCGGGGAGCAGTTGCACGATCGCGCCGAAGTCGAGCAGGCGCAGCACCGGGCCTTCATAGATCCTGCCCACCTCGACTTCGGCGGTGATCTGCTCGATGCGCTTGCGCGCCGCGTTGCAGGCGTCTGAATTGACCGACGCGATCGTGACCGTGCCGTCGTCCTTGATGTCGATCGTGCAGCCGGTCTCCTCGGTCAGCGCGCGGATCACGGCGCCGCCCTTGCCGATGACGTCGCGGATCTTTTCCGGATTGATCTTGAACGTGAACATGCGCGGCGCGTGCGCGGAGATTTCCGTGCGCGCGTGCGGCAGGGCGCCCTGCATGATCCCGAGGATGTGCATGCGGCCCTCGCGCGCCTGCGACAGCGCCACCGCCATAATCTCCTTGGTAATGCCCTGGATCTTGATGTCCATCTGCAGCGCCGTGATGCCGCGATCGGTGCCTGCGACCTTGAAGTCCATGTCGCCCAGATGATCTTCGTCGCCCAGGATGTCGGTCAGCACCGCAAAGCGGTTGCCTTCCTTGATGAGGCCCATTGCGATGCCGGCGACGTGCGCCTTGGTCGGCACGCCGGCATCCATCAGCGCGAGACTGCCGCCGCAGACGGACGCCATCGACGACGAGCCGTTCGACTCGGTGATTTCCGAGACGACGCGCATCGAATACGAGAATTCCTCCGGTCCCGGCAGCACCGCGAGCAGCGCGCGCTTGGCCAGGCGTCCGTGGCCGATTTCGCGGCGCTTGGGCGTGCCCACGCGACCCGTCTCGCCGGTAGCGTACGGAGGCATGTTGTAGTGGAGCATGAAGCGGTCGGTGTACTCGCCCATCAAGGCGTCGATGCGCTGCTCGTCGCGCGCGGTGCCCAGCGTGGCCACGACCAGCGCCTGCGTCTCGCCACGCGTGAACAGCGCGGAACCATGCGTACGCGGCAGCACGCCGGTGCGGATCGAGATCGGCCGCACCGTGCGCGTGTCGCGGCCGTCGATGCGCGGTTCACCCGAGAGAATCTGGTGGCGGACGATCTTCGCCTCCAGCTCGAAAATGTAATCCTTGACCTTGTTGGCGTAGCCTGGCGCCGCATCGGCCGGAATGCATTCGGCTTCGACCTTGGCGATGACTTCCTTCAGGCGCTGTTGCCGCGCCTGCTTCTGGCGCAGTTGATAGGCTTCGCGCAGCAGCGGCTCCGCCAGCGCGCCGACCGATGCCACCATCGCCTCGTCCTTGGGGGCGGGAGCCCAGTCCCACAGCGGCTTGCCGGCTTCCTCGACCAGCGCGTGGATGGTCTCGATGACCGCCTGCTGCTGCTGGTGGCCGAAGACAACGGCGCCGAGCATGATCTCCTCCGGAAGCTCATTGGCTTCGGACTCGACCATCAGCACCGCTGCTTCGGTGCCGGCGACCACGAGGTTCAATTGCGACGACACGAGTTCGGTCTTGGTCGGATTCAGCACGTACTGGCCGTCGACATAGGCAACGCGCGCCGCGCCGATGGGACCGTCGAAAGGCAGGCCGGAAATCGCCAGCGCCGCCGAGGCGCCGATCATCGCGGCGATGTCCGGATCCACTTCCGGGTCGACCGACATCACCGTGGCGATCACCTGCACTTCGTTGTAGAAGCCTTCGGGGAACAGCGGGCGGATCGGCCGGTCGATGAGGCGCGACGTCAGCGTTTCCTTTTCCGAGGGGCGCCCTTCGCGCTTGAAGAACCCGCCAGGGATCTTGCCCGCGGCGTAGGTCTTTTCCTGATAGTCGACGGTCAGCGGAAAGAAATCCTGGCCGACGCGCGCGCTCTTGGCGCCCTGCGCGGTGACGAGAACAACGGTGTCGCCCAGGCTGACCATGACTGCACCGCCGGCCTGGCGGGCGATCTCGCCGGTTTCGAGGGTCAGCGTGTTGGCGCCGTACTGGATCGATTTCTTGACGTGCTTGAACATGATTGGGTTCCGTAAAACGAATCGTTTGCGAAAAAAAACGGCCGCGGCTCGAAACGAGCGCGGCCATCGCGGGATTATTCGGCGGCGGCTTGCGGCGGGATGAAATCCACGAAGGTCAGCCGGTTTACTTGCGCAAGCCCAGTTTTTCGATCAGCGTACGGTAGCTGTCGGCGTTGCGCGACTTCAGGTAATCAAGCAGCTTACGGCGGCGCGAAACCATGCGCAGCAACCCGCGGCGCGAGTGGTGATCCTTGACGTTGGTCTTGAAGTGATCGGTAAGACCATTGATGCGTGCGGTGAGGAGCGCGATTTGCACTTCCGGCGAGCCGGTGTCGCCCTTGCCGCGCTGATTTTCGGCGATGACTTTCGCCTTGTCGTGAACCGTGACGGACATTTCCTTGACCTTCCTTCTTTTCTCAGTTTGCTCTCAGTTTACTTATGCGCTGTCGTTGGCTTGGCAAAGAGCGGAATTATAGCAGGAAAAACGCTTAGATTTCAACCATGTCGATCGCTTGGCGCAGGCGCAGAAGCGACCACCCGTCGTGGCTGCGCCACGCCAGCTTCCGTGTCGGCGACCCCCAGCAGTTCCTCGCCCGCGAACGCTGCGCACGCGCCGTCGGCGAGCCCGGGTGCCGGAACGGCGCCGCCCTGCCGGAAGCGGGCCGCGTCGGCAACCGCGAGTTGCAGCAGCGGCAGGTCGCGCAACAGCGTGGACACAGGCAGCAGCATGCTGTTGCGGGTTGCATCATCCATCGCTTCCACGGCCTCGAGCGTGACCGCCGCGTCGATCCCGAATCCGCCGGTGGCGGTCCGCCGCAGACCTGCCAGATGCGCACCGCAGCCCAGTGTCCGCCCGATGTCCTCGGCCAGGACGCGTATGTAGGTGCCTTTGCTGCACGCGACGTCGAGCACGGCGTCCGGTGCATTCCACGCAAGCAGCGCGAGGTGAGAGATGTCGATCTCACGCGGCGGGCGCGGGACGTCGATGCCGGCGCGCGCGTATTCGTACAGGTTGCGCCCCTCGAACTTGAGCGCGGAATGCGCCGGCGGGATCTGGGTAAGGCGGCCCGTAAAGGCCGCGAGCGCGGGCTCGATGTCGCAACGAGCCAGCGCAACAGGGCGAGTCTCGATGACGTCGCCTTCGGCGTCTCCGGTCGTGGTCGTGACGCCGAAGCGGACCGTTGCCGTGTAGCGCTTGGTCGCGTCGAGCAGGAATTGCGCGAACTTGGTTGCCTCGCCGAAGCACAGCGGCAGCAATCCCGAGGCCAGCGGATCGAGCGTTCCCGTGTGTCCGCCCTTTTCGGCGTCGTATGCGCGCCGGGCGCGCTGCAGCGCCGCGTTCGACGACAGACCCGGGGGCTTGTCCAGCAGCAGCACGCCGTCGACACGCCGGCGGATGCGCCGCGTGCGCGGCGCTTGTGCGGTCACGATCCCGACTCGAGCTTCTTGTCGGCCTTGATCGCGTCGTCGATCAGCTGCGAGATGCGCATTCCCGATTCGATCGAATCATCGTAAACGAAGTGCAGTTGCGGGACGGAATAGAGATCGAGCCGGTGCGATAGCGCGCTGCGCAGGAAGCCGGATGTGCGCGCCAACGCGGCCAGCGTCTCGTCGGCCTTGTCGCGGCCGGCGAGATGCGTGAAATGCACGGTCGCGTGCGACAGGTCCGACGTGACGTCGACGTGCGTCACCGTCACCGGCCCGACGCGCGGGTCCTTGACTTCGTTGCGCAGCAGGTCGGCTAGCTCCTTCTGGACCTGGTCGCCGACGCGCGTCGCGCGTTGCGATACCTTCTTCATGACACCTTCCCGACGCCGGCTACAGCGTACGCGACACTTCCACGATTTCGTAGACCTCGAGCTGGTCGCCCTTCTCCACGTCGTTGAAGTTCTTTACCGACAGGCCGCACTCGAACCCGGCCTTCACCTCGCGCACGTCGTCCTTGAAGCGCTTCAGAGAATCGAGTTCGCCGTCGTGCACGACGACATTGTCGCGCAGCACGCGGATCTTGGCGCCCCGCTTGACCGTGCCTTCCAGCACGTAGCAACCCGCGACCGTGCCGACCTTCGAAATCTTGTACACCTCGCGCACCTCGACCAACCCCAGCCGCTCTTCCTTCTTCTCGGGCGTGAGCATGCCGGACAGCGCCGCCTTCACGTCGTCCACCGCTTCGTAGATGATGTTGTAGTAGCGGATCTGCACGCCACTGCCCTCGGCCAGCTTGCGCGCCTGCACATCCGCGCGCGCGTTGAAACCGATTACCACCGCCTTCGACGCCAGCGCCAGGTTGATGTCGGACTCCGTGATGCCACCGACGGCCGCATGCACGATGTTGACCTTCACCTCGTCGGTCGAAAGCTTGGAGAGCGCCTGCGACAGTCCCTCGTAGCTGCCCTGCACGTCGGCCTTGACGATGAGCTGCAGCGTCTTGACCGCGTTCTCGCCCACTTCGCCGAACATGTTTTCGAGCTTCGCGGCCTGCTGCTTGGCGAGTTTCACGTCCCGGAACTTGCCCTGCCGGAACAGCGCGATTTCGCGCGCCTTGCGCTCGTCGCCCAATACCATCACGTCCTCGCCGGCAAGCGGCACATCCGACAGTCCCTGGATTTCCACGGGTATGGCGGGACCGGCTTCATTCACCGACTTGCCGGCTTCGTCGGTCATCGCCCTTACACGGCCGAACACCGCGCCGGCCAGCAGGATGTCACCTCGCTTCAGCGTGCCCGATTGCACCAGGATGGTCGCGACCGGACCGCGTCCCTTGTCCAGGCGCGCTTCGATGACGATTCCGCGCGCGGGCGCGTCCTTGGCGGCCTTCAATTCCAGCACTTCGGCCTGCAGCAGCAATGCTTCGAGAAGACGATCGATGCCGTCGCCCGTCTTGGCCGAGACCTGGATGAACTGCACGTCGCCGCCGTATTCTTCGGGCAATACCGATTCCGCGACCAGCTCCTGCTTCACGCGGTCCGGATTGGCCTCGGGCTTGTCGATCTTGTTGATCGCGACGACCAGCGGCACGTTGGCCGCTTTCGCGTGCGCAATCGCTTCCTTCGTCTGCGGCATGACGCCGTCGTCGGCAGCCACGACCAGCACGACCATGTCGGTCACCTTGGCGCCGCGTGCGCGCATCGCCGTGAATGCTTCGTGGCCCGGTGTGTCGAGGAACGTGATGACGCCCTTCGGCGTGGTGACGTGATACGCGCCGATGTGCTGCGTGATGCCGCCCGCCTCGCCGCTTGCGACGCGCGTGCGGCGAATGGTGTCGAGCAGCGACGTCTTGCCGTGGTCGACGTGGCCCATGACCGTGACGACGGGCGGACGCGGGAGCAGTTCGGCGGCGTGATCGCCTTGCGTCTCGGCCAGGAGCGAATCCGGATCGTCCAGCTTGGCGGGAATGGCCTTGTGGCCCATCTCCTCCACCACGATCATCGCCGTCTCCTGATCGAGCACCTGGTTGATCGTGACCATCGTGCCCATCTTCATCATGGCCTTGATGACTTCGGCGGCCTTGACCGACAGCTTGTGCGCGAGTTCGGCGACCGAGATCGTTTCCGAAATGGAGACTTCGCGCACGACCGGTCCGGTCGTGCCGCCTAGGGCGTCGCCGCCTTCGTCGTCGCGATGACGTCCGCCGACCTTCGGCCCCCGCCATCCAGCGCCGGACGCGCCGGCAGTATCGCCCCGCAGCTTGAGCGCGCGACGGCGCGCGGCTTCCTCCTGGAACACCTGGCCGGGCGCTTTCTTGGTCGCGCGGTCGCGCTTTTCGCCAGGCTTGGCAGCCGGACGATGCAGCGTGCCTTCCGTGGCAACCTTGCCCTTCGCGATCGCCGGCTTGGCCGCCGCGGCAGTGTCGCTCGCGGCCTTGGCAGCCGCGGCTGCCGCGGCTTCAGCGTCCGCGGCTACTTTGGCGGCCGCCTCTTCGGCGTCGCGTTCCTTCTTGGTCTTGCGCGCGGATTCGCGTTGCTGCTTTTCCTTGATCTCGTCCGACTGCCGCTTCTGCAGCGCCTGACCCTTGCGCTCTTCTTCTTCCCGCGCTGCGATTTCCTCGGGCGACAGCTTGAG
>Ga0070672_100000583_pt1 | contig 21442 bp, 21 predicted proteins | sample KBSM13metaG_FD_66151 | JGI IMG/M metagenome (GOLD analysis project Ga0070672, IMG submission 66151) | Miscanthus rhizosphere microbial communities from Kellogg Biological Station, Michigan, USA - KBS M1-3 metaG | ecosystem: Host-associated > Plants > Roots > Rhizosphere > Soil ... | reverse complement strand
GGATTGATGGTCACTTTCGCGACGTAACGGAGTACGCGGAAGTTATCGTTGTTCGGTGAATCCTCCGGCAACTTGCCGAGGCCCTTTTTCATCGCATCCGCTGTCTGGATCGCGCGCAGCCAGTTTTCACCGACCCGCCCCATGGCTTGCGAATCACTCGAGAACATGGAGATCACACCCATGTCGTGGAGCACATTCTCAGCGGCGATGGTTTCGGGGCGGACTCGGCTCTCGGCGAACGCCACGTCCGAGGGCACCTTGGGATTCAGATTGTGGCAGACCATGATCATGTCGAACAATTCCGCCATGGTGTTGATGCCATAAGGCAAAGTCGGATTCGTGGAACCTGGCAGCACGTTGAGTTCGCCCGCCACCTTGATGATGTCAGGTGCGTGACCGCCGCCGGCGCCTTCCGTATGGTAGGTGTGTATCGTCCGGCCTTCGAACGCCGCGATGGTATCTTCGACGAAGCCGCCTTCGTTGAGGGTGTCGGTATGGATGCAGACCTGCACATCCATGTCATCGGCGACCGAGAGACTGGCTCGGATGGTCGCCGTCGTCGTGCCCCAATCTTCGTGAATCTTGAAGCCTGCGGCACCTGCCAGGATCTGTTCGACCAAGGGTGCTTCGCCCGAGCAGTTACCCTTGCCGAGAAATCCAAAGTTGATAGGCAGCCCTTCGACTGCTCGGAGCATCATCTCAATGTTCCAGCGTCCGGAAGTGATCGTTGTGCCGTTCGTGCCGTCGGTCGGCCCGATGCCGCCACCAAAGAAGGTGGTTACGCCATTGCTCAGCGCTGCGTAGACCTGTTGCGGCGAGATGAGATGGATGTGCCCATCATTGCCCGCCGGCGTCAGGATCAAGTGTTCGGCGGTAATGGCATCCGTGGCGGGTCCGACCGTGAGTCCAGGGGTCACACCGTCCATGGTACCGGGATTGCCCGCCTTGCCGACGCCTACGATCTTGCCGTCTTTGATGCCGACGTCGGCTTTGATGACGCCGAGGAGCGGGTCCACCACTGTGACGTTGGTGATTACCAAGTCGAGCGCGCCGCCTTCGCTCGTGAGCTGGTTATCCATCCCCATGCCGTCGCGCAGCGTCTTGCCGCCGCCGTAGATGGCTTCATCACCATACACGCGCAGATCCTTTTCGATCTCAATGTAGAGGTCGGTGTCACCCAAGCGGATTTTGTCTCCGACGGTTGGGCCAAACAGGCTCGCATTTTCTTTACGAGATATTTGTGACATTCGTGTGCTCTCTTTCTCTCTTGGCCAATTGGTCACCTTGCCGGGTCACCTCATTAGGTGTTTTTCGCTTTGGACTTGAATCCACATTCGCCGACACGTTCCAATCCTTTATTGAGATTCGGCCGGTACCCCGGCGTCGGGCCGGTCCCGGTCCAGCCGTCTACCAGGTTGTTGAACCCATAGATGCGTTGCTTGCCCCCGAATGGAACCAGTGTCACTTCCTTCTCGTCGCCTGGCTCAAAGCGCAAGCCCGTCGAGGCCGGAATATCCAAACGCTGGCCAAATGCCACTTTCCGGTCAAATTCCAGGGCGCGATTGACCTCAAAGAAATGAAAATGAGAGCCGACTTGGATGGGACGGTCACCGGTGTTGCGCACCTTGATTTTGACGGTGGGGCGCCCGGCATTAATTTCAATGGGCTTGTCGGATAGTACGTAGCCGCCGACAGGTGTTTTCGTCTTCTGCGGTTTATCAGTTGCCATGTATTGCTCCCTTTCGTTGTGATCAACAGCCGTTGAGCTCTGCCCGTCTTGTTACTGGATCGGTCCGTGGACGGTCACCAGGCGGCTGCCATCCGTAAACACCGCCTCCAACTGGACCAGCGGGATCATTTCTGCCACGCCTTCCATGACGTCGTCCCGCGTCAAGGTCGTCCGGGCTTCTTTCATCACTTGCTCTAAGGATTTTCCTTCCCGCGCTCCGTCCAACGCCGAAGCCGTAATCACCGCCACGGTTTCGGGGTGATTGAGCTTCAAGCCCTTCGCTTTGCGCTTCAGCGCGACCTCAGCCATCATATAGATCATCAATTTGTCCAATTCTCTTGGTGTCAGATGCATGTCATGCTCCTTTGCAGTGGTGCCCGGTTGCAGGGCGTGCAAGTTGAAAGGCCCCCTCGACTGGTTGTTTCGATTTTTCGGCGTACATTGGTGTGAGGTATTTGCTGGGACATTATGAGATCCAATCTCTTTGACAACTATTTCTTTTGATTCGCCCAGTATCGGATCAGATTATCTTCCGGGGTTGTGGCATCTGCTGGTGCGACCGGGATCAGGGAAGGGAAGCCGTTCCTCGCCAGGAGCATCAACCAGGTGACAAGGACGAAGGCGGACGTCAAGACCGGCATCCCCGATGGTTCCAAGAAAATGCCCAGCGAAGCCCAGACCCGCGCGGTGACCAATACGCCGATCACCGTATAGATAAAACCCTGGACGTTCAGCACCAAGAAGAATCCTCCGAGAGCCATCGCGGTCAGCGCGGCATTGTACCCAAACAAGCCGTCACGAATCGCTTCGTCATGTGCTCCGTAGAACACCGCGACGCCGACGGCCAAGGTCGATCCCATGAGCGCCATCAGCGCGCCGATGCGGGTATTGATCGCGATTCCGATCAGAATGATAACCCCAGTCTCCCAGCTGTCCTGGAAGAAAATCTCTGCGATGCCCATGGTAATTCCGTGAAACCACGTGACCCAGTTGTAGACCGGTGTCGGTCCGGTAAAGTCTGAGGGCGAGGTCGGCTTAAGGGCGTTGGATACATCAATGGTCGCGAATTGCAATAAAGCGCCGAGGAAGAACCAGGTGGCCAACACGAACGGCATGGTTAAACCGGGTACCTTGTGCGGTCCGAGAATGGCACCGAAGGCCGGGAAAAGGATGCTCGAAAACGCTGCACTGAGCACAATGTAGAGGCAGAGATGGAGATTTGGAATATTTCCGGTTGTGAAGTTCGGGCTCGTATAGGCAACTAACGCGATTGAGACCAGTGCCCCATTGAATCCGAACAGGCCATCCTTGATCATCCCCTTGTCGGCTCTAAACAGAAGGGCAGTCAGCGTACTGATAATGGTTCCAAACAGGCAGGCTGTTCCGTAGATCCAGGAGTTGTAGAAGATGCCAGATAGGATGATCGCCCCGGAGATCGGGTTGTTCTGGAAGACAACCTGCCCGATTCCACGGAGCACCCAGTCAACGAATCCGAGAGTCGGATGATCTCGGAAGCTGTTCTGCAATGACGTGGTCGTCATGATGTCCTCCGGTCTTTAACCCGTAAGCTCAGACATAATGTCAGCATCTGCACCTTGGCAGATAAAAATGCCCTGACAACTGTCAGAATTGACAGTATGCGAGGGCGGCATACTCCACGATATCGGCGATAGGCCCGTCAGCCACATTTCCCGATCCTTCCGGACCGGCTGTCATCGTGGCGTCCGAGCCGAGCTTTAAGCCGATCCCGTTCAATGCAGCACTCGTCCGGTTCTCGCTTGCGGCGCGCCAGATCGGCCCACCCCTCGCTACTCAATTTGATGATTGATGATGCAAACTGACTCGTCATGGTTCCTCTACTGCCGTCGTCGGAAATAAGTGTGGTGGCCTGCGTCACTTTCGATTCAGGGCGCGCCAGGAGCCGCTGCAGACGCTCCATCAGGGCATACGCCAAGGTGCGATAGTGCAGCACGTACAGCGCAGGGCCGGCAGTGCGGCGTCGCGTCGATCGTTCGTTTGGTGAGGCGACCCGTCTTTGGCAGTAGTGACGCACCCATCTTTACCTCCCTCCGCATAACATGCTATCTCTGCACCAAGACACAAACTGGAACGTTCCATTGCGCCATGTAGAATCTGTGTAGAACAAAACCGTGGAAATCAGACGGAAACCATCGGAGAGCACAGATGAACACTTCGTAAGTGTAGGCCTGGTCAAGGGAGAAAGTAGGCGATGGGACTGTGTAGAAGAGGAGGTTTCAGCCTTCTAAGCTGAAGGTCGCTGGTTCGATTCCAGCCGGGCGCACCAACTTGGCTCATAGTTTTTTGACCATCTCTCTTCTCTATGAAAGGTTGAAGCCGTGACTGACAACGTCACTCCCAGTCCTGGAAACTTCACCATCATAAGTGGTCCATCCGTATCGATGGCGCGGACGGCACATGGATCACGAATGATGTGTTGCCTCATGCCTCAACCCCAAACATCGAGGACCTGAACTACATCGTGCATTGCGTCAATATGCATGAGCGATTAATGGAGGCATTGCAAGGGTTGGTGCAGATGCGCAATCAAAGCGGTAGTGCAGACGGTGACGGTCATGATTGGAACAGGGCGAGAGCGGTTCTCGCTCAGCGGTTTCCAGGTCCGCGCGGAGAATCGGATGAGTCAGCATAAAGCCAGCACCCCGGATGGCGAGCCGCCGCTCTCTTCACCCGATACGTTCAGTATCCAAGAGCTGGTCGATGCCAGCCCCGCGACCATTTCTTTAATCGATACCCATAAATGGGAAATCCGTTTTCAGAATTGTTCCAGCCGAGACATGTTCGGTGATGTGGTGGGGCAGAGTTGCCATGAAAAGTTGGTGCAATCTCCTGCTCCCTGTACATTTTGCCGCGCAAAGGAAGCGCTCAGAACGGGAAAAACCACCAGCTCCGAAGTGGCGCTCGCGGACGGCCGATGGCTCTTGATCCAATGGGCGCCGATTCGGCGCGGGCAAACATTCTTGGCGGTGGAGTCGATTATCGACGTGACCGAAAGTAAACGGCGTGAAGAGGAATCGCGCAGGCTGAAGGAGCTTTTCGAACATCAGGCCACCATCGATCCCTTGACTGAGTTACTGAATAGACGCGGCTGGACGGAACTAGCAGAGCGTATCTGGTGGCGGGCCATTCAAAATCGCGAGCTCGTCGAAGTCCTGCTTCTGGATATCGATCATTTCAAAGAGGTGAATGATCGCTTCGGACATGCCGTGGGAGATCAGGTGCTCCGCCACGTGGCGGGAGTGTTGCGCCAACAAACGCGGCCCGGCGATCTGCTGGGCCGATGGGGCGGCGAAGAGTTTATTCTCTTGTTGTATCCGCCGATGATGGATGTGCAGGCCATTGGGGAACGCATTCGTCACGCCGTCGGCGCATCGTCGATGGCCATCGAGGGCACATCGACTTCCATTCAGGTGACGATCAGTATCGGGGGCACTACGTTCGATCCGAACGGAAAAGAGCCCGGCGGATTGGATCTTGCGCTGATCGGCGCGGACCGCAATCTCTATAAAGCGAAAAAGCAGGGCCGCAACCAAACCTGCCTGTAGGTCTAGAGCCGAACTACGCCTTTCTCGCGGTCTCAAACGCCTTCATCACGCCGACTGAACTGGCCGGCTCTCCTTGCACTTGATCGAACGTACATTGACGTGGCTGCTTGTCCGGGCGCCAGCGTAAAAATTTCGTTCCATGACGAAAGCGGCCTTGCGAATAATAGTCGTACCGTACTTCACACACCAAGACGGGATCGAGTTTTTCCCAGTCGTCGCTTTGCCGTTTCGACCATCGCGTCGGGCCGCCGGGCGACTTTCCACTAAAACCGCCGCCTCCTCTCAACGGTTCCACGACCTTTTTCAACGCCACACGTTCATCTTTCGCAAAGGAGGATGTGAACCCGACAAAATGCAACAGACCGTCCGAGTCATACAGTCCCAACAGCAGCGATCCTATGACATGAGCGTTCTTTGAGGCATAACGAAATCCGCCGATGACGCAATCGGCGGACTTCAGGCGCTTGACCTTAACCATCGCGGCGCGGTCACCGGCGTGGTAGGGTTCCATAACCTTTTTGGCCATCACTCCGTCGAGTCCATAGCGACCGAGATCGTCAAACCAACGTAATGCAATCGCCCGATCCCGAGTCGCCGGTGATAATTGAATCGATGGATGGTTCGGAAGGGAAGCAAAGAAGTCTTCCAGTTGCGTGCGGCGTTCCATGAGAGGTTGATTGACCAGATTGGACTTCTTTGCGGAATCCGCGAGCAGGTCGAAAGCCGTGAACGTAGCTGGCGTCTCGTGGGCAAGTTTGGCGATCCGCGACGCCGCGGGATGAATCCGCTGCAACAGATCGTCGAAGGATAGCTGTCCCTCCCGCGTCACGACGATCTCGCCGTCCAGGACAAAGGCGCGATGAGGAAGCGCTTGAAATGCCTCCACCAATTCCGGGAAATAACGTGTGAGCGGCTGTCCGGCTTTCGATTGCAATACCACGTCGTGGCCATTGCGAAAAGCCAGGCACCGGAAGCCATCCCACTTGGGTTCGAATTGCCAGTCATCACCGGCCGGAAGTTGATCTGCCCGCGTCGCTTCCATGGGCGGATACGGAATAGGCAAGGAAAGGCCGAGATCGGGAAAAGCGGCTTTCTCTAATTTCTCGGCGGCCGTGACCGAAGAACGGCGTGGCAACATTATGCCTCGTGCGCCTTGGCGAGCGTGTAAAGGTCGAATCGCTTTTTACCGAGCAGCGGTTTCCACAAGTCGCCGCTGCTTCGCAAGAGGGAGGGCACATTGTCGATCCGATAGTCGGCGAGTTGGATGCCGTGTTCAATGTTCTCCCACACGACGGGCATCGACACCGTGGCGAGCGGCTTCGGACGGACCGAATAGATCGAAGCGAGCGTGCGTCCCCAGGCATTTTGATTGTAATCGACCAGCACCCGTCCATACGGTCGGTTGGCGATCCGGTATTCCGCCGTCACCAATTTGGGATAGCGAGTCTCCATTGCCTGAGCGATTTCTTTAGCGACGGTCCACACTTCCTTTTGTAACGGTTCACGGACGATCGGCACATACAGATGAAGCCCTTTGGAGCCCGTTGTTTTCGCGTACGTGGGCATGTGAAGTTCGTCGAGCAGGTCCCGTAATTTCATGGCGACATCGCACACACGTTGGAAGTCCGCACCAGGGCCCGGATCGAGATCGAAGTGAAGAAAGTCCGGCCGGTCATAATCGTCGCAACGGCCGTACCAAGGATTCAGATCGATGCAGCCTAAATTGACGACCCAAAGCAGGGCCGGAAGATTCTGAACCAACACGAAGTCAATGATGTTGCCCCGCCGGTGGGGAATCGAACAGATCTTGATCCATTCGGGACGCGAGGATGGCGCTCGCTTCATAAAAAAGAACTCGCCGTCGGCTCCATTGGGATAGCGTTTCATGACCATCGGGCGGTCGAGCAGATGGGGAAGAAGGAATTTCGAGACATCGAGATAATATTGCAGGAGATCCCGTTTGGTAATGCGCTGATGGGCCCAAAAAAGTTTTTGCAAATTGGTGAGATGAACGGACCGATCGCCGATCGTCAGCGTGGCTTCATCCTGATCGGTCGGAATAGATATTGACTTCGGCATAGGGAGTACCGCTCCCATGGATCATACCGGCCGGCGTAGGTCGCGACAGTCGGTCAACGGATTGCTTTTGTATGCCCTCGCCCCTACAATGGCCCCATTTACGCCATGCCACGCCGCGTTGTTACGACTGTGCCTTCACCGCCCCGCACCAAGCGCCGCACTACACGCATTCGCCAGTCCATCGACATCGATATGAAAGCGAAACGCCGTTTCCAGGCGCGCTTATTAACATGGTATCGCCGGTACGGGCGCGATCTGCCGTGGCGTAAGACATTCGACCCATACAAAATTTTGGTTTCGGAGGTGATGCTGCAACAAACCCAGGTAGATCGGGTGATCCCCAAGTATCACGAATTTCTCGAACGCTACCCCAGTTTTCAGCATCTGGCGGAGGCGCTCACGGAGGATGTGAAAAAAACCTGGTATCCGCTTGGCTATAACATTCGGCCATTGCGATTGCACAGCATTGCATGCGAGACAATGGCTCGCTATGGAGGCACTCTGCCGAAAGCGCCGGAGGAACTGCTCTCATTCAAGGGTATTGGACGGTACACGGCCGGCGCGATTCGATCGTTTGCGTTCAACGAGGATGCGCCGATCCTCGATACGAACGTTATGCGTGTGCTGTACCGAATTTTTCTCGGCGCCGGCGACCCCAAAACTCTGAAGAATACGTTATGGCAATTATCCGAAGCGCTCATCCCCAAAGGGAAGGGGTACGATTTCAATCAAGCGTTGATGGACTTCGGGGCTATGGTCTGCAATGCGCGCGACCCCTATTGCCTACTGTGCCCGATGAAGAGTTTTTGCAAGACCTATCCTTTCGAGCCCAAACGTTAAGCGCATCTGAAGTCGGCGAGCCCCTCGCTTCGACGGTACGAGCAACGGTGTATGACGGAGAAGCCTCGGATCCAAGTGGCTGCGGGATTGATCCAACAGGGCGATGGCTATCTGATTACGAAACGAAAAGCCGGTGTGCACTTGGAAGGGTTTTGGGAATTTCCGGGCGGTAAGCGAGAACCAGGTGAATCTCTTGAAGAATGTCTTGCGCGGGAATTAAAGGAAGAGCTCGACATTTGTATTACACCGCCCACTCCGTTTCATGTCATTACTCATGACTACCCGGACAAGTCCGTGGAGCTGCATTTCTTTTTATGCAGTATCCGGGGTGGTTCACCCCAAGCGCTCGATTGCGATGACTGGAGGTGGGTGTCGGCTGAGGATCTGGCGCGCTATACATTTCCCCCTGCCGATCAGCCGGTGATCCTGCTCGTGCAACAATACGCGAAACAGAAAGCCAGCGGAATGACATCATGAAGATTGTGCTCGACATCGAAACGGTCCAATCGCCGCGTGAAGAATGGGCGCGAGTAGCGGGGTGCCTTCCTCTCGTGGATGTCAATTGCCTCGAAAATGCGGAGGATCTCTTCACGGCGTCGGAGGCCGAACAGCGTCGGAAAAGCGAAGACGAACTTTATGAGAAGTCTTCCTTCGACGGCACGTATAGCCGCATCGTCTGCATCGGCATGATCGTCTTGTCGGATGCGCTTGAACCACACGGCGCGATGTCCTGGTATGGCCAGAATGAAAAAGAAGTACTCCGGCAATTTTGGGCGAAGATCGCGCAGCTCAGGCCCTCGCTCATGATCACGCATAATGGCCTCGGCTTCGATTTGCCCTTTATCAAAAAGCGATCGATCATTCAGCAGGTCAAGCCGACGTGGGATGTGCCGCTCGCGAAATTCAGGATGGAGCCGGTCTACGACACGATGGCGATTTGGGGCAATTGGGAGACGCGCGGCTGGGTTAAACTCGACGTGCTGGCTCGCGCGCTGAATGTTGAAACCAAATCCGGTAGCGGCAAACAGGTGGCCGAGATGTGGGCAAAAGGCCTCGGCAAAGATATCGCCGACTACTGCCTGCAAGATACCTACGTCACGTACGCCTGCTATTGCCGAATGAATTTTAGAGAACCGTTATCGAGCAGTGTCGTGCTGTTGAATCGAGAATTAGTGGAAGCTTCGTGAACGGATTCCTTGCGAAGTCGAAAGATCAGGGAATCGCTGGATTGTTAGGGCAGGGCCGGCGGTGATTTCGTCGCCGGCTTCGCTTTTTTCTTCAGCGCATCCAACTGGACATCCCGTTCGTCGAGCTGACGTCGGAGTGTGCGGAGTTCCTTCTTCATCGTTTCCAGCTCCAGGTCTTTTCTGATCACCAAGTCTTTCAACATCTGCAACTCATCGGATTGAGCCGCAGGCTTTCGATTCGACTTTACCGCCTCTGAAGATACGGGAGCCGGCAGGGAGAGAAGTTCTTCCGCTTCGACTGAAATGTCTTTGAGCGTGGGCGTAGAAACGAGGGGAGATGGGGCAGGGAGCGCGGGTGTAGTGGCGGCAACATTCGAGAACGGTCGCTTCGACAGCGAGTCGTAGTCGATGACGAGACTCCCTCCATCGGATTGTTTATAGCTGTCCGAGCGCAGTGCCGATTCCGGCGTAAACTGAACTTCCCGGTCTTTGAGGCCGGTCGTATCGGGGTAGTACCGATTGGGACCGCTAATCGTATCCGGTTTCACTGCTCTGTGCCGATACTCGCTGAGCGTGACATGCAAGGAGAGACCATGCGCGTACAGCGTGCCGGCGGTGACTTCCGTTTGCGGAGTTGCGATCGTTGGAGCGGAAGAGCCGACGCCCGCGCCACCACCCGGCATCGAAGAAATGGGGCTGATGCGTGTGGCGATTCGAAAACGTACTTGCTGCTCCGGCGTAGCCTGCAAGAGCGCCGCCGAGATCAGTGGAGCGAGAAAGGCAAGCTCCGCTTCTGAAAAAACGCGTTCGGGTTTCGAATTCGAGGCGAAGAACGTTTGCACCGTTGTCTTGGGATTGCCGACCTGAATGCCGCCCAGGACCCGCGTGACGAGGAGCTGATCTAATTTAATAGGATGCGCGGCCTGCACATTCCGATCGGCGAGGCGTTCTAGATACACGCCGCCCTCCGGTCCTTCGTGAAGAATGACATCGGGACGCGGTGCCGACGAGCAAGAAGACACCAGCATCAACGTGACAACAAGGTGGGCTGGGAATTTAGACAGCGACATGTGGGACTCCATCGTGCGATGGGATGTGAGTGTATCACAAGCAACAAATCTGAGGCAGGAGGATAGTCCACATTCGTTTAGTATTCACCGGGCCAAAATACCAGTTTCTCGGAAGGAAATATGCGTGCCAGGTCATCTTGACATTTGTATAGTCAACATACTATAAGTACACCGCCTATACCAAAGTGATGAGGTTGGACAATGGCGTCCTCGCTCTTCCGGTATGGTAGATAAGTTTTCCAGGACAATGACGTCCTTTTGGTTCATGAGTGGACCGGAGGGGCGTTTTTTTTTGGCCTCACTCTCGGTCCGTGGTGCATTTATGATCGGCACAGGGAGGACATCAACAATGAACGTATGGAGGAACAGACGACGCGCTTTCTTGTTCGTCGTTGGATGGCTCGTTATAGCGGTGTGGACCGCCGTCCCATTTGCATTCGCAGAAGAGCCTGCGGGGGAAGCCCCCGGAGCAGGAAATACCACGCCGAAGAGGGCAGCCCCCGGAGCAGGAATTACCACCCCGGCGGAGGAAGCCACCAGAGCAGTAATTACCACGCCGGCAGGGGAAACCGCCGGAGCGGGACGTATCACGCGAGAGCAGGAAAAACCCGTCGCGCATCTTTGTGCCGGGTGTCTTGCTCCGATTTTTACGGACGGCAGCAAGGGAAGTATCACACCATACGGCCGCATCGAACTCGATGCTATTTACAGCAATCGAATGACCAATCCCTTAGACCCCGGGCAGTTCAACGGGTATGCCACGGCGGCGGGTACATCGAGCAACAGCTCCACGACATTAAATCCGCGTTACAGCGTCTTCGGCCTTCGCGCGGAACGCACCGACGGCGTCCACACGCTGGCTGGCGTCGTCGAAATCGATTTCTACGGGCAAACGGACAATGCGGGGAATCTGCCACCGCGTCTACGTTTAGCCAACGCACGCTACACGACCGGTCGGACGAGCCTGACTGTCGGGCAGGACTGGACGCCGGTGATGGCACTCCATCCAGACCTGATCGATTTCTCCATCATGGGCTACAACGGTAACTTGTGGCAACGTCTTCCGCAAATTACGTTGCGTCACGATTTCACCGAGAACCTACAAGGCCTGGTGACGGTCATGCGGTTCGAGCGCGGACTGACGCAGTGCTGCGGTCAGACGCAGGTGCGACCGATCACTCCACCTGCTAACGGAGCGATTGGCGGGAATCAAGCTACGATCAACGCGTTCAATGACCCAGATCAAAATCCGTACTATGGATCGCGGTTGGCATGGTCCGGATCGGGAACTGCGCAGGGTATGGTGGCTGCAGTCAATGCCGCCTATCGGTACTACCGCTCGGCCCCGGCGCCGGGAAATCCATTGTTTCAATCCGGCCGTGATATCAATTCGTATGTCGTCGGCGGCGAGTTGGTCGTGCCCCTCAGGGACAATCTGAAGTTCTCCGGCGAAATCGCCTATGGCCAGGCGCTCGGCGTGGAATGGTTCCGGTTCAATCAAGAACTGAATCTGGTCAACGGCAATCCGATTCGATCTTTTGTCGGCTGGGCCCAATTGAGTTGGGCCGCCTCGAAGGACTTCACGTTCTTGGGCGGCTATGGATGGGATAATCCACTCAATTCCGATTTGAAGGGCAGTCAAGCTATCAATATTCCTGGGTCGAACATCCAGTACCTGCTCAACCATCGCACCTATGCCACGGTGATCCATCCGATCTGGGCCGATTTCTATACCGGCTTTGAATGGAATCACCTGATGACGGAATGGGCGTCGGGTCAGCATAACCAGGGTGACAATTACATGCTGTCCTTCTGGTACAACTTCTAGCCAAGATGCTGAAAATGACTTCCCGCTTCGTTCTCGGGTCGAAAAAATCCTCAACGTACCCCAGAGGGTACGCCTCCGGGTGTTTTTTCCCTGCGGCCTCGCCGGAAGATCATTTTACGCATCTTGCCCATCACCATTGAAGAAAGGTGCTCAGCGATGAAATTGACATCAACGAACGATGAAAAGACAGATGACAATAGCAGTAATCAATCACGACGTGAATTTCTATCCAGCAGTAAGAAAATAGCCTATGGTGTGGGGGCCGCGGCTCTGCTGGGTAATCTCGGTAACTGGGCGCTCTCGTATGCCGCCGACAAAGAACCGATCAAGGTTGGCGTGCTTCATTCATTGAGCGGTACGATGGCCATCAGTGAGGTGTCGCTTCGGGATGTCGTGTTGATGGCGGTCGAGGAGATCAATGCAAAGGGCGGTGTGCTGGGACGGAGGATCCAGCCGGTGGTCGTCGACCCCGCCTCCAACTGGGATCTGTTTGCCGAAAAATCCAAACAATTGTTACTGCAGGACAAGGTGTCGGTCGTCTTCGGCTGCTGGACCTCGGTGAGCCGTAAGTCCGTCTTGCCGGTGTTCGAAAAGAATAATGGGCTTCTCTTTTATCCCGTGCAGTACGAAGGCGAAGAATGTTCGCACAATGTGTTCTATACGGGTGCGGCCGTCAATCAGCAGGCGGTGCCCGCCGTCGAATATCTCATGAGCAAGGAAGGCGGAGGCTATAAGAAGTTTTATCTTTTGGGAACGGATTACGTGTATCCCAAAACGACGAACAAGATTCTTCGCGCGATGTTGCTTGCTAAAAAGGTTCCCGAAGCGAACATCATGGAGGAGTACACGCCTTTCCACCATCAAGATTATCAAACGATCGTCGGGAAGATTAAGAAGTTTTCAGCGGGTGGCGGCGCATGCGTCATCAGCACGATTAACGGGGACAGCAACGTCCCGTTCTACAAAGAGTTCGCCAACCAGGGGCTGCGTGCGGAAGACGCTCCCATCATGGCCTTTAGCGTGGCGGAAGACGAGTTGCGTGGGATGGACACCAACCCACTGGTTGGACATCTGGCCGCATGGAACTATTATCAAAGCGTCGATACGGCGCAGAACAAAAAGTTTGTCGCCGACTTCAAAGCCTACTGCAAAAAGAATAATTTGCCCGACGGCGAGAAGCGGGTGACGGACGATCCCATCGAGGCCGCTTATTTCGGCGTGCATGTATGGAAACAAGCGGTCGAGAAGGCCGGCAAGACGGACGTCGACGCCGTGCGGAAAGCCGTCTACGGGCAAAAGTTCCTTGCCCCGGGTGGAGAAATCAAGATGGACGAAGGTAATCAGCATACGCACAAGCCGGTCTTGATTGGAGAGATCTTGAAGGACGGCCAATTCAAGACGGTCTGGCGTTCGCAAGGATTGGTCAAGCCGGAACCCTGGAGTGAATATACGAATCCGGAAAAAGGGTGCGACTGGACCAGTCATCAAGGAACCTATCAGAAAAAGGCTTAGCCTATTCGGCGCTAATCATGGGCACGGCTGAACACCGCCGTGCCCATAATTTTGTCTTAAGACCTCCATCACATGAGACCTGCCCTATGAAACGAGTGGTGTGCCTGGTGATGATCGCATGGGTCGCGATCTGCGGAAGAGGCGAGTTCAGCGCAGCCGAAGAGCTCAGCGCGATGACCTTGGAAGTCGAGGGCGCATTGAAAGACCTTTCCAGCGAGGATGCGGCCGTACAAGAGGCGGCCGTGAATGCGTTGATAGCCGGCGGCGATCCCGCCCTTCTTCCAAAGTTAGAGGAAGTACGCGCCACGGCAGATCGAAGCGTGAGGATGGCTATCAAGCCGGTGATCGATTTGCTGAAGAACAAGGCGAAGCTGGCAAGTCCGGACTCTAATGACCGGCGATCGGCGGCTACGGATTTAGGATCGCTCGGCAGGCCGGCCTCATTACCATGGATGCAAGCGGCGCTTCAGCAGGAGCCCGATCGGTGGGTTCGTTACACGTTGGAGGAATCGATTCAACTCATTAGGCTGTCCTCATCCGACCCGGAGATCCAAGCAACGGCCGCCACCAAGTTGGGAGCGTTGCATAGTCAGAATGCCGTGCCGCACTTGAAGGAACTGACGGCCGCTTCATCGGAAGGAGTGGCTCGCGCTTCCCGGGAGGCGATTGGACGAATCGAAACGTGGGCCAGTTGGGCGAATGGCTTCGAGACGATTTTCCGCGGCATCAGCTTGAGCTCGATTCTTTTGATGATGTCGCTCGGGCTCGCCATTGTTTTCGGCCTGATGGGCGTCATTAACATGGCGCACGGAGAATTGATGATGGTGGGCGCTTACGCCACGTATGTGGCCCAGGAACTTTTTAAAGGCTACGTGTCCCCTGAACTCTTCGATTATTACTTTCTCTTCGCACTACCCCTGTCCTTCCTCGCCGCCGGCTTATGTGGGCTGGCACTGGAGGCGACTGTGATTCGATTTTTATATGGACGGCCGTTGGAAACGATGTTGGCTACCTGGGGCGTCAGTCTCGTGATGATCCAAGGCGCGCGCGTATATTTTGGCGATCTCACGTCTGTCGCCGCGCCCAACTGGTTACGCGGCGGGTTTCAAGCAATGGTGGGGGTGTACCTTCCGTACAACCGACTCTTTATCATTCTGCTGTCGGTCTTGTGCGTCGTTGGAATCTATCTGTTGCTGTTTCGATCGGGATTGGGTCTTCGCGTGCGTGCGGTCACCCAAAATCGCAACATGAGCGCATGCCTGGGTATCCCGACGCGGCGCGTGGATGCCTATACGTTTGCCTTCGGATCGGGTCTGGCGGGTATCGCAGGATGCGCGTTGACCCTCGTCGGCAATGTAGAGCCGGGGCTCGGCCAGAATTACATTGTGGATTCCTTTATGGTCGTTGTGGCCGGCGGCGTGGGAAAGCTTGCCGGCACGATCGTAGCCGCAATGGGGATCGGCAGCCTAAATAAATTGTTGGAGCCCAGTTTCGGCGCCGTCTATGGAAAGGTGCTTATTCTCGTCTTCGTGATTTTATTTCTGCAGTGGAGACCCGCGGGGTTGTTTGCTATGAAGGGCCGAAACGCGGATGCTTAGGCACTGCTGAAAATAGCCCCCAACTTCGTTCTCGGTCGTATCCACGCCTCAACGTACTTATCAGTACGCCTCGGCGTCGATACTCACTGTGGCCTCGTTGGAGACTATTTGAGCAGGCCTGATAGATGACGATTATGAAAGCGATAAAAGAAAAAGGTGTGGATAAGAATTGGAGCGATAGTCTCTTCTTCTGGATTACTGGCGTCGTGCTCTTAATCGGTCTTCCCCTTCTGAACGTCCTGCCGCCGGAAGATTCCTGGTTCTACATCTCTGATTTTAGTTTGAACCGCTTCGGTAAATTCCTTGCCTTCGCGATTCTCGCGCTCGGTCTCGATCTCATCTGGGGCTATACGGGTATTTTGAGTTTGGGCCACGGCGTATTTTTCGGATTGGGCGCGTACTGCATTGGCATGCATCTCATGCTGTCGATCGGATCGGAAAGCGTGTACGGCAGCGCGCTTCCTGATTTTATGGTTTGGAATCAAGTCAAAGAGCTGCCGTTCTTTTGGAAACCGTTCTCGAGTTTTCCGGTCGCGGTGCTCGGGGCCATTCTCGTGCCGACAGTCTTTGCGCTTCTGTTCGGATTTTTGGCATTCCGTAGTCGAATCCGCGGCGTCTACTTCGCGATTATCACGCAGGCGCTTGCCCTGTCGGCCTGGCTCGTCTTCAATCGAAACGAAACAAATCTCGGCGGCACGAATGGGTTGACCGATTTTAAAACGCTGCTTGGCTTCAGACTCAGCGACCCCGGCACACAACGAAGCCTCTATATTCTGACGGTCCTGTGCCTGGGCGGCGCGTATATCCTATGTCGCTGGATTATCAATTCGCGTGCGGGACGGGTCTTGATCGCGATTCGTGATAGCGAACAGCGTGTACTCTTCTCCGGGTACTCGCCGGCCAACTATAAATTGTTTGTGTTTGTCGTGTCCGCCGCGTTGGCCGGTTTGGCCGGGATGTTATACGTGCCGCAAGTAGGCATCATTACGCCGGCGCAAATCGGTGTGCTGCCGTCTTTAGAAATGGTCATCTGGGTCGCGGTGGGCGGACGGGCCACGCTAGCTGGGGCGATCCTAGGTGCGGTCGCAGTGAACTTCGGGCGCAGTATTTTGACCAATCATTTTCCCACGCTGTGGCCCTTCTTCTTGGGAGGGCTGTTCATTGCCGTGGTGCTGCTTTTCCCGGATGGTTTGGTCGGACTGGGGCAACGGCTACGTCAAAGTTGGCGCGGATTCAGAAAACCGGTCGTTCGTGCTGAAGCGGCGGTCAAAGGCTAAGACTGAGGGTGCGTTCTGTGGATCGTGGTTCGATCATATATTTGGAGGGAGTGACCGTCGATTACGATGGCTTTAAGGCGCTCAACAACCTGAACTTCATCATGAACTATCAGGAACTGCGGGTGGTGATCGGTCCGAACGGCGCCGGCAAGACGACGTTGCTGGACGTGATCTCCGGGAAGACCAAGCCGGCTGCGGGGCGGGTGATCTTCGGAAAAGATACTGACCTCATCGGACTTCGGGAACACGAAATCGCCACCCTCGGCATCGGCAGAAAATTTCAAGCGCCGTCGATCTACGGTAATCTGACCGTGTGGGAAAATCTGGACCTGTCGCTTCGGCGGCCCAGTAAAGGCGTCGTCGCGACGCTTCTTGGTGTCTCCACTACAGAAGAGCGAAAACAGATTGCCGAGACTCTCGAAACGATCGGATTGAAAGACAAGGCTCTGGTACGGGCCGGTTCGTTATCGCACGGTGAAAAGCAGTGGCTCGAAATCGGCATGGTGATTCTTCAAGATCCTTCTTTGCTGCTCGTGGATGAACCGGTGGCGGGGATGACCGATCGTGAAACCGAACAGACCGGTGTCCTCTTGCAATCGTTAGCGGAAAAACACGCGATCGTCGTGATCGAACACGACATGGAATTCGTTCGGCAAATCGCGCGCACCGTGACGGTCCTGCACGAAGGCACCGTGATTTGCGAGGGACCCGTTGAAAAGGTCCAGGCCGACCCACGCGTGGTGGAGATTTATTTGGGGAGAGCGAAGGTGGCTCATGCTTGAGCTAGCCGACATCAATGTCTACTATGGTGAGAGCCACATTCTGCGGAATGTGTCGTTTGCCGTGGAGCCGGGGCAGGTGGCGTGCCTGATGGGCCGAAACGGCGTGGGGAAAACGACAACCTTAAAAGCGATTATGGGACTGTTGCCTGCTCGGAGCGGTCGGGTGAAGTTCGACGGAATCGAGATTGGGAATGAGCCGACCGATCGACGCGCCAAACGGGGCCTTGCCTACGTTCCTCAGGGACGCGAAATTCTCCCCCATCTGACGGTGCGTGAAAATTTGCAGCTCGGATATTGGACTCGACGAGCCAATGACGGGGTTTCCGAGAAGTCGGCTCTCGAGGAGGTCTTCACGCTGTTTCCCAAGCTGACCCAAATTCTGGAGCGGCCGGGTGGCGTGTTGAGCGGAGGAGAGCAACAGCAATTGGCGATTGGCCGGGCATTGTTGTCGAAGCCTAAAGTCCTGTTGTTGGATGAACCGACGGAAGGTATTCAGCCGTCCATCATCGATCAGATTGAAGATGTGATCATCGGTTTCAAGAACACCCGCCGCTTTGCCATCTTGTTGGTCGAACAAGGGTTGCACTTTGCCGCGCGGCTTGCTGATTCGTACGTCATTATGGCCAAAGGAACGGTAGTGGCGATGGGCAAGACGAGTGAGTTGAGCGCGGAGCAGGTCAAGCGGCATTTAGTGGTGTAGGGATTTTCGGAGATGGGATGGCGGGAGCGGGGTCAGTTGGTCGCAGAGCGTATACGATGAAGCTGTGTTCGCTCGATGCGTCCAGTTGCCCCGCTCCCCGCCAAATCCCATCGAGAAGGAATCTTTTGCCCATCGTGAGGGCAGGGGAATGGGTTAAGAGTACTCATAGAACGCGCACGATAGGAATGTGCTCGTTCGACGTGCGCACGAAATTCAATTCGCCCCCACCCTATGGAATCCGCTTCTTGTCCGTCCTAGTGAAGTAGAAATTAAAGAATGCATCTGACGCCGCGGAACAAGAGAAACTGCTTATTTATGTCGCCGGACAGTTGAGGAAGGAGCGCTTTCTAGCCTCTGAGGTAACAATGATAGCCTGGATCATGCGAAACGCCGGTTTCTATCAGTTACATGGCGTCGTTGTTGCGGGGACTGTAAAGAGGTACAGCTCTTATCGCTGAAATTGTATCCCCTTATCTTTTGTGGCAAACCGGCTCGCAAACATTGTAAATGAAAAAGTCCAAGGTCTCAAAAACCTCCTTTCGGAGCGTCTACGGCTCTTCACTGCTGTGGATATGGGGCCGCCTCCCACACACAGAACTTCAATAGTCCTTCCAACCGGATCAATCAGTTCCGCATCTTCGATGTAATTTCCAACCAGTTGAGTCCGAATCTCACGCCCTGAGCTGGCCGATCATGTAATCTATGTGATCGACGTGGCAGCCGGGGACAAGATCCCCCGGAAAGGGGGTCCAGGTATCACGAGATCCGATCTGCTCGTTATTAATAAAATCGATCTGGCCCCGCACGTCGGCGCCGACCTTTCAGTAATGGAGCGGGACAGCAAGCGGATGCGTGGTGAAGGTCCATTTATCTTCACCAACCTGCTGACAGGTGTTGGCCTCGTCGACGTCGTCAAATGGGTTCAGCAATTCTTGCCTTCTCGAACCGGTTGACTGCGGTCACTTGTGATCGAATCCGTGGAGCCTGATACAGGTACCAATTTCACTCGGATTGGACGGACAGGTGAATTGGTCTTAAATTATATCCGGCAGGATTCTAGAACCGTTCTTACGCATTACGCCTGCCGAAGCCCCTGGCATTTCTTTCCACCGATTGCGCTTGATGAAACGGGCGCCGCTTATACACTCCTGGTAAACCCGTCAGGTGGGCTGGTCGGGGGCGATCATCTTGCTCTTCGTGCCTCCCTCGGGCCGGAATCGCACGTGCTTTTCTCGACGCCCTCTGCAAATCGCATTTATCGATCCGTTGCAGCGTCATCTCGACAAGAGGTTCAGCTGACGGTTGGAGCGGGTGCTATTCTCGAATGGGTGCCAGAGTTGACTATTCCTTTCGCGGGATCACGGTTTAATCAAACGCTTTATGTCGTCTTGGAGTCTAGTGGCACGCTCATCTTATGGGATGCCCTGGCGGCGGGACGCATTGCGAGCGGGGAACGATGGAGGTGGACGACTTTGGACATTGAGATCAGGGTGTCGGCCTCATCAGGAGCTTCGGTGGTAGAACGGTACAGTCTCTCCACCGAGGGCCTGATGGATGGGGTTGGGCTCGCAAAAGGTTGGGATTATGTGGCATCGCTATTTATCTTGATGAAACGGTGGAAGAGGAAGTCTGGAAGCGGCTAGAGGAGAAGATTATGCCGATCTTGGAAGATCGGCAGGGCCGGGTCTTGGGAGGAGTGTCGGAGCCAGCGGTGCGAGGCCGCGTCGTCAAACTCTTGGCGAAATCGGCACCGGACCTCAATGCCACATTCGAATTGATTTGGGCGGCTGCTCGGGCACTGTTATGGGGTCTCCCGTTCCCGGCCCTGCGACGGTATTGACCGTTACCAAATTCCAAGGCCCATCATCACCATCCCGATCAAAAGCCAACCAAATACGCCAGCAGCGATCAGGGTTTCCAACGTCATACATACTCCTTACTCAAGAAACGTGATGACAAGCGGTAATTAATCTGACTGCAAACCGAGTGCCCAAGAACTCAAATCCGAAAAAAATGACAATCGTGAAGCCTGTGGCCAAGAGTAAAATATGAGATATTTCGAGGCGTCCAGCTCATGAGCCCAAATTTGTACACACTGCGACATTTTTTGTCAAAGCTGAATGAGATCTTGGGAACAATGGCAGTCATGAATCGTCCGGCATATGCAATATTTCTTTAATGTTGGACTCATGGGCCGAACAGGCGGATGCCCATTGCCACCGATGGTCGCTCATCGATGCCCTATTTCAGAAGATCGGACCCTGCGAAGGTCTTTTTTATAAAAATATCCTTTGATACCTGTGTTATCCAAATTGACAGGGGTAAGTAGCGTCCGGCGATTCGTGACTCCTTTTCGTCGCTTGTGAAGAACTACATCATTGGGACGGCCTCAGTTTAACCATTGAACTACATCTTTCTTTTGTAACTGTCGTTGTGGTCCATATTCTGCACTTTTATGCGTTTTGGGTTTATAGTCGTCATGTCGACAAGCTTCACCTCCAAAAGCTGCGTTCCACCAAAATAAAACGGATAAAACCATGTCGCAACTAAATGCGTTGGCACTTCGAGTGAGTCGAATGGAGCCTCAACAAGCCGCAGCGATGATGGGCGAAGAATCGGAAGCCACGATTGCGGCCGTTCTCAGTTTGTTACCACCGGCTAAGGCGATAGCGCTGCTTCCTCGATTCGAGGCCGCACGCCGTTCCGCCATTCTTTCCGCCGCAACTGCTGAACAGCGACGCCAATGGCTTCACAATCAAGAGTATTCAAAAGGGACGGTCGGGGAACTCATGGAACCTGCTGTTGCCCTCTTTCCGCCGAGCCGTACGGTGTTCGAAGTCGTTCAGCAATTGCGGGACATGGTCCGTCAAGCATTCATCACCTATGTCTATGTAGTCGATACAGACCGTCGCCTGATCGGGGTGGTGGTGATGAGGGAACTGCTCCTGGCCCAGCCGGTTCAAGCGCTTGCAGATATTATGATCGAACATCCTTTCTTCCTGAAGGCTACCCAATCGGTGACGGACGTGATCCCTCTCGTGCATACCCGGCATTTCCCTGAGTATCCCGTGTGTGCTGAAGGGGGAGTGATCGTCGGAATTGTTCGCGGGTATGCGCTGTTCCATCAGCAAATGCTTGAGGTCAGCGCTCAGCCAAGCAAGATGGTGGGTATCGATCGCGAAGAACGCATACAGACAGGTCCATGGCGCAGCGTTCACCTTCGCCATCCATGGTTGCAGTTCAACCTTGTCAGCAG
>Ga0070672_100000577_pt1 | contig 21558 bp, 19 predicted proteins | sample KBSM13metaG_FD_66151 | JGI IMG/M metagenome (GOLD analysis project Ga0070672, IMG submission 66151) | Miscanthus rhizosphere microbial communities from Kellogg Biological Station, Michigan, USA - KBS M1-3 metaG | ecosystem: Host-associated > Plants > Roots > Rhizosphere > Soil ... | reverse complement strand
GCCGCGTGCAGGGCGTCGGCTTCCGCGCCTCCGCGCGGCAGCGTGCGCTTGCGCTGGGCCTGGCGGGCTTTGCGCGCAACCTGGCCGACGGGCGCGTCGAGACGCTCGCACAGGGCGGGGCGGACGACGTGGAGGCCTACGCGCAATGGCTGCGGCGGGGACCGTCGTTCGCGCGCGTCGACGACGTGCGGCGTGAGGCAGCGGAGGTCGACCCGGAGCTGCGCGGCTTCGGCTACGGCTGAACCGGCGGCCGCTTCAGTCCCCCTGAAAGACCGGCAACGGCTTGAGCGCACCGTCGAAGCGTTCGCGCCGCGGCTTGTGGCCGAGCGGCGGCAGTTCGATCGGCTCGTCCGGCAGGTCGATTTCCGGCAGCGCATCGAGCAGGTGGCGGATCAGGGTGAGCCTCCCGCGCTTCTGGTCGTCGAAATCCACCAGCGTCCAGGGCGCGTTCGGCGTGTGCGTGGCCTGCAGCATCGCGTCACGCGCGCGGCCGTAGTCCTCGTAGTGGGTGCGCGCCTTGAGGTCGATCGGCGAGAGCTTCCAGCGCTTGAGCGGGTCCTCGGCGCGTTCGGCGAAGCGTTCCTCCTGCTGCGCCTGGTCCACGCACAGCCAGTACTTGAACAGCAGGATGCCGTCGTCGGTGAGCATCTTCTCGAACACCGGCGCCTGCTCGAGGAAGGCGCGGTACTGCGCCTCGGTGCAGAAGCCCATGACCTTCTCGACGCCGGCGCGGTTGTACCAGCTGCGGTCGAACAGCACGATCTCGCCGGCGCTCGGCAGGTGCTGCACGTAGCGCTGGAAATACCACTGGCCCTTCTCGCTCTCGGTCGGCTTGCCGAGCGCGACGGTGCGGCACTGGCGCGGATTGAGCGGCGCGGCGATGTCGCCGATCACGCCGCCCTTGCCCGCGGTGTCGCGGCCCTCGAACAGGATCAGCACGCGCTGCCCGGTCTTCTCGACCCAGCGCGCCATCTGCAGCAGCTCGCCCTGCATCGGCTCGTAGAGCTTGCCGTACTTCTTCTTCTTGAGCTTCTTCGAATCGTCGCCGGATGGGCTCATGGGATCCTCACTTCTTCGTCTTCGTGCGCACGTCGGCCATGCCGCGCGCGACTTCGAGCAGGGCGCCCTGCTGCCGCGTGGTCAGTTCGCGGTAGGCCGCGAGCAGCTCGTGCTCGCCCTTCGTGCGCGCCGGGTCGAGCGTGCTCGCGATCTCGCTGAGCAGGGCGCCGGCCGGCACGCCGAAGGTCTTGGCGAGCGCGTCGAGCTGGGCACGTCCCGGCAACTTTTCGCCGCGCAGCCAGGCCGTCACCGTGGCGGCGCCGGCCTTCGGGATGGCCATCGCGATGTCGGTGGGGCTCAGTCCGCGCGCCTTGGCCAGCAACCGCAACGTCGAATCGAGTGCCATGGTCACTCCTTTTGTGATCGTCCCTGATCAACGACCCGCACATCCGTGTGCGGACTTTCCAACAAGCGGGGACGTAGGGAAGCAAGATTGCAGGGTTTGGTCGCCGCGTCGAGTTGCGCGCGGATCAGGCGTTCCCAGGCGGTGCGGCAGGCCGGGGTCGAGCCGGGCACGCAGAACAGGAAGGTGCCGTTTGCGAGGCCCGCGAACGCGCGCGACTGCAACGAGCTCGTGCCGATCTCCTCGAAGCTGATCGCGCGGAAGATCTCGCCGAAGCCGGGCATCACCTTGTCGAGCAGGGGCAGCAGGGCCTCGGGCGTCGAATCGCGGCCGGTGAAACCGGTGCCGCCGGTGACGAGGATGCCGTCGACCGCGGCGTCGGCGATCCACTTCGAGACGAGTGCGCGCTGCCGGTAGCGGTCGTCGGGCAGGATCGCGCGCTCGTGCAGGCGGTGGCCTTCGGCCGCGAGCGCCTCGACGAGGTAGTCGCCCGAGCTGTCGTTCGCGGCGGTGCGCGTGTCGGAGACGGTCAGCACGCACAGGCTCAGGGGCGTCGCGGCCGTCATCGGCATCCTTCAGAAGTCGAAGTGGAAGTGCAGGTTCGCATCCTGCGTCCATCCGGCATCGCGATACAACGCCTGCGCCTGGCGGTTGTCCGCGCCGGTTTCGAGCTGCAGGCCGAGCGCGCCGCGGTCGCGCGCGAACGCGGTCGACGCCTCGAGCAGGGCGCGCGCGACGCCGCTTCGGCGCGCCTCGGGCGCCACGTAGAGGTCGTTGAGCACCCACACGCGGCCCATGCGCACCGACGAGAACAGCGGATAGAGCTGCACGAAACCGACCGCCCGGCCTTCGTCCTCCGCGAGCAGCAGCACCGATTCGTCGAGCGCGAGGCGCTCGGACAGGAAGGCGCGGGCCCCCGACACGTTGCTGCGCTGGTCGTAGAACTGGCGGTAGGCATCGAACAGCGCGGCGAGGGTGTCGAGGTCGTCGGCGCCGGCCCTCCGGATCGAAACCGTCATGCAGCCTCCGTCAGCAGCTTGAGTTCGTCGGCCTGGTGCTCGCGCGTCAGCCGCTCGACGAGGTCGTCGAGGTCGCCTTCCATGATTTCCGGCAGGCGGTACAGGGTCAGGCCCTCGACGCGATGGTCGGTGATGCGCCCCTGCGGGAAGTTGTAGGTGCGGATGCGCTGGCTGCGGTCGCCGCTGCCGACCTGCAGGCGGCGCGAGGCGGCGGTCGCGGCGGCGGCCTTCGCGCGCTCGGCTTCGAGCAGCATCGCCTTGAGGCGCTGCATCGCCTTGTCGCGGTTCGCGTGCTGCGAGCGCTCGGTCTGGTTCTCGACGACCACGCCGGTCGGCACGTGGGTGATGCGGATCGCGGACTCGGTCTTGTTGACGTGCTGGCCGCCCGCGCCCGAGCTGCGGAAGGTGTCGATCTTCAGGTCGGCGGGATTGATGACGACCTCGCTGACCTCCTCGTCGTCCGGCAGGATCGCCACGGTCGCGGCCGAGGTGTGGATGCGCCCCTGCGCCTCGGTGTCGGGCACGCGCTGCACGCGGTGGGTGCCCGATTCGAACTTGAGTTTCGAGTACGCGCCGCGGCCCTCGATGCGCGCGACGATCTCCTTGAACCCGCCGTGCTCGCCGGGACTCGAGGATTCGACCTCGACCTTCCAGCGCTTGCGCTCGGCGTAGCGCGCGTACATGCGGAACAGGTCGCCCGCGAAGATCGCTGCCTCGTCGCCGCCGGTGCCGGCGCGGATCTCGAGGAACAGGTTGGCCTCGTCGCGCGGGTCGACCGGGATCAGCAGCAGGCCCAGCGCGTCGTCGAGTTCGGCGATGCGTTGCTGCAGGGCCGGGATTTCGGCCTCGGCGAGTTCGCGCATCTCGGGGTCGTCGCGCATCGCCAGCGCGCCTTCGAGGTCGGCGCGCGCTCGCGCGTGGTCGGCGAGCGCGGTCGCGATCGGCTCGAGCTGCGCGAATTCGCGCGAGAGGTCGCGGAAGCGCTTGTTGTCGGCGAGGACGTCCGGTTCGGACAGCAGCCTCCCGACTTCCTCGCGCCGCTCGGAGAGCGCCTCAAGCTTGCGCAGCAGGCTCGGCGTCATCGGCGCGGTCCTTGCGTTCGGCGGTCGCGCCCGCGGGGCCATCGAACAGGCGCGCGGCCGCTTCGAGCAGCGGTGCGTCGCCCTCGTGCGCCGCGCGGCGCAGGCTCGCGCTCGGCGCGTGCAGCAGGCGGTTGGTCAGGCCGTGCGCGAGCTGGTCGAGCACCGCCGCGGGGTCGCGGCCGGCCGCGAGCTGTTCCTTCGCGCGCGCGAGCAGCTCGTCGCGGGTCGCCTCGCTGCGCGCGCGCAGGTTCTTGAGCGTGTCCTGGCGGGTGCTGCCGCGCCACCAGGCCATGAACTGCTCGACCTGCAGGTCGATCAGGGTCTCGGCTTCGCCCGCCGCCTGCTGGCGCGAGCGGCGGTTCTCGCCGATCACCTGCTCGAGGTCGTCGACCGTGTAGAGGTAGACGTCGTCGAGCGCTGCCACGCCGTCCTCGATGTCGCGCGGCACCGCGAGGTCGAGCAGGAACATCGGCGCGTGCCGGCGCGCGCGGATCGCGCGCTGCACGGCGGACTTGGTCACCACCGGCTCGCGGCTGGCGGTCGCGCAGATCACGATGTCGGCCTCGGCGAGGTGGCGGTCGAGGTCCTCCAGCGGCAGGGCGACGCCGCCGAAGCGGTGCGCGAGCTGCTGGGCGTGCGCCAAGGTGCGGTTGGCGACGAGCAGGCGCCGGGCCTTCGTGTCGAGCAGGTGGCGCGCGGCCAGTTCGATGGTCTCGCCCGCGCCGACCAGCAGCACGGTCGCCTGGTCGAGGCGGGCGAACACCTGCTGGGCGAGCCGGACCGCCGCGTAGGCGACCGAGACCGGATGCGCGCCGATGCGGGTGTCGGTGCGCACGCGCTTGGCGACCGCGAAGCAATGCTGGAACAGGCGGTCCAGGCCGGTCTGGAGGGCATGCGCCGAACGCGCGTTCTGCCAGGCCTGCTTGACCTGGCCCAGGATCTGCGGCTCGCCGAGCACCAGGGAATCGAGCCCGGTCGCGACCCGGAACAGGTGGCGAACGGCCGCCTCGTCGACGTGGCGGTACAGGTAGGCGTCGAGGGTCGAGACGCCGAGGTCGTGGTGGTCGGCGAGCCAGTGCACGACCGCCGGCTCGGCCTCCGGCTCGATCCGCGCGTACAGCTCGGTCCGGTTGCAGGTCGACAGCAGGGCGGCCTCGTGGACCCCGGGCACCGCGCGCAGCGACGCGAGCGCCGCATCGAGCGCTTCCGGGGCGAACGCGACCTTTTCGCGCAGAGCGATCGGTGCGGTCTGGTGGTTCAGGCCCAGGGCCAGCAGTGCCATGGCTTTACGGACGATGCGATAGACTGGCGCGATGATTCGGAATGTCCTCGACGCCCATTGTAACCGCTGGGCCAGCCGCCGCCCTTGCGCTGGGTCAAGGGCCGGCCGCCCGGGAAATGGCTTGCGCGCGTGGTGTTCCGGCCGATGAGGCGGGGCTGGACGAGCGCCCTGGCGGGGGCCGGACTGATCGCGCTGTCGCTGGCCCCGGGCGTTCGCGCCGAGCACGGCACGCCGCCCGCGCCGCCAGCCGAGGCGGTGCTTTCGCCGGCCCTGCAGGGGGAGTTCGCGTTCCAGCAAGGCGACAACAAGCTGGCTGCGACGCGTTACGTCGAGGCGTCGCGCCTGTCCGCCGACCCGGCGCTCGCGCGCCGCGCGACCGAGATCGCCCTGCTGGCGCACGAGGACGAGCTCGCCGCGCGGGCAATCGCGCGCTGGCGCCAGCTCGAACCGAAGTCCGACGACCTCGCCACGGCCGACGCCCTGCTCGCGCTGCGCAAGGGCGACCGCGCCGGGGCGCGCAGGCTGCTGCTCGACCAGCTCGCCGCCGGCGGCGAGGGCTGGAAGCGGGCGATCCGTACGCTCGCCTCGGCAACCGATCGCCCAGTGTCGCCGCTGGTTGCCAACGACCTGTTCGAACAAGGGCGCTGGCCGCCCGACCTGGACGCATGGCTTGCGTTCGGCGAGCTCTCGCGCCGGCTCGGCGACCCCGTGCTGACCCAGCGCATCGTCGGCGACGTGGTTCGCCGCTTCCCCAGGGAACCGCGCAGCTGGCTGCTCGAATCGGCGCGGCTGGCCGAGCGCGGCGACAAGCCCGGCGCGCGCCAGGCCATCGACCATGCGCTCTCGTTCGGTCCGGTCGAAGCGGCTGTGCGCGCCTTCGCGGCCGCCGCCTACGCGCGGCTCGGCGATCCGAAGACCGCGGCGGCGACCATCGCCCGCGGCGCCCAGGACGACACCAGCTTCGTGACCCGCGCCGCCTATCTCGCGCAGGCCGACGACAAGGCCGGACTGGCCGCGCTCTACGACGAGGTCAAGGCCAAGGCCGTGGCCGGCGACGCCGAGCGGGAACTGCTGCTCGGCCAGCTCGCCGAATACCTCAAGCACCCCGACGAGGCGCTCGCGTGGTACCGCTCGGTGCCGCACGGCATCGCCCACGGCGACGCGCAGGATCGCATCGCGATCGTGCTCGAGTCGCGCGGCGACGTCGAAGGCGCGCTTGCGGTGTTGCGTTCGCAGCAGCACGACACGATCTCCGACGGCGTGCGCCAGCCCGACAGCTTCCGCATCGAGGCCGAGGTGCTCGCGCGGCACGGCCGCAAGGCCGAGGCCCTGGTCGCCTACGGACGCGGCCTGGCCTTCTTCGACGGCGACCAGGACCTGCTGTACGGTCGCGCCCTGCTGCTCGAGGAGATGGACCGCGTGAAGGAGGCCGAGGCCGACCTGCGCGTGATCGTCACTGCCGACCCGAACAATGCCGAAGCGCTCAACGCGCTCGGTTACACGCTCGCCGACCGCACGGACCGCTTCGCCGAGGCGCAGGTACTGATCGAGAAGGCGCTGCGGATCCAGCCCGATTCGCCGGCCTTCCTCGACAGCCTCGGCTGGGTCCAGCACCACCTCGGCCGCGACGTCGAGGCCCTGCGCAACCTCAAGCGCGCCTATGCGTTGCAGAAGGACGCGGAGATCGCGGCCCACCTCGGCGAAGTGCTCTGGATCGGCGGCGACAAGGACGGCGCGCGCGCGGTCTGGAAGGAAGGCCTGCTGCTCGACAAGGACAACCGCGCCCTGCATCGCGTGATGCAGACGTTCAAGCCATGAGGCCCGCGCGCGCCTGGGCGCTCGCCGGCGCCGTGGCGCTGCTCGCCGCCTGCGCCCCGCAGCCGGTGCGCCGCGCGCCCGATCCGGCGCTGCTGCAGGCGCAGGCCGACCGCGAAGCCGCGCTCGCGGCCAAGCCGGACTGGTCGCTGTCCGGGCGCATCGCGATCAGCCGCGGCCGCGACGGCGGCAGCGGACGCATCGACTGGATCCAGCACGGCCACGACTTCGACATCCGCCTGAGCGCCCCGGTCACCCGCCAGAGCTGGCGCATGGTGCGCGAGAGCGGGCACGTGCGCCTCGAAGGCCTCGAAGGCGGCACCCGCGAGGGCGACGACGCCCAGGCGCTGCTGAGCCAGACGCTTGGCTGGCTGGTGCCGGTCGATGCGCTGGCGGCATGGGCCCGGGGCGCCCGCGCTACCCCTGGAGCACGGATCGCATTCGGCGAAGACAACCTGCCGGCGTTGCTGACCGAACAGGACTGGTCGGTCGAGTACCGGGCCTGGGACGCGGCCCCGGCGCCGCCGATGCCGAAGAAGGTGTTCGCCACCCAGGGCGACGCCAAGGTCCGGCTGTCGATCGACCGCTGGGACACGAAGTAGCCGTGCCGTCGGGAGCGGCCGACGAAGGCTGGAGCACCTGGCCGGCGCCGGCCAAGTTGAACCTGTTCCTGCGCATCACCGGCCGCCGCGCCGACGGATACCACCTGTTGCAGACCGTGTTCCAGCTCCTCGACTGGGGCGACACGATCCGGCTGCGCCCGCGCGAGGACGGCGTGATCCGGCGGTTCGCGGGGAACGAGTCCGTCCCCGAGGACGCCGACCTGACGCTCCGCGCCGCGCGAAGGTTGCAGGCCGAAACCGGTTGCACGCAGGGCTGCGACATCGTGATCGAAAAGCGCATTCCGGCCGGCGGCGGCTTCGGCGGCGGCTCGTCGGACGCCGCGACCGTCCTGGTCGCGCTGGACCGCCTCTGGAAAACGCGGCTCGGCGCGGTTCGCCTCGCGGAGATCGGCCTGCGCCTCGGCGCCGACGTCCCGGTCTTCGTGCACGGAAACAACGCCTGGGGCGAGGGGATCGGCGAACGGCTGACCCCGGTCGAATTGCCTGCGCGCTGGTACCTGGTGATCGACCCGGGCGTCCACGTACCGACCGCGGAGCTGTTCCGCGCTCCCGAATTGACCCGCGATGCACCGGCGACGACAATACCGGACGCATTTTCGGGACCTTCGCTGGCCGCTCTGGGCAATGCCTTCGAGCCGGTCCTGCGTCGGCGTGAGCCGCGGATCGCTGCCGCACTGGACGCGCTTTCGCCGTTCGGGACGGCCTGCCTGACCGGGAGCGGGGGCGGTTGTTTCGTCGGCTTCGACGGGCACGCGGAAGCGCGGTCGGCGCTGATCCGGACGCAGGACCGCTGGAATGCCTGGATCGCTCCGGGTGCTCCACGATCGCCGCTCCTGGACCAGCTCGATCAATGGGCCGGTTCGGAGCCATGACCTAGGCCGGGAAGGCAAGACGAGGCGCGTTCCACGAGGTGGCCCGCGTTCGCAGTCCGGAATTTCACTGTTGGGGCGTCGCCAAGTGGTAAGGCACCGGGTTTTGATCCCGGCATTCGCAGGTTCGAATCCTGCCGCCCCAGCCAAACGGGAAGTGCGACATGGATTCGCGGCGCACCGAGCGGCAACCCCAGGCGACCGAAAGGCGAAGCACGATGAACAACGAAAACCTGATGGTGTTCACCGGCAACGCGAACCGGCCGCTCGCGCAGGCGGTCTGCAAGGTCCTCGGCACGCGCCTGGGCAAGGCGCTGGTCGGCAAGTTCTCCGACGGCGAGGTGCAGGTCGAGATCGAGGAGAACGTGCGCCGGCAGGAAGTGTTCGTGATGCAGCCAACGAGCGCGCCGAGCGCCGAGAACCTGTTCGAAGTGCTGGTGCTGATCGACGCGCTCAAGCGCGCATCGGCCGCCAGCGTGACCGCGGTCGTGCCGTACTTCGGCTATGCGCGGCAGGACCGGCGCCCGCGTTCGGCGCGCGTGCCGATCACGGCCAAGGTCGCCGCGAAGATGTTCGGCGCGATCGGCACCGACCGCGTGCTGACCGTCGACCTGCACGCCGACCAGATCCAGGGCTTCTTCGACATGCCCGTGGACAACGTCTACGCCTCGCCGCTGCTGCTCGCCGACATCTGGCGCACCCAGGGCACGGACGACCTCGTCGTCGTCAGCCCGGACGTCGGCGGCGTGGTGCGCGCGCGCGCGGTCGCCAAGCGGCTCGACGACGCCGACCTGGCGATCATCGACAAGCGACGTCCGCGCGCGAACGTCGCGACGGTCATGAACATCATCGGCGACGTCGACGGCCGCACCTGCGTGCTCGTCGACGACATCGTCGACACCGCCGGCACGCTCTGCGCGGCGGCTGCGGCGCTCAAGGAACGCGGCGCGCGCAAGGTCGTCGCGTACTGCACCCACCCGGTGCTCTCGGGCGCTGCGATCGACAACCTCTCCAAGTCGCAGCTCGACGAACTCGTCGTGACCGACACCATCCCGCTGCGCGAAGCCGCCGCGAACTGCGCGAAGATCCGCCAGCTCAGCGTGGCCGAACTGCTCGCCGAAACGATCCGCCGCATCGCGTTCGGCGAATCGGTCAGCTCGCTCTACGTCGACTGATCCGCGCGAGGCCCGGCGTCCTGGCCGGACGCGGGCTGAACCGCGGACACCCCCGTGCAGGCTGGAGTAAGCCGGCCGGGCGGACGATCGGCTGCGGAGCCCCTGATCCACCACGATCCTTCACGATCGCGCCAACGGTTCCCAGGAGAAATGCCATGAAAGCAGTGACTCGATTCGGGCTCGTCGCGCTGGCGGTCGCCGCTTGCGCCGGCTTCGTCGACGACGCCGTCTGGATGCAGCAGAAGACCGTCGCGGTCGGCGCGTCCAACTTCCAGCAGTGCGTGGCGACCGCGGTGAAGGGCGTCGACGGCGTCGCCGTCAACCTCGCGGTTCCGGCCTCGGCGTCCAAGGTCGTCCTCGACGTCAAGCTCGCCAAGACCATCCCGTTCCTCAACGCCGAAGTGCAGAAGCGCGGCGCGACCAACGCCGCGGTCGTCTTCAGCGGCAAGGGCAAGACCGAACCTGACGCCACCCGCCAGCAGGTCGATCCGGTGCTCAACGCGATCGCCGACGCGGTTGCGGCCAAGTGCGGAGCGCCGGCGCACTGACGACCGGCGCTTGATTCGCCCGCGCGCCCCACCGGCGCGCGCGGGCGTTTTCGCGCGTGCATGAACTTCCCCGCTGCGATAGTGTCCGAGCCTCACCCGAAGCCGCCGGCCTTGTCGCATGCCCGATCCCACACACGCTCCCGCCTCCGTCCGTTCCTCGTTCCGGACCGCGTTCCTGCTCGGCTTCGCCGCCTGCGCGGCGTTGATGAGCTATGCGATGTATTCGGAAATCGTCCTGCACCTCGATCCGTGCCCGTTGTGCATCTTCCAGCGCATCGCGGTGATCGCGATGGGGATCGTGTTCCTGCTGGGCGCGCTCGCGGGTCCGAAGTCGGCCGGCGGACGCAAGGCGTGGAGCCTGTTCGCCGTGCTGATGGCGGCGTTCGGCATGGCGGTGGCGGCGCGTCACCTGTGGATCCAGTCGCTGCCCGAAGGCCAGGTCCCGGCCTGCGGCGCGCCGCTGAAGGACCTCGTGCAGATGATGAGCTGGAGCAAGGTGCTGGTGAAGGTGTTCACCGGCTCGGGCGAATGCGCGAAGGTCACCTGGCGCTTCCTCGGCCTGTCGATGCCGGGCTGGGTGCTGATCAGCCTGCTCGTGCTGTCGGCGTGGGCGCTGTACGCGGGGTTCCGCAAGCGCGCCTGAGATCGTCGCTGCGGCGCCGCAGCGGCATTTCGTCATGCCCGATCGGCGCTTCGCGCGGGTCCGTGCGGCGGTCTTTGGTATGGCATGATGCCTGCTGCGTCGCACCAATCCAGCCCGACATGCCCCACGCCCGTCCCTTGCCCACGATCCCGCCCTCGATCGCCCCGGTTTCCTCGCGCGGCTGGACCCCGCAGGGGTGGCGCGCACGCGCCGCGACGCAGATGCCGACCTACCCGGACGCGCAGGCGCTCGAGGCGACGCTGGCCGAAGTGCGGCGCCTGCCGCCGCTGGTCACGTCGTGGGAAATCCTCGCGCTCAAGCACCAGCTCGCCGAGGCGCAGGAAGGCCGGCGTTTCCTGCTGCAGGGCGGCGACTGCGCGGAGAGCTTCGCCGATTGCACGTCGGAGATCATCTCCAACCGCCTCAAGGTGCTGCTGCAGATGAGCCTCGTGCTCGTGCACGGCCTCCGCCAGCCGGTCGTGCGCGTCGGCCGCTTCGCGGGCCAGTACGCGAAGCCGCGTTCGGCCGACACCGAGACCAAGGACGGCGTGACGCTGCCCAGCTATCGCGGCGACATCGTCAACGGCCCGGCCTTCGATCCCGAATCGCGCATCCCCGATCCGCGCCGCCTGCTCAAGGGCCATGCGCGTTCGGCGATGACGATGAACTTCGTGCGCGCGCTGATCGACGGCGGTTTCGCCGACCTGCACCACCCCGAATACTGGAACCTCGACTGGGTCGGCCATTCGCCGCTGTCGGACGAGTACCGCCGCATGGTCGACGCGGTCGGCGACGCGGTGCGCTTCATGGAGACGCTTTCGGGCGAATCCCTGCACAACCTCAACCGCGCCGAGTTCTACACCTCGCACGAGGCGCTGCTGCTTCCCTACGAGGAGGCGCAGACGCGACAGGTGCCGCGCCAGCACGGCTGGTTCAACCTGTCCACGCACTTCCCGTGGATCGGCATGCGCACCGCCACGCTGGACGGCGCGCACGTCGAGTACCTGCGCGGCGTGCGCAACCCGATCGGCCTGAAGGTCGGTGCCGCGCTCGAGCCCGATGCGCTGCTGCGCCTGCTCGACGTGCTCAATCCCGACGACGAACCGGGCCGCATCACCCTCATCCATCGCTTCGGCGCCGCGAAGATCGCCACGCTGCTGCCGCGCTTCATCGAGACCGTGCGGCGCGAAGGCCGTCGCGTGCTCTGGATCTCCGATCCGATGCACGGAAACACCGAGAGCACCTCGAACGGCTACAAGACGCGTCCGTTCGCCGCGATCCGCAGCGAGCTCGAGCAGGCCTTCCAGATCCACGCCGCACACGGCTCGCGCCTGGGCGGCGTGCACCTCGAGCTCACGGGCGAGAACGTCACCGAGTGCACCGGCGGCGCGCGCGAGCTCACCGAGGCCGACCTCGAGCGCGCCTACACCTCGACCGTCGATCCGCGCCTGAACTACGAGCAGTCGCTGGAGATCGCGATGCTGATCGTGCGTCAGCGCAACGCGCTGGCGCGTTCGGCGTAGACCGGCGCAGTAGCCCGGATGCAATCCGGGCGCGTTCCCCGGATTGCATCCGGGATACGTCCATCGTTCCGGATCGGTCCGCTGCGCTCATGCACGCCTGACGGGGACGGGCTACGCTGCAGGCTTCGCGCCCGATCGCCAAGGAGTGACGCCATGCGGTTTCGCGTTTCCGCCCTCACGCTCGCCATCGCCACGTGCTGCGCGGCATCCGCCACATGCGCCGAACTTCCCGGCCGTGCCTTCGACAACCTGGGCTGGCGCCTCGTCGGACCGCAACGCGCAGGCTGGGGCACGATGGCCACCGGGGTCGCGGACCAGCCCGAAACGTTCTATTTCGGCGCGGCGGGCGGCGGCGTGTGGAAGACCGAAAACGCCGGGCGCACGTGGACGCCGATCTTCGACCACGGCCCGCCGTCGATCGGTGCGATCGCGGTCGCGCCGTCGGATCCGCGGACGATCTACGTCGGCACCGGCCAGGTCACGACGCGCTACGACATCGCGGCGGGCGAGGGGGTGTTCAAGTCCACCGACGGCGGCGCGAGCTGGCAATCGATCGGGCTGAAGGACACGAAGCACATCGGCGCGATCTGGGTGGATCCGCACGACGCGAACGTCGTGATGGTCGCCGCGCTCGGCCACGCGTTCGGGCCGAACGCCGAACGCGGCGTGTACCGCTCCGAGGACGGCGGACGCACGTGGACGAAGACGCTGTTCGTCAGCCCGAACACCGGCGCGGTCGACATCGCCGCCGACCCGGTCGATCCCAACATCGTGTTCGCGTCGGTCTGGCAGATGCGCTACCGGCCCTGGCTCGCGTACTTCACGCCGGATACCGGTCCCGAGAGCGGGGTGTACAAGTCGGTCGACGGCGGCCGGCACTGGGCGCGCGTGAGCGGCGGCGGTTTCCCGGGCGGCGACCTCGCGCGCATCGGGCTCGCGGTGACGCGCAAGGCGGACGCCACGCGCGTGTACGCGGTCGTCGACGCGGACAAGGTCGGCGGCCTCTACCGTTCGGACGACGCCGGCGCGAACTGGAAGCGCGTCAACGAGGACGAGGAACTCGTCAACAGCTATTTCGCGCGCCTCACGGCGGTGCCCGGCCAGCCCGATGCCGTGTATTCGGTCGGCCGTTCGATCCACTACTGCACCGAAGGCGGCGCGCACTGCGAAATCGTGAAGGGCTCGCCGGGCGGCGACGACTACCACGACCTGTGGATCAACCCGAAACACCCCGACCGCATGATCACCGCGTCCGACCAGGGCACGGTGGTCACGGTCGATGGCGGCAAGACGTGGAGCAGCTGGTACAACCAGCCGACCGGCCAGTTCTACCACCTCGCGACCGACAACCGCTTCCCGTACTGGATCTACTCCGGTCAGCAGGACAATGGCACGGTCGCGATCGCGAGCCGCAGCGACTACGGCTCGATCGGCGCGGGCGACTGGCACCCGGTCGGCGCGCAGGAACGCGACGACGACATCCCCGATCCGCGCGATCCGAACATCGTCTACGGCTCCGGCCTCGGCGGAAACCTGGTGCGCTGGGACGCGCGCAACGGCGAGCGCCAGGACATCTCGCCGTGGCCGGTGTCGAGCTACGGCGCGCGGCCGACGTCGGTGAAGTACCACTACACGTGGATCACGCCGATCGCGGTGTCGCAGCGACCGCCGTATCCGCTGTACCAGGGCGCTCAGGTCGTGTTCCGTTCGATCGACCAGGGCGCGACCTGGGAAACCGTCAGTCCCGACCTGTCGTCGAAGGTCGATACGAAGAAGGATTGCAAGGTGGACCAGGACGCGGCCGGCGCACGCGCCTGCGGCTACGGCGTGGTCTTCAGCTTGGGGCTGTCGCCGCGCAACAACGACACGATCTGGGTCGGCATGGACGACGGCGCGGTCAAGCTCACGCGCGACGCGGGCAGGACGTGGGCCGACGTCACGCCGAAGGACCTTCCTGCATGGGCGCGCGTGAGCAGCGTCGATGCGTCCGCGCTCGACGACGGAACGGCGTACATCGCGGTCGACAACCACCGGCAGGACGATTTCCGGCCGATGGCGTGGCGCACGCACGACTTCGGCAAGACCTGGACCAGGATCGTCGACGGGCTGCCCGAGGGCCATTTCCTCGGCGCGCTGCGCGCCGATCCCGTGCAGCGCGGCCTGCTGTACGCGGGCACCGACCAGGGTGTCTACGCGTCGCTCGACGACGGCGCGCACTGGGCGTCCCTGCAGCGCAACCTGCCCAACGCGATCGTCAACGACCTCGCGGTGCACGGCGACGACCTGATCGCCGCGACGCAGGGGAGGGCGATCTGGGTGCTCGACGACGTCGCGCCGCTGCGCGAACTTGCGCATGGCGGCATCGCGAACGCGCCCGCGCACCTGTTCGCACCGGCCGCCGCGATCCGGGTGCGCGGCAACCAGAACAACGACACGCCGCTGCCGCGCGAAGAGCCGGTCGGGACGAACCCGCCGGACGGCGCGCTCCTCGACTACTGGCTTGCGCGCGATGCACGCGGGCCGGTCACGCTCACGATCCTCGATGCCGAGGGTCGCGTCGTGCGCCGCTTCGCGAGCGACGCGGTCGCGCCGAAGCTGCCGTCCGAACGCTATTTCGAAGCGCGCTGGCTGCAGCCGCCCGCGCGCCTCTCGGCGAAGGCCGGCATGCACCGCTTCCCCTGGAACCTCCGCATGCCGCGCCCGCTCGCGGCCTCGTACGAATTCAGCATCGCCGCGATCGACGGCGTCGACACGCCGTTGCTGCCGCAGGGGATGCTGGTCGCGCCCGGGCGCTACACCGCCGTGCTGCGCGTCGACGGCACCGAACATCGCGCGGCGTTCGACGTGCGGCCCGATCCACGCGTCGCGCTGGACGCGACCGGCCTGCGCGAGGGCCTCGCCCTGTCGGCGAAGGTCGTCGCCGCGCTCGACCGGCACTACGTCGCCAGCGCCGAGCTGCAGGCCGTGCGCAAGCAGGTCGATGCGGCGAAGGAAAAAGCGAAGGGGCACGACGCTTCAATGAAAGCGCTTGCCGACCTCGACGCGAAGCTCGCTCCGCTCGCGAAGGGCGAGGGCGAGGATGCGATCGCGCTCGGCGCGATCGGCGGCGCGCTGATCAGCCTGCAGACCGACCTCGAGAACACCGACCGCGCACCGTCGCAGCCGCAGCGCGAGGTTCAGGCCTCGTACGCGGCGCGGCTCGATCGTGCGCTCGCCGCGTGGTCGGCGATCAAGGCGAACGACCTGCCGGCAACAAACGCGGCGCTCAAGGCAGCCGGACTCGACGCGATCCAGGTGCCCGCACGCGCGCAGTTGCCGGTCGTCGATGCGGGGGTGTCGCGCGAAGTGCCGTGACCGCAAGGGCGTACCTTTCGCGTACGCAGGGCCCGTCCTCGTCGATTCCGCCGCTGCGGACGCGGATGCTCCGCGCGGGACATCAGGATGGGCCGCTTTACTGCACCGCTGGCGGGCTCCGGTGCCGCAGCCGCCGGATGTTCCACGCGAGCACAAGCACGACGAACACATTGATGCCGACCACCAGGGCCGTGATCCAGTTCGGATGCGCGACCATCGCGGTCACGTCCACGGGAAGGTAGAGCGCCGCGCCGATGCAGCCGAGCCACGAGGCCCAGGGCTTGTCCTTCCAAAGGCCCCACGCCTCGGCACCGTGCACGCCCGCATACAGCACCAGCACGACGGCAACGAGGTGCACCGTGCCGTGGCTGGTCTCGCGCAGCAGGGTCGCGAAGAAACCGTGTTCGGGATTGAGGTGGTGGCGCTCGATCTGCAGGCCGATCCAGTCGTGCATGCGCTGCGCGCCCCAGATCTCCAGCCCAACCGCGATCGTGAGCGCAAGGAACGACTTGATCGCGACACCGATCGCGATCAGCCAGGGGCCCGCGTGTTCGCGGACGTCCTTCTCGGTGAGGTGATGGTGCTCGTCCACCTGCTCGGGTCCACTCAGCGAATCCACGTCGCGACTGCCTCGGCCTGTCCGCTCCGCGAGGGAGCGAGGAATTCCAGTGATCAGGGCGCGGCCGCCTCAAATCAAGGCGACCGTGCCTTTCGTCATGACGACCGGATGGGACGGCGGCGTGCGCGTCGAGCGACTGCCGCGTCAGGTCAGCCCGCGCGCGCGGCCCGCTTGCGGTCGTTCTCGGTGCGGTCCTTCTTGCGCAGGCGGATCGCGACCGGCGTCACCTCGACGAGCTCGTCGTCGGCGATGAACTCCAGCGCCTGCTCGAGCGAGAGCTTGACCGGCGGCGTGAGCTGCTCGTTGTCGTCCTTGCCGGCGGCGCGGAAGTTCGTGAGCTGCTTGGCGCGCAGGGCGTTGACCGTGAGGTCGTTGTCCTTGGCATGGATGCCGACGATCTGGCCTTCGTAGATCTCCTCGCCCGGCTCGATCAGCAGGCGGCCGCGCTCCTGCATGAAGTTCTGCGCATAGGCCGGCGAAGGGCCGGTCGCGTTGGAAATCATCACGCCGTTCTGGCGTTCTGCGATCGTGCCTTCGGCCTTCGGACCGTAGTGGTCGAACACGTGGAACAGCAGGCCGGTGCCCGCGGTGATCGTGCGGAACTCGGTCTGGAAACCGATCAGCCCGCGCGCGGGGATCATGAAGTCGATCCGCACGCGGCCCTTGCCGTCCGGCTCCATGTTGACGAGCTGGCCGCGGCGTTCGCCGAGGCGCTGCATCACGCCGCCCTGGTACTGCTCCTCGAGGTCGACGACGAGCGATTCGTAGGGTTCCATCTTGACGCCGTCGATCTCGCGCACGATCACCTCGGGGCGCGACACCGCGAGCTCGTAGCCCTCGCGGCGCATCGTCTCGATCAGGATCGACAGGTGCAGCTCGCCGCGGCCCGACACCTTGAACTTGTCGGCGTCCTCGGTCTCCTCGACCTTCAGCGACACGTTGTGCTGGGTCTCGCGGATCAGGCGGTCGCGCAGCTGGCGCGAGGTCAGGAACTTGCCGCCGCTGCGGTCCTTCTTGCCGGCGAACGGCGAGTTGTTGACCTGGAAGGTCATGCTGATGGTCGGCTCGTCGACGGTGAGCACCGGCAGCTGCTCGGGCGCCGAGGGATCGCAGATCGTCTCGGAGATGCCCAGGCCCTCGATGCCCGAGAACGCGATGATGTCGCCGGCCTGCGCCTCGGGCACCTCGCGGCGCTCCAGGCCGAGGAAGCCGAGCACCTGCAGCACCTTGCCCGAACGCGGCTTGCCGTCGCGGTCGAGGATGGTGACCGGCATGTTGGTGCGCACCATGCCGCGCTGGATGCGGCCCACGCCGATGATGCCGACGTAGTTGCTGTAGTCGAGCGAGGTCACGCGCATCTGGAACGGGCCGTCCATGTCCACCGGCGGCGGCGAGACGTGCTGGATGATCGCGTCGAACAGCGGATCCATGTTGCCCTCGCGCACGTCGGGCGTCAGGCCCGCATAGCCGTGCAGCGCCGAGGCGTAGACGATCGGGAAGTCGAGCTGCTCCTCGGTCGCGCCGAGGCGGTCGAACAGGTCGAAGGTCTGGTTCACGACCCAGTCCGGGCGCGCACCGGGACGGTCGACCTTGTTGACCACGACGATCGGCTTGAAGCCCATCGCGAACGCCTTCTGGGTCACGAAGCGCGTCTGCGGCATCGGGCCGTCCATCGCGTCGACCAGGATCAGCACGGAATCGACCATCGACAGCACGCGCTCGACCTCGCCGCCGAAGTCGGCGTGCCCGGGCGTGTCGACGATGTTGATGCGGTAGTCCTTCCAGCGGATCGCGGTGTTCTTCGAGAGGATCGTGATGCCACGTTCCTTCTCGAGGTCGTTGCTGTCCATCACGCGTTCGGCGACCTTCTCGCGCTCGCCGAACGTGCCCGACTGCTGCAGCAGCTTGTCGACGAGGGTGGTCTTGCCGTGGTCGACGTGGGCGACGATGGCGATGTTGCGGAGTTTTTCGATGGACATGGCGTCTTGCCCGCCGACGCACGCCGGCGGGCCCTGGAAGGATGGGCTAGCCGACCATTGTACCCGGAACCCATGACGCTTGCCGCAACGCAGCAAGCGCGTTCAGCAAGACGCCGCGCCGCCGTCAGGGCCTGCAGGCCATCGGCCGGTATTTCACGTCCACCGTCGTGCCCGCCGCACTCGTGCAGTCCCAGGTCAGACCTGCCGGCGAGGGCCGTGGCGCAAACACGAGGACCTTCGATGCGGGCAGGGCGGCCTTCGCAGCGGGGCCGCCGAACGCCACCACGATCCGGCCGTTGGTGATCGTCACGGAGCTGGCGTACCGGCCGTGGATCGCCGCCGGTGCAGGGACGCCCGCGGCGAGGTTGTTGGCGGGCAGCTTGCGGTGCTTCGCGAAGTATTCCGCGACCGCGGTCTTGCTGGCGCCGGCCAGCACCGCGCCCTCGGCGACCTGCGTGCGGATCTCGTAATCCTCGTAGGCCGGAATCGCGATCGCCGCGAGCACCGCGAGGACGCCCACCGCGCCGATCGAGCCCGAGCCGTTGGTGACGATCTCCATCGGCGACTGTTCGTAGCCCAGGCCAAATTCGAGGCGCGAGCGGCTCGCCTCGATGCCGAAGTCGTACTGGCCGTCGACCGGGAGCTGCAGGCTGCCCGCGGCCGGCATGGCCAGCAGGTCGACCGGCTGGTCGAGCAGGTCGCCGAGGGTCTGCAGCGACGAGAGGTAGGCGTAGTACATGTCGCGCTGTGCATGCGCGCTGGTGCCCGAGAGCCCGAGCAGGGTTTCGGGGCCGTGACCCGAATCGGTCTGCTGCAGGACGTCGGCGAGCCGCGTGTCGAGCCGGCTCGCCGCGCGGTCGATCAGCGGTTGCGGCACCTGGGCGGCAACCAGGTAGTTGCCTTCCTCGACCCAGTACAGATGGTTGCCGATCTTCCCGACCAGCCGCTCCCAGGCCTCGGCGCGCGCATTCGTGCCCGGTTTCACCTCGGGCGCCCCCGACGGGATGTGCAGTTCGTGGATGGTGAGGTTGCCGACGCGGCGGCTCGCGCTGCGCCAGCCGAAGCGCGCGCCGAGGCGGTCGAGCAGGGCGTAGAAGCCGGCCTTGTCGCGCAGGTGGAAGGCGGTGAAGGTGCCGTTCGCGTCGCCGAAGAGGATCAGCTCGGGTCCCACCGTGCTCGCGAAATCCATCGGCACGACGCCGAGGCGCGCCTGGATCCTCGCCATCGCCGTGCGGTACTCCTTCGCCGTGCCGGCACCGTAGTCGTCGTCGAGGTGGGCCTCGATCGCGCGCAGCTGCGCGTCGCCGGGAAGCATCATGGTGAACATCCAGCGCGGCCGGCCCGCCGTGCGCAGGTTGCCGTCGATGCGGCCCTGGCCGTAATAGTCCAGCAGCCGGGCGCCCGGCGCGACGATGATCCAGCGCATGCTGCCGCGCCCGTGCACGGTGCCCCAGCCGAAGGCCATCTCCTGCATGTGCTCGAGCAGGTCGTGCGACAGCGGGTGCTCCTTCTGCCCCTGCGGCGGCCCGTAGGTGCTCGCGAGGTTGCGGGTGTTGATCCACACGAACAGGCCCTGGCCCGATTCGTCGATCTCGTGCTCGAGCGCCTGCATCGGATGCGGACGCGTCTGCGCCAGTTGCGCGATGGCCTGGTCGAGGCCGACGCGGGTCGCGCCGATGCCCGCGAACAGGAACAGCCGGTGGCTCGCCGCGTCGAACTGCAGAACGCCGTTGTGGGTCAGCTCGGCGCTGCCGTTCGCGTCGAACGGCGCCTTGAGGATGGGCGTCGCTCCCGCGAGCGCGGCCATGCGCGCGTTGAGGGTCGCGATGTCCGGTACGTTCACGCGGGTGACGAGCAGCACGTTGCCGGCCGGCGTGATCTGGTCGCCCGGGTCGGTCAGCGCGATCTCGACCGGCGATCCGAGATCGCTCATCCACAGGTCGAGGAACGGGCCCGCGCCGGTGGCTGCAACCAGCGCGTTGCGGCGCACCGCGCCCGCCAGCGAGGCGACGATCCGGGCGTTCTCCACGCCGCCCAGGGCCGGGTCGAACGCGCGTCCGTCCGGCGCGGAGACCATGCCCCAGAACGAGGGAATGCGCGCGTAAGCCACCGTATGCGCGGGCAGCCGGGCTTCGAGCCAGGCGGGCTCGGCGATCGGAGCGCCCGCAGGCGCGACCGGCGGCCCCGCGGCCGCGCCGGCCGACAGGGCGAGGGCGGCCATGGCGGGCACGGCGAAGCGTTGCGCGTACGCGCGGAAGGTGGATGGCATGCGTGGTTCCCCGATGATGGCGCGGCGCCCCTCGCGCCGCGGCGTTCACGATACGCGCGGCCTGCGGAGGGCGCCACTGCGCGCCGGTCGGCTATCATGGCCGGCGCATCCACGCCGCCCCAATGGCGCCCATCTGACAGGAGTCGCATCGCCATGACCGCATTGAAGGCCACGTTCGCCACCAGCAAGGGACCGATCCACATCGAGCTGTATCCGGACAAGGCGCCCGTCACGGTCGCGAACTTCGTGAACCTCGCGCGCCGCGGCTTCTACGACGGCCTCAGCTTCCACCGCGTGATCCCGAACTTCATGATCCAGGGCGGCTGCCCCGAAGGCTCGGGCCGCGGCGGTCCGGGTTACCGCTTCGAGGACGAGACGCGCAACGGCGTGCGCCACGAGAAAGGGTCGCTGTCGATGGCCAATGCCGGCCCGAACACCAACGGCAGCCAGTTCTTCATCACCCACGCGCCGCAGCCGCACCTGGACGGCAAGCACACGGTGTTCGGAAAGGTCGTCTCCGCCGACGACCAGAAGGTCGTCGATGCGATCAAGGGCGGCGACACCATCGAGCGCGTGACGATCGAAGGCGACGCCGACGCGGTGCTCGCGGCCCAGTCCGCGAAGGTCGCCGAGTGGAACAAGGTCCTCGACGCGAAGGCGCGTCCCTGATGGCAGTTGTGCTGCTTTCGCGGAGCTGGCCTGGCGCGCGAGTTGGCGATCGGCAAGCCGCACTGTGATTGCGGAAAGGTCGTCTCCGCCGACGACCAGAAGGTCGTCGATGCGATCAAGGGCGGCGACACCATCGAGCGCGTGACGATCGAGGGCGACGCCGACGCGGTGCTCGCGGCCCAGTCCGCGAAGGTCGCCGAGTGGAACAAGGTCCTCGACGCGAAGGCGCGTCCCTGATGGCAGTTGTGCTGCTTTCGCTGGGCTGGCCTGGCGCGCGTGTGGGCGATCGGCAAGCCGCACCGTGATTGCGGAAAGGTCGTCTCCGCCGACGACCAGAAGGTCGTCGATGCGATCAAGGGCGGCGACACCATCGAGCGCGTGACGATCGAGGGCGACGCCGACGCGGTGCTCGCGGCCCAATTGGCGAAGGTCGCGGAGTGGAACAAGGTGCTCGACGCGAAGGCGCGGCCCTGAGAAACGCTGGCGTGAAGTCGTTCGTCGCGTGCCGGTGCGCGTGACGACGCTTCGCTGATCAGCGCGCGAATCGGAGCGAGTCAAGCATGCGCCCGACCGCCGCGGCATCGCGCTCCGCGTAGTAGGTCGCCGGTGCCTTCCAGAACAAGAGCGTGAGCCGGCCCTTGCGTTCGGCGGCGGCGAGGCTGCCGCGGTAGGCCAGGCCCTGCGGGG
>Ga0070672_100000561_pt1 | contig 21760 bp, 22 predicted proteins | sample KBSM13metaG_FD_66151 | JGI IMG/M metagenome (GOLD analysis project Ga0070672, IMG submission 66151) | Miscanthus rhizosphere microbial communities from Kellogg Biological Station, Michigan, USA - KBS M1-3 metaG | ecosystem: Host-associated > Plants > Roots > Rhizosphere > Soil ... | reverse complement strand
CCAGGCGTACGACAACGCGGCGTTCAAGTGCGCCGCCGATGCGATGCTGCTCGGCGCTGGCGCCGAGCTGCTGTTCCATGCTTTCGCGGTCGCCGTCGTCAGAGCGGACGACCGTCGCATCGACGCGCTCGTCGTCGAGACCAAGTCGGGCCGCTTTGCGGTCCGCGCCGCGATCTTCATCGACTGCTCGGGCGACGGCGACCTGGCGCACTTCGCCGCCGTCGCGATGCAGCCCGGCGGTGCGCTGCTCTTTCCGACGCTGATGTTTCGCGTCGCCGACGTCGACGCGGCGCGCGCCGGCGAGGCGTGGCGAACGATCCCGGCGCTGATGGACGAGGCCGAGGCGGCCGACGACTTCCGCTTCCCGAGGAAAGGCGCGATCGTCAGGCCGCAAAAGCATGCCGGTGAATGGCGCGTCAACGTCACCCAGCTGAAGAACGCCGACGGCAGCGCGGTCGACGGCACCGACGCACGCTCGCTCAGCGGCGGCGAGGTCGAGGGTCGGCGCCAGGCGATCGACTACCTCGCGTTTCTGCGCCAGCGCGTTCCGGGATTCGAGTCGGCGTACCTGCTCGAGATCGCGCCGCAGCTCGGCATCCGCGAGACGCGCCGGCTTCAAGGCGAGTACGTGCTGAGCGCCGACGACGTCCTCGGCTGCGCCGACTTCGCCGACACCATCGGCGTCAACGGCTGGCCGCTGGAGCTGCACGTCGCGGGCGACGTCGAGTGGCGCTGGCCGGCGATTCCCGAGTCGCGCGGCTTCAACCAGCTACCGCTCGGCATGCTGCTGCCGCGCGCAGCGACCGCCGACGGCGCGCTCAACCTGCTCGTCGCCGGCCGCTGCGCGTCGATGAGCCACGAAGGGCAATCGGCAGCGCGAGTCTCGGGCGCCTGCTTCGTGATGGGCCAGGCCGCCGGCACGCTGGCGGCGCTGGCCGGCGACCGCGAAGTGCCCCTGCGGCAGGTCGCGCCGGCTGCGCTGCAGGCCAGGCTGGCGGCCGACGGCGCCTTCCTAGGTCGAGGCGATCCGCCCGGCTGAGGCGGCAGTCGGGCGGGGCTTGCAAGGCAGCGCGACGACGTCATCTGCGATCTCTGTAATCATCGACCCGCCGCACAGACCAAGCGACATTTGATGGAGCGATCATGACTTCACGCCCTGCCGATTCCTCGCCGTCAGCGCCCCGGCGCGGCCACCTTGTCTGGATCGCCGCCGCGCTCGTCGCCGCCATCGGCCTGCATCTCACGAGCGCCCGCGCCACCGAGTCGGCGGTGAAGATCGCGCCGCCCGCGGTCGACGCGACGACCACCGCGAGCGGCACGCAGACCGCGGTCTTCGCCGGCGGCTGCTTTTGGGGCGTCCAGGGCGTCTTCCAGCGCGTCAACGGCGTGATCCAGGCGGTGTCGGGCTATTCCGGCGGCGCCAAGGAGACCGCGCACTACGAGATGATCGGCAGCGGCCTGACCGGCCATGCCGAATCCGTGAAGATCACCTACGACCCGAAAAAGGTGAGCTACGGCACGCTGCTGCAGATCTACTTCTCGGTCGTGCACGACCCGACCCAGCTCAACCGGCAGGAACCCGACGTCGGCACCCAATACCGTTCTGCCGTCTTCTATAGCGACCCGGCACAGAAGGAAACGACCGAGAAGTACATCGCCCAGCTCGACGCCGCCAAGGCTTATCCGAAGAAGATCGTGACCCAGGTGGTCCCGCTGACGGCGTTTTACGCCGCCGAGGACTATCACCAGGACTACCTGACCCTGCATCCCGATCAGGGCTACATCGCGCGCTTCGACATGCCCAAGATCGCCAATTTGAAAGCGATGTTCCCGCAGCAATACCGCGCCGAGCCGGCGCTGGTGATGGCTCGGGCCAGCGCCGCCAAATAGCGCGACGCCGACCCTGCCGACGCGCGTGAACGCGTCGCGCCGGGTCAGAAGTGGATGCCGCGCATCATCTGCGCCATCGCCACCGCTTCGGCCGATGGCTGGTACTTCACCGACTTGTCGCCCTTGGCCGCGGCGCTGTCCGGGAACATCCGAAAGGTCGAGTTCATGACGATCTGCGCCACCCGCGGCACGAGCGCGTGCATCAGCTCGCCGGTGATGCCGAGCCGGGTGGCGATGCGCACCGGCTTGTCGATGCAGGCCTCGGCGATCATGTGCGCCGCCTCTTCGGGCGCCAGCACCGGCACGTTGTCGTAGATCTTGGTCGGGCCGATCATCGGCGTTCGCACCAGCGGCATGTTGATGGTCGTGAAGGTGATGCCGATGTCGGCGTACTCGCTCGACGCGCAGCGCGTCCAGGCGTCGAGCGCTGCTTTCGACGCGACATAGGCCGAGAACCGCGGCGCATTGGTCAGCACGCCGATCGAGCTGATGTTGACGATGTGGCCCTTCTTCTTCGCCACCATCCCGGGCAGGAAGCCCATCGTCACGCGCAGGCAGCCGAAGTAGTTGAGCTGCATGGTCCGCTCGAAGTCGTGGAAGCGGTCGTAGCTCGCCTCGATCGCGCGCCGGATCGAGCGGCCGGCGTTGTTGATCAGGAAGTCGACGCCGCCGTGCGTGTGGTTGAGCCACTCGACCAGCGCCTTGCAGCTCGCCTCGTCGGCAATGTCGGCCGAGAACGTCTCGACCGTCGCGCCCTTGCCCGCCTTCTCGAGGATCTCGCGCCTGGCCTCGACCAGCTTGGCCGCGTCGCGGGCGCAGATCACGGTGATCGCTCCGGCCTCGGCGAACCTGGTTGCCGCCGCCAAGCCGATTCCCGACGAGCCGCCGGTGACGAGAACCACCTTGCCGCCGACCGTGCCGCGCAGCGACCGGTCGATCGAGAGCGCCGGGTCGAGGTGGCGCTCCCAGTAGTCCCACAGGCGCCAGGCGTAATCGTCGAGTTTCGGGCATTCGATGCCCGATCCCTTCAGCGCCGCGAGCGCTTCGCGGCAGTCGTAGCGGGTCGGGAAGTTGATGAAAGTGAGCATGTCCTCCGGAAGGCCGAGGTCCTTCAGCACCGCCGCCTTGATGCGGCGCACCGGCGCCAGCGCCAGCAGGCCCTTCTTCACGCCCTTCGGGACGAAGCCGAGCAGCGCGGCGTTGACGAACAGGTTCATCTTCGGCGCATGCGCTGCCTTGCCGATGATGTCGAGCACGTCGCCGACGCGGTAGCCGACCGGGTCGACGAGATGAAAGCAGCGCCCGTCGAGGTTGCTCTTCAGATGGCTGATGTGATCGAGCGCGGCGACGACGAAGTCGACCGGGACGATGTTGATGCGGCCGCCCTCGATGCCGACCCCGGGCATCCACGGCGGCAGCAGCTGGCGCATGCGCTGGATCAGCTTGAAGAAATAGTACGGGCCGTCGATCTTGTCCATCTCGCCGGTCTTCGAGTCGCCGACGACGAGCGCCGGGCGATAGACCGTCCACGGCACCTTCGACTCCTTGCGCACGATCTTCTCGCTCTCGTGCTTGGTCATGAAGTACGGGTGATCGAGGCCGTCGGCCTCGTCGAACATGTCTTCGCGAAAGACGCCTTCGTACAAGCCGGCAGCGGCGATCGAGCTGACGTGGTGCAGATGGCCGGCATCGATCGCCTTCGCCAGCTCGACCACCGCGCGCGTGCCTTCGATGTTGACCGCGATCTGCGACTCGGCGTCCGCCGACAGGTCATAGACGGCGGCCAGGTGATAGACGTGGTCGACGTGGCCTTTCAGCCGCTTGATGTCGTCGGCCGAGACAGCGAGCCTTTTCGCGGTCAGATCGCCGTAGACCGGTACGACGCGCTTGCTGCCGCCGCCTTCGCCCCAGTATTCGAGCAGCGCCGGCAGCTTGCCTTCGCTTTCCCTGCGCAGGAGGAAGTGGACGACGGCGCCGCGGCGCGCGAGCAGCGCCTTGACCAGCCGCTTGCCGATGAAGCCGGTCGCCCCGGTGACGAAGTAGCGCATGCTTGATCTCCCTGTCGCGCCGCGCCCCTGCGCTCGCGCCCACGGCGATTCTTGTGCACGCACGGCACGTCGCCGCGCGGGGCAAACCCGACCAGTGCTCAGGCGCTGGGCGGCTGAATCGGCGCCATCCGACGAGTTAGGGTGTGCTCCCGACGACGTCTGACTAGAGTCGCGCGAGCGGCCGTCCGTGCTGCCGCAGCTTCACATCAGGAGAACCGCAATGGTCAAGAAACTCAAGGCGATGGCCGACAAGAAGAGCGCCGGCGCCGCCGGCTTGTTCGACAGCGCCCTGGCCGGCTCGGTCAAGGACTCGGCGCAGCAGATCTGGCTCGCCGGCATGGGCGCCTTCGCCAAGGCCCAGGCCGAAGGCAAGCAGGTGTTCGAGGCCCTCGTCAAGGAAGGTGTCGCGCTGCAGAAGAAGACGCAAAGCGTCGCCGAGGAGAAACTCGGCGACGTCACGACCAGGATGACGAGCATGGCCGACGACGTCAGTGTCAAGGCCGGCAAGCAGTGGGACAGGCTCGAGTCGATCTTCGAGGAGCGCACCGCCAAGGCGATGAAGAAGCTCGGAGTTCCTTCGGCCAAGGACGTGCAGGCGCTGGTCGACCGTGTCGACGCGCTGGCGGCTCAGGTCGCCTCGCGCGCTCGCACCGCCACGAAGAAGACCGCCGCCAAGGCGCCGGCGAAGAAGGCCGCCGCCAAGCGCGCGCCACGCAAGGCCGCCTGAGACCTCGCGTTCGGGTTCAAGGGGACGTCGCGGCGTCCCCTTTTTGATACCGGGTCAGTGCGTGTACTGCCCCGGAAAGAACCAGATCAGCGCCGCGGTCATGACCAGGTAGCGCCCGAACTTGCCGATCGCCATGTAGATGAGACACGGCCAGAACGGCAGCTGCAGCCAGCCGGCGACGGCGCAGAGCGGATCGCCGACGATCGGCAGCCACGAGAGCAGGCACGCCTTCGGACCGAAGCGACGCAGCCAGCGCAAGGCGCGGCCGTCGCGATGCTTGTGCGTCATGTGCTCGTAGGCACGCTCGGCGCCGTAGCCCATCCACCACGTGATCGCGCCGCCGATCGTCGCGCCGAGCGTGGCGACGACGATCGCCGGCCAGAACATCTCCGGGTTGAGCTTGACCAGCGCGAACACTGCCGGCTCGGAGCCCAGCGGCAGCAGCGTCGACGCAATCAGCGCGATGAAGAAGACCGTCGACAGACCCACTTGCGGCAAGGCGAGGGCGGCCATCAGCCAGTCGATCCAGGCTTCCATTCGAGTTCATTATCGAACCGCGAATCGGACCCGCGAATCGGGGGTTGCCAGACGCCGAGTCTGCAAATATGCGCCGCTATACTTCTGCCTCGTTTTTCAGCAGACGCCTCTTCCCCTCCATGCGCATCGGCCACATCACGCTGGCAAACCGGCTGTTTGCCGCGCCGATGGCGGGCGTCACCGACCGGCCGTTTCGCCAGCTCTGCAAGCGCCTCGGCGCGGGCTATGCGGTAAGCGAGATGGTGACCTCGAGGAAGGACCTGTGGGCGACGCTGAAGACCAGCCGGCGCGCCGACCACGCCGGCGAGACCGATCCGATCTCGGTCCAGATCGCCGGCACCGACGCGCCGATGATGGCCGAGGCCGCTGCCTACAACATCGCTCGCGGCGCGCAGATCATCGACATCAACATGGGCTGCCCGGCCAAGAAGGTGTGCAACCAGTGGGCCGGCTCGGCGCTGATGAAGGACGAGTCGCTGGCCCTGGCGATCGTCGAGGCGGTGGTCGCCGCGTGTGCGCCACACGACGTTCCGGTGACGCTGAAGATGCGCACCGGCTGGTGCGAGAGCGAGAAGAACGCGGTCCGCATCGCGCGCGCGGCCGAGAACGCGGGAGTGGCCATGGTCGCCGTCCACGGGCGAACGCGCGAGCAAGGCTACAAGGGCAACGCCGAATACGACACGGTCGCGGCGGTCAAGCGCGCCGTCGCCATTCCGGTGGTCGCCAACGGCGATATCGACTCGCCGGCCAAGGCGCGCGCGGTGCTCGCGCAGACCGGCGCCGACGCGATCATGATCGGCCGCGCGGCGCAGGGCCGGCCCTGGATTTTCGGCGAGATCGCGCACCACCTGGCTACCGGCGAGGCGGCGCCGCCGCCGCGCGTCCTCGACGTGAGGGGCTGGCTGCTCGAGCACCTCGACGACCACTACGGGCTCTACGGCGAGTTCGCCGGCGTGCGCAGCGCGAGGAAGCACATCGGCTGGACCCTGCGCGGCCTCCCGGGCGGCGACGAGTTTCGCGCCGCCATGAACGAGATCGAGTCGTGCGACGAGCAGGCGCGCGCGGTCGGCGCGTGGTTCGAGCGCCTAGCCGAGCGCATGCCCTCGATGCCCGCAGGGACCGCCGGCGACAGCGCGACCGCCCTTCACTGACCGACATGGCGATGACCAACAAGAAGCACATCGAAGAGTGCGTGCGCGAGAGCCTGGAAAGCTACTTCCGTGATCTGCGCGGGGTCGAGCCGACGGCGATGCACGAGATGATCCTGCGCGTCGTCGAGCGGCCGCTGTTCGAGGTCGTCATGAAGGAAGCCGGCGGCAACCAGAGCCGGGCCGCCGAGTGGCTCGGCATCAACCGCAACACACTGCGCCGCAAGCTCGTCGAGCACAAGCTGATCAAGTGACGGCGCGCGCCGCGGCGCACCACCGAGAAGGCCTCCGATGCACGCGCTGATTTCCGTCTCCGACAAGACCGGCGTGGTCGAGCTCGCGCGCGAGCTCGCGGCGCTCGGCGTCACGCTGCTCTCGACCGGCGGCACGGCCAAGCTGCTCGCCGGCGCCGGGCTCGCCGTGACCGAGGTCGCCGAGCACACCGGCTTTCCGGAGATGCTCGACGGCCGCGTCAAGACGCTGCATCCGACGATTCACGGCGGCCTGCTCGCACGCCGGGACGACGAAGAGCACATGGCGGCGCTCGCACGCCACGGCATCGCGACCATCGACCTCCTCGTCGTCAATCTCTATCCGTTCGAGGCGACGATCGCCCGGGCCGATTGCACCCTGGCCGACGCGATCGAGAACATCGACATCGGCGGTCCGGCGATGGTGCGCTCGGCGGCGAAGAACTGGAACGACGTCGCGGTGCTGACCGATGCCGCACAGTACCCAGGCGTCCTCGCCGAGCTGAAGGCTTCGGGCGTGGTCTCGAAAGCCACGCGATTCGCGCTAGCCGTCGCCGCGTTCGACCGCATCGCCCAGTACGACGGCGCGATCAGCGACTACCTGTCGTCGCTCGCCGGGCCGAGCGACGGCGTCGCGGAGCGGAGCGAGTTTCCGAAGCAGGCGAACGGCCGCTTCGTCAAGCTGCAGGACCTGCGCTACGGCGAGAACCCGCATCAGCGCGCCGCCTTCTATCGCGACCTGCAGCCCGCTGCCGGCTCGCTCGTCACCGCGAAGCAGCTGCAGGGCAAGGAGCTCTCGTACAACAACATCGCCGACGCCGATGCCGCGTGGGAGTGCGTCAAGGGCTTCGACGCGCCGGCGTGCGTGATCGTCAAGCACGCCAACCCGTGCGGCGTCGCCGTCGCCGGCTCGGCCGCCGAGGCGTACGCCAAGGCGTTCAAGACCGATCCGACCTCGGCCTTCGGCGGCATCATCGCCTTCAACCGCGAGGTCGACCGAGCCTGCGCCGAGCGCGTCGCCAAGCAGTTCGTCGAGGTGCTGATGGCGCCGGCGTTCAGCGCCGACGCCCGCGCCGTCTTCGCCGCCAAGGCGAACGTCCGCGTGCTTCAGATCGATCTGCCGACCGCGGGCGGCGGCCGCAACGCCTACGACATCAAGCGCGTCGGCTCGGGGCTGCTGATGCAAAGCGCCGACAACCGCGAGGTCGCGGCGAGCGAGCTCAAGGTCGTGACGACCCAGGCGCCGACGCCAGCGCAGATGGCGGACCTGCTGTTCGCCTGGAAAGTCGCGAAGTACGTCAAGAGCAATGCGATCGTCTTCTGCGCCGACGCGATGACGCTCGGCGTCGGCGCAGGTCAGATGAGCCGGCTCGACTCGGCGCGGATCGCCGCGATCAAGGCCGAGGCGGCGGGGTTGTCGCTCAAGGGCTCGGCCGCGGCAAGCGACGCCTTCTTCCCGTTCCGCGACGGCCTCGACGTGATCATCGACGTCGGCGCGAGCTGCGTGATCCAGCCCGGCGGATCGATGCGCGACGACGAGGTGATCGCGGCGGCGAACGAGCGCGGCGTCGCGATGGTGTTCACCGGCGTGCGCCACTTCCGGCATTGAAACTCCCTGAAGTCGCCGGCCTCGCGCTGGCCTTCATCGCCCGGCTCGTGACCGGTGCGCAGGGCTTCTGGCACGGCACGTCGCCCAAGGCCGAACAGCGGATCTACTTCGCCAACCACCAGAGCCACTTCGACTGGGTCCTGATCTGGGCCGCGCTGCCGCGCGACCTGCGCGCGGTGACGCGGCCGATCGCGGCACGCGACTACTGGACCGCGAGCCCGCTCAAGCACTGGATCACGCGCGAGATCTTCAACGCCGTCTACGTCAGCCGGCAGCGTCACAAGGACGGCACGGGCGACGATGAAGACCCGCTCGAGCCGCTGATGGAGGCGCTCCGAAACGGCGACTCGCTCGTCATCTTTCCCGAAGGCACGCGCGGCCACGCCGCCGACCCGGCACCGTTCAAGTCGGGCCTCTACGCGCTGGCGCAGGCGTTTCCCGAGGCGCAGCTGATCCCGACCTGGATCGACAACGTCCAGCGCGTCATGCCGAAGGGCGAAGTCGTTCCGGTCCCAATCCTGTGCGCGGTGGTCTTCGGTGCGCCGATCGCCCTCGCGCCCGACGAGGAGCGGCGTGCCTTCCTCGACCGTGCTCGCGCCGCGGTCATGGCCTTGCGCGACGTGGCCTGATGGACGCGCTGGGCGAAGGCTTCCCAGGCGCGCTGCGCGCAGGCTTGTCGGGCGCGCTGCGCGCGAACGCTTGATGGGCACGCTACGCGCGCTCAGCGTCACGCAGCAGGTCGGCCTGCTGTTCGTGGTGCTGTTCGGGCTGCTGACGCTGATCACGCTGGTCGCGTTCAGCAGGACGTTGCAGGAAGCCCCGCCCGAGAAAGTGGCGGCGCGCGAGCGCTTCGCGCGCGAGCTGCGGGCGCTCTGGGTCGGCGCGATTCTGTTCTGGGTCGCCTGGGCCTCGGGCCCGCTCGGCTCGACGATCCTGTTCGGCCTGGTCTCGTTCTTCGCCCTGCGCGAATTCGTGACGTTGACGCACACCCGCCGCGCCGATCATCGCGCCCTCCTGCTCGCCTTCTTCGTGGTCCTGCCGGCGCAGTACGTGCTCGTCGGCATGCGCCTCATCGATGCCTTCACGGTCTTCATCCCGGTCTACGTCTTCTTCGCGATCCCGGTGATCAGCGCACTCGCCAACGACCCGTTCCGCTTCCTCGAGCGGACGGCGAAGATCCAGTGGGGTGTCACGGTCTGCGTCTACGGCATGAGCCACGCGCCTGCGCTGCTGCTGCTCGAGTTGCCCGGCTACCGCGATCGCGGCGCCTTCCTGGTGCTGTTCCTGGTGGTCGTCGTCTTCGTCGCCCAGGCCGGCCAGGAGCTGGCGAGCCGGCGCATCCGGCGCCGGCCGGTGGCGCGCGCGATCAGCCGGACCTTCTCGTGGCGCGCGTTCGCGGCCGGCGCCGCGCTCGCCGGCGTCGCCGGTGTGCTGTTGTTCTGGATCACGCCGTTCAAGCCGCTGCCGGCGCTGGCGATGGGCGCGGCCGCGGGCGCTGCCGGGACGCTCGGCGAGTTCGTGATGAAGGCCCTCAAGCGCGACGCCGGCGTGCGCACCTGGCAAGGCGGGTCGTCGGTCACCGGCGGGGTCGGCCTGCTCGACCGGTTGGCCCCGCTCTGCTTTTCGGCGCCGGTGTTCTTTCACTCGGTGCGCTGGTATTTCGGCACCTAGCGCCGCTGTCGCGCAAAGGCGCGCCGACTTCGGTTCGTGTTCGGTTCCAATAGGCGCCATGCGCGTCCTCGGCATCGACCCCGGGCTTCGAACGACCGGCTTCGGCATCGTCGAATGCGAAGGCGGGCGTCTCCGTTACGTCGCCAGCGGCACGATCCGCACCGCGGCCGTCGCCATCGCCGACCTGCCCGGGCGCCTCAAGGTCATCTTCGACGGCGTGCGCGAGATCGCGAGCCGCTATGCGCCGACCTGCGCGTCGGTCGAGATCGTCTTCGTCAACGTCAATCCGCAGGCGACGTTGCTGCTCGGCCAGGCTCGCGGTGCCGCACTCTCGGCGCTGGTCGCCCACGAGTTGGCCGTCGCCGAGTACACCGCGTTGCAGATGAAGCAGGCGATCGTCGGCCACGGCCAGGCGAAGAAGGAACAGGTGCAACAGATGGTGATGCGCCTGCTCGCCCTGCCCGGCCTGCCCGGACCCGACGCCGCCGACGCGCTCGGCCTGGCGATCTGCCACGCCCACGCCTCGGGCAGCTTCGCCGCGATCGCCCGGGCGACGGCGGGTCGCGGCGCGGCAACGCCTGGGCGCTACAAGAGCGGGCGAAGCTACTGAAAGTGCGCATTCGCCGATAGGCCCGGGACGCAGCGGGCACGCCCCCTCGGCGACAATCGCGCTCCCATGAATGCCCTCTTCGAAGACGGCGGCAAGTTCCACGCCGGCCGGGTGATGAGCGAGACCGACGCCTCGCTGCAGGTCGAGCTCGCCTCGGGCAAGCGCATCAAGGTCAAGGCGGCCAACGTCGTGCTGCGCTTTGCCCAGCCCGAGCCCGAGGCCCTGCTCGAAGCTGCGACCGGAATCGCGCGCGAGATCGACCTCGACCTCGCCTGGGAGTTCGCTCCCGAGGGCGAGGTCGCCTTCGCCGATCTGGCGCGCGACTACTTCGGCGCGGCCACCTCCGCCGTGCAGGAGGCCGGTGCCCTGCTCGCTCTCTTCGCCGCGCCGCACTACTTTCGCCGCCTCGGCAAGGGGCGCTTTCGCAAGGCGCCGGAGGAGATCGTCAAGGCGGCGCTGCTCGGCATCGAGCGCAAGAAGCAGGTCGCGGCGCAGGTCGATGCCTGGGCCGCCGAGCTCGCCGCCGGCAGCTCGCCGGGCCCGATCCGCGAGCAGATCTATCGCATCCTGTTCAAGCCCGACAAGAACGCGCCCGAATACAAGGCAGTGGTCGAGGCGGCGCGGCGCACCGGTCGGGCGCCGCTGGAATTGCTGCGCGCCGCCGGGGCGATCGACTCGCCGTACCAGTTCCACTGGCGCCGCTTCCTGTTCGAGGAGTTTCCCAAGGGCACCGGCTTCGCCGAGGTCGCGGTTCCGGCGATCAAGGAGGAGCTGCCGCTCGCGCCGGCGCAGGCGTTCTCGATCGACGACTCGTCGACGACCGAGATCGACGACGCGCTCTCGGTGCAGGGGCTCGGCACCGACCGAGTCGTCGTCGGCGTCCACATCGCCGCGCCCGCGCTTGCCGTCGCGCCCGGATCGGCGCCGGCGCAGATCGCCCGCGACCGGCTCTCGACGGTCTACATCCCGGGCCACAAGCTGACGATGCTGCCCGACGCCGTGGTCGAGGCGTTCACGCTCGCCGAGGGCCGCGACGCCGCGGTCGTGTCGCTCTACGTCACGCTTGACGCAGCGACGCTGGCGACGGTGGCGAGCGAGACCCGGATCGAGCGTGTCCGCATCGCCGCCAACCTGCGCCACGACGTGCTCGACGCCGAGGTCAACGAGGAGACGCTCGCCGCCGGGCTGCCCGAGTCGCTGCCGTTCGCCGCCGAGCTGACATTCCTGCACGGCTTCGCGCGCGCGCTGAAGGAGCGGCGCGAGCTCGTGCGCGGCAAGCCCGAGAACTTCAACCGACCCGATTACATCTTTCGCCTCGCGCTTGCCGAGGGCGCGGCGATCGTCGGCGACGAGCGAGTCGCGATCGAGCCGCGTCGGCGCGGCTCGCCGCTCGACCTGATCGTCGCCGAGATGATGATCCTCGCCAACAGCACCTGGGGCGGATGGCTTGCGGCGTGCGGCGTTCCCGGCATCTACCGCAGCCAGGCGAGCCTCGCGCCCGGGATCAAGGTGCGCATGGGAACGCAGCCCGCACCGCATGCCGGCATGGGCGTGGCGCAATACGCGTGGGCGACGTCGCCGCTCAGGCGTTACGTCGACCTCGTCAACCAATGGCAGATCGTCGCCTGCGTTCGCCACGGCCGCACCGCCGGGCTGGTCGCGCCATTCAAGCCCAAGGACGTCCAGCTGCTGGCGACGATCGCCGACTTCGACGCCACGTACGCCGCCTACAACGCGTTCCAGGCGCAGATCGAGCGCTACTGGTCACTGCAGTACCTGGCGCAGAACGACCTGCACGAGCTCGACGCCACGGCGATGAAGGACGGGGCCGTCCGGGCCGATGCCCTGCCTCTGGTCTTTCGCGCCGTCGGCGCGGAGCAGCTCGGGCGCGGCAGCGCGGTGCGTGTGCGCGTCGGCGCGGTCGACCTGCTCACGCTCGACGTCGCGGCGTCGGTGATCGCACGGCGCGACGACGACGGCTTCGGCGAACGCGCCGCGCTGCCCGGCGACGAAGAGGAGAGCGAGGCCGCCGGCCCGATCGCGATCGCGATCGATGTCTCACCTCAGGAGGCGGGACTCGAGGCCGACCCGCTCGCCACCACGCCCGCGTGAGACTCGCCTTTCCCACCCGCGTCTCGACGCTGCAGGTCGCCCTCGGCGTCTCGATCGCCGTCCACGGCGTCCTGATCGGCGTCCGCTTCGTCGACCCGGAAGGCTTCAACCGCATGTTCGAGGACTCGCCGCTCGAGGTCGTTCTCGTCAACTCGCGCTCGGGCGAGGCGCCCGAGAAGGCACAGGCGATCGCCCAGGCCAGCCTGGCCGGAGGCGGCGACGTCGCCGTCGGCCGCGCGACCTCGCCGCTGCCGCCCTCGGCGCTGACCGAGCTCGGCGACTCGAACGAAGACACCAAGAAGCAGATCGACCAGCTGCAACAGACCCAACAGCAGCTGCTGACGATCATCCGCCGCGAGCTCGCGCTCCTGCCGCCGACCGATCCGCTGCGCGACCAAGGCGCGCCCGAGGAGCGAGCGCAGGAAGACCGGCGCCGCCAGCTGGTCGAGATGCTGGCGCAGATCGAAAAGCGCATCAACGACGAGAATGCGCGGCCGAAAAAGCGCTACATCAGCCCGGCGACGCGCGAGGAGGTGTACGCGATCTACTACGACCAGCTGCGCAGGAAGATCGAGGACCGCGGCACGCGCAACTTTCCCGAGAACCAGGGCAAGAAGCTGTACGGCGAGCTGACGATGCTGATCACGATCGATGCCGAAGGCCGGGTGCTCGACACCGAGGTCGTCCGCGGCTCGGGCTCGAAGGTGCTCGACCGGCGTGCGGTCGCGATCGTCCACGCTGCGGCGCCGTACGGCCGCTTCAACTCGGCGATGAGGAAGCAGGCCGACCAGCTGGCGATCCCGTCGCGCTTTCGCTTCACGCGCGAAGACGGTCTCGAGGCGACGCTGAGCGGCAAGCAGTGAGCGCCATTCGGGCCGTCACGGCGAGCCGCTACGCGGTGGTCGGCAATCCGGTCGGGCACAGTCAGTCGCCGTTCATCCATGCGGCGTTCGCGGCCCAGACCGGCGAGCCGATCACTTACGACCGCCTGCTCTGTCCGCTTGACGGCTTTGCCGCCGCGGCGCGCGAGTTCGCCGCCAGCGGCGCAGGCGGCTGCAACGTGACGATGCCGTTCAAGTTCGAGGCGTACGCGCTGGCCGGGCGCCGGACCGCGCGCGCCGACGCGGCGGGGGCGTGCAACGTCCTGCGCTTCGACGCCAATGGCTGGTTCGGCGACAACACCGATGGCGCCGGCCTGGTGCGCGATATCGAACGCAACGCCGGAGTCGCGCTGCGCGGCACGCGCGTGCTGCTGATCGGCGCGGGCGGCGGCGCCGCCGGTGCGCTCGGCGCGCTCGTGGCGGCCGGTACCGCTGAGGTCGTCGTCGCCAATCGGACCGTGGCGCGCGCGCAAGCGCTGGTCGCGCGCCACCGCACAGCGCTCGCCGGCGCCGAATCCGGCCGGGTCGCGGCGACGACGCTCGAGTCGTGCGGAACGGCGTTCGACATCGTCGTCAACGCCAGCGCGAGCAGCGCGAGCGGTGCCGCGGTGCCGGTCGCGCCAACCGTGCTGCGCCGCGGAACGCTCGCCCTCGACATGATGTACGGGCCTGCTGCCGATTCCTTTCTCGCCTGGGGCGAGGCACACGGCGCACGCGGCCGCGACGGCCTCGGCATGCTGGTCGAGCAGGCGGCCGAGGCTTTTGCCCTCTGGCGCGGCTGCGCGCCCGAGACTGCGCCGGTGCTGGCCGCATTGCGTCGCCGCCTGGCAGGCGGGTGATGGGCGTGCGCGGCCGCCCGATCGGGCGCTTGCTCGGCTTGCTGCTCATCAGCTTCTGCGCCTTGCAGCTGTACTTCGCCGGCCGCATTGCCGTCATGCGCGTCGTCGACCCGCAGTCGACGACGTTCCAGCGCTCGGAAGCGTGGCGGCTGGCCCTGGCGCCCGAAGAGCACGCCTGGCGCCAGCGCTGGCTCGACTATCCGGCGCTGGCGGCGAGCCTGAAGCGCGCGGTGATCGCGGCCGAGGACAGTGGCTTCACCGATCACAGCGGTGTCGAGTGGGATGCGCTGGAAAAGGCGTGGGAGAAGAACGACCGCGCCGATGCGGCGGCAGCGCAGGCCGCGGCGCGGGCGCAACGCCGCGATGTGGCGCGTCCGGCAACGGCAACCGCCGCGACCCGGCCGCCCGTTGCCGCGAAGGTTGTAGGCGGCTCGACGATCACTCAGCAACTGGCCAAGAACCTGTTCCTGGGCAGCGAGCGCAACTTCGTGCGCAAGGCGCAGGAGCTGGTGCTGTCGTGGGAGCTCGAGGCGATCCTCGGCAAACGGCGCATCCTCGAGATCTACCTCAACAGCGTCGAGTGGGGCGAAGGCGTGTTCGGTGCCGAGGCTGCGGCGCGGCGCTACTTCGGCGTCGGCGCCGGCTCTCTCGGGGCGACGCAGGCGGCGCAGCTCGCAGTGATGCTGCCGGCGCCGAAGCGCTTCGAAAGGCGTCCGGGCTCGCCCTACCTCCTGGCCCGCGCAGCCACCGTTTCAGCACGCATGGCGCAGGTCGACGTGCCCTAGCACTGTCGCTATCCGCACTTCGTCTCGGTGCCGGCAGGCGGCCTGCGACGGCTGCCTAGAATGAGTCGATGGCAGGCACGCACAGCACCGCGATCGCCGTCGCCGCCGCGCGATTGATCGTCGAGGAGGGCATGGAATACGGCGCCGCCAAGCGCCGCGCCGCGCGCGACCTGCGCGTCGGTGGCCGCAGCCCCGAGCTGCCCGACAACGATCAGGTCGAAGACGAGGTCCGGAGCTATCTCGATCTGTTCCACGCCGACACCCAGCCCGCCGAGCTGGCCGAGCTGAGGCGCATCGCGGCCACATGGATGGAGCGGCTGGCCGTCTTCCGGCCGCATCTCACCGGCGCCGTCTGGCGCGGCACGGCAACGCGCATGAACAGCATCTGCCTCGACCTGTTCTGCGACGACTCGAAGTCGGCCGAGCTGGCATTGATCGATATGCGCGTCGACTACGACGTCAGCAGCAGCCCCGGGCCGCGCGGGCGCGTTCTCGACGTGCTCAATCTGGAGGTGCCGAGCCGGGAGCTGGGTGGTCGCGTCCACCTGGCGCTGACGGTCCGCGACTACGACGATCTGCGTGGCGCGCTGCAACGCGACGCGCGTGGCCGCAGCGAACGCGGCGACCTGGCCGCGTTACGAGCGCGCGAGCCGTCGTGAAGCGCCGTCCGCTGGTCCTCGGTGCCGCCGCGCTCGCCGTCGTCGCCGGAGCGGGAACTGCGCTTTGGCGGGCCAGAGTCGGGAACCAGCCCGAGCCCCCGGCAGCGATCGATCTCTGGACGCTCACCTTCGAGCGCCTCGACGGCACGCGACTGGCGATGGCTGAGTGGCGCGGTCGGCCGCTGCTGCTCAATTTCTGGGCAACCTGGTGCGCACCCTGCGTCGTCGAGATGCCCTTGCTCGACCGTTTTGCGAGCGAGCGAGCCGCCAGCGGCTGGCGCGTGCTGGCGCTCGCGCTCGATCGGGCCGAACCGGTCCGCCGCTTCGTCGCTGATCGCAAGCTTGCCCTGCCGGTGGCACTTGCCGGCAGTGAGGGCTTCTCGCTGTCGCGCGCATTGGGCAACGTCCATGGCGCGTTGCCCTTTACGGCGGTGTTCGATTCCGCCGGAACACGAACCGATCACACGCTCGGCACAGTGAGTGCCGACTTGCTGTCTCGCTGGGTGGACAAGACACGTTAGAACTTGCCATCGTTCGATCAACGGGTACGAATTTCCGGCTACTGACGGCAAATGGCCTAGAATCCCCGGCTTCTGCGGAGACACGCTCCGCTTGCCTTCAGCGCTCGCGCGCCACGCCATGGACCTCAGAAAGCTGAAGACCTTGATCGACCTCGTGTCGGAGTCGAACATCTCCGAGCTCGAGATCGCCGAGGCCGACGGGAAGGTTCGGATCGTCAAGACACCGTCGAATCAGTTCGCGGGCGTGGTTCATGTGCCGGCCCCCGCGCCCGCTCCGATGGCGCCGAAGGACCCCTCCCCCGAGGCGGTCGATTCTGCACCGCCGGCCAGCACCGGCAACGTCGTCAAGTCGCCGATGGTCGGAACGTTCTACCGCTCGGCCACACCGGGCTCCGACCCCTTCGTCCAGATCGGCAGCGTGGTCAAGGTTGGCGAGCCAGTGTGCATCATCGAGGCGATGAAGATCATGAACGAGATCGAAACCGACGCCGCCGGAACGATCAAGGAGATCCTGTGCGAGAACGGCCAGGCGGTCGAGTTCGGCCAGCCGCTCTTCATCATCGAGTGAGGGCCGCCGCCTTGTCGAGCGCGACCTCCTGCCCGCTGGGCCCGCGCCGAGCGCCCTGATGTTCAAGAAGATCCTGATCGCCAACCGCGGCGAGATCGCCCTGCGCATTCAGCGCGCGTGCCGCGAGATCGGCGTCAAGTCGGTCGTGGTCTATTCAGAGGCCGATCGCGACGCCAAGTACGTCAAGCTCGCCGACGAGGCCGTCTGCATCGGCCCGGCGGCGTCGGCGCAAAGCTATCTCAACATGCCGGCGATCATCGCCACCGCCGAGGTCACGGACGCCGAGGCAATCCACCCCGGCTATGGCTTCCTGTCGGAAAACGCCGATTTCGCCGAGCGCGTAGAGCGCAGCGGCTTTACCTTCATCGGCCCGACGCCCGAAGCGATCCGGATCATGGGCGACAAGGTCGCGGCCAAGCAGGCCATGATCAAGTCGGGCGTGCCCTGCGTGCCGGGCTCGGAGGGCGCCCTGCCGGACGATCCCAAGGAGGCGATCAAGGCAGCGCGCGCGATCGGCTATCCGGTGATCGTCAAGGCGGCCGGCGGCGGCGGCGGCCGCGGCATGCGCGTCGTCCACACTGAAGCCGCGCTCGTGTCGGCGGTGCAGATGACTCGCGCAGAGGCGGGCGCGGCCTTCGGCAATCCGGCGGTCTACATGGAGAAATTTCTCCAGAACCCGCGCCACATCGAGATCCAGGTGCTCGCCGACACCCACAAGAACGCAGTCTGGCTGGGCGAGCGTGACTGCTCGATGCAGCGCCGGCATCAGAAGATCATCGAGGAGGCGCCGGCGCCGGGAATCGCGCGGCGCGTGATCGAGCGGATCGGCGAGCGCTGTGTTGCCGCCTGCAAGAAGATCGGCTATCGCGGCGCGGGCACATTCGAGTTCCTCTACGAGGGCGGCGAGTTCTTCTTCATCGAGATGAACACCCGGGTCCAGGTCGAGCACCCGGTCACCGAGTGGGTGACCGGCATCGACATCGTCCAGATGCAGATCCGGATCGCCGCCGGCGAGAAGCTGCCGTTCGCGCAGCGTGCGATCGCCTGCCGCGGCCACGCGATCGAATGCCGCATCAACGCCGAGGATCCATACACCTTCACGCCCTCGCCGGGACGGGTGACGATGTGGCATCCGCCGGGCGGCCCGGGAGTTCGCGTCGACTCGCATGCCTACACGAACTACTTCGTGCCGCCCAACTACGACTCGATGATCGGCAAGATCATCGTCCACGGCGACAGCCGCGACCAGGCGCTGGCACGGATGCGGACCGCGCTCTCGGAAACCGTGATCGAAGGCATCTCGACCAACATTCCGCTTCATCGCGAGCTGATGGTCGACGCCAAGTTCATCGAAGGCGGGACGAGCATCCATTACCTCGAAGGCTGGCTCGATCAACACAAGCGTTGAGGGGCGCGCCGCGATGCACGCCCTGACGCTGCTCGTGCCCGCCGACTCGGTCGACAGCGTCTGCGACGCACTCGCCGAAGACCTCGACGCGCTTTCGACCTCGGTCGAGGACGCCGACGCCGGCAGCGCCGCAGAAGAGCCGGTGTTCGACGAGCCCGGCGTTGCCGCGACCGCAGTCTGGCGCCGCGCCCGCGTCAGCGCGCTCTTCGCCGACGAGACCGCGGCGACGGCAGCCGCCACAGCACTCGCTGCGGCCCTGGGCGACGACGGCGTTCGCGTCGTCGCCATCGCCGAAGTCGCTGACCACGACTGGGTGCGCCTGACGCAGGCGCAATTCGGTCCGTCCGAGGTCAGTCCCGGCTTCTGGATCGTCCCGACCTGGTCGCCGGTGCCCGCGAACGCGCAGCAGGTCATCCGCCTCGATCCGGGCCGGGCCTTCGGCACCGGCAGTCATCCGACGACCCGGATGTGCCTGCGCTGGATCGCCGGCAACGGCAGCGTCACGGGCGTCGCATGGCCACGCGCGCTCGACTACGGCACCGGCTCGGGCGTGCTGGCGATCGCGGCGAGCCGATTCGGCGCCGCCCAGGTCGACGCCGTCGACATCGATCCGGCCGCGGTCGAGGCGACCGAGGCGAACGCTCGCGCCAACGGCGTCGCCGTTCGCGCCGGCCCGCCCGACAGCATCGCGGGCGCGTATTCGCTCGTGGTCGCCAACATCCTGGCAGCGCCGCTCAAGCTGCTCGCGCCGCTGCTGTGCGCGCTGGTCGCAGACGGCGGCGCGCTCGTGCTCTCCGGAATCCTGTCGCGCCAGGCCGAAGAGCTGATCGCCGCCTATTCAGGGTCGATCGAGCTCGTCGTAGTCGACGAGGACGACGGCTGGATCCTGATGGTCGGCGAGCGGCGCAGCACCGGGCGCGTGGCATGATTTGGCGATGAGCCTGGCGACGCGCTGCACCTCCTGCGCCACCGCCTTCAGGGTCGTCCAGGACCAGCTCAAGGTCTCCGAAGGCTGGGTTCGCTGCGGTCGCTGCAATGCCGTCTTCAATGCCCTCGAGGGCCTGTTCGACCTGGGCCGCGACGCGCCTGCGGATTGGGAAGACCCGGTCGTTTCGCTGCTCGCCCCGCGCGCGCCCGAACCGCTGGTGCTGGCCGCCGCCGAGCCCTCCGACCAAGACGAGCAGACGAGCGACGACGACGCTCCCGCGTCGAACCTCGGCGAGCTGCTCGCCGATCCGATCGATGCGCGACTGTTCGGCCCGCGCAAGCAGGCCGAGGCCGCGCCGAAGCCCGCCGGCCAGATCGGCCGGCGTGATCGGGTCGAGTTCTCCGATGCCCGCTTCGACTCCGACCTCTTCTCCGAGAGCCCTTCGCTGCCCGACACCGAGCTGATCGTTGCACCGGTGACCGACCCGGCGGAGCTGCCGCTCGAAAGTTCGGTTCGACCTGAGTTCGTTCGTCGTGCCGAGCGCCACGCACGCTGGCAGAGCGCGCCGATACGAGCAGCGCTAGGCGCGGGCGCCGCGCTCGCGCTGGTGGCGCTCGCACTGCAGATCGGGCATCACTACCGTGACACGCTCGCAGCGCAGTCGCCGGCGATGCGCGAACCGCTCCTGGCCTGGTGTCGCTTCGCCGGCTGCAAGGTCGAGCCACCGCGGCGGATCGACGACATGATGGTCGAGAACACGGCGCTGAGACGCGCTCCGGGACTCGACGGATTCGTCCTCTCGATCACGCTGCGCAACCGCGGCACGCTGACACTCGGCCTGCCCTCGATCGACCTGACCCTCACCGACGGCAATGGCCGCCTCGTCGCCCGGCGCGCGCTGGCGCCGCGCGACTTTCGCGCTCCCGAGGTGCTCGCTCCCGGAGCCGAAGCGTCGCTCCAGACCGTCCTCGATACCGGCCCCGCCTCGGTGGTCGGCTATACCGTCGAAATCTTCTACCCCTGACCCGACGCGGCACGCCGCGCACCAACTGGAGATTGCATGCCCGCCCTCGTCTGTGGATCGCTCGCCTTCGACAGCATCGCCACCTTTCCCGGCCGCTTCGCCGACCAGATCCTGGCCAACCAGCTGCACGTCCTCAACGTCTCGTTCCTCGTGCCCACGCTCAGGCGCGAGTTCGGCGGGTGCGCCGGCAACATCGCCTACAACCTCGCCGCTCTGGGCGGACAACCGGTGGTCCTTGCCGCGGTCGGCAGCGATGGCGACGAGTACCTGGCGCGACTGCGTTCGTGGGGCACGACGACCGAGCACGTCCGGCCTGTGGCCGACAGCCTGACGGCGCAGGCGTTCATCATCACCGACCTCGACAACAACCAGATCACCGCCTTCCATCCAGGCGCGATGCAGGCGGCGCACGAGACGGCGGTGCCGGCGCGCAACGATCTGCGCCTGGCGATCATCGCCCCGGATGGCCGCACCGCGATGCTCGAGCATGCCCAGCAGCTCGCGGCCGCAAAGATCCCGTTCATCTTCGACCCGGGCCAGGGGCTGCCGATGTTCGACGGCGCCGAGCTCTCGGCATTCGTCGAGCGGGCGAGTTGGGTCGCGGTCAACGATTACGAAGCGCAGATGCTCGCCGATCGAACCGGCCGATCGCTCGAGGCGATGTCGCGCTCGCACCTGCGCGGCATCGTCGTCACCCTCGGCGCCCACGGCTGCGAGCTCTGGGAGCAAGGCGTGAAGACAACGATCCCGGGAGTCGCCGCCACCGAGGTCGTCGATCCGACCGGCTGCGGCGATGCCTTTCGAGCGGCGATGCTCTACGGCCTCGAGAAGGGCTGGCCGCTCGCCGACTGCGCCCGCCTGGGCAACCGCCTGGGCGCGCTCAAGATCGCCAGCCGCGGTGGTCAGAATCATGTGCTGGATCGCACGTTTGCCGGCGCCTGAACGGTCGCCGCCTCAAGTTCGCGCATCGGCCTCCGAAGTCGCCGTATGGACATTCGTCAAGGTGGCGCGCTCGTAGCGGCAATCCCGCTTGCGTTTCTCGTCGCCTCCGTCGTGACGTGGGCAGCCTGCCGCTGGTGGTATGGCAAGAAGCTCGCCGCCGCGGCGAACCGGCTGCAAAAGAGCGACAAGAGTCGCCTCTTCTCGCAGGAGCAGACGCAGCAGGCGCGGCGCCAGATCGAGCAGCTCAAGGGCGAGCTCGCATCGCACCAGCAAAGCGCAGCCGAGAACCAGGCCGTGCTTCGCCGGGCGCAGGCCGAAGAGGCGCTGCAGGCGAGCGAGCGAGCGGCCGAGCCCGACTCTGGCCGCATGCCGCTGGTGTCGGCGCACGGCTTCGCCGATACCCAGGTCCTGCCCGACTAGGGCTTCGCACGCGACCGCCCGCGCGCGCCGCCTGCGCGCCGGTTCGCGCCGACTTCCCACCGCGAGTCCGCCATTAAAAAAGCCCGGCCGAAGCCGGGCTTGATGACAGACGACGAGCGTCGGTCAGGGCTTGCTGCCAGTCGGAAACGGCCAGGCCGCTTGCGGACTGAGCGAAGTCTTCG
>Ga0070672_100000549_pt1 | contig 22048 bp, 22 predicted proteins | sample KBSM13metaG_FD_66151 | JGI IMG/M metagenome (GOLD analysis project Ga0070672, IMG submission 66151) | Miscanthus rhizosphere microbial communities from Kellogg Biological Station, Michigan, USA - KBS M1-3 metaG | ecosystem: Host-associated > Plants > Roots > Rhizosphere > Soil ... | reverse complement strand
TGCGTCCACTGCAAGTCGGTGACGTTCGCTCGCCGTAGTCCGGTAACCAGCGAGAACGCCGCCATATCCGCCAAATGAATCGGCAACTCTGCAAGTAACTTGCGCGCCTCGTCGCGAGTAAGAAAACGTAGTCGCCTTGGAGACTCTTTCAGCATACGCACCTGCGGCGCGCGATCCAGCCATTCGACTGGTTGACGCATTTGCGAAGGATGGCGCGCAACACCTCGAGCAGCCGATTTACTGTGGCGTTTGAAACACCCTCGGCAAGCTTCACTTCCGTAATGTGGTCGATGATGCCACGGCTGATGAGGTCAAGAGGCTTGCCGCCGAGGTGTTGATTGAGCCACCGCAAGTGCATTTTGTCGGTGTCGATCGTCGCCTTGTGGCTCTGCTCTTCTAGCCATCGAACCACCGCTTCATTCCACGTAAGCACGCCGTGGCTTCTTCACCTAGCCTGGTGATGTGCCACAACGATCACAACTAGAGCTCCGCCGTCGATGACGGAGACCTCTATATATAGAGACGAATGATGGCCATAAGTAATTGATAATAAACGATCATTGTCGTTGGTGATCACTTCATTTCGTCGATCTTAACTCGCGACCAAGGATATACCGGGCGGGTGCTGTGAAGCCCGCGTTTCCGAAAGCATTAGCACAGCGTCCTGGGCGTGCGCAGTGCCTACCAGCAGTGCGAAGGCTGCCAATAACAAAACAACGAAAAGACCTAACATTTGGTCACGCTTTAATCCGGCGAGGCGCGGCCGCCGGATATTAGCGGGTCCGCGAATTGACGGAATGAGTTCCCAAGGGATCGAAAAAGGGCTTTAGCAGCCGCGGAGGGACTGAGACTCACTGACATCTCGGGCACGCATTCATTTATCGGCGCATCAGCATTTTTATTCGAGAGATAGGTCGGTGCGATGTAAGGTTCCTCGCGTCCCCAACGAGCGGCATCCTCATGCCTCCTCTCATCTCCCCGCATGGGGGCGGTAACCTGCGACCGCTGCGGTTGCATGGCGAGCATTGCGCGCACGAAAAAGCGCGAGCTCGAACGCTTCGCCAGCTGCGCATCACATCCCGCGAGAAGGGTGATCTCGTGATGCTCGGCATCGGGGGCTTCACGCCTCTTGGCGGGTTCATGACCCGCTCCGACTGGGAGGGCGTGTGCAATGAGATGCGCACGTCCCACGGGGTGTTCTGGCCGATACCTATCACGCTTTCGACGGACGGCTCGATGGCAGATTCGATCGCCGTCGGCGAGGACGTTGCGTTGCTCGATCCGGACGGCGATGGCGTGCTCGCCGTGCTCGGCGTCAGCGAAAAGTACCGCATCGACAAGGCACACGAGTGCTTGTCGGTCTTCCGGACGACAGATGCGGCGCATCCTGGCGTGCAGATGGTGATGCAGCAGGGAGACGTCAATCTCGCGGGTGCCGTTCAGGTGCTCGACGATGGCGGATTCAAGGCAAAGTACGGCGCGCTGTTCATGACCCCCGCCGAGACGCGCGCGGAATTCGCACGGCTCGGCTGGTCGCGCGTCGCGGCGTTCCAGACCCGCAATCCGATGCATCGCTCGCATGAATATCTGGCGAAGATCGCCGTCGAGGTCTGCGACGGCGTTCTCGTCCATTCGTTGCTCGGCAACCTCAAGCCCGGCGACATTCCCGCCGAGATCCGTACGCGCGCGATCGCCGTGCTGATCAACCGGTACTTCCGCGCCGGCACAGTGTTGCAGGCGGGCTATCCGCTCGACATGCGGTACGCGGGTCCGCGCGAGGCCCTGCTGCACGCACTGTTCCGTCAGAACTACGGATGCGCGTATCAGATTCTCGGCCGCGACCACGCAGGAGTCGGCAGTTACTACGGTCCGTTCGAAGCGCATCGCATCTTCGACGAGATTCCGCGTGATGCGCTCGCTATCGAGCCAATGAAGATCGACTGGACGTTCTGGTGCTACAAGTGCGCAGGGATGGCGTCGGCGCGCACTTGCCCGCACGACGATGCGGATCGCTTGCTCGTTTCGGGTACGAAGCTTCGCAAGTGGCTGTCCGAAGGCAGCGACGTGCCGCCGGAATTCAGCCGGCCGGAAGTGCTCGACGTCATGCGGGCGTACTACGCGTCGCTCCCCGCGCACGAAAACGTCGAAGTGAAGCTCAGTGGGCACTCCGCGCGGTAGCAGTCCGCCGCAGTGATGCCCCGTTCGACTTTGCGCTCTCAGCCGGTGCCGAGCCGGGTCTCGCTCGACCGCGCTGCAGCGAGCCTTTCCTTCGCGAAGCAGACGAAGCCGTTGACGACCTTGGAGTGGAACCGCTCCTTCGGGTATACGACGGACAAGTGACGGATCAGCGGCGGCGCGAGGCGTATCTGCACGAGCTCGCCCAGGCGCACTTCCTTTTCCGCCGTCGCGCGAGACATGATCGCGAACCCGAGTCCGGTCGCAACCATGCCCTTCAGGGCCTCGGGGCTGCTCGCTTCCATGACGGCCCGCAGCGAGTCGATCGGAAGGCCGCACTTTTCCAGGTAGTGGTCGATCACCTCGCGCGTGCCGGATCCCGCCTCCCGGCTGATGTACGCGTGCTCGGTCAGCGACGCCACGGTCACCGCTTGCAGCCGTGCGAGCGGATGCGAAGGGGCGCACACGACCTGCAGCTCGTCCTCGCAGCATACGTCGGTGACGAGTGTCGGCAGGTGCGAATCGCCTTCGATGAAGCCCAGGTCGAGGCTTCGCTCCGCCACACGGGCCTGCACGGCTTCGGAGTTCGCAACGCTGAGCCGCGGCACGATCCCCGGGTGCAGCGCCTTGTATTCAGCCAGGATCTTGGGAAGCATGAACTCGGCGATGGTCGTGCTGGCGCCGATCAGCAGCGGACCGACCTCCTGCCCGCTCATTTCCCTCATCCGCGCATTCAACTCGGCGGACAGCGCGACAACCCGCTCTGCATAGTCGAGCGCGATCACACCGGCCGGCGTGAGCGTTATCCGGCCGTTCGTGCGGTCGAACAGGCGCGTATTGAACTGCTCCTCAAGTTGGCGGATCTGAAACGTCACCGCCGGCTGCGTCATGCACAGCGCGTCGGCTGCCTTCGTGAACGACAGGTGCTTCGCGACGGCGTGAAATGCTTGCAGACGACGATCCGCCATGGCGATCGGCTGTGATGAGGGCCAGGCGGAATCATACGCGGTCGTCGAGCGACGATAATGTCGCGGCTCTCGTCACGAACCAGGATCAGCTGTCCCCGATCAGCCCTTCCTCGGGGGATCGGACGTGGAACAACAGTTCGCGAGCATGGGCCTCGGTGTCCGTCTCGATCATCTTCACTTCGGGCTGGTGCGACGGGCCGGCCGATTCACGCAGTTCCCTTTCAACCGCCAGCGCCTCGTGGAAGTGGTCGCAGACGGCGACGTTTTCGGCTTTCATCGATCCGAAGATCCGATAAACGAAATAAGGCATTGGCGTCCTTTCATGGAGACAACAGCGCATTCCGGCTCTCGCGTCGCAGCAGCATGCTGTTTGATTTGACGACGCCTTCGAATCTACCTCGCTTCGAGCTCCTTGACGTCGAAACGCATCGCATCGAGATCGCCGAGCATCCACGTGGCCGGTGCGAAAAGTCCGGCCACCGTGCCGGGGTTGACAAGCCACGTCTCGCCGTTCTTCACGTTCGGCACGCGGTCGACGCGTGCCGCGTGGGAATGCCCGCAGCACACGAGGTCCCAGTCGCCCGTGCACGCCATCCCGTATGCATACTCCGGATAGTGCACGACGAAGATTCGGCGTCCGCCGAGCTCGATCCGCGCGTCGGTGCCGTGGTATTGGACGGCACCGTCGCTTTCACGCGCCAGGCGGCTGAGGGAGACGGGGTCGCCCAGGTTGTTGCCGTGAATCACATGCAACGGCAGTCCCGAGCGCGTCGCAGCGCGCAACGTCTGCGTGCCGATGACGTCGCCGCAATGGATGATCGCGACGGCACCCTGCGCAGCGGCAGCGCGCACGGCCTGCGCCAGCGCTTCACTGCGGTCGTGGCTGTCGGACACGATGCATATCTTCACCTTCGCATCATAGCGAACTGCCGGCGGCCTGACACCCGAGTCGTTGATAGCCCAGCCTGCCGCCCTGCGCCGATATTCATGCGCCCTTATGGCCGCATAGGAAATCTTGCATCAGCCCGCCGCATGGCTACGTAGAATAGGGCGCAGGAGGAGGGAAATTCGATGCCGAGCGTCAATCCGTTCGCTGTCGCGGGCGCGTCGCTGCCTGTCGACTTCCTGCAGGTATTCCTGGTGGTGATGGTCCTGGCGGTGGTGGCCGGGACGCTTTTCGACATCGTCCATAAAGGCAGCGCGAGGTATTTCTTCGCCAACATGCGCAAGGCGAAGGACAAGGGCCGGCCGCTCGGCGGCGGCGAGCTGGTGTCGATCGCCGTGCAGACCGCGGTCGTCGACGTGCTGGCATCGGGCGAATTCTGCAACCACAAGCGCCGGGTGGCGCACTTGCTCGGCATGTACGGGTTTGTCCTCTATGTGGTGGCGACGGCGGTCATGGTGTTCCGCTATCCGACCACTGCCACGCCGCCGGCGATCTGGCCGCTGCTGTGGTGGATCGGCGCCCTGATGGTGCTGGTGGGCGGCTACTGGTTCTGGTTCTTCATCCGCGTCGACGTCGCCGCGGAAGGCCACTCGCCCTTCAGTCTGGTGAAGGCGGATCTCTTCGTCCTGTCGCTGCTCGCGAGCGTCACGCTGGGGGTCGTCTGGGCCGCCGCGGGCGGCGGCGTGGGCCTGTTGTTCTGGCTCTACATCATCGCGACCATCGTGCTCTTCGGCGGCGTGCCGTGGTCGAAGTTCGCGCACATGTTCTTCAAGCCGGCAGCAGCCTTCGAGAAGCGCGTCTCCAGGGCAGATGGCACGGCCGAGAACCTGCCGACGCAGACGCGCGACGATCCCGAGCAGCGAAAGCGCCACTCGATGGAGCTGATGCGAGACGCCCCGATGGACATGGGGCTAGGCATCAAGCGCGAGGCACCCCGCCACTATTAGAAGCAGCCTCGATCGAGACAGCCGAAGGAGCCGACTCAATGCCTACGTTCGTATACATGACGAGATGCGACGGATGCGGACACTGCGTCGACATCTGCCCGTCGGACATCATGCACATCGACCCGACGTATCGCCGGGCCTACAACATCGAGCCGAACATGTGCTGGGAGTGCTACTCCTGCGTCAAGGCTTGCCCCCAGCATGCGATCGACGTGCGCGGATATGCGGATTTCGCCCCGCTCGGTCACAGCGTTCGCGTCGACCGCGACGAGCGCAAGGGCACGATCGCCTGGAAGATCAAGTTCCGCGACGGCACGGAGAAGAACTTCCTGTCGCCCATCACCACGAAGCCCTGGGGCACGGCGATTCCGAAGCTCGCGGACGTTCCCGGGCCGAGCAGCGAAATGCGCGAATCCCAACTGCTGTACAACGAGCCGAAATACATCCGGCTGGACGAAGGCGGCCTGCGCACGCTCGAGGACGCCGGTCTCAAGCTGAAGAAAGGCGTGTACTACTGATGGCCTACAACACGATCGTCGAAGACGGCATCGACATCCTGGTGGTCGGTGCGGGTCTTGGTGGCACGGGTGCGGCCTGGGAAGCGAGGTTCTGGGGCCAGGACAAGAAGATCGTCATCGCCGAGAAGGCCAACATCGATCGTTCGGGCGCGGTGGCCCAGGGCCTGTACGCGATCAACTGCTACATGGGCACCCGCTGGGGCGAGAACAATCCCGAGGACCATGTCCGCTACGCTCGAATCGACCTGATGGGTCTGGTGCGGGAGGACCTGCTGTTCGACATGGCTCGTCACGTCGACTCCACCGTGCACCAGTTCGAGGAGTGGGGCCTGCCCATCATGAGGAACCCGAAGACCGGGCGCTACCTGCGTGAAGGGCGATGGCAGATCATGATCCATGGCGAGTCCTACAAGCCCATCGTGGCCGAGGCCGCCAAGAAATCGGCGGACAAGGTCTTCAACCGCATCTGCGTCACGCACTTGCTGATGGACGAAGGCAGGCCGAACCGCGTGGCCGGTGCCGTGGGCTTCAACGTCCGCACGGGCAACTACCACGTCTTCAAGTCGAAGACCGTCGTCTGCGGCGCGGGCGGCGCCTCCAACATCTTCAAGCCGCGCTCCACCGGCGAAGGTGCTGGCCGCACCTGGTACGCGCCATGGTCGTCCGCATCCGCGTACGGGCTCATGATCAACGCTGGCGCCAAGATGACGCAGATGGAAAATCGCATCGTGCTGGCGCGTTTCAAGGACGGCTACGGCCCGGTCGGTGCGTACTTTCTGCACCTCAAGACCTATACACAAAACGCGTTGGGCGAAGAATACGAATCGAAATGGTTTCCTGCATTGCAGAAAATGGTCGGCAAGGAGTATCTCGATCCGGAGGCTTCGCACCTGACCCATCGGCCCATCCCGACCTGCTTGCGCAACCATTGCATCATCAGCGAAGTGAATGCCGGCCGCGGCCCCATCCACATGGTGACGATGCAGGCGTTCCAGGACCCTCACCTGGAAGAGGTCGGCTGGGAGAACTTCCTCGGAATGACCATCGGCCAAGCGGTTCTGTGGGCCGCCACCGACGTTGATCCCAAGAACGAGAATCCGGAGCTGACGACGTCGGAGCCGTACGTCATGGGCTCTCACGCGACGTGCTCGGGCGCATGGTGCTCGGGCCCCGAGGATGTTTCCCCGCCCGAATATTTCTGGGGCTACAACCGCATGACGACGATCGAGGGCCTGTTCGGCGCCGGTGATGCGGTCGGCGGCACGCCGCACGCGTTCTCGTCGGGCTCTTTCACCGAAGGCCGGCTCGCCGCGAAGGCCGCGTGCAAATACATCGATGATGGAAAGGGCGAAGGCATCGTCGTATCCGATGAGCAGATTGAGCGCCGCAGGCAGGAAGTCTACAAGCCGCTGCAGCATTACAGGATCTATCGCAATGCGGTCGTGGCCGGCACCGTCAACCCGCACTACATCAATCCCCAGCAGGGCCTGGACCGGCTGCAGAAGCTGATGGACGAGTATTGCGGCGGCTATACGGTCGGCTACATGACCAATGAAAAGCTGCTGAATATCTGCCTCAAGAAGCTGAAGCTCATGGAGGAAGATCTCCAGAGCCTCGCCGCGAAGGACCTGCATGAGTTGCTGCGTGCATGGGAGTTAATGCACCGTCACCGAGCCGCGGAGTGCGTCACGCAACACACGCTGTTCCGCAAGGAGACGCGCTGGCCGGGCTACTATTATCGCGGCGATGCCATGAAGGTGGATGACGAGAATTGGCACGTGCTGACGGTTTCCCGGCGCGATCCGCAAACCGGCGAATACACGATGGAGAAGGCGCCGTGCTATCACTTGGTTTCGGCCGATGAAGGGACAGCGGGCGGCCAGGCGCCGGCGGAGAAGCTCTCCGCTTGAACATCATCGAGCGAACGGACGAGGAGATACGCGCGATGGCGGATCCACTGTGGCGCGATCTTCTCAAGTACTCGAACGAAGGCAAGTACGGGGAGTTCGCCAAGAGGTTTGCGAAATCGCTGGCGCTCGCAATGAATCAAGTCGTCGTGAATCACCAGTTCGCGAACAGCGAGCTCGCGAGGAACCTGTCCGAAGATGCCGACTATCTCGGCATCATCCGTCGGGGCGATCACGTGACCGTGCTCTACCGGCAACGCAGCACCAAAAAGGCGGGCGAATGGCTCGGCAGGCTGGTGCTCGGGTACGAAGATGGCGAGGTCCGGATTTTCGCGGCGTCCATCTTCTGAGCAGCACGTCGGAATTAGACATGAGCGAAATCATTCAGGATGGCAAGTTCGTCGAGCTCACCTACCAGGTCGCCGACAAGAAATCGGGACACATCCTCACGGGCGTCGAGTTTCCGTTGGGCTACGTTCACGGACACAATGAAATCCTGGCCCCTCGCGTCCACGAGGAGCTCGACGGCCGATGCGCCGGCGACGTGATCGAAGTGCCGATCGACGGCAAGCGCATCTTCGGCCCCAGAGACGAGTCGCTGGTGTTCACCGATCGCCTCGAGAACGTTCCCGCCGAGTATCGGCGGATCGGCCTTTCCATCCTCGTGGAAAACGACAGGGGCGAGACACGCAGCTTCATCGTGACGCGGATGGACGACGAGACGCTCACGGTCGACGGCAACAATCCGCTTTGCGGCAGGGAAGTCGTTTTCAGGCTCGAGGTACTGACCGTGCGCGACGCGACCGACGACGAGATGAAAGCGGGCGGGGCGACCGGCGTGGCGCCCGTCATCGACCCGTCGATGATGAGACCGGCTTGAGCGGCGGGCGAATGCATCCGCCTCCCGCCTTTGCTGACGGGGCCGGCGATTCCGAATCACGAAAGGAGGGGTGACGTTTGAGCGAGCAAAAGCCAATCACCAAGGTTCCTGACGGCCATACGCGCTTCTATACGACGGTGCAGAAGCCGCCGAACGCAAAGGGGTTCGTGGGGTACGAAACCGTCTGGAAGCCGTTCCAGAAGGAAGTCGAATACAAGACACCGAAGACACCGTAGGGACGCCGAGCCATAATTGGGAAGACGCTCGATAATTTGCTCAAATTTCAAGCGCAAGGCCGTCCACGAAACCAGGGCAACTTCAACTGAAAATAGCTACGACTTGGTCTGACATAATCCCTGCCCACGAGGGCACAAAGGGGAAGTCAGACAACGCGGGAACGCGACTTGGAGCGCATTGAGTACACGCGGACGAAGGCCAGCAGTCCGCAGACGAATGGAATCTGCGAAACGATTCCATCAGACCATTCAAAACAGTTATACGCGAGCGCGTTTCGCCGTACGTTGTACCAATCGCTGGAAGAGCCTCATGCTGACGTTGACGTGTGGGTGGAGGCGTACAACGCCGAACGGACGCACACGGGCAAGTATTGCGCCGGCAAAACGCCACTGCAACCGTTCATCGAGAGCGCGACGCTGGCGTACAACAAGCAACTGGATCGGGTCAAGCCGACATCCGAACCCGCAACCCATCCGCCTCAGACCCGCATTCCCGCATGCCCGCGTCGCCGCTTGGATAGCATCGATTAAGTCCATTTGTGCAGCGTCTAAATGAAGTGCTCGCCTTTGCCGTTGTTCTGTGCCCGGAGTAGTCGCGTATATTTGGCCGCAATCCCAAGCCGGCGGCGGACCTTGCCGAAAGGTCCGCGAGCGATAAGTTCTGCCGTTATCGGTAAGGACACGCCGAACGCGGACGCCGCGGGTCGGCATTCGCGCACGGCACGCAACCAAAGGCGGGTTGCCGTGTAGCGTTTCGTCCCGATCTTCCCGCACCTCGACGCGGGAACATGCGTACAAGCTGGCGCAGCGACCGGCGAACGCGCACGAGATCGGTCGGCTGCTGCGACGGTGCTCTGCTGACGTGAGCGTCGGTGACACCTCGAGTTCTTGAGGCAAGGGTGCCGAGGTTGCGCGACCCGGCGACGGGTCGCCTCCGGATCGCCACGCCCGGCTCCACTCAAAGTGGTGACGCCAGGAACCGAAGCGAACGGTAGTGCGCTTCTGGTAGGAGAGGATGGGATGGGTTTGAGCGAACGCCGCGCTTGTGGATTGATCGGACTGGCTCGTGGCGTGGAACTGGCATTCATCACGCCGAGTCGAACCCTCGATAATTCTAGCCACCGTGCCTGCTGCTCCGCGAAGGAGAAGGCTTTGGCAGTCACGGACGTAATTAGATCGGGCTGCGATGAGATTCCGGGAATCCACCGTAAGGCGCCCAACCCGATCCCGCTATGACGCCACCATCGCAGGGAATGATGGCACCCACGACAACGGCGGATGCCGGGGAGAGCAGAAAATAGATCACCTCTGCTATTTCGTGCGGCTGCATCAATCGTCCTAGCGGCGTTGCGTGCAGGATGGGAGTCAAGTCGCGTTCCCCGGCACGCTCTTTCGGCTTTAGAAACGGGGTATCCGTCCAGCCAGGGGCAACCGCGTTGACGCGCACTCCGCATTTCGCCCAATGAACGGCGAGAGCTTGAGTCAAGTTGACGATGGCAGCCTTTGCCGGTCCGTAGGCCAGAACGGGCCCGGGTCGAAACGAAAGTACCGATGCCAGGTTGACGATCGCTCCATACCCACGAGCTGCCATCGCGCTGCCAAATACGCGGCACGAAATGTAGGTCCCCTTTAAATGCGAATCGACCACGCGTGCCCAGTCTGCCACCGCGTAGTCCTCGATCGATTTTGGAATCTGGGCGATCCCGGCACAGTTCACCAGGCCGGTAATGAGCGGCATTTTCGCTGCAATCGCCTCGTTGACAGCGACAACGCCAGCTTCATCGAGGACATCCGCGGCCGCGGCAATCGCTCTTGGGCCAAGCTCTCGGCTTAGCGATGCGGCAGCGTCGGCATTCAAGTCCAGAACCGCGACATATCCGCCTGCTGCCACGACCCGGCGGCATACGGCAGCTCCGATCCCGCTCGCGCCGCCCGTCACGATCACGGACCAATCTCGCGTGGTTGGCGATGCAGTATTCGTCACGTTCGATTCTCCATTGCGTGCTAAACGAAGTGCCTGCTCGCGTCGCCAATCAAGCCCGCGGAACCATCACGCGCGCGGGACCGCATTCGGCGCTTCGTCACCGCGCGTCACCCGCGCCAGATCCTCCATCAGCAACAGCATCGCCGTGCAGTCCTGCTCCTGCCGGTTCCACGATTTGGCGAGGGCGAACATCTGCTGCGCGTAGCCGCCGAGACCCAGGGGCGCGCCAACCGCTGCGGCCAGGGTCATTGCTAGACTCATGTCCTTGTAGCCCATTCGGAGCGGGAAGTCCGGCGACACGTCCCCGGCAAGCACTTTTCTTGGAAAGTTAGTCAGCAACTGGCCTCGGCCCGCGGTCGTATTCGACAAGACCTTCACGACGGTTGCGCGATCCAACCCCAGCTTGGCGCCGAACATCAGCGCTTCGGCAGTCAGCACCATCGTGACCATCGACATGTAGTTGTTGACGAGCTTGAGGCGTATTCCAGAGCCGAAGGCACCGACGTGGATCACTTCCGCGGCCATCGCCTTGAAGATCGGCAGCGCCTCGTCGAAATCCGTCTTTGTCCCGCCAGCCATGATCAGCGCTTGACCTTCGGCCGCTTCTCGAGGGGTCCGCCCGACGGGCGCATCGATGCATCGGATGCCACGCGCTGCGAGGTCCGCGGCAATCTGGTCGGTCGCGGTGGCGTCGCCCGTGCTCATTTCGAGCACGAGCGCGCCAGGCGCGAGAGACGCGACGGCGCCTGCTGGACCGAACAGCGCGTCGCGCACGTCGGCCGAAGTCGGCAGCATCGTAATCACGACATTGCAGTCCCTTGCCGCGTCCATGGCAGAGCTTGCCGCGCGAAAGCCGTCAGTACTCACACGCTGCATCGCGGCGGGCGCGACGTCATAGCCGGCGACGCGAAATCCGCACCGGATCAGGTTAGGCATCATTGCAGCGCCCATCGTCCCCAGACCGACGAATGCAATGCCGCCTTTATCAGGGCTCATGGCTCATCCAGGATGAACGTTCGCGAAATTGGCCGCCTGCAGTCACGTGAGCATCTTCTCGATCTTCCGCCCGCCTGAACGACTCCGATGAGGGGGGGCCGTCGTCTCTCGAACGATCAACTCCAGGTCTACGTACACATGCTCCGGTGGTGCGTGGCTGGACTTTTCGAGCATGATCGCGGCGGCGCGCTGACCTACTTGATAGGCGGGGACGTGCAGCGTCGTGATGCCGGGGCGGCAATGGGCCGCCATGTCGATATCGTCGAAGCCGGTTATCGAGATGTCCTCGGCGATGCGCACGTTTTGCCACAGGCATTCCTGCAGGGCGCCGTAAGCGAGGATATCGTTGCCGCACATCACTGCCGTGGGGGGCTCGGGCAGACGCAGCAGTGCAGCAAGAGCGCTGCGTGCGTCTGGAATCGTGTAGTGCCGTTCGATGATGTTGCTGGCGGGCAGCCGGATATTTCTGCGCGCGAGGGCCCGAAGGAAGCCCTTTACGCGGTCGGCTGCGCGGTCATTGTCGCTCGTGATTCCCGCGATGATGCCGAAGCGGCGGTGGCCGATGTCGACGAGGTAGCGAGCGATGCGCTCGGCCTCGGCAACGTTGTCCCAGCCCACGCATGGCCATGGCGCGTTCGCGTCGTAATGGCAGGTCGTCACGAAGGGAACGGCCTTGGAGCGCAGCAGTTCATAGACGTCCGAACTGCGACTGCTTCCGACGAGCAGCATTCCATCGACGCCACGTTCGAGCAGCGCGCGTATTTCACTTGCCTCGCGTTCGGGCTCGTAGTTGGTGCTCGCGAGAAGGAGCTGGAAACCGTGTTGCTGGATCGTCTGTTGGAAGCCATCGACGAGGCGGGCGAAGAGCGCGCTGTCGACGGTCGGTATGGCGGCACCCATTGTCCTCGTGTGGCGTGACGCGAGCGAGCGTGCTGCGCCGTGGGGAATGTAGCCAGCGTCCGCGAGAAGCTTTTCGGCCTTCGCGCGAAGGGCGGAGCTCACCATTTCCGGATGGTTGAGAACGCGGGAGAGGGTGGCCGGGGAGACTCCGCCACGGGCAGCAATGGCCTCTAGCGTATTCGTCGTCGAAGGTCGCGATGCGGTAGTCACGCTGGAAGCGCTTGCAAAACAATGGCAAGCAGCATAGTCACGCCAGCCAGCGCGCGTCAAGGATCACGTATCGAAGGCGTGTAGCGACGAGCTCGACGCACTCCGCACAAGCGACTGATAACGTTAATGAAAGCAGCCTCTCGTCGATCCGGGCAGGCTGCTTGACAATTCCTGATTGCCATCATAAGCTTTTCTGAAAGCGCTTTCAGAATATTGGCTGGGTTCGCATGTCTCGCCCATGCGCGGTGCGAACAAGGAGGAACGGCATGTCGGCAACTGGCTGCAGAATCGGTCGGTTTTGATAGCGGTTCTTCTCGGAGCGCTCGGCGCGCCCGTTGCCGCGCAGTCGCCGAACCTTCGGAGCCGGTCGAGCCCGGTATGAACATGAAGGCTCTCGTCTGCACGCGACCCACGAGCGGATTCGGAATCGGAACACGTTGGCGATGACCCCGCGTCAGGATCGTTCGGTTCCGTTACGGTGGATCGTCAGCGGCAGCTCGGTCGCACTGCTGTTCGCGGCGTGGTACCTCGTCACCGGGCCCCTCGGTCTGGTGAGCTCGCTGAAGTTCCCTGCGCCACTCGACGCCTACGACTCCCTTATCCGGCTCATACGTTCGCCGGGCTACGCGGACGGGATCTTGGCGCAGCACATCCTTTCAAGTACCGAGCTGGTGCTCATCGGGTTCTTGCTGGCAACGGCTACCGGAGTGCCACTTGGATTACTCATGGGGCGAAACAGGCTGGTCGATGGCTATGTGAATCCAGTCTTCCAACTCATTCGGCCGATCGCGCCGATTGCGTGGATTCCGCTGACGATCCTCTGGTTCGGTCTTGGAATGGGTGCAAAGCTGTTCGTGATCTGGCTCGCGGCCTTCGCACCGGCGGTCATCAACACCTACACGGGGGTCAGGAACATCGACACCATCGTCATCCAGGCGGCACGCGTGCACGGGGCGTCATCCAAGGAAATGCTGTTCGACGTTGTCATTCCGGGTGCGCTGCCTTCGATATTCACGGGATTGAGAACCTCGCTGCAAGCTTGCTGGATGGTCCTGGTCGCAGCCGAGCTGGTGGGGTCGTTCGTCGGCCTCGGCCACATCATGATCATCGCCAGCAGGGATTTGGACTCCGGGATGATCCTGGTCGCGATGATCTGTGTCGCATTGCTGGGTGTTCTGATGTCAGCGGGCCTGACGTACGTCGAACGGTATGCGATCCCATGGCGTCGATAGGATCACGCCACGTTGCGCCCCATCGTGCCAGCGTGCTCGGCATAACGATGGTCGCGGGCATTCGTGGCGCTATGCCCGTCTTGGGGATCGCGACTTTTTTCGGCGCCTGGACCTTGGCAACCTCCCTCAAGCTCGCTCCGCCGACTTTCCTTCCAAGTCCGCTGGCCGTGCTGCACAGCATGGTCGAGCTGACGCAGATTCCCTATGCAGGTTCGACGCTTCAGCAGCACTTGATGGCAAGTCTGGAAAAGTTCGGTATCAGCTTCGCGGCCGCTGTGCTGCTTGGCGTCCCGTTCGGCCTGATCATGGGACGCTCGAATTTGATGAAGTGGGCGTTGTCACCCTTATTCGAAGGCTTTCGGTTTGTTCCGCCGATTGCGTGGGTACCGTTTGCGATTTTCTGGTTCGGAACGGGATTCCTAGCGCCGACCCTGGTGATCTTCGCGGGCGCTTTTGCGCCGTGCGTGATCAATTCCTATCGCGGTGCGCAACTCATCGAAAGGCATCTGATCGAGGCGAGCCAGACACTCGGTGCGGGGCGCTGGAGGACATTCACCGAGATTCTCCTTCCAGCCGCACTCACGCATATCGTAGCCGGCGTTCGCGTGGGCGCCGGATTCGGCTGGCAGTCGCTTATCGGTGCGGAACTGATCGTAGGGTCCACCGGCTTGGGTTACATGATCGTGCAGGCCGGGAGTAACCTTCAGCCGGCGATCGTGATCAGTGGAATGATTACCATCGGAATCGCTGGTGCAAGCATTGATTACCTGATGCGCGCCATACAGCACGGCGTGCGACGCAAATGGGCGCATTGATGGTCGTAAGCAGCCGCCAGCCATGTACATGACGCTCAACGCGCGCGGCCGTTGAAATATAGGAATTGAACATCGTGCAATTCAACAGGAGGCTCAGGATGCAAAAGCTATACATCGCAGCGTTTGCCGGATTGTGCGTCGCGTTCTCCATGGCGACCCCATCCAATGCTCAAACAAGTGCATCCGAGGGAGCGCTCACGACGATCCGGATCGCGCAGCAGCCTCAGCGATGGGCGCTGGAGTGGTACATCGCAACCGAGAAAGGCTGGTGGAAGGAGGTTGGTCTCAAACCGGAATTTTCGACGTTTGCTTCGGGCGCCGTCGAAATCGGCGCTGGAGCATCGGGCTCCTGGGATGTAGGCGGCGCCGGCAACATCCCGTCGGTTCTGGGCGCCTCCAAATACGGGCTCATAACCATTGGGATCGCGGACGAAGAGGCGGGCATCATCACGCTCATGGCCACCCAGGACAAGGCTGAAGCCTATCTGAAGAACCCGAGCTTGATGAAAGGCAAAACGATCCCGGTGACGACGAATTCGACCGGGCAATGGGGCGCCGCGGAATGTCTGGCGAGGAAATTCAGCCTGAAGCCAGACGACTACCGTTTCGTCAATCTGTCTCCACCCGATATCAACGCTGCGGTGATGAGCGGGAAGTACGACGTGACCGAGGCGTGGGCTCCCAACACTTACATACTCGAAGATGCGATGGGCGCCAAGGTCATCTGCACGGGTGCCGAGCTCAAGATGCCGATCCACAGCTATCTGTTCGCATCGCCAGCTTTCGCCGAGAAGAATCCCGACGCGGTTGCAAAGTTCGTCGCGGTCTATCTTCGAGCGGTTGCGTGGGAAAGAGCGAACCCGAAGGAAACCGAGAACTATCTGAAGGCGTGGTTCAACAGCGTTGGCGTCAAGTTTCCCGACAAATACCTCGCGCAGGAGTTGCGCGATCGGCCAGCCTATACGCTTTCGGAACAGTTGAAGATTTTTGCCGGCGCGCCGGCAGCAACGTCCGAGATCGTGAAATGGTGGAACGAAGTCGGCAAGTTCATGGTCTCGGTGGGAGTCATCGGCAAAATTCCGGAGCCAAGCACGACCGTCAGTGCGAAATTTCTCAAGATGGTCGACAGCGATGCAAAGCTGAAGTCCTTTGCAACGGAATTCGCCAAGTGACGAAACGACCCGTCGTTGTCCGGGGAAGGCAACACCGCGGCACCTCCCCGACGACGGGCGACGATCGATGCAAGGCTGGTGAGACGGTTCGCAAGGCCGCTTCGCGACAGGCAATCGAGCAACGAGAGGCGCAACAACCGTGAGCCAGATCATTTTTGACAGCGTCAAGCGCGTGTTCACCCGCGGAAACGAAGAATTTCTTGCGCTCGACAACGTGAGCTTCCAGGTCTGCGAGAAGGAGTTCGTGGCAATCGTCGGTCCTTCCGGTTGCGGCAAGACCACGTTGATGCGCATGGCGGCCGGCCTCGATTTTCCTTCGGACGGCACCGTGAACGTGGGTGGCCGAAAGGTCAGCGGTCCAGGGCCCGACCGTGCGGTGGTGTTCCAGCAGTTCGCGTTGTTTCCATGGAAAACCGTGGCTGACAACATCGGCTTCGGCCTGAAATGCAAGGGACTCGGGCGTAGCGCGCGCGAAGCGACCGTCGCACGGTACATCGAGCTGATGGGTCTCAAGGGCTACGAAAGGACCTATCCGCATCAGTTATCCGGTGGAATGCAACAGCGCGTCGCGATTGCGCGAAGCTACGCACTCGACCCCGAGGTGTTGCTGATGGACGAACCCTTCGGAGCGCTCGATGCCCAGACACGCGTCCTGATGCAAGAGGAGCTCATCAGGCTTTCACGGATGAATCCGCGGACTGTGCTCTTCATCACCCACAGCGTCGAAGAGGCCGTGTATTTGTCCGACCGCGTCGTTGTCCTTACGGGACGACCGGGGCGAATCAAGGAAATCATCAACATCGCAGAGGCGCGCGAGCAGGAAAACTGGGATCGCTTCGAGCGCATCGAGGACGTCATGGATCTGGATGCGTTTGTCAAACTACGACTCCATATCTGGCGGCTCCTGCGCAGCCAGGAGGCTCCCAAGTATGCACAGCGAGTACCTGCTGAAGCGGCGGCGGCGCATTAGGGCCCTGGTCCGCTGCAACGAACTGCGACGTTTTTGGAGATCGTGCAATGACCGCAAGACCTAGGAGTGCCGAGAAGCTGGAGTCGTTACAGATCAATACGCCCTGCTGGAGGCTCACGGCCACGTCCGCCGACGTGAAGTCGATCGACAGCCGCACATTGCTGGTGATGCTCGAGCAGCTGATTCTGATCCGGCGATTCGAAGAAAAGCTCCTGAAGCTGAGCGTTGCAGGCATCCTGCACGGACCCGCGCATTCGAGCATCGGCCAGGACGGAGCGGCGGTCGGTGCGATGTCGGCCCTGCGGTCGACCGACAAGATCAACGGCACCCATCGAATGCATCATCAATTTCTGGCTAAGGCGCTGAATCATGTCACCGTAGCCGACTACTCGCCTATCGAAGGCGACGTGCTGCCAGCTCACGTGGATGTGGTGTACCGCACGTACGCGGAAATTCTGGGACTGTCGCCGGGATACTGCGGTGGGCGCGGAGGGTCGATGCACCTGCGATACCCCGAGGCGGGAATTCTTGGCTCGAACGCGATCGTGGGAGGCAATCCTTCCCATGCCGTCGGCTATGCGTTCGCCGACAAGATGCGAGGCCGCGAGGACATTTCGGTCGCGTTCTTCGGCGATGGTGCAATGCAGACCGGAGCAGCGTACGAAGCGATGAATCTGGCGGCGCTATACAGCACACCGACCGTGTTCTTCGTCGAGAACAACCTCTACGCCGTTTCCACCCACCTTTCCGAACAGACGAGGGAGACGCGGCTCGTGGCGCGCGGGCTTGCACTCGGCGTACCGTCCATCGAGTTCGACGGAATGGACGTCGTTACCGCCCGCCTCGCGATGGAGGAGGCCCGTTCGATCATTGCCCAGGACGGCGGACCGGTTCTCCTGGAAGCGAAAACCTATCGATTCATGCATCAGTCGGGAGCGCTCAAGGGTAGTGCCTTCCGCTATCGCGAAAAGGAGGAGGAAGAGGATTGGCTGGCGCGCGATCCGATGAGCACATTCCCGGCGCAGCTCGAATCGGCGGGGGTTGTCACGCAAGACATCATCAGGCGACTGGAGACTCGTGCGAAGACGTTAATCGACGGCGCGTTGAGTCGCCTGCTCGAAAACTATGGAGATGAAAAGACGCAGCGTATTCGACCGGAGTTGTGGCCCGACCCGTCGAAGGTCGAGTTCGGCATTCGCGGCGATCTTGCCGAGTTGGCGAGCCACCGGGTGCGCGAGCTCGAGGACGTGCCAACTGCCGAGCTGACCGAGGCGAGGTTTCAAGACGTCATCCCGCAGGCCATGTTGCGCAACATGGAAAAGCTGGACAACGTGTTCATTCTCGGGGAGGACGTCCATCGATTGAAAGGAGGAACAGCGGGTGCGACGAAGGACATCGGCGACCGTTTCCCGGAACGATTGATCGGCACGCCTATCTGTGAAAACGGCTTTACCGGATTGGCGCTCGGCGCTGCACTCAACGGCATGCGGCCCGTCGTCGAGGTCATGTATCCCGACTTCGCCCTTTGTGCCGCCGATCAGCTGTTCAATCAGATCGCGAAGGTACGTCACATGTTCGGCGGATCGTTCCCGGTGCCGATTGTCGTGCGCAGCCGCGTAACGGCCGGCGCCGGCTATGGATCACAGCATTCGATGGACGCCAGTGGCCTGTTCGCACTGTATCCAGGTTGGCGCATCCTGGCCCCGTCGCGACCCTACGATTACATCGGTCTCCTGAATGCGGCGCTCTATTGCGACGACCCCGTATTGATTGTCGAATATCACGATCTTTTCAAGAATGTCGGGCCCGTGCCAGTCGAGGATTGGGACTTCATCGTTCCGATCGGCAAGGCGCGCATTGCACGCACAGGTACGAGGTGTTCGATTCTTACCTACGGCGTAATGGTAGGTGTGTGTTGCGAACTCGCTGAGCGAACCGGGATCGATGCGGAAGTGATAGACCTTCGCACGCTGGATCCGCTTGGTCTGGACTGGGCGACAATCGAGCAAAGCGTCCGTCGAACCAATGCGCTGATGATTGTGGAACAGACCACCCGGGGAACCTCGATCGGGTCGCGGATCGTCAGCGACGCACAGAACCGGCTATTCGACTGGCTGGACCACGAAATCGTGCACGTTACGGGGGCGAACTGCTCTCCGGTCGTGTCCAAGGTGCTCGAGCGTGCATCACTGGCCGATGCCCCGGCGGTCGAGGCTGCGCTTCGTCGTCTCGATGGAGCGCGCGGCGCGCGCTAACTGAATCGCGAGGAACTCCCTTTCATGCAATTGATCGACGAGAAAATTCGCGCGCACCACACGGCAATCTGTGTGACGGATTTCGAGCGCGCTCGCAACTTCTATTGCGGGTTCCTGGGTTTCGAGCTGGAGGGAGAGATGGATCGTCGCTCGGAGCCTGCTTTGGGCGAGGTCGTGGGATTGCCGGGCGCCGTCGTGCGGTGGGCGATGCTTCGCCACGACAGCTATCGCGTGGAGTTGTTCAAGTACTACTCGCCAGAGGGCGACTCGCGCGCCCGGCGCCAATGCGATTTTGGCTATAGTCACATGGCGTTCGAAGTGACCGACGTGGAGTCCGTCTATCGCCAGGTCGTCGATGCGGGATATCGAACGGTGTCATCGCCGCAGGTGCTGCGAAACGGACGGACGAAGGTTTTCTATGTCGAGGAGCCCGAAGGTGCGATTACCGAATTCATCCAGTTCCTCCAGGCGGCTGCATGACCGGCTCGGCAATGCCCCAGCGAGCGCGCGTCAGTGCTGCACGCGCTCGAGTCTTCGATTCAGCTGGCTGATGTCTTTCTGATCCCATGTCGGTGGTCGCAGACTTCGTCGTTCCCCCGGTCGGTGAACCGATCGATTCCGCACGCCTCGTCCGCTGGCTCGCGACGCCCGGCCAGGCATTCCACGCCGGTGAGGTCCTGGTCGAAATCGAAACGGACAAATCGATCGTCGAAGTGCCGGCGCCGCAGGATGGCGTGATGGTCGAGCACCTTGTCGACGTCGACGGATTGCTGAATGCGGATACACCCATTGCTCGAATTCGAATCGAGGAGGAGCTGGCCGCAAGCGCTGCGCGGGTTGAAGCAGATTTAGCGGCTGCGCCGGAGAAGACTTCGATGCCGACGGCGAGAATGGTTGAATCGGCAACCAGCAAGGGTTCTTTGGCTAGCGCGGTCTCGAGCATCGGCATCGACTCGAAGGGTCGCAAATTCGCTACGCCGGCGGCGCGCAGACTGGCGCGTGAAAGTGGCGTGTCGATCGACTCCATCATCGGGACCGGCCCGAAAGGAAGAATCACTCAGTCCGACATCGTGCGCGCGTCCGGGAAGCCCGCGACGGCGGTGGCCGCGGGCGCCTTGGGTGGCGCCGGGATGCGCGAGCTAACCGTACCGACGAGCCACGGCGACGTCAGCGTCAAGGTTTGGGAGCCTTCGGCGACGCAAGACGCACGCAGCGTGGTCCTGATCCACGGCTTGTTCGGCGACCGCAACGTGTGGGCGGGTACGGCGGATCTGCTGGTTCGCGCGGGGTTCCGAACGCTCGCCATGGACCTGCCCTGTCATGGGACCACTCGATCCAACGCGACGTCATTCGGCGATATCGTCGATTGCGTTGCCGAGGTCGTCGCCAACCAATGCACGGGCAGTGTGGTTCTCGTCGGACACTCGTTCGGCGCTGCCGTTGCAGCACGCGTTGCACGAAAGCCGACGTCGAGCGTCAATGCACTCGTCCTGATTGCACCCGTCGGAATCGGCTCGGAGATCGAGCAATCGTTTCTCGACGGCATGACGTATGCAGAAACCAACGAAGCCATGCTGCGCGAATTGCGCAGGCTTACGGTGGCCGGCATTGTCCCTTCGACGTCTTATGTGAACGAGCTTCGTCAAGGGATCGCCGCCCGGCGCGATCGGATCATCGACTTCTGCCGCCAAGTCAGCTGGAATGGTGTGCAGCAGCTCGATACGCTTCCGGATCTCGCCGCGTCGCAGCGAAAGACCGTGGTGATTCAGGGCCGGCGGGATCAGATCATCCCGTGGAAGCAGGTGCTCGACATTCCGGCACGCGCGGCGCTGCACTTGCTTCCGGACGCCGGTCACATGCCTCAGTGGGAGGCAACCACCGCGACGACGGACATCGTGCTCGACTCGCTGGCCCGGTGAGGATCCAGGGGATCTAGCAGGTCTTGAAACGCGCGGGCTCGTGACCGCCGGCCACGTTTACTCGTCGCGTGTCAATTCGATCGACATATCGCCCTTGGACAGGACGAGCCGGGCCACCGGCGGCCGCTTCGCGATCTCTTTCAGCAGATACAGGATCGGCTTGCCGGCGATCTTGTAAGCGTCATAGTCCGGACGGTTTTCACGCATCGCATCGACGATCGCCGAATCGAAGCTGTGCCGAAGCAGCAACTCGTCGTCGTCGGCCCGCGGAAACTTCCTGCGCAGCGCAGGCAGCGCCGGCTCCGGCCGCCGCGGCTCCCGCGCAATGTACTGCGACCCATTCGAAACGATGCGATCCAGTACGTCGGGATCGACCGGAGCGAGCAGCTTGCCGTAATGGCCAAGCGCGTACTTCTTGACCTCGTCCGGAACCACCGCATAGCGCTCGCCGCGGATGACGTTCAGCGTCGCCTGCACGCCGATGAACTGCGCGAACGGCGTGACCTGGATTGGCCAGCCCAGCTCTGCGCGCACGTTGCTGCACTCGTCGAGGACTTCGGGCAGCTTGTGTTCGAGGCCCGCGGCCTTGAGCTGGGCGCCCAGATTGCTCAGCACGCCACCGGGAATCTGGTGCCCGAAGCTGCTTGCATCGAAATCCATCGGCCGACCGCGCGGCTTCCCGTCACGGATCGCAACATCCTCGAAGTGCGCGCTGATCTCGTCGACCGCCGCCTCGTCGACGTCGACGCGGTGGCCGCGAAAGCGCAGGTTGCGGATCGTGGTGACTACGGAGGGCGGCGCATTCGCGTCCGCGAGCGGCGGAATAGTCGTGTAGAGGTTGTCGACGCCCAGCGCGACGGCTTCGAGATAGGTCCGCTGCGGCAAGCCGAGCAGGCCGTGGCTGTGCAGACCGAGCGAAACCGAGCCGATCGCCTGCTTCAGTTTCGGCACCAGCGTGCGGGTCCGCTCCGGCGTCAGTACTCCGCTGGCGTCCTCGATCATCACGGCGTCGACCCCG
>Ga0070672_100000541_pt1 | contig 22176 bp, 22 predicted proteins | sample KBSM13metaG_FD_66151 | JGI IMG/M metagenome (GOLD analysis project Ga0070672, IMG submission 66151) | Miscanthus rhizosphere microbial communities from Kellogg Biological Station, Michigan, USA - KBS M1-3 metaG | ecosystem: Host-associated > Plants > Roots > Rhizosphere > Soil ... | reverse complement strand
CCGATCAGGCCGACGATGCGATGCTGGTACTTGCGCACCAGCAGGTCGAACGCCGCGCTGTCGCCACGCTGCACGCGCTGGACCAACTCGTGGTCGAGCTCACGCTCCTGGGAAGCCTGGGACAACTCAACTTCGGCCATGCCGCGCCGGTACTCCTGTCGCGACCCGGCCGAAGCCGGGGAATGGGACAACCTGATCGCCCGAAAGTTCACGCATGTGCTTAATGGGGGCTCATTGACGGCAATCAAATGCGGCCCGGATGATACTGGCCTCCATACCGCGCCGGATCGTGGCTCATGATGGCAGGTCAGACGACCGCTGGTTTCGATGGTCTGCGCTTCGATCACTGGCAGGTCGAGTCCCGCCCCGACGATGTGGTGCTGGTCACGATCGATCGCGCCGGCCAAGCAGTCAACGCATTGTCGCAGGACATGCTGATCGAGCTGGGTGCATTGGTGGAGCGGCTGGCGATCGATCCGCCCAAGGCCGTGGTGTTCCATTCCGGCAAGTCGTCCGGGTTCGTCGCTGGCGCCGACATCCGCGAGTTCCAGGCATTCGACGCACAAGGCACGGTCAAGGACGCCCTGTTCCGCGGACAGCAGGTGTTCCAACGCATCGCGGAACTACCCTGCCCGACGGTCGCCGCGATCCATGGATATTGCATGGGCGGTGGTACCGAACTCGCGCTGGCATGCCGCCATCGCATCGCGTCCAGCGATTCCTCCACTCGGATCGGATTGCCGGAGGTGAAGCTCGGCATCTATCCAGGTTGGGGCGGCAGCGTGCGCTTGCCTCGGCTGATCGGTGCACCAGCGGCGATGGACCTCATGCTGACCGGTCGCACCTTGTCCGCGTCCGCGGCCAAGGCGGCCGGACTCGTCGACAAGGTGGTCGACGCAGCGGTCCTGATCGACGCGGCGATCGAACTCGGGCTACGGTCGGCGCCGCGCGCGCTGCAGCAGCGATTCCGTGCATGGTCAACCAACAACTGGCTGGCAAGGCAAGCCATCGCCCCGATGCTGGTCAGGCAGGTCGCGCGCAAGGCGCGCCGCGAACACTACCCGGCGCCCTACGCACTGATCGATACATGGCGTCGCGCCGGCGGCGGCACGCAATCGTTGCTCGCCGCCGAACGCCGGTCGGTGGCCAAGCTCGCCGCGACGTCGACCGCGCGCAACCTGATCCGCGTGTTCTTCCTCCAGGAGCGGCTCAAGGCCCAAAGTGGCAAGGATGCACGCGTGCAGCGCGTGCATGTGATCGGTGCAGGCGTGATGGGCGGCGACATCGCGGCGTGGTCGGCTTACAAGGGCTTCGATGTCACGATCAGTGATCGCGAGCAGCGCTTCGTCGACGGCGCCCTCGAGCGCGCGCAGGCGCTGTTTGCGAAGAAGGTCAAGGACGAAGCGAAGCGCGCGACCGTCGCGGCGCGACTGCGAGGCGACGTGGCGGGCGATGCCGTTGCTGAAGCAGATCTCGTCATCGAGGCGATCATCGAACAGACCGACGCAAAACGCGCGCTCTACGCGGAGATCGAGCCGCGCCTGAAGCCCGACGCATTGATGACGACCAACACATCGTCGATCCCGCTGGTCGACCTGCGCGAAGCGGTACAACGGACCGATCGGTTCGCGGGTTTGCATTACTTCAACCCGGTCGCACTGATGCCGCTGGTCGAAATCGTCCAGCACGACGCAATGTCCGACGATACGCGGCAGCGCCTGGCGGCGTTCTGCAAGGCCATCGACAAGATTCCGGTGCCGGTTGCGGGCACGCCGGGCTTCCTGGTCAACCGCGTCCTGTTTCCGTACCTGCTCGAAGCGGCGACCGCATTCGCCGAAGGTATTCCGGGCGCGGCGATCGACAAGGCGGCGACGCGCTTCGGCATGCCGATGGGTCCGATCGAACTGATCGACACCGTCGGCCTGGACGTCGCGGCTGGCGTGGCACGCGAACTCTCGCCCTTCCTCGGGCTTGAGATTCCGGCATCGCTTTCCACTCCCCCCGAAGCCGGCAGGCGGGGAAAAAAGGATGGCAACGGTTTGTACGCGTGGGAGGACGGCAAGCCGGTCAAGCCTGCGTTGCCGAAGGACTACAAGGCTCCCGCCGACCTGGAGGATCGCCTGATCCTGCCACTGCTCAACGAAGCGGTCGCGGCATTGCACGACGGGGTAGTGGCCGATGCGGACCTGCTCGATGCGGGCGTGATTTTCGGGACCGGATTCGCGCCGTTCCGCGGCGGTCCGATCCAGTACGTGCGCGATGCCGGCGCTGACGCGGTGCTGGCGAAACTGCAGTCGTTGCAGGGCCGCCATGGTGCGCGTTTCGCGCCGCGACCCGGCTGGGATGCGCTCGCGTTGCGCGGCTAGCGCCCGCGGGTCGCGTGCATCGCAGGCGTTTAGCAGCCCGCGCCTACATCGCCTCCCTACATCGTATTCGTCGGCTTGTCCGCGTTGAGCGTGCCAGCCAGCAAGGTTTCGATCCGGCCCTTGACGGTTTCGCCTTCAGCACTGTCGGTGAACTGGACCCCGATGCCAGCGGTGCGGTTGCCCTGGGCGCCGGTGGGAGTGATCCAGATGACCTTGCCGGCGACCGGCAGGCGCTCGTTGGACTCGGGCAACGTGATCAGCAGGAACACTTCGTCGCCGAGGAAGTAACGCTTGGCCGTCGGCACGAAGATGCCGCCATGCTTGAGATAGGGCATGTAGGCGTTGTAAAGCGCCGCCTTGTCCTTGAATGCATGCGACAGGATGCCCTGTCGTGCGCCCGCCATCGTCATCGCCGCGATCCCCTGTTCAATTCCGGCCCGAGGCGGCCCGCGACGCCGACGCGCCCTGCCATGCCATCAGCAGTTCCGCGATCGCCAGATCGGAGCGGACCGTCGTCCGGAGCAACGTGCGCGTCCGATTGGCTGCGTCGAACCATGTGGCCAGCGTGCGGGTTCGACCCGGTTCGGTCAAGCCGGCCGCCAGCGCCAGGGCGTGGTCGGCGGCGAACCGCAGCCGCAGGTCCGCCTGGTCGTCTCCTGCCCAACGCTGTCCGACGTCCAGCGGCGATGCATCGCCGCGCGATAGTTGGGTGAGGTCGCCGACGACTTCCTTGCGCAGCCGCAGGCTGCCGTCGCGCAGCCACAAGTCTGCAAGGCCGGGATGCCCGCGGCTTGCATCCAGCGCTTCGACAACGGCCTGTTCATCGTGGCCATTGCCGCGTAACCACTGGATCGACTCCTCCGCTGGCGGCAGCCGGAATTCGAGCTTCTGGCAGCGACTGCGGATCGTCGCCGGCAGCCGCGCGGGATCGGCGGTGACGAGCCACAGGTAGCGGCCCGCCTGCGGTTCCTCGAGCGTCTTGAGCAGCGCGTTGCAGGCGGCGTGGTTGACCGCATCTGCCGGGTCGATGATCGCAACCCGTGCACCGCCGTATTGCGGCGTCAGCGCGAACTGGGCGGAGAGGTCGCGGATCTGGTCGATCACCACTTCGGTGCGCAGGCGCGTGCCCTCCTTGTTCATCACGAAGGACACGACGCCGTAATCCGGATTGGTCCCGGCGGCGAACAGCTGGCAACTGCGACATTGTCCGCACGCATCGCCGTTGGTATCGCGGGCGCGGCAGAGCGCGCGCTGCGCAAGCCGTTCCGCCACCGCACGTTTGCCCAGATGCGCGGGTCCACACACCAGCAAGGCGTGGCCGAGGCGACCGCTGTCCAGGGCGTCGGCGGCTTGCACGTAGGCACGCTGCTGCCAGGGGGAAAAGCCCGGAGCCATGCTGCTCATTCCCGACGCCATGCCTGCAGTACCGCCACGGCATCGGCCGCGACGACGGCCGCTGGACGCGAGGCATCGATCACGCGAATGCGGGACGGCTCCGCAGCGGCGCGCGCAAGGAACGTGCTACGCACCCGCTCGAAAAACTCGTCGCGTTCGCGTTCGATCCGATCGGGACCGCTGCCGGACAGTGCCAGGTCGCGCCCACGCGTACGTTCGCGACCGATGCCGACGCCTACGTCAAGAAGGAGCGTCAGTGCCGGTCGCACCGGGACGATACGGCGCTCAAGCTGGGCGATGAGTTCCGGATCGAGCCCGCGACCACCTCCCTGATAGGCATAACTCGAATCGGTGAAGCGGTCGCTGATCAGCCAGGCGCCGCGCTCCAGCGCCGGCTGGATCGTCTCGCGCACGTGCTGTGCGCGCGCGGCGAACATCAGCAGCAATTCGGCTTCAGGCCACAGCGTTTCGTGGCTTGCGCCATCGCTGTCGTTGCCCAGCAGCAAGCCGCGGACGCGTTCGGCAAGCGGCGTGCCTCCAGGCTCGCGGGTGCTGACCACTTCGCAGCCGTCGGCCTGGAGGCAGGCGCGCAGCGCGCCGAGGACCGTGGTCTTGCCGGCGCCCTCGCCGCCTTCGATCGAGACGAAGTGCGGATGCATCGGCGGCAGGGAGGCGCCTGTCGTCATTGCGTGCTGCCCGTCGCGGCGCGCGCGCGATAGCGTTGCAGGTATTGGCGGACGGCAGCCTGGTGTTCGGCCAGCGATCGGGTGAAAACATGGCGACCGCTGCCGTCGCCCACTGCGACGAAATAAAGCGCTTCGCCGCCGGCCGGGTGGGTGGCCGCCTGCAATGCCGCGACGCCCGGCATCGCGATCGGAGTCGGCGGCAATCCGCCGCGCGTGTAGGTGTTATAGGGCGTATCGGCGAGCAGGTCGGCCTTGCGGATATTGCCCGCGTAACTCGCACCCATGCCGTAGATCACGCTCGGGTCGGTCTGCAGTTTCATGCCCAGCTGCAACCGCCGCACGAAGACGCCCGCGATCGCTGGACGTTCTTCGGCAATGCCGGTTTCCTTCTCGACGATCGATGCAAGGACAAGCGCCTGCTGCTTCGAGGTCAATGGCAGGTTCTCTGCACGCGTCGACCATGCTTGGTCCAGCGCTTTGCCCATCGCCGCGTATGCGCGCTCCAGCACATCCAGTTCACCATCTCCGCGCGTGTAGGCGTAAGTCTCCGGCAGGAAGCGCCCTTCTGGATGTTCGCCGGGATGTCCGAGTGCCTTCATCAGCGCCGCATCGTCGAGTGCGCCTGCGTCGTGCTGCAACAACGGCGCCTTGGTGAGCGCAGCGCGCAGCTCGCGGACATTCCAGCCTTCGACGATGGTGAAGCGATGGCTGATGACCTTGCCTTCACGCATCCGGACCAGCAACTCGCGCGGTGTCGTCCCGGGATCCAGCGCATATTCACCGACCTGCAGCCTGCCCGCGGCACCGAGTTGGCGTGCGAGCGCCTGCCATTCGAGTGCGTTGGCCCCTCGAATCCCGGCGGCGTCCAACTTGCCCAGCACAGTCGCGAACGAATCCCCCCGCTCCACCAGCACCGTTTCACCGCCATGCAATCCAGCGATGGGCGTATCCGCAAAACCGGCGTAGCGCGCGACCAGCCAATAGCCGAGCGCGCCGGCCAGCAAAGCCGTGATCACGAACCCAAAACCAATCCTGCGCTTGCGCTTGCGTGCGGGGCTCACGGTTGCTCCGTTGCGGGCGATCCGACGATGGCAAATCCTTGATGGAGCGCGGCCAGCTTCTGCTGCGCGGCAGCGACCGCTGCATGCGGTGGCCAGTCGCGTGTCGCCAGCCGCGCGAGCGGCAGGATACCCCGCACCGCATTGCTCAGGAAAACGGCGTCTGCGCCTTCGACGTCAGCAACAGACAACCGCACCTGCCTTGCGTCCAGGGCGACGAGCAAGTGCGCCCTGCAAACCCCGGCGACACCACATCGATCCACCTTCGGCGTCAGCCAGCCATCGGCCCCGAGGACGAACAGGTTCGCCGACGTCGCACCGACGACGCTGCCCTCGACATCAAGCATCAATCCTTCGTCCACGCCCGCGTCGTCGCACTCCGCACGGGCCAGGATCTGCTCCAGGCGGTTGCAATGCTTGAAACCCGCCAGCGCGGGTTGGAGCGAGACCCGCGTCTCGCACCAACACGCACGCAAACCGCCGGCCACGCTTTCCGGCAGCGGGAAACGCGCGATCATCCAAGCGGGGTCGCGATGGGTCGATGGGGAATATCCACGACTTCCGGCTGCCCTGCTGACGAGCAGCTTGAGCACGCCATCGCCGCCGTCCTCGAACAGCCTCGCGGCTTCTGCGCGGGCTCGCGACGGATCCGGCAACGGCATGCGCAGGCGCTGTGCGCCGGCCGCCAGGCGTCGCCAATGCGCGTCCCACCAGGGGATCGTCCCGGCATGCACGCGCATGGTTTCGAACAGGCCATCGCCATACGCAACGCCACGCGAGTCCGCCGGCCATGCGTCGATCCGGTGCTCGCCATCGAATACGCGTGCGTTCAACATCCGGCCCCGATCGCACGCAGCATTCCACGCGCCTTGGCGCGGGTTTCGTCGAGTTCGAGCGTGGGCTGGGAATCGGCCACGATGCCGGCCCCGGTCCGGAAGCGCAGTGTGTCGCCTTCCACTTCCGCGCTGCGGATCAGGATGTTCAGGTCCATGTCCCCGTCGCGGTTGAGCCACCCGAATGCGCCCGTGTAGGCGCCACGTCCGGTGCCTTCCAGTTCGGCGATGATTTCCATGCAACGCACCTTTGGACAACCGGTGATCGTGCCGCCCGGAAATACGGCGCGGATCACGCCGCCGGGGGTTGCGTCATCGCGCAGGTGGCCGCGCACGTTGCTCACGATATGGTGCACGTGCGCATAGCTCTCGACGGTCATGAGTTCGTCCACCTCGACGCTGCCGGGCGTACAGACGCGTCCCAGGTCGTTGCGTTCGAGGTCGATCAGCATGACGTGCTCGGCGCGCTCCTTGGGGTGCCCGATCAGCTCGCGCACACGCGCGGCATCATCGTCGCCGCTGAAGCGCGGCCGCGTTCCGGCGATCGGGCGGGTTTCGACAAGATCGCCGCGCACCGATACCAGGCGTTCGGGCGAGGCGCTCACGACGGCCCAGCCGTCGCCGGCGAACACGCCCGCGAAGGGCGCGGGATTGTGTTGGCGCAGCTGGGCGAACAATGCCGCCGGATCGACCGGCGTCGCGAACCCGGCCTGCCAGCCGCGCGAGAGGTTCGCCTGAAAGACATCCCCGGCCGCGAGGTAATCGAGGACGCGTTGCACTCCGGCGAGAAAACGGTCCGGCGCGTCTTCGACCAGCGTGCGCGGTGGCTGCCACGACGACGACGCCTCTTCCTGCCTCGCCGCCTGGCAATCGCCTTCGATGGTTTCGAGCCATCCCGCATGCTCCGATTCGGCCACGATGACCAGTTCGCTGGTGGCGTGATCGCGCAGCACGGCAGCCGGACAGCGCATTGCCAGCGCCACCGGCAGGCGGCCGACGGCGGGTGGCAGGTCGAGCACGGGCTCCACTTGCGCCGCGAGTTCATAGGCCAGCAACAACGCCCAGCCGCCGCGGAACGGCCAGCGCGGTTCGTCCCGGGCGACACGCTGCGTCCGCCAGGCACCGTCGAGCGCAGCGAGGAAATCCGAGCCCACGACGCGACCGTCGTCAGCGCGGGTGAGGCCGTCGCTGGTCAGCGTCAGCGAGTGGCCGTCTGTCGCCAGCAGCAGGTCCCACCGACCCTGCGCGGTGCCGGCGGCCGTGGACTCGAGCAGCAACGGGTAGCGCGACGGCATCCGCCGATGCAGGGCGAGCAGATCGATGTCGGCGGCGAGCGCGCGCGTGACGAGCATGCGCCCGTGCCAGTCCGGTCAGCTGCGGCGGAACACCAGCGTGCCATTGGTGCCGCCGAACCCGAACGAGTTCGACATGGCGATATCCACCTGCCGCTCGCGCGCCGTGTGTGGCACGTAATCCAGGTCGCACCCTTCCGACGGATTGTCGAGGTTGATCGTCGGCGGAATGATGCCGGTGTGCAGTGCCATCGCGGAGAACACCGCTTCCACGCCGCCGGCGGCGCCGAGCAGATGGCCGGTCATCGACTTGGTGGAACTGACCATCGTCCGATAGGCGTGGTCGCCAAGCGCGGACTTGATCGCCATCGTCTCGGCAAGGTCGCCCGCAGGCGTGGACGTTCCGTGTGCGTTGATGTAGCCGATTTCGGAGACATCGATGCCCGCATCGCGGATCGCATGCGCCATGCAGCGCGCCGCACCTTCGCCGCTTTCGCTTGGTGCGGTCATGTGGTGGGCATCGCCGCTCATGCCGAAGCCGGCAACCTCGCAGTAGATGCGCGCGCCGCGCGCCTTCGCACGCTCGTATTCCTCGAGGATCAGGATGCCGGCGCCATCGCCCATGACGAAGCCGTCGCGTTCGCGATCCCAGGGGCGCGAGGCTCTTTCCGGCTCATCGTTGCGGGTGGACAACGCCTTCATCGCGCAGAAGCCACCGACCGATGTCGGCGTGGTCGCGAACTCGGCGCCGCCCGCGATCATCGCGTCCGCATCGCCATGCTGGATCATGCGCATCGCCAGGCCGATGTTGTGCGTGGCGGTCGTGCACGCAGTGACGGCGGCGATGTTCGGGCCGCGCGCGCCGGTCATGATCGATACTTGCCCCGCGATCATGTTGATGATCGTGCTGGGCACGTAGAACGGCGAGATCTTGCGCGCGCCGCCCTCGGCGTACTTGAGCGTGGTTTCCTCGATGCCCTTGAGGCCGCCGATGCCGGCGCCGATCGCCACGCCGATGAGGTCGGAATTCGCTTCGTCGATCTCCAGCCCTGCATCGCGGATCGCCATCATCGAGGCGGCGACGCCGTAATGCACGAAGGGATCCATCTTCTTGATGTCCTTCGGCGCGATCCATGCCGCCGGGTCGAAACCCTTGACCTCGCCGGCGATGCGTGTCGCGAACGACGACGCGTCGAAATGGGTGATCGGACCGATGCCCGAGCGGCCATTGATGATGCCGTCCCAGCTGGACTGCAGATCGATGCCGACCGGCGACAGGATGCCGAGGCCGGTGACTACGACGCGTCTACGTGACACTGGACGACTCGACATACGCACTCCGACGTGCTGATTGCGACGGCCACGTCGCGGCCACCGCGGGATTCATAAATGCACAGGGCCGCGAAAGCGGCCCCGGCTTGCCACGACCTGCGAGGACTTACGCCTTGACGTGCGCTTTGACGTAGTCGATCGCCTGCTGCACCGAGGTGATCTTCTCGGCTTCCTCGTCTGGGATTTCGCACTCGAACTCTTCTTCGAGCGCCATCACCAGTTCGACGGTGTCGAGCGAATCGGCGCCGAGATCGTCCACGAACGAAGCGCTGTTGGTGACTTCATCTTCCTTGACGCCAAGCTGTTCGACCACGATCTTCTTGACGCGCTCTTCGATGCTGCTCATGGGTACTGGCTCCTCCGGGGAGACTGTTCAGACGGATAGTGTAAGGGAAAGCCGCGGCGCCCGCGCGCAAGCCCGGGCGTCGTTGGAATTCGGCATCGGCCGTTGAGGTCGGGGCCGCTCAGGGCATGTACATGCCGCCGTTGACGTGCAGGGTTTCACCCGTGATGTAGCTGGCGTTCGGGCCTGCCAGGAACGCGACCGCACGGGCGATGTCCGCGGCTTCGCCCAGGCGGCCCAACGCGATCTGACCCACCAGGCCTTCACGCGCGGATTCGGGCAACGAGCGCGTCATGTCGGTGTCGATGAATCCGGGCGCCACCACGTTCACCGTCACGCCGCGCGAACCGATTTCCTTCGCCAGCGATTTGGAGAACCCGATGATCCCCGCCTTCGCCGCCGCGTAATTGGCCTGGCCGGCATTGCCGGTGACACCGACGACCGATGCGATGTTGATGATGCGCCCCTTGCGCGCCTTCATCATGGCGCGCATGACCACCTTGCTGGTGCGATAGACGCTGGTGAGGTTGGTGTCGAGGATCGCGTTCCAATCCTCGTCCTTCATCCGCATCAGCAGGTTGTCGCGGGTGATGCCGGCATTGTTGACGAGGATGGAAACCGCGCCGAACTCCGAGGCGATCGAATCGATGAGCGCATCGACCGAAGCTCCGTCCGTCACGTCGAGCGTGCGGCCGCGACCACCGGATGCAGCGAGTCGCTCGTTGATTGCTGCGGCGCCCGCGTCGGACGTCGCCGTGCCGATCACTGTTGCGCCCTGCGCGGCCAGTTCGTCGGCGATGGCGGCGCCGATGCCACGACTGGCACCGGTGACCAGCGCGATCTCCCCGGCAAGTGCGTTGTTCATGCGTTGCTCCATTCGTTGTGCGCGGCGTCGAACTCCGGAGGCGTTCCCAGCGCGCGTGCGTCCAGCGAACGATCGATGCGCTTGGCCAGCCCCGACAACACCTTGCCCGGTCCGCATTCGGCGATGCGCGTGACACCGCGCGTGGCCAGCGCCTGCACGCAGCCGGTCCACTGGACAGGCAGGTACAGCTGGCGCACGAGCGCATCGCGTATGGACGACACATCGTCATGCACCTTCGCATCGACGTTCTGGACGACGGGGATGCGCGGCGGCTGCCACGACAACCCGGCCATCGTTTCGCCGAGCCGCTGGGCGGCCTCGCGCATCAGCGGGGTATGCGACGGCACGCTGACCGCGAGCTTCACAGCTTTGCGCACGCCGCGTTCTGCGAGCAATGCGATCGCCCGATCGACGGCGGCGGCATGCCCGCCGATGACGATCTGGCCGGGTGAGTTGTAGTTCGCTGGCACGACGATGCCCCGATCGGATGCCGGGTCGCCCGATGCGTCCTCGCACGCCAACCGCACGACATCGTCCTCGGCGCCGAGCACGGCAGCCATCGCACCAGTGCCGGCCGGCGACGCGTCCTGCATCAACTGGCCGCGATGCCTGACCAGTTGGGCGGCATCGCGCAACGACAACGCACCTGCAGCGACGAGTGCGGTGTATTCACCCAGGCTGTGGCCAGCCAGCACCGCCGGTTGGACACCGCCCCGGGCCTGCCAGGCGCGCCAGACCGCGACGCCCGCCGCGAGCAAGGCGGGCTGCGTGAATTCGGTGCGGTTGAGCATCTCTTCCGGACCCGACTGCGCCAGCATCCAAAGATCGGCATCGGCGCCTTCGGACGCTTCGCGAAAGGTGTCCTGCACCACTGCTTCCCGCGCCGCCAGTTCGCCGAGCATGCCGAGCGACTGCGACCCCTGGCCTGGAAACACGAATGCGAGCGAGGACGACGTCATCGGGCGATTACCAGCGAAGGGCGGCGATGGGGCGCGAATGATACGGGTAGCGTTCGCGGATCGTCTGTACCGGCGCGTATGTCGCCGCGAGCGCCTTGCAGGAGCGGCTTATCGCCGCGAGCGGTCAATAACGCAGCAGCACCGAGCCCCAGGTGAATCCGCCACCGAAAGCCTCGAGCAGCAGCAATTGTCCGCGCTTGACCTTGCCTGATCGCACTGCGAAGTCCAGCGCCAGCGGCACCGATCCCGACGACGTGTTTCCGTGCTTGTCGACGGTGACGACGACGCGTTCCATTGGCATGTCCAACCGCTTGGCGGTCGCCTCGATGATGCGAAGGTTGGCCTGGTGGGGGATCAGCCAGTCGATGTCATGGCGATCCAGGCCGTTGGCTTCGAGGGTTTCCTCGACGACGGCATCCAGCGCCTTGACCGCGTGCTTGAAAACCTCGTTGCCGATCATCAGCACCTTGACGCCGGCGTTGTGCTCTTCCGGCTTGAATCCGACGGAGACGCCGACCGGATTCCACAACAGCTCCTTCTTGCCACCGTCGGCATGCAGATGGGTGCTGAGAATGCCGGTTTCGCTGTCGGCCTTGAGCACGACCGCGCCGGCGCCGTCGCCGAACAGCACGCAGGTGCCACGATCGGACCAGTCGAGCATGCGCGTCAGCGTTTCCGAACCCACGACGAGCGCGGTCCTGGCTGCGCCGGAACGGATGAATTTGTCCGCGACCGTCAATGCATAGATGAAACCCGAACACGCCGCATTGACATCGAACGCAGGGCAGCCGTCGGCGCCGAGGCGATGCTGCAGCAGGCACGCGGTCGAGGGGAAAATGAGGTCGGGCGTGGTCGTGCCGAGCACGATCAGGTCGAGTTCCGACGCAGACACGCCCGCCGCTTCAAGCGCGCGCGTTGCAGCGTGGAACGCCAGGTCGCCCGTCGTCTCGCCATCAGCGGCGACGTGCCGTTCGCGGATGCCGGTACGCGCCGCGATCCATTCGTCGCTGGTGTCGACGAACTGGCGCAGGTCGTCGTTGGTCAGCACCTTGTCCGGCAGGTAACTGCCGGTCCCGGCGATTCGGGAAAAAATCCTGCTTCCAGCGTCCTGGCCGGAAGAATGCTGGCCGGAAACTGTGCGGCCTGCGGCCTGCTCACTCATGTGCGACCCCATGCCATAAACGCGTGCCGATCACGATACGTGTCGGCGCGCTTAGGTGGATCGAAGCCGCGAAGCGGCTTCCCGATGCGATCGCGGCGCGTGCCGGCGACCGCGCGTGGGATCAATCTTCCTCGACGACCTTTACCTTCGGCGCGATGACCTGCTTACCGCGGTAGTAGCCGTCCGCCGTCACGTGGTGGCGCACGTGGGTTTCGCCGGTGGTCGGATCGGTCGCCAGCTGCTTGGCGCTCAGCGCGTCGTGGGCGCGGCGCATGCCCTTGCGGGACGGGGAGACGCGGGACTTCTGTACAGCCATGGGATTGCTCCAACCTTCAATTCGTTCTGGTAGACGCTTGCGCGCCGGTTCGGACTCTTGCTTCGTGCGCTTATCTGTCTTTCTTCAGTCCGGCCAGTGCCGCGAACGGACTGGCCTGATGTTGTTCTTCTTCCCGTGCCGGCCAGTCACGCTCCATCGCTTCGGTACCAGGCATCACGGCAACCACCGGGACCGCCAGGATCAGTTCGTCCTCGACCAGCTCCGAGGGCCGCAGCATGCCGTCCTCGGCAAGCAGCAGCGGTTCGTAACCTTCCGGCAACCCGGCTTCGTCCGCCTCGTCGCGAATCAGGCCCAGCCGCTGCACGACCCGAACCGGCTGCAGGAAGCGCTGCAGGCTGCGCTGGCATTCCAGCGGCAACGCAGCTTCGACCTTCAACTCGACATACGGAACCTGCAACGCATCGCGATCGAACCCGAGCGAAAACCGCACCTCGCCCAACGGCGAGCCGTCGTCGCACAGCACGTCGCGCAGGCGCGACATCGACGACAGCGGCAGCGTCCCTTCGAACTCCCGCCGCGCGGCCACCATGCGCCACGCGTCCAGGACCTCCGGCACCCGGCCCGGGGACTGCGACTCAGGCGATTCGGCGGACATAAGCCGCGGAATGTTAGGCTCCGGCCCCCTTTCTGTCAAACCCAAGCCCTTGCTGCGCCGGGCAATTTGCCCCGCGTCCGGGCCCACGGCAGACTGCGGGCTCCCATCGCGCGGACGCCCGTCTTGACCCTACCGCTGCTCCTGCTGCTGCTCGCCACGATCCTCGCCGGCGCGGCCCTGGTCCTGCGACGCCGGGGGGGGCGCCGGCAACGGGCGATGACCCAGCTCCTGGACGCCGCCGACGCCCTGGAGCAGCGCCTGCGGACCGCGCGCATCGAGATCGAGGCGATCGCCGGCAGCGACCAGAACCCGGTCCGCGACGCCATGCAGGAGATGCTGCGGCAGCGACTGTGGCTGCAGCACCATGGCGTGGACGCGTCCCTCGACCAGTTGACCTCGGTCCGCGATTCGATCGATTCGGCGCGCGTGCGCATCGAGCAGCAACTGGTGCAGATCGAGCGCGCCCGCGCGATGCTTCATTGAACGCGGCGCCGCGCTTGGTACTGGCGTCGACCTCACGCTACCGGCGCGAACTCCTGGAACGCCTGCGACTACCGTTCGACACCAGGGCCCCCGGTGTCGACGAATCTCCCCTGCCCGGCGAAACGCCCCGGCAACTGGCACTCCGGTTGGCCGCGGCGAAGGCCGAAGCGGTCGCTGCGCGTGAACCCGACGCCTGGGTCATCGGCTCGGACCAGGTTGCCGAACTCGACGGCGCCGCCATGGGCAAACCAGGCTCGCGCGATGCGGCGATCGCCCAGCTGACGGCGATGTCCGGGTGCGAGGTCGTCTTCCGCACCGCGCTCAGCCTCGCCCATGGCGACGGGCGCCGGTTCGACGACGAAGACGTCACCAAGGTGCGGTTCCGCCGGCTGGATGCCGGCGAAATCGCCCGCTACATCGATGCCGAGGCACCGCTGGACAGCGCCGGGAGTTTCAAGTCCGAGGGACTGGGCATTGCCCTGTTCGACGCCATCGAATCGCGCGATCCGACCGCGCTCGTCGGCCTGCCCCTGATCGCGACGACCCGACTGCTACGCAAGGCGGGATTCCGGGTCCCCTGACGATCAGCGACCGGTCGTGACCGGAATCTCGCTCCAGTCCTCGATGCTGCCGTCGCTGCCGTGCAGGCGCAGGCCCAGCCAGTGGCGTCCGGGCCTGACGGAACTCGCGTCGACCTGCGCGCTGAAGCCGACATCCGGATGGTGCGGATCGGTCGACTCCGGCCAGTAGCGCGCGGGCCCTGCATTGTCCAGACCGTAGCGGGCGCGGGAAACGGGCTTGCCGTCCAGCAGGACGTCGACGCCCGCCAGCCCGATCCCGTCCTTGAACGCCCAGCCTGACACGGAGAACGACGCATCAACGCGGACGTTCACGGCCGGACGGTCGATCCACGCCATCGCCGGGGTCGTGCATCGACCGCGGCGCGGCCTGCGATCCAGCGCGAACAGGAGGAATCGCTGGCCACCGTGGTCCACGTTGACGACGCGCGGCGGCGGCAATGGTCCGAGCCGGGTGCACAGCGCGTGGTAATGCGCCAGCAGGTTCTTGTATTCGACCTCCGACGTGCCGACCACCAGCAGCAATGGATGCTGGCCGAGTTCGCGGCGCCGATGGACCTCCAATCCCCACAGGTGCAACTGCGGCGCGCGTCCGTGCTTGCGATTGAGCGGATGCGGCAGCACTGCGATGTCCGGGTCGCCGAGTGCGAATCCGAGCTCGGCGCCGCCCTTGAAATTGTCCGCGACGATGCGCGTGTCCGCCGGCATGGCCTTGCGTGTTTCGCGCACGGCGTCGGCGAGGGAAGTCCAGCCGGCGAAGTTGTGCGGGTAGACCTTTTCGCCCGCGAGTTGCGCGCGTAGCGTCGGAGTCGCGGCCACTGCGTAATACCCCAGCAGTCCCACCAACCCGGCCGCGGCAAGTGCCGCCGTCGCCGCGCGCAACCAGCGTGGCCATCGCGCCAGCAGGGAGGGCAACAACGGCAGGAGCGCGACATAGCCGGGTAGCGGCCAGTGGTAGCTGATGCGTTCGGTGTCGGCGAAGAACCCCAGCGCGAAAAACCCGGAGACGATCAGCGCCCCGAGCCATGCGAAATAACGCGCGACGCGATTGCCGTCGCGCAGGTGCCGCCAGGCGGCCAGGGCCAAGGCCACGAACAGCAACGGCGTGACCAGCACGGCCTGGGTGGCGACGAACCAGATGCCGTCGCCATGGAATGCCCATGGATGCCGATCGATCAGCTGGAACCGCAACCCGGCCTCGGCATTGCCCAGGTTCCACGCCACCAGCGGCGTCCATGCCGCCGCGCCGAACGCCATTGCGATCAGCACGCGTGGATCGCCGAGTGCGCGACGACCTTGCGGAATCAGCAGCAGGGCGATGAAACCCACGCCGATCACCGCGAGGAATCGATAGTGGCTGAGCCCGCCGATGGCCAGGCCCAATGCCAGCTCCACCGCCGCGCCCGCAGTCACGCCTCGCAGCAGCCGGGTTCCCGCATCCATGCACAGCAGCGTCGCGAGCGTCATCGCGGCGTCGGGTACGGCGAGCACGCCGAGCGTGCCCACCAGCGGAAGCAGCATCGCGTAGATGCCCGCTGTCCATCCCTGGCCGGGGTCGAATTCACGCGCGGTGATGCGCGCCACCAGCCACGGCAGGCAGGCCGCGACCAGCAGGAATGGCGCACGCAGGGCGAGCGTGCTGTCACCGCCGACCGCCACGCCCAGCCGCGTCAACCACGCCGTCAATCCAGGCAGATCCGAATAGGCCCACGCCAGGTGCTGACCTTCCTGCCAATAGAAGGCTTCGTCGACGAACAGCGGCAGGTGTGCGGCCAGCACGACCTTGGCGATCAGCAGCACGACCCATAGGCCGACGAACCAGTTCCGGGCTGTCTGTACTGTCCGCATCCTTTCGCGCCTCGCTACACTGATCCGAATCGGACCGCGGACAGCGCCTCCTCGCGACGATCACCCGCTGGTGAATCGCATGGATGCACGCTCTCGCAATCCGCCATGGGCGACCGGCCCGACGACGTTCCATTGGTGGAACAACCGGTCAGCCGGAATTACTTCATCGAGGTGCGCGTGTCCGCAACGCCCGTGGGCAACATGCTAACTGAGAGCTCGCTGCCCGGGCGCCGGCCGGGCGCATCCCGGCTCGGCGACGGCCTGCGGGACCAGCTCGGCCGGGCGGTCGCCCAGGTCAACACGCTGGTGCTCGGGAAGCCGCAGGAAGTGCGTCTGGCGTTCGTCGCGTTGCTGGCCGACGGCCACTTGCTGATCGAGGACCTGCCGGGCCTGGGCAAGACCACGCTTGCGCATGCACTGGCGGCGACCTTGGGTCTTGGCTTCCAGCGTGTGCAGTTCACGTCCGACCTGCTGCCCTCGGACATCGTCGGCGTGTCGGTGTTCGACGCCCAGGCCCGACGCTTCGAATTCCACCCCGGGCCGATCTTCGCGCACGTCCTGCTCGCCGACGAGATCAACCGCGCACCACCGCGCACGCAGAGCGCGCTGCTCGAGGCGATGGCCGAGCACCAGGTCACCGTGGATGGCAATACACATGCGCTGCCTGATCCGTTCTTCGTCATCGCCACGCAGAATCCTGTCGACCTGGCCGGTACCTATCCGTTGCCCGATTCGCAGCTCGACCGCTTTCTTCTGCGCCTGACGCTGGGTTACCCCGGCGAGGAAGCCGAACGTGCGCTGCTGGCCGGCGCCGATCGTCGCGACATGATCGCGCAGGTGTCGCCGCTGCTCGCGGCGGGCGATGTGCTTGCGTTGCGTCGCGCAGTGGCAGAGGTGCATGCCAGCGACGCCTTGATCGATTACGTGCAATCACTGATGACGCGCAGCCGCCAGCACCCGGGCGTGCGCGTCGGCCTGTCGCCGCGGGCAGGCATCGCGCTGCTGCGCGCGGCACGCGCGTATGCGTTGCTGCTCGGGCGCGACCATGTCCTGCCGGACGACGTGCAGGCACTGTTCAACGCGGTCGCGGCGCATCGGCTGGTCGTCGACGCCGATGCGGGCAAGCACACGGCAATGGCGAAGGCGATCCTGCACGCGGTACCGGTCGACTGACGATGGCAGCGACGGCGCGGACACTGCGCCAGCGACTCAGCGCCCGCGTGCAGGCGTGGGCGCGCCCGCGGCACCCGGAAACGTTGCCGGTGTCCTTCGACCGGCGCAGGGTATACGTGCTGCCGACGGGCTTCGGACTGTTTTTCTCCTTGCTGCTGCTGGCGATGTGGCTGGGTGCGCTCAACTACAACAACAACCCGGCGCTCATGCTCGGGCTGCTGCTGGCAGGCGCGGCCAACACCAGCCTGCTTGCCGCGCACCTGCAACTGACCGGTCTGCAGGTCAGCGCGATCGACGCCGAACCGGTGCCCGCCGGCGCCACGCTGGAAGTACGGCTGCACGTGCGCGCGGATCCTGGACGTGCACGCCGCGGACTACGCGTGCAATGCGAGGACGCGACCGACGTGCTGTCGCTCGTCGACGGCGCGGGACAGGCGACATTGAGCGTGCCGACGCAACGGCGCGGGTGGTTGGACCTCGAACGCGTGACGATTTCCACGACGCGGCCACTCGGGCTGGCGCGCGCCTGGGCCTATGCCTGGCCGGATGCGCCGTTGCTCGTCTATCCCACGCCCGAGTCGCCCGGCGTGCCGCTTCCCGAGGGCAGCGGCGCCGACGCACTTGCACGCCTGCGTCGGAGCGGCGACGACGTCCATCACCTGCGCAGCTACCGGCGCGGTGATGCGCGCCGCGCCATCGCATGGAAGCCTTCGGCGCGGCGGGACCATTTGCTGGTGCGCGAATACGAACAGCCCCTCGGTGCGGAAGTGGTTCTGGACTGGTGGCAGCTGCCCGGCCTGGACAACGAAGCACGCATCCGCCGGCTCGCGCGCTGGGTCGACGACGCCGAACGCGAAGGACGTCGTTATCGCCTCGACCTGCCCGGACACGCACCGCTGGGCCCGGGCTCGGGCCCGCAACAACGCCACGCCTGCCTGCGCGCACTCGCCTTGTTGCCGGCGTCGGATGCGATTACCTGATGGCGACGTCGCTCGCCCTGGACCGGCAGAGCCGCGCGTGGACGTTCGCGGCGGGCGCCGTTTGCCTGCTGCCGCTGTTGCTGCAACTGCCACTGCGGCTGGCGCTGGGCATTGGCCTCACGGCGGTGGTCGTCACCGCGGCATCGTGGCGGCGTCCGCTGCATGCACTGGTGCGGCTGCTGCTCGCGGCAGCGCTCGTGGGCGTCGTGTTGGCGCTGTCGCATTTCGCGTTCGGACGCGACACAGGCTGTGCGCTGCTCGCAGCGATGCTTGCGCTCAAGCCCGCGGAAACGTTTCACCTGCGCGACGCGCGCAGCCTGCTCGGGTTCGCATTGTTCGCTCCGTTCGCGACCTTCCTGCTGGACCAGGGCCCGATGTCGCTGCTGCTCGGCCTGGTGGGCGCGATCCTGGCGCTTGCGGCCCTGTTGCGGCTTGCCGAACTCGAATCGGGCGACGGACGCCACCCCACGTCGGCCTGGCAGCGGTTCACCGGCGTGTGGAAACTGGCCGTGATCGGTTTGCCGTTGGCGCTTGCCGCGTTCTGGTTGTTCCCGCGGCTTGCGACGCCGCTATGGGGCGTTCCCGAACGCGCGATGGCGCGGCCGGGCCTGTCCGACCGGATGAGCCCCGGCGAATGGATCGACCTGCTCAACGACGACAGCACCGCATTGCGCGTGCAGTTCTTCGGTGCGCCACCGCCCACGTCGCAAATGTACTGGCGCGGTCCGGTGCTCTGGAACTTCGACGGCCGCACGTGGACGCAGCCGGGATGGCTGCGTGGCGTTCCGGGCGCGCAGGTGCGCTCGACCGGCACCCACTGGGATTACCAACTCGAAATCGAACCCACGGACTCGCGCCAGCTCGTCGCGCTCGACCTGCCCGCATTCGCGCCGGATGGCACGCGCCTGTCGCTCGATTACGGCCTCTACGCGCGCCGGCCGCTGTCGACGCTGAGCCGATGGCGGATGCGCTCCGCGCCGCCTGCCACCTTCGAGCCCCAGCTCAGGTCGGTCCTGCGCCGCATGGCCCTGGCGCTGCCGTCCGGGTACAACCCGCGCACGATCGCGCTCGCGCAGCGTTGGCGCCGCGAGGCCGGCGACAACGATGCCGCCGTGGTCGATCGCGCGATGGCAATGATCCGGGGCGGCTTCGGATACACGCTCGAGACGCCGTTGCTCGGTCGCGATTCGATCGACGAATTCCTGTTCGAGCAGAAGGCCGGCTACTGCGAACATTTCAGCTCGGCTTTCGTCGTTCTGATGCGCGCGGCCGGAATCCCGGCACGCGTCGTCACCGGATACGTCGGCGGCTATCGCAACCCTCTGGGCGGTTATTGGCAGGTGCGCCGCTCCGATGCGCACGCGTGGACGGAAGTGTGGCTCCAGGGCCGCGGCTGGGTGCGCGTCGACCCGACCGCCGCGGTCGCGCCGGAGCGGATCTACGACACGCTCGCCGACCGCGCTCCGGGTGCGCAAGGGTTGTTCGGAGCCCTGGTGCCGAGGCCGGTTTTCGACGCGAGCGACTGGCTGCGCCATGGCTGGAACGACTTCGCGCTGGGCTTCGACGCGGTGCGCCAGCGCAGGTTGCTGAGCCCGTTCGGCGTCGAGGACGTGGGTGTGGCGTGGCTCACGGGTCTCTTCTTCGGCGTCTCGCTGCTGGCCCTGTTGTGGATGACGTGGCTGACCGCGCGGGCCGAACGCGAACGCGACCCGGTGCTGCGCGCGTGGCATCAGCTCGGTGCTCGTTACGCGCGCCTGGGGCTCGGGCGCGAACCGTTCGAGACCGCGGCCCGGTGGGCTGAACGCATCAGCATCGCCCGACCGGGGCTGGCTGCCGGCCTGCCGCAACTTAGCCACCGTTTCAACAACTGGCGGTACGCTGGTCGCCAACCGGGGCCCGAGGCGGCTGCCCTGGTCCGCGCAGTGCGGCGCCACCGCCCCGGAACACGGATACCGGACGAATCCATCGGAGATCGAAGATGAAGATTCAAACGCGTCGCCTCATTCCCGTCGCCCTGGCCACCGCTCTGCTCGCGGCCTGCGCCACCACCCCCCCACAGCCGTTGCAGGGCCAGTTCACGGCGATCACGCCAGGCCAGGCCCTCGACCGTGACGCAACCAATGCGCTGGTGCGCTGGGGCGGCCGCATCGTGGCGGTCGAACCGGGCCAGAACCACACCTGTTTCGAAATGCTGTCGACCGGCCTGGACGACTCCGGCCGCCCCTACTGGAAGACCGATGAAATCGGTGGCCGCTTCATCGCCTGCCGCACCGGCTTCTACGATCCGGCGTTGTTCGAGAGGAATCGCGAGGTGACCTTCACCGGTCGGGTGGACGGCTACGAGAATCGCCAGATCGGCGGGTACGACTACCGCTTCCCGCGCCTGGCGGCTGATGTCGTGTACCTGTGGCCCCAGCGCGAGTACGTCGACGTGGTCACCCGTCCGGCGCCGTGGCCATGGTGGGGCTGGTGGTGATCCGCCCGGGATGAAGGCGACGGGCCAGCCTGCGAATCTCCGGCTCTGCAGATGCGGGCACGGTTTTGGCACCAGCCGTCCTGCAGCATGCGGCGTCGAGTGGGTATCACCGTTCGTTCACCAGCACACATGCAGTTTCGATCCATGGTCCTCGAACAGGGAACGATCACGCGCATCGACGCGCGCGGCCGCGTCACCATCCAGCTCGGCGATCGCCGCGTGGAAGCCGACATCCACAGCGGCAGCGGCGGTTGCATCGGCGACTTGATCGAGGGCGACATGCGGTTGGGCGTGCGCACCTGGCGCAACGTCGGCAACAGCATCCTCAGTGTCGTTCGAGTGGTCGCGATCGAGCCGGCCCCGGAACGACCGCGTGAAACCGAGATCGCCGAAGACACCCCGCGACGCCGCGCCAGCGACCTGCAGCGATTCCACCTGGACGAACGCTGGACCATCACCAGGGGCGAAGGCCCCGCCGGCGATCAGTACAGCAACCGCAAGCTCAGCTGAACCTGCCGGTCGATCTGGTGCGCCGGCAGCCCCTCGAGCGTGCGCTGGTCGCGACGGCTGTCCACGCGCAGCCATTCACCCGTCACCCGCATCCAGTCCACCGGTCGCCAGTTGAGCGCAATCGTCAGCGCATTGCCGTGTTCGCTCAGCGGCGCGCTCAATCGATCCGGTAGCTGGCGAAGCTGGAAGGCGTCGATGCGGATGGCCGGACGCCATGCGCCCCGCTCCCACGCTGCCAGCAGATAACCCGCGTTGAATCGCGTATCGAGCAGCAGGCCGGGCACCGGCTCGAACGCGGTACTTCCATGCATGCCCTGCGCGATGAGCACGACGTCGTTGATCCGGGTCTGTCCGCCTACACTCCAGAACCGCGTGCGCCACGCGTAGACATCCCGCCCGGCGTATGCCTCTTCGCTCGCGGGATCGGCGCGGTTGTCGTAATACAGCAGCGTTGCCTTGCCATGGGCCGGGGCATCCACCGCGAAACCCGCGTACCAGCCCAGGCGCCCGTCGATCTCGTCGAACGGCCGGTACCGCACCGGCGGTTCGGTTCCCGTCAGGGGGGCGATCACATCCGGCTCGCGCATGCGCGCATCCAGCGCCGCGGTAAAGTCGCCCAGCGCCCAACCGCGCGCTGCCAGCAATTCCCCTGCCGGATCGTTGCTGCGGAAGACAGCGCCGATCGCTTCGACGCTGGCGGTTTCCCCGCGATGCTCCAGCCGCGCTTCGGTTCCGATCGTGCGCAACTCCTCGCCGACCCAGGTGTTGACCGCCGACGGGGAAAGCGTCCAGGGACTTGTCCAACCGATTCCGGTGTTCTCCTCCGAGATCGGCGGAAAGAACGCACCCGCCTTCACCGACCAGCGCCAAGGCGTGATCGAGACCGGACGGTAGTTCAAATAGGC
>Ga0070672_100000540_pt1 | contig 22218 bp, 21 predicted proteins | sample KBSM13metaG_FD_66151 | JGI IMG/M metagenome (GOLD analysis project Ga0070672, IMG submission 66151) | Miscanthus rhizosphere microbial communities from Kellogg Biological Station, Michigan, USA - KBS M1-3 metaG | ecosystem: Host-associated > Plants > Roots > Rhizosphere > Soil ... | reverse complement strand
GCACGGTCGATTGATCCAGCGCGGACCAGAAACCCGGGACTTGCTCCCATGTCATCGCCCGCAGATGGGGTTCCTTCTTCCGGCGCACTTCGCCTACCGCACGCTTCGCCTGTCGGGTGCCCAGCGCCTTCGCTGGACTGTCTACGATCAACTTGTCGAACAGCGCCGCATCGAACACCGAGCGAATGCGCTGCCGTGCCCGTTTCGCCGTCTCCGGTGCCGACGCGAACATCGGTTGCAATGCGTCAATCAAATCCTCTTGTGTAACCTCGTCGAGCGGCTTGTCGCCGAGCTTATCGAAGATCGGCGCGAGCGAGCTTAACCATTGCGCGCGATGTTTCGCGTTGCGAAATTCCGCGCTGGCGGTTTGGTGGTATTGCTCGGCGTAGACGCGCAGTGTGTTCGCCGTGCGCTCATCCTCGTGCTGCGCGGCGGCTTTCCTCTCGCGCTCGATCACGAGCGGATCGCGACCCCCCCGCACCTCGTGCATGATGCTATCGCGCCACTTGCGGGCTCGTTCCAGCGAGATGTTCGGGTACTCGCCGCCGACGTTGCCGGACTCGTCGCGATAGCCCCGGAGCTTCTCTACGCCGTCCACGAAAAACCGCATTCGCCAGAATTTGCGGCCTTCGGTATCCACCCACAGCAGCAACCCGCCCCCGTCGGCGTGTCTGCCCCGTCCTGCCGCCCGGCATTGGCGGTCCGTCAGCCTATTGAGCGTTCCCATGTGTTCGATTCCCCTCCGGTCCGTAGAAGTGGGCCGTATCCACGATGGTATCCACAAGATAGGCGGGCAAGCAAGGAAATCCGGGGAACCCTCCGGAAACCATATTCCGCTTTATTATGTATTGGATCATGGACTTACTGCTGAATTGGGGAACGTCTAGAAACCACTGGAAACCATCTACTGGCGGAGACGCAGGGATTCGAACCCTGGATACAGGTTTTGGCCCGTATGCTCCCTTAGCAGGGGAGTGCCTTCGACCACTCGGCCACGTCTCCGGAACCTGTTGATTGTATCGGCGCGCGTGGGTCCCGGTCAAAGGCTACGCACCTGAACTACGCAAAAAACGATCACCTACGCTGCCTTTGGCGGCGTATCGAGCTCGAATGCGCGATGCAGCACGCGCACCGCGAGCTCCAGGTATTTTTCGTCGATCACCACCGAAATCTTGATCTCGGAGGTGGAGATCATCTGGATGTTGATGCCCTCGTCGGCCAGCGCCTTGAACATCTTGCTCGCGATCCCGACGTGCGAGCGCATGCCGATCCCGACGACGGAGACCTTGCAGATCCGCTTGTCGCCGATGATCTCGCGGGCCATGAACGACTTGCCGCGCTCCGCGGCCAGCACGTCGAGCGCCTGCTGATATTCGGTGCGGTTCACCGTGAACGAGAAGTCCGTGTGGCCCGACGCGCCGATGTTCTGCACGATCATGTCGACGTCGACGTTCGCGGCCGCGATCGGGCCGACGATGCTGTAAGCGATTCCGGGCCGGTCCTCGACGCCCATCAGCGAGATCTTGGCTTCGTCGCGGTTGAACGCGATGCCCGAAATGATGGCCTGTTCCATGGTGTCGTCTTCCTCGAACGTGATGAGCGTGCCGTGGGACGTCGATTCGAGATCCTCGAACGAGGACAGCACGCGGAGCTTGACGTTGTACTTGCCGGCAAACTCGACGGAGCGAATCTGGAGCACCTTCGACCCGAGGCTCGCCATCTCGAGCATTTCCTCGAACGTCACCGTGTCGAGGCGGCGCGCTTCCGGCACAATACGCGGGTCCGTCGTGTAAACGCCGTCGACGTCGGTGTAGATCTGGCACTCGTCGGCCTTGAGCGCGGCGGCCAGCGCGACCCCCGACGTATCCGACCCGCCGCGGCCAAGCGTGGTGATGTTCCCGGCGCCATCGACGCCTTGGAATCCGGCCACGACGACGATGATGCCCGCAGCGAGGTCCGCGCGAATCCTGTCTTCGTCGATCGACAGAATGCGCGCCTTGGTGAACGCGCTGTCGGTCAGCACGCGTATCTGCCCGCCGGTATAGCTTTTCGCCTTGAGGCCCGTCGCGTCGAGGGCGATCGCGAGGAGCCCGATTGTCACCTGCTCCCCGGTTGCGGCGACGACATCGAGCTCGCGCGGATTCGGTTCGGGCGCCAGTTCTTTCGCGAGTGCGAGCAGCCGGTTAGTCTCGCCCGACATCGCGGACACGACGACGATGAGCTGATGCCCTTCCCGGTGATAGCGCGCAACGCGCTTCGCAACGTTCCGGATGCGCTCGACGGACCCGACGGACGTGCCGCCGTATTTCTGGACGATCAATGCCATGGAAATGGGGTCAGAGACGAATTTCGTGCGAGCAAATCATCTGTCGCCGGTATTTCGCAAAATTCGTATCTGACCCTGGATTCGGCGACCTAGATTCGGCGGAAGGCGAGCGTCGCGTTCGTGCCGCCGAAGCCGAACGAGTTGGAAAGCGCTGCGCGGATCGGCATGTCGCGCGCAACGCGTGGCACGAAGTCGAGATCGCATGTCGGATCCTGTTTCAAGAGGTTTGCCGTCGGCGGCGCAACCTGGTCCCGCAGCGCCAGCACGGTGAAAATCGCCTCGACACCGCCGGCCGCGCCCAATAGGTGCCCGGTCATCGACTTGGTCGAGCTGACGGCGAGTTTTTTGGCGCGGTTGCCGAACGCGCGCTCGATCGCGATGCACTCGGCGACGTCGCCCAGCGGCGTCGACGTGCCGTGCGCATTGATGTAATCGATGTCGTCAGGGTTGAGGCCGCCGATGCGCATCGCGTTCTGCATGCTGCGCATGCCGCCGCGGCCGTCGTCCGGCGGGGCAGTGATGTGATGGGCATCCGCGCTCATCCCGTAGCCTGCGAGCTCGCAGTAGATCTGCGCGCCGCGCGCTTTCGCATGCGCGTACTCCTCGAGCACGATCACCCCCGAGCCTTCGCCTTGCACGAAGCCGTCGCGATCGACGTCCCACGGCCGGCTGGCGGTCGCCGGTTCGTCGTTGCGCGTGGACAGTGCACGCGCCGCGCAAAATCCGCCGATGCCAAGGGCGCTGACGGTCGCTTCCGTGCCGCCCGCGATCATCACATCGGCATCGCCGTACTCGATCAGCCGGCCCGCCTCGCCGATGCAATGATTCGACGTCGAGCACGCCGACACGATCGCGAGGTTCGGTCCCTGAAACCCGTATTGGATCGAGGCGAGGCCCGCCACCATGTTGACGATGGTTCCGGGCACGAAGAACGGCGTGATCTTCTTCCAGCCCCCGGCTTCGAAGGCGGCTTTCTGGTCCTCGATCAGCGGCAGACCGCCGATGCCGGAGCCGATGCACACGCCCACCTTCTCCCTGTCGCCCGCGTAATCGGCGAGACCGGCGTCGGCGACGGCATCGATCGTCGCCCCCATCCCGTAATGGATGAACGTGTCGTAGCGCCGCGCTTCTTTTGGCGATAGATACCTGCTGACGTCGAAGTTTTTCACCTCCGCCGCTATGCGCGTGGGAAAGGTCGACGCGTCGAACCGGGTGATGGGTCCGACGCCCGATCGAGCGTTGCGGATCGCTTCCCATGCGGCGGCCACGCTCACCCCGACAGGCGATACGATTCCCATTCCGGTAACGACGACGCGGCGGCGGCTCATGCCACTTCCCTCCGCGCTACCGCGCTTCGGGTTAATTCGCCCTTGGGGCGGCCCGGCGGGCTCATACGACTTCCCTCCGCGCTACCGCGCTTCGGGGTAATTCGCCCTTGGGGCGGCCCGGCGGGCTCATGGGATGGGGAACGAGGAAGGTGCCGCCTGCGCGGATCACGCGCGAGGCGGTGGCGCGCGACGCGCCAATATCAGTTGACCAATGTCACTTCTTTACGTGGGCTGCTATGTAATCCACCGCCTGCTGGACCGTGGTGATCTTCTCGGCTTCCTCGTCGGGAATCTCAGTCTCGAATTCCTCTTCGAGGGCCATGACAAGCTCGACCGTGTCGAGCGAATCGGCGCCAAGGTCCTCGACGAACGATGATTCGTTCTTGATCTCGGCCTCGTTGACGCCCAGTTGCTCGGCGACGATCTTCTTCACCCGTTGTTCGACGTTCTCCATACTTCTCCTCCCACTGCGGGGGTGTCTGATTGAAACCGCAGAATTTTACCAGATGACGGAATTCGGGTCCGGCAACTGGCGCCCAATTTCGTTACGCCATGTACATGCCGCCATTGACGTGCAGCGTGGCGCCCGTAATGTAGCCCGCTTCCTTCGAAGCCAGGAAGACGACGGCATGCGCGATGTCCTCGGGCGATCCCAGCCGGCCGAGGGGAATCTGTTCCAGGAGCTTCGTGCGCTGCGCATCGGGCAGCGCCTTCGTCATGTCGGTGTCGATGAACCCGGGGGCGATGCAGTTGATCGTGATGTTGCGGCTCCCGACCTCCTGCGCGAGGGATTTCGTGAACCCGACAAGCGCCGCCTTGGCCGCCGCGTAGTTGACCTGGCCGGCGTTGCCGCTCGTGCCCACGACCGAGCCGATGTTGATGATCCGGCCGCCCCGTGCCTTCATCATGCCGCGCAGCACGCCCTTCGCAAGGCGATACGCGGGCTTCAGGTTGGTCGCCATGACGGCGTCCCACTCGTCGTCCTTCATTCGCAGCAGCAGGTTGTCGCGGGTGATGCCGGCGTTGTTCACGAGGATGCCGATGGCGCCGAAGCGCTGCTCGATGTCCGCCAGTGCAGCATCGACCGCCGGGCCATCCGCGACGTCGAGCCGGATGCCCGTTCCCGTGTTGCCGGCGGCGGCGAGCGCCTCAGCGATCTTCACCGCTCCGTCGTCCGTCGTCGCCGTGCCGATCACGGTGGCGCCGGCTTTGGCGAGCGCCTGCGCGATCGCGCGGCCGATTCCGCGCGTGGCTCCCGTCACCAGCGCAACCTGTCCGTCGAGTGCGCTCGTGGTCATGCGTTGCTCGTGGGTAAGCTTGCGAGCGCGGCCTTCGCGGCGTCGAGATCGGAGCCGTCGGTCAGCGCGAATGATTTGAGCTCGCGGACGATGCGCTTGTTGAGCCCGCTCAGCACCCTGCCCGGCCCGCACTCGACCACCTGACCGACGCCGCGCCCCGCAAACGCTTCGATCGTCTCGACCCAGCGCACCGGGCTCGCGGCCTGCAGCGCGAGGGCGGAGCGGATCGCATCGGGGTCGGGCCGCTCGGCGACGTCGACATTGTGGAGCACCGGAATCCCCGGCCGCTGGAGCGGGACCGCGGCGAGCTTTGCCGCCAGTCGATCGACCGCCGGGCGGATAAGCGAGCTGTGGAACGGCGCCGACACGGGCAGGAGCACACCCCGCTTCGCGCCGCGCTCCGTCGCAAGCGCAATGGCGCGCTCGACTGCCGCCTTGTGGCCAGCGATGACGATCTGCTCCGGCCCGTTGAAGTTGACGGGCTCCACGACCTGCGAATCGACACCAGCGGCCTCGCGGCAAACCGACGCGACTGCGCCCGCATCGAGACCCAGGATGGCCGCCATCGCGCCGACGCCCGCCGGAACCGCTTCCTGCATCGCCTGCGCGCGAAAGCGCACCAGCGGGAGCGCATCGGCGAAGGCCAGGGCGCCGCTGGCGACGAGCGCGCTGTATTCGCCGAGACTATGGCCTGCCATGACCACGGGCAAGGAACCTCCCGCCGCCTGCCACGCGCGCCACACGGCAACGCCCGCGGTGAGCATCACCGGCTGCGTATTGAACGTCTGGTTGAGCTCCGATTCGGGCCCGGATGAGACGAGCGACCATAGGTCCTGTCCCAGCACTTGGGAGGCCTCGTCGAACGTCGCGCGGATCGCGGGATGCGCCTCGAAGCCGGCCATCATGCCGACCGACTGCGAGCCTTGCCCCGGAAAGACGAATGCGATCTTCATTCGTTGAGCACGTCTTCTTACCAGGTCAGGAAGACCGAACCCCAGGCGAAACCGCCACCGACGCCGATGAGGAGGATGCGATGCCCCGGCTTGATCCGCCCGTCGCGCACCGCCTCGTCGAGCGCGAGGGGAATCGACGCCGCGGACGTGTTGGCGTGCCGGTCGACGGTGGCGATCATCCGCTCGGGCGGAATGCCCAGCTTTTTCGCGGTTGCTTCCATGATCCGGATGTTGGCCTGGTGGGGAATGAACCAGTCCACCGAGCCGACTTCGGCGTTGTTCGCGGCCAGCGCCTCGGCGCCGACCTCGGCCATCACCTTGACAGCGAACTTGAAGACGTGCGGTCCGTCCATCCGGACGTACGGCGTGCCGCTGATCGCGCCTTCCGACAACGTTCCCGGGACGCACAGCATGTCGACGTAGCGACCGTCCGCATGCAGATGTGCGGAGCCGATGCCGGGTTTTGCCGAAGGCACGAGCACCACGGCGCCCGCGCCGTCGCCAAACAGCACGCACGAGCCGCGATCCTTCCAGTCGAGAATGCGCGAATAGATCTCGGCACCGACGACGAGCGCGTTCCGGGCCATCCCCGACGCCACCATCCGGTCCGCCACGGCCAGTGCGTAGACGAAGCCGCTGCACACCGCCTGCAGGTCGAAAGCCGGTCCGCCGACCGCTCCGAGCTTCGCCTGCAGGATGCAGGCCGTGGACGGAAAGACCATGTCCGGCGTTGTTGTCGCCACGACGATGAGGTCGATGTCCGCCGGCGCGAGTGCCGCCGCTTTCAGCGCCTCGCGTGCGGCCCTTTCCGCGAGATCGCTGGTCTTTTCCGAGGCTGCCGCGATACGCCGCTCGCGGATTCCCGAGCGCGCGCGGATCCACTCGTCGCTCGTGTCGACGCGCTCGGCGAGGTCGGCGTTGGTGAGGATTTGCGCGGGCAGATAGCTGCCGGTTCCCTGGATACGGCTATGCATTGCCGACCGTCGCCTCGGCCACGGCAGCGGCGGACTTGAGCTCAGCCATTCTGGCCATCCGCTGCGCAATCTTGTCGAGTATGTTGTGGGCGGCCTCCGTGTATGCCTTGCGCAGCGCGTACTGGAACGCGAGCGCGTCGGCGGAACCGTGACTCTTGACGACGACGCCCTTCAACCCGATCAGCGTCGCCCCATTGAACCGCCGCGGGTCGACGCGATGCTTGAACGCGCGCAGCACCGGGTACGCGAGAAGCGCGACCAGCCTGGTGAGGGCGTTGCGCGTGAACTCGCCCTTCAGCGTCTCGTAGAGCATCACGGCGAGGCCTTCCGACGTCTTGAGCGCGACGTTGCCGACGAAGCCATCGCAGACGATAACATCCGTCGTCCCCTTATAGATGTCGTCGCCTTCGACGTTGCCGTAGAAGTTGAGGCCCGAGGCGCGCAGCATCTCGGCCGTCTGCTTGGCGAGGTCGTTGCCCTTGATCTCTTCCTCGCCGACGTTGAGGAGCCCTACCGTCGGTCGATCGATGCCCTCCATCGCGGTGACGAGCGCGCTGCCCATCACGGCGAACTGCATCAGCTGCTCGGGCGAGCAATTGACGTTGGCGCCGAGGTCGAGAACGGTGATGTCGCCGTCACGCGTCGGCAACTGTCCGGCGATTGCCGGTCGGTCGATGCCCGGCAGCGTCTTGAGCACGAAGCGCGAGATTGCCATGAGCGCACCGGTGTTGCCCGCGGAAACGCATGCCTGCGCGACCTCATCCTTTACGAGATTGATCGCGACACGCATCGACGAATCCTTCTTCCGGCGCAGGGCGTCGGCCGGGGGCTCGTGCATCTCGACGACTTCGCTTGCCGCGTGCAGCGTCAGGCGGTCGCGGGCGGGCGAATGCAGCTTTGCAATCGCCGCCTGCATTGGCGCGTCGAGGCCGACCGCGATCACTCGCGCATCGGGCGTCGCCTCGAGGAACCTGAGCGCAGCCGACAGCGTGATCGAGGGACCATGATCGCCCCCCATCGCGTCGATGGCTACGGTGACCGGCATGGCGCAGCCGGCGTGCCGGCTATTCGTCGGCCTTGGTCGAAACGACCTTCTTGCCCCGATAGAAGCCCGTCGGGCTGATGTGGTGTCGCCGATGCACCTCCCCCGTCACCGGCTCGACCGCGAGCGGTGGGTTGGGGAGGGAGTCGTGCGCGCGGTGCATTCCGCGCTTCGACGGAGATTTCTTGTTCTGCTGGACAGCCATGCCTTTCTCCTGGGTAGCAAGACCGCGTAGTTCACTGCGGCCTACGATTCGAACTGCCTATTTTCCAACTGAGTGTGTTCGACTGCGTGACTGCCAACTGCTTGACTGCCAACTGCGTGATTGCCGACTGCGTGATTGCCAACGCGGGCCTACTTGGCGCCGTGGTTCTTCAATCCGGCCAAGGCCGCGAAAGCCGATGCGTCCGGCATTTCGGGATCGTGCGAGCGCAACGGCTCTCCCGCACACCCCGGACGCTCGCACCGCGGCGCAAACGGCAGCGCCAGCAGCACCTCGTCCTCGATCAGCGTCAGCGTCTGCTGCGGCCCATCGGCGAGGATGACCTCGAGGGTTTCGTCATCCGCGTCGAGCATCCCGAGCTCACGCTCGTCCCGCGCCAGCAGCAACGTGGTGTGCTGCTCGAGCGGCCAGACGAACGATTGCATGCAGCGCTGGCAATCGAGCGGCACGCCGCCGTGCAGGTCGATGTCGAGCGCGGGCCGACCCCGCTCGTCGCCGCTGCCGGTGATTCGCCATGCGACCTTGGAGGAAGTCACTTCGGCGGCTACCTTGTCGCATACCCGCGGCAACGTCGCGACGTCCACTGTTCCCGTCAGCCTGGCACCGCGACGGGCGACATCGAAAGCGTCGAATGTTCCGCCCCGCCGTTCCGACGTTTTCTGCCGTCCGGCCATGCCGCCTCCGTGCTTTGCTGCCTCTTCGACTGGCGACGCCAACCGCCGCCGGACGATGAAAAACGTCGGATAATAGCGTCTTTCGCACATACTGTCAAAAATGTCCGCAAAAACAACAGCAAACCGGGGGCCGTCCCCGTTGCCGGCCGGGCAGCGACCGCTCGTGCTCGCATCCACGTCGCGCTATCGGAAGATGCTCCTCGAACGGCTCGGGATTCCGTTTGTAGCGTTGTCGCCCGGAACCGACGAAACGCCGCTCGCCGACGAGCCGCCGGCAGCGACTGCGTTTCGGCTGGCCGAGGCAAAGGCGCGCAGTGTTGCGGGCGCGAATCCCGACGCGCTCATCATCGGATCGGACCAGGTCGCGGACTGCTTCGGCCGCGCCGTGGGCAAGCCGGAAACGTATGAGAATGCGGTGCTGCAGCTCACGGAGCTCTCGGGCCAGACGGTCGTCTTCCACACCGGGCTCTGCCTGCTCGACGCGGCATCGGGGAACTGCCAGACGGCGCTCGTCGACGTGCGCAGCACCTACCGGTTCCTGTCCGCCGATGACATCGAAGCGTACCTTCAGCGTGAGCGACCCTACGACTGCACGGGCAGCGTGCGCTCGGAGTCGCTCGGCATTTCGCTCTTCGAAAGCATCGAGAGCGACGATCCCACGGCGCTCATCGGCCTTCCGCTCATCCGGTTGACGACGATGCTGCGCGCCGCCGGCATCGCCGTGCCCCCGCGCGCGTGACGGCGACGAACGGACGGCTCTTTGCCGTGCCGAATCTCCTCGGCGTGGTCGAGCCGGAGCGCGTGCTCCCGGCGCACACGATCGAGATCGCGCGCGGCCTCACGCACTATGTCGTCGAGAACGCGAAGCCGGCGCGCGCTCTCCTCCAGGCGCTGACCCCCAAGCTGCCGATACGCGAGATCGCGATCGTCGAGCTTGGCCCCGATCCCGATCGTGCGCGCTGCGATGAGCTGCTGCTGCCCGCGCGCAATGGCGTCGACATCGGACTGTTGTCCGATGCCGGCTGTCCGGCAATCGCCGATCCCGGCGCGCTCCTGATCGAAGCGGCGCACGCCCAAGGGATTACCGTCGTGCCGTTGGTCGGGCCATCATCGGTCGTTCTGGCGCTGATGGCCTCCGGAATGAATGGACAGGGATTCGCGTTTCACGGCTACTTGCCGGTGAAGCCGGACGCGCGCGCCAAGGCGATCGCTGCGCTCGAGGAGGGATCGCGTCGCAGCGGGCATGCGCAGATCTTCATCGAGACGCCGTACCGCAACGGCGCGATGCTGGATGCCGTCATCGAGACGTGCAAGCCGTCGACGCGCCTTTGCGTCGCCGCCGATCTCACGCTACCGACGGAATCGGTGATCTCGAAACCGATTGGCGAATGGCGCGGCGGCGACGGCGTGCGCTACGCGAAGCGGCCGGCGATCTTCATCCTGCAGGCGGCGCTTAAATAGGGTCAGAGACGACTTTTCGGCGCCCAAGAAATCGGGTCAAAGACGACCTTTTTCGATACGCGGAGCCGCAACGACCATCCACCGGAAAGCGTCTCTCACCCTATTTTTGTTTCAAGCAGGCGAGTCTTGGATGTAGTGCTTCAGCATCTCGTTCTCGAGGCCTTGCTCCTCCAGCACCGCCTTCGCGACGTCGTGAAACGACACGACGCCGAGCAGCGTCGTGCCGTCCATCACCGGGACGTAGCGGGCGTGGCGCTCGAGCATCGCGCGGCGCAGCTCGTTCACGTCGATCGTCGGCGCGGCAGTCATCGGATCGCGCGCGACGATCGCACTGGTCTTGAGCTCGTCGAGCGTCCCGTTGCGGTCCGCCAGCGCGCGGAGCACCTCGGCAAACGTGACGATTCCGGCCATCTTCCCGTGGTCCATCACGACCAGCGAGCCGATGTCGTGCTGGGCCATGACCTTGACGGCGTCCAGCAGCGGAGCGTCCGGCGGTGTGGTGAACAGCACCGTGCCCTTGATGCGCAGGATTTCGCTGACTAGCATGCCTCCTCCCGTCCTAGTTTACCCCCGGGCGAGGTTACTCCCCGGGCCTCGGGGCGTGCAACTGTGCACCCGCTGACGCTCGCAAGCAAGCGTTTGCGGGGGCGTTGACTGCGGTTCGAACCTTGCCGACTGGCACAGTCGCCAAGCTAACGGACACGTGTCCTACTATTGCGGCCGAAATTCGAAGACGCTTGCTCCCATCGCAACCATCGCTGCCGCGAATGGGCGCGATGACGCCGGAGCAGTCGATTACGGTTAATCTATCTTCGCAGCTGAACATGATTGATATTGCTAGATTTATGGGTTTTCGCAAAAACGGATCGGCAGAAGTCTTGCCAGACAAGTATTCAAATGTTCTACTTGCACAGCGCACGAGAAAAAATATTCCAAGCGCACGGTTGAGTTTGCAGTCGTCGTGAGTCATTAACCCGCGCTCCTATCTCCGGGTAGCTTTTGCTGGTGACGAGGTCGCGCCGAATCGGAGGAGCAAGCAATGCTAGGAGACACGAGCCAAGGGCGGTGTGGGTTGGTGGCTGCCATCGTCGGCGCTGCGCTGACCACGATGGTCGCGAGCCCGTCGGTGTTTGGCCAAGTCAACACGGGGTTCCCGAACCCAGCGACATGGATACATGGCCCCCTCTATGCCCCCCCAGCAGGTGGCAGCCCGGTCTGGAACCCAGTGAAGGTCAGGATGAATCAGGGCCTGCTGACCAATGGCGGCACGATCAACAATTTTTCGACGCAAACCGCCTACTGCAACATCGCGGACCGGACAGGCGAGGGCTCGAGCGATTTCACCTGGACCGAGGTGCAGCACAACTCGATGGATTGGGTGCAGATCTGGAGCATGTGGATGTATCCGTGCGCCCTCAATTTGACGCGTGAGCGGGGAATCGTACCGGGTGCGCGGATACCGTATACGAATATCCGTGAAATCGAGAAGGCCCTCGACGGCGGTGCGATGACGATCGTCCTCCCGACGCTCGATAGCGTCGAGGAAGCGAGGGATCTCGTGCAGATGGTCTACTACCCGCCGATCGGCAAGCGGAAATACGGCCCGGGTCAGTGGCAGACCTTGTATGCGAACGTGCCTGGGGGCTACCGGCAGACGTTCAACGACAACGTCGTCGTCTGGGTAATGATCGAAACGCTCGACGGCTCCAAAGCGGCTTATCAGATTGCGCAAGTTCCAGGGATACATGGCGTCTTCGGCGCAACAAGCGATCTTGGCAACTTCTCCGGGTTCACGAACGGTCAGAACGACTACGACTACCTCATCACGAACGCCCACAACGCAGCGCTGTTTGCAGGGAAGCGGGCGTGCAGCTCCTTCGCGTTTCGCAACAGGCCGGGCCATTTCTTCACCTGCACCCAGAATTGATTCGGCATGACAACCGCCAGTTCGAGGCGATTAGGCTGTGACCTGCCGCGCTGCTCGAACCCAATCCCTTATTCGAGCACAGGCACGGCCGACGCTCGATCAGTATCGGAGGAGTGAAAGATGCGTTCGAAAATGAGGCAAAGCGGCAAATGGGTGATTGGCGCCGCGTTGGCCGCGGCGGCGATCGTGCCGGGCCAATCGGTTCTGGCGCAGTCGGGAATCTGCTCCCTCACCGGGTTACCGCCGGTGCCGGCGACGGCGCCATGCAACGTACCGCCACCCACGCCGGGTTTCGGAATCCCGGATCCAGGTCTCATCAATCCGGATACGTGGGGGTTTGGTCCTGCGAATAATCTCACACCGGCGCAGCAGACCGCACAGTACTGGAACCCCGTAAAAGCGAGGATCGTCGCGGGCCTTCCCTTTGTCGGCAGGAGAGTTAGCACACCCGGCGTCGGCGCTGGAAGCGCGTACTGCAACGTCGCCCAATACGACGTCAACAACAACCACTTCACGTGGATCGACATGCTGTATTCGGGGCTGGGCTACTCGCAGACGTGGCCGATGATGGTAAACACTGCCTGTCCGGGGCTGACTTTCACGACCCGGACTGCACGCGCTGTGCAAATCCCGATCGACGAGCGCGATGGCCAGCACACGTCGGATGGCGGCGCCATCATCTATATCTTCCCGATGGATTCGGTCGCGGATGCCGAGGAAGCGGCATTCTGGGTCTACTTCAACCCGATTGGCCACCACAGCACAGGAGGCAATCAGCTCGGCAGCGTCTACTCTGGCAACACACTGTCGCCGCCGCCGGCGCCTGGACAGACGGGGATCGGAGTTACCGATGCCGGTGGACAGCGCAATTCCGTCAACAGGAACACCGTGCTCATCGCACAGATCGGCAGTGTCGAGGGAGCCGAGGCGGCCGCTGCAATCGCCTCGCACGATCTGGTACAGGCGATCTACCTAGACGAGCCGGATCTCGCCAGCAAAGCGGGGGCGAACTTCACCACGCTGGCGAACGGCGTGAAAGTAGCCGCGAAAACCCACAACAAATACCTGTGCCTGGTGGACCGAACGACGGCACCGCACACGATGACCTGCGCATTGCAGCCATAGCCATGCGAGAACGGATGCCAGGCATTGAAAATCTTCTGACGGGTCGGCGCGCCGGCCTTGCCAGGTCAAATTGGAGGAGTGAGAAATGATGCATTCGAGAACCAAGATGAAGCCCAGGCTGCTTCATTTCGTGGCGATCGCGGCGACCGCAGTACTCGCGAGCCCGCCTGTGATGGGCCAAGTCTGGAGCACGAACACTGCACGGCAGGCCATCAACAGCGGCGCTCCGCTCGTCGCGAAACGAATCGATTCGGCCGACACGGCGAACTACTGCGCCGTGGCGAGCATGCCGGGAACCCATTTCACGTGGGTCGACACCTCGTCATCGGGATTGGACTACCCCTACGCCTGGGCGCTGTGGGCGACCTCGTGTCCGACTGCGGTGGCGACGATGCGCGGTGCCGAGGTCAAGTACGCCGAGCGTGTCGAGCCGTACAGCGGCGCGATCCCGACCAATCCCGCGCAGAGATCGCTCGCGCCTCAGGAGACCATGAAGGCCTTGGATGGAGGGGCCATGGTGCTGATGATTCAAGTCAACACCCCGGCGCAGGCACAGCAGGTCGTCAAGCGCGCGTACTACCCGCCGATGGGCCAGCGCAGCGTGGGTCCGGGGCAGTTCGACGACATCTATCCTGCCGCGGTTACCGGTGGGAGCTATCGCAACACGTACAACGACAATGTCGTCGTGATCGCCATCGTCTCGACCGTCGAAGGCGCGTCCAACGCAAAGGCGATCGCTGCCACACCCGGGATCCACGCCCTCTTTCTCGATTCGATGAATCTCGAGAGCAGTGCGGGCTATCCTCAAGGCAGCCCGGACTACAACAAGCTGGCGGACTTTATCAGGGTTTCCGCGCAGGCGAGCCGCAAACACTTGTGCACGGCAAACCGGAGCGTCATGCCCCATACACTCACCTGCGCGAAACCGAGCGTCAGCTTCTTCGTCTCGAGCGCCACGAGCGCGACAGGAAATCTCGGTGGCCTCGCGGGCGCCGATGCTACGTGTCAGCGGCTCGGCGCGGCCATCAATCAAGGCGCAAGGACTTGGAGGGCTTACCTAAGCGTCGAGCGCGATTCGAACGGAGCACCCGTCAACGCGCGCGACCGCATCGGCTCGGGACCATGGTACAACGCGAACCTCCAGCTGATCGCGAACGATCTTGCCTCGCTCCACGCCCGCACCGGCGACGCCAACCTGTTCGTCGACGAACGGGGACAGCGGATCAACGGCCAGTGGCCGGGGTCGCCCGCCCCCGTGGAACACGACATCCTCACTGGCTCGAATGCGGACGGCACGGTGCGCCCTGGAGCCACATGCTCCGATTGGACGTCTGCCGCAACCGACGTCACAGCTCAAGTTGGACACTCCGACGGCCTGGGGCCCAACCAGAACTCGACGCCTCCGCTGTCATCCTGGAACTCGGCGCACACCGCCTTGAACTGCTCGAACACCGCGCCGCGCGGGGGTGCCGGACGGATCTACTGCTTCGCGCAGTGACCAGCGACCGGGCCAGCAGCTTGGCGCGGTCGCCCACCCGACTGTGGACCGTTGCGCACGGTTCGCCAACAGCGTTGCGCGCGCAGCGTGTCGTCACTCCCCGCTATTGCTCCCCGATAAGTGCCTTTCTGGCAAAGCCGATACGTGTCAGGCTGTGACGTTTTGGCTTCCTGACCACTGTCGTCAATGAAACCGTGGGGCGAATGTGAGCCTGCAAATACGCTCGGTGATCGACGCGCTGCGCTCCGAGATCCAGAGCCAGATCGTGAAAGGTGCCATTCCGCCAGGGACGGCGCTCACGGAACTGTCAGTAGCGCACAATTTCGATGTCGCGCGGCCCACCGCAAAAGCCGCGATCGAGCAGCTCGTAAGTATCGGGTTGTTGAGACGATTGCCGAACAAGACCGCGCGCGTACCGCTGCTTGATGCAGCCGACATCGCGGATCTCTACCTTTCACGTAATCTCGTCGAGCGGGCGGTGGTCCGTCTTCTCGCCGAGCGCGGACAGGTGCCGCCGGACGCGGTGCGAGCTGTCGATGGTTTTTGCGCCGCCATCGCGAAGGATGGCAAGGTGACGGAACTCGTCGAATACGACATCGAGTTCCACCGCGCCCTGATTGCAGCGTCGCGCAGCCCGCGCATCCAACGCCTTCACGACTTGGTTATCGGGGAGGCGCACTTGTGCATGGCGCAAGTGCAGATGCGTCATCTGCTGGATCCCCAGGTGATCGCCGACGAGCATAAGCGCATCCTTGCGATGATCGAGGCTCGAGACGTCGATCGAGCAGCCGCCGAGATGGATGCCCACCTTTCCCGAGCGCGCAATACGCTGCTTCCGTCCCGGCACGCAACCACGGGCGAGCAATACGGTTCGCCGACGGCGACCAAGGAGCACCTACGCGCGTTGGTCACGCCTTCTGCGTAACTGATCGCGAACGCCAAGATCCGTGCGACCCCGTCATTTGTAGAGCGTGTTCGGCAGCCATAGCCCGATACCGGGAAAGATGTACAGCAGCGCAAGCGCGATCAACTGGATGACCATGAACGGCATCATGCCGGCGAAGATCTGGTTAAGGGTTACGTGCTTCGGCGACACGCCCTTGAGATAGAACGCGGCCATCGCGACCGGCGGAGAAAGGAACGCCGTCTGCAGGTTGAGGGCGACCAGCAAGCCGAAGAACAGCGGATCGATGTTGAACTTCGCCAGCAGCGGAATGAAGATCGGCATGAATATCACGATGATCTCGGTCCACTCGAGCGGCCATCCCAGCAGGAAGATGATGACCTGCGCCAGGATCATGAACTGGATCGGCGTGAGTCCCAGCGACAGCACCCACTTCTCGACGACCTCCTGCCCGCCCAGCAGCGCGAATGCCGCGGAGAAGATCGACGATCCCACGAAGAGCCAGCAGACCATCGCCGAGGTCTTGGCGGTGAGGAACACCGACTCCTTCACCGTCTGCTGCATCTTGACCTGGAACACGGACATGAGGCACCAGAGTGCGGCGGCGCCGATAGAGATCCATCCTACCCAAAGCGGCGGTCCGGACTCGACTACCTCGAATTTGAGCAGGAGGAACCAGACGATTGAAGCGCCGATCAGCAGCCACAGCGGAATCCAGGTCGCCGCAATTGCGCGGCGCTTTTCCGGCGGCAGCTTGAGCAGCGCGTAGACCGCGGCAAGAACGAACCCGCCGAACGAGCCGACCGCAGCGGCTTCCGTCGGCGTCGCGAGACCGAACACGATCGAGCCGAGCACCGCCAAGATCATCACCGCGAGCGGAAAGAACGACGCGAGCAGGAGCTTGAAGATCTCGAACCTGACGAAATTGAACATCGCGTAGAACGCGAGCAGGATCGCCGCGCCGACTGCCAGCACGATCCAGTACGCGGTCGGGGTGGACAGGCGTTCCCATGCGGCCGGCGCGTTCGGCGCTTCGGACTTGGCGGCGGGCACGGGAGGCGGACTCGGTGCAGCCGCGCTGGGTTCGGTCGCGGGCGCTGGCGTCGAGCCCGCCGTTGTGGAGGGCGCCTCGGCGGAGCTTTCGGCCGGCGGCTCCGTGAGGCCGCTTCCCTGCGCGCCGCCTTCCGCGGGCGGTTCCGACAACCCCGAGTTCTCGGTCTTCTCGGACGCGTCGCCCGCCGCGCCCATCTGCTGCAGGGCCGAGGTGTCGGTGACGATGTCGGGTTTCGTGATCGCATGCCACGTAAGGCCCATCAGCACGATGAACACGAGGGCGGGAAGCGTCGCGACCATCATCTCGCGGACGACCGTCCGGCTCGGAACACCCGCATGTGCCGGGTCTCGCAAGGCCTGGGCCATGGCCGGTAGCACCTTGTCGCCGAACTTCGAGCGTATCGCCGTCAGGTCCGTTGGCATGTCGACGTTGCGCTCGCTCAGTGGAAGCGGAGGTGCGAGGTCGGGACGAATCTTGGCGAGGACCATCACGTAGGCCACGTAAAGGCCCGCCAGCATGATCCCCGGGAAGAACGCGCCCGCATAGAGTTGGACCACCGACACCCCGGCGACCGCGCCGTAGACGATCAGCATCACCGACGGCGGAATGAGGATACCGAGGCAGCCCCCCGCCGTGATCACGCCCGCGGTCACCTTGACGTTGTAGCCCGCGCGCAGCATCGCGGGCATCGCCAGCAGCCCCATCAACGTCACGACGGCGCCGACGATCCCGGTCGCCGTCGCGAAGACCGCGCAGGTGACGAGCGTCGCCACAGCGAGCGACGCCGGGATGCGCGCAAGCGCGAGGTGCAGGCTCTTGAAGAGCTTCTCGATCAGGTTCGAGCGCTCCACAAGATACCCCATGAACACGAACAGGGGAATGGAGATCAGCACGTCGTTCGACATGACCGAGTAGGCGCGCTGCACCATCAAATCGAGCGTCTGCTGGATCGCGAGCTCGGGATTGGCGTGTGCGTAAGCGAGCCACGCGAACATCACGCCCATGCCCATCAGTGTGAACGCCGTGGGAAAGCCGAGCATGATCGCGACGACGATCAGCGCGAGCATCAGCAGTCCCAGGTGACCGTTCGTCATCTGCGACGGCGCCGGCATGAGGACGAAAACGGTGATCACGACCAGCGCCATGATCGAAAGGCCGAACCAGACTTCTTTTCTCATGGCCGCCGGGCCTCCTCGGCCACGACGATCTCGTCGAGCTTCGCGATGTCCTCGTCCTTGACGTGCACCATTTCCTTCAGCTTGTCGACGTCGACTTCCTCGACGTCTTCCTCGCGCGACGGCCAGTCGCCCTGCCGCAGGCAAATGACGCAGCGGACGATCTCCACCATGCCCTGAATGAGCAGGAAAATGCCCGCGATCGGAATGATCGTCTTGAACGGGTAGATCGGTGGTCCCTCGGCGGTGATGTTCGAGTGCTCGTTGATCATCCACGATTCGCCGGCGTATCGGTAGCCCGCCCAGCAGAGCGCGACGACGCCGGGAATGAAGAACACGATGTACAGCGTGAGGTCGAGTGCCGCCTGCAGGCGCGGCGGGAAGAAGCCGTACAGCACGTCGCCGCGGACGTGGCCGTTCTTCGACAGCGTGTAGGCGCCCGCCATCATGAACAGCGTGCCGTACATCATGATCATCGTGTCAAACGCCCACGCGTGCGGCGTTCCGAGCGTGTAGCGCGAGAACACTTCCCAGGTGATGAGCAGGGTCAGCGACACAATCAGCCAGGCAAAGATCTGGCCGACCACGGTGCTCATTTTGTCGACGAGAAGGAGGAGTCTTTGCATGGGTCGAATCTGTGTTGGTTGCGTCGGTTGGGAGGCGGTGCCCAGGTACTGTCCTTGCGCCTGGCAGCCGGCCAAAAAAAACACCATCCGGGGTAACCGGATGGTGTTTTCCTGTGCTCAGTGCCGCTCTCAGGCCTTCTTCGCGGGCGCTTTCTCCTTCTTGTCCGCGACCCCGGATGCGAAGTAGCGGTTGTACGCCATCCGCCGGTTCACGTAGGTGTCGAGGTCCCACTTGACCGCGCGCTCGGCGAACTTCCTTTGCGACTCGATGATTTCCTTGAAGGCCGGGTTCTCGGCCGACTTCTTCTCGGCAACCTGGTCGAAGACCTCGATCTGCTTCTGCAGGATCGCGTCCGGCGTCTTGAAGAACTTGACGTTCTGCTTGGTCTGCAGCTCGATGTAGTCCTGCGAGTAGCGGTCGATAGCCTTCCACATCATGTCGGCCGACGCTGCCTCCACGGCGTTGCTGATGATGGCCTTCATCTTGTCCGGCAGCGCGTCGTACTTGGTCTTGTTGAACAGGATCTCGAACTGCTCGGCGTTCTGATGGAAGCTCTGCAACATGCAGACCTTCGAGACGTCCGGAAACCCCAGCAGGCGGTCCGATGATGCGTTGTTGAATTCGGCGCCGTCGAGCAGCCCGCGATCCATCGCCGGGATGATCTCCCCGCCGGGCAGTGCGTTCACCGCCGCGCCCATGCCCTGGAACACGTCGATGGAAATGCCCACCGTGCGGAACTTCATGCCCTTGAAGTCCTCGACCTTGGTGATCGGCTTCTTGTACCAGCCGAGCGGCTGCGTCGGGTGCGGTCCGTACAGGAACGACACGACGTTCGCACCGATCGACGCGTACAGCTTGGTGAGCAGTTCCTTGCCGCCGCCGTACTTGTGCCAAGCCAGCATCTCGTTGCCGTCCATGGCGTACGCGGGTCCCGACCCCCACAGCGCCAGCGCATTCTGCTTGCCGTAGTGGTAGGCGAGCACGCCATGCCCGCCGTCGAGCGTCCCCTTGGAGATGCCGTCGAGCAGCCCGAAGGCCGGAACGACCGCGCCCGCCGGCAGCACCTCGATCTTGAGGTCGCCGCCGGTCATGTCGTTGACCTTCTTGGCGTAGTCGAGCGCGAACTCGTGGAAGATGTCCTTCGACGGCCAGGTGCTCTGCCAGCGCATGCTGATCGGGCCGGCCTGGCCCTTCGAGATCATCGGGAAACCCAGCGTCGCGCCTGCGGCGGCCCCGGTGGCGGCCTTCAGGAACCTGCGACGGGAGCGGGCCTCGCTGCTCGCGTTCGGCAGAGCTGGAACCGACAGTTTGCGTGTCATGTTTCCTCCATTGAAGTGGCGTTGTTGCGCCGCGTTACCGAATGCGACACCGGTGCTGCGAATCTGGCCGAATCGGCGTGCGAGCCATTGGCTCGCCGCTCATTTTTTGCCCTCGGGAGTGTATACCGGGCCGTTCGCGAAAGTCCATGCTCTTATGGGGTGAAAGGCGACAGGGTGCGCCGCCTACCCGGGATCGCCTGACTCACGCACGGGCGGGTGTCCCATGGTGCGCCCGAACTGGCGCGAAAGCAGATACCGATTGCCCCTCGTGGGCGTGCACTTGACCTGCAGCGTCGTAATGAATGCTGATGACTCAGCACGGATTCCAGCGGTGCACATTTTTCGAGAGCCGCGTGTCGTACGGTTATGGTTTCCGTCGCCGCCCGCAATGGTCGGTTTGGCGGGGTAGCGGCCTCCCTGGGACGAGCCGGCGCGGTCAGCCGCGGCCGCGTGGGGTTGTCGCGACCTCGTGTGCCGGGACACGATCGCCCCAGGGTTCCGCTCTTCAACGCGGAATCGGCATCTGGCGCGGGCTCAATTCATTTGCCTCGACACCGGTGGACCTCGCGGAGGAGGCTTGACGTCGCCGCATTCGCGTCTTAGCCACTTGCTGCTGATCTCGTGCGTAACGATACGGTCGAATTCGCGCTCGTGCGACACGAGCGATATCTTCCCTTTGAGGCTGTCGCCGCTCGCCGTGTATTCGATGTCGCCGGTTGTTTGCCCGTTGTCGCAGGAAAGCGCGACCTTGATCTGCTTCGAGTTCTCAGTGGCGATGGTGCGCTTGCAGGCATTGCCTGGCGCCTCGCGCGCGAGCGCACTCCATTGCTGGAGCATTTCCGGAGTAATGCATTCTTCGGTCACTCGCGTGCGCCGACCCGTGGTGACGCGTCCGGACATGAGCTCCTCGAGTTTCCTGCGCTCCTCCGGCGCAATCTTCGAAAGGTCCGGTTTTGGAGCCGTAGGCGATAACTCCGACTGGGTAACGACGGTCCGCTCCCACAATCCAGGTTTCGCGTCGAGCGGCACTGCCTGCGACGAGCACGATACGCAGAAGGCGATCCAAGTTAGCACTCGCGCCCATTGGTCCGGTGCGACTCGCGACAACATATTCGCTGCCATCACTGCCTCATTCCCATGATCGATAACGTTCCGGTAGCTTCGCCGGTCCTGTCTTCACGACCCGGGTCCTTGGATCGGCCCCTGGAAGGGCAGGTTCGATATCCACGATCGCCAATACGTTCATTCCTATGTAATAGGGCGCCTGTATTTCGACGGCGTTCTTGCCCTGGCTCTGGCTGGCGTAATCAACGTTCACATCCAGCACTTCCGTCGCATCCGACGTGAACTCGGGTGGGCGCTCGATCTCGACCCGGAAGCCGTTGACGACAAGCGCTCGATCCACGAGATACAGCGGCTCCGAATCACCTTCCGCCTTGAGTTTCGCGAGTACGTCGAGGCATCCGGCATCGAGGCTAGACGCTGAGGCTCCGAGATTCAGCCGAACGCGCGAAGGCAGTTGTTCAAGCATCGTGTCCTTGTATGAGAGCTTGAGGAGCTTTGTCCGCTGCGCCTGGAGGGTTTCCGCCGTCTGCCGGGCACTTGTCAGAACGCCGTATAAAATGCCTGTCGCTTCGTCGAAGCGGTCCGGATCCGTATAGGTTGCACCTTTGACGGGATAAGGCACGCGTTCCGGCGTTATGCCTGCAAAGAGATTGCGACAAAGCACTCGCGTATAGCGCGACCCGTCGACAGATCGATTGATGCGAAAGACGGTTCCGCTGCCGAATGCAGGCCGCGCCGGATAGAGCGGGAGCAAGTCGTGCTGGCCAGCGTATGGAGCGAACTGAGCGCGCGCTGGAAACGAAAGCGGGACCGAGAGGACCAGCGTCAAGACCACCCACACGCGACTGCGCACGAAGAGTACCTCCAACTCACGTTCAGACGATCCGCCCGAGAGGCGCAGCAGGTCGACACAATGAAACGGGTGGAGTTATCGCTAACTCCACCCGGACTTCATATCACGTTCAGCAACTATACGGCCTGGATCACAGCCAATGCGGTGAGAAGCGGGGTCCCCACTGCGGGACTGGCTTGCCGAACTCCAGCGCGCCGAGGTCGGGCGCCGCACCGGTATAACCATCGGTCACCTGCGGCACCACCGCCCCCTTGTCGATCGCTGCCGAGCCCGCCCTGAGGCTGAAGTCCAGGCCCGCAAGCGGCACCGCCGTCGTGCGCTGGGCCAGATCTTCCGAGTTCATCGGCGGCACGTTGACGAAGACGTCGTATCCCAGGATCACACTGTGCGTG
>Ga0070672_100000539_pt1 | contig 22233 bp, 17 predicted proteins | sample KBSM13metaG_FD_66151 | JGI IMG/M metagenome (GOLD analysis project Ga0070672, IMG submission 66151) | Miscanthus rhizosphere microbial communities from Kellogg Biological Station, Michigan, USA - KBS M1-3 metaG | ecosystem: Host-associated > Plants > Roots > Rhizosphere > Soil ... | reverse complement strand
TCAAGGCAACTGCAAGGATTGGAGCGAGAGATGGCAATTGAAATGATCGAAGAGTTCAGCATGGGCACGCAGATCAAGGTGATCGGCGTCGGCGGCGGCGGCGGCAACGCGGTCGAGCACATGATCGAGGAAGGCGTCCAGGGCGTCGACTTCATCTGCGCCAACACCGACGCGCAGGCGCTCAACCGCTCGGCGGCGCATCACCTGATCCAGCTCGGCTCGACCGGGCTCGGCGCCGGTGCCAAGCCTGAGGCGGGCAAGGCGGCGGCGGAAGAGGCGGTCGACCGCATCCGCCAGGCGATCGACGGCGCGCACATGCTGTTCATCACCGCCGGCATGGGCGGCGGCACTGGCACCGGCGCGGCGCCGGTGATCGCCCGGGTGGCGCGCGAGATGGGGATCCTCACCGTCGGCGTCGTCACCAAGCCGTTCGAGTTCGAAGGCCCGCGCCGGCTGAAGTCGGCCGACGCCGGGGTCGCCGAGCTCGAGGCCAACGTCGACTCGTTGATCGTGATCCTCAACGACAAGCTACTCGACGTGCTCGGCGACGACGTGACCCAGGACCAGGCGTTCGCCCACGCCAACGACGTCCTCAAGAACGCCGTCGGCGGGATCAGCGACATCATCCACATCCCGGGTCTCGTCAACGTCGACTTCGAGGACGTGAAGACGGTGATGAGCGAGCCCGGCAAGGCGATGATGGGAACCGCCATCGGCTCGGGGCCTGACCGCGCCAACAAGGCCGCCGAGGCCGCCGTCGCCTGCCCGCTGCTGGAGGGCATCGACCTCTCGGGCGCGCGCGGCGTGCTGGTGCTGATCGCGGCCAACCGCAACACGTTCAAGCTGAGCGAGAGCCGCAACGCGATGAACACGATCCGTCGCTACGCCGCCGACGACGCCCACGTCATCTACGGCACGGCGTACGACGAATCGCTCGGCGATCAGCTGCGCGTGACGGTGATCGCCACCGGCCTCAGCCCCACGCGGCGCGCCCAGCAGCAGCCGCCGATGCAGGTGGTCCACAGCGTGCAGCGCACCGGCACCGACAACCTGCCGGTGCTCAACCAGCAGGTGGCGATGCCGACGGCGCCGCAGCACGACTACAGCGGCCTGACCACGCCGAGCGTCTGGCGCAACGGGCGTACCGCGGCGGCCAAGGTCGATGCCCTGGCGAGCAACGGCATGGACGAGATCGAGATCCCGGCCTTCCTGAGAAAGCAGGCCGACTGAGAGGCGGGCAGCGACGGCCGGTCGGCTGACGCGCCAGCGGCGTGTCGGCCGATCAGCGCTGTCAATCCCGCGAATGCAGGTCGCCAGGCCGTTCGAGGACAATAGGACGATGCTCCGGCAACGCACGCTCAAGTCGATGACCCGCGCCGTCGGCGTCGGCGTGCACGGCGGGCAGAAGGTCGAGCTGACGCTGCGTCCGGCGCCGGTCGATGCCGGAATCGTCTTTCGCCGGGTCGACCTCGCGCGCCCGGTCGTGATCAAGGCCGACGCGTTCAACGTGTGCGACACGCGCATGGCGACGACGCTCTCGGCCGATGGCGGGCCGGGCGGGCCGAAGGTGAAGACGGTCGAGCACCTGCTCTCGGCGTGCGCCGGGCTCGGTCTCGACAACCTGGTGGTCGACATCACGGCCGAGGAAGTGCCGATCCTCGACGGCTCGGCGGCGTCGTTCGTGTTCCTCCTGCAAAGCGCCGGCATCGAACTGCAGGAGGCACCCAAGCGGTTCCTGCGCGTCAAGCGCCCGGTCGAGATCCGGGAAGGCGAGGGCGACTCCCTCAAGTGGGCTCGCCTCGATCCGTTCGACGGCTACACGCTCGCGTTCGAGATCGACTTCGACCATCCCGTGGTGAGCGAGACCGGCCAGCGCTTCGTCTTCGACATGGGGTCGGGGCAGTACAAGCGCGAGATCGCGCGCGCGCGCACGTTCGGCTTCACCAAGGATGTCGAGATGATGCGTTCGCGCGGGCTGGCGCTCGGCGGCAGCCTCGACAACGCGGTCGTCGTCGACGAGTTCAAGGTCCTCAACAGCGACGGCCTCCGCTTCGACGACGAGTTCGTCAAGCACAAGATCCTCGACGCGATCGGCGACATGGTGCTCGCCGGCCATCCGCTGCTCGCGGCGTACCGCGCCTTCAAGTCGGGCCACGCGCTCAACAACCTGCTGGTGCGAAAGCTGCTCGAGGACCGCTCCGCCTGGGAGATCGCCACCTTCGACGACGAGGCGACGGCGCCGGCCGGACTCGCCGAGCTCGCGCCTGCCTGGTGAGATGGTCGTAACCGTCTTGCGCTGGACCGTCGGCGGAATCGCCGCGCTCCTTGCGCTGGCGGCGATCGTCAATTTCGGTCTCTACATCGCCGTCGAGTCGAAGCCGCTGCTGGCGCGGGCGCGCAGGATCGGCGCGTGGATTCGGCTGCTCGCGCTGACCTGGTTCAACGTCGAGGTCTGGGGCCGCGTCTTCTGGACGCTCGCCCACTGGGTCTAGGGCGAGTCTCTCAGCGCGGCGCGGCGACGCCGAGAAATGCCAGCACCTCGGGCAACTGGTGGTCGAAGTCGCTCAGCGCGTGGTCGCTGCCTTCGAGCACGAGCTGGCGGCAGCCGGCGTAGCGCGCGCTCATCTCGCGCCAGGACAGCACTTCATCGCCCTTGGCGATGACCGCGAAGTAGCGGTTGCTGTCGCTCAGCGTCTCTGGCGGTGCGATCACGCGCAGCTCGTCGACGTACTCGGGCCGGAACTCGAAGGGCGTGTCGCTGTGCCACGCCGACGTGACGCCGACTGCATCGGCCAGATCGCGCGCCGGGTCGACGGCCGGGTTGAGGACGACTGCGCGGCAGCCCCGGCGCTCGGCCACCGCGGTGGCATAGAAGCCGCCGAGCGAGCTGCCGATCACCGCCATCCGCCCGGCTGGCCAGGCGGCGATGCCGGCCAGCACTTCGCGCATCGCCGCCGCCGGCGATGCCGGTAGCTGCGGGCACCACCAGGCGAGGTCGGGACGGTGCGTCGCGACCCACGCGGCGACCATTCGCGCCTTGATCGATTGCGGCGACGAGCGAAAGCCGTGCAGGTAGAGCAGGTGGCTGAGCGGCGCGCCCGGTGCGGCGCCGGCTCCGGCCTCGGTCATGCGGCGGCGCGGCCGTTTCCGACCAGCGCGGCGAGCAGCTTCCTGTGGACGCCGCCGAAGCCGCCGTTGCTCATGCACAAGATGTGGTCGCCCGACCGTGCCGCGGCGACGACGCGGCCGACCAGATCGTCGATGTTCGCGGCGACGACGGCGCGCGCGCCCATCGGCGCGAGCGCCTGCGTCGCGTCCCAGTCGAGCCCGCCGGAATGGCAGAACGCGAGGTCGGCTTCCTCGAGCGCCCACGGCAGCTGCGCCTTCATCGCGCCGAGCTTCATCGTGTTCGAGCGCGGCTCGAACACGGCCAGGATGCGCGCCGCGCCGACCTTGCGACGCAGCCCCTCGATCGTCGTCCGGATCGCCGTCGGGTGATGCGCGAAGTCGTCGTAGACGGAGACGCCGTCGGCGACGCCGACGAGCTCGAGGCGCCGGCGCACGTTGCGAAAGCTGGCCAGGGCACGCGCCGATGCCTCGGGCGCGATGCCGACATGCTCGGCGGCGCCGATCGCGGCGAGCGCGTTGAGCTGGTTGTGCTCGCCGAGCAGGGTCCAGTCGACGCGCGCGATCTTCAGGCCGCCGCGCAGGACGTCGAAGGCATGCGGCTCACCGCGCGCGCGCAGCATGCCAGGTGCCTCTTTCCTGCCGCCGAAGCGCTGCACCTCGCTCCAGCAGCCCATCGCCAGGACCCGCTGCAGCGCTTCGTCGCGGGCATTGACGACCAGCCGGCCGCGGCTCGGCACGGTGCGAACGAGGTGATGGAACTGGCGCTCGATCGCCGCGAGGTCGTCGAAGATATCGGCGTGATCGAACTCGAGGTTGTTGAGGATCGCGGTGCGCGGCCGGTAATGGACGAACTTGCTGCGCTTGTCGAAGAACGCCGTGTCGTACTCGTCGGCCTCGATCACGAACGGTGCCCTGACGTCGCCGAGTCGCGCCGAGACGTCGAAGTTGAGCGGCACGCCGCCGACCAGGAACCCGGGCGCCAGGCCGGCGTGCTCGAGGATCCAGGCGAGCATCGAGGTGGTTCCGGTCTTGCCATGGGTGCCGGCGACGGCGAGCACGTGGCGTCCGGCCAGCACTTCCGCGGCGAGCCACTGCGGCCCGCTGGTGTAGGCCGCGTTGGCGTCGAGGATCGCCTCGAGCAGCGGGTTGCCGCGCGTGATCGCATTGCCGACGACGAACAGGTCGGGAGCGAGCGCAAGCTGGTCCGCGCCGAAGCCCGAGACGAGCTCGATGCCGAGCGCGGCGAGCTGATCGCTCATCGGCGGATAGACGTTCTGGTCGCAGCCGGTGACACGGTGTCCGGCTTCGCGCGCCAGCGCCGCGAGCCCGCCCATGAACGTGCCGCAGATGCCGAGGACGTGGAGATGCATGGGCAAGGGCGGCGCTAGCCGCGCAGGCTCGCCATCGCCGCCGCGACCGTCGCGGCGACGTCGTCATGGCTGTGCGCGGCGCTGACGAAACCGGCTTCGTAGAGCGCCGGCGCGAGATAGACGCCGCGATCCAGCATGGCGTGGAAGAAGCGGTTGAAGCGCTCCTTGTCGGTCGCCATCACCTCGCCGTAGTTCTGCGGCAGCTCAGCCGCGAAGAAGAATCCGAACATCCCGCCTTCGCAATCGGCGGTCATCGCCACGCCGGCGCCTTGGGCCGCCTCGAGCAGGCCGACGACCAGGCCGCGCGTGCGCGCTGCCAGGGCGTCGAAGAAGCCGGGCTTGGCGATCTCGCGCAGGGTCGCGAGACCGCAAGCGGTCGCGACCGGGTTGCCCGACAGAGTTCCGGCCTGGTAGACCGGGCCGAGCGGTGCGAGCAGCTCCATGACGGCGCGCTTGCCGCCGAACGCCGCCAGCGGCATGCCGCCGCCGATGACCTTGCCGAAGACGCTGAGGTCTGGGGCGAAGCCGGGGATCGCCGCCGCGTAGAGGCTCTGCGCGCCGCCGAGGGCGACGCGAAATCCGGTCATGACCTCGTCGAAGACGAGCAGCGCGCCGTTCGCGCTGCACAGCTCGCGCAGGCGCTGCATGAACGGCACGCTGGCACGAACGAAGTTCATGTTGCCGGCGATCGGCTCGACCATGACGCAGGCGATGTCGCTGCCGTGCTGTGCGAACGCGGCGTCGAGCGCAGCGACGTTGTTGTATTCGAGGACCAGCGTGTGCTGGACCACTGCCTCGGGAACGCCGGCGCTGGTCGGATGGCCGAAGGTGGCCAGGCCCGAGCCGGCCTTGACCAGCAGCGCGTCGGCGTGGCCGTGGTAGCAGCCCTCGAACTTGACGATGACGTTCCTGCCGGTCGCGCCGCGCGCCAGGCGCAGCGCGCTCATCGCCGCTTCGGTGCCCGAGCTGACCAGGCGCACCTGCTCCATGCTGGGCACGTGCGCGAGGATCGCCTCGGCGAGCTCGATCTCGCGCTCGGTGGGCGCGCCGAACGAGAGGCCCGAGTCGACCGCGGCGTGCACCGCGGCCTGAACCGCGGGATGGCAGTGGCCGAGGATCATCGGCCCCCATGAGCCGATGTAGTCGAGCAAGCGTTTGCCCTCGGCGTCGAACAAGTACGCTCCCTCGCCCCGGGTGATGAAGCGCGGCGTGCCGCCGACGGCGCGGAAGGCGCGCACCGGCGAGTTCACGCCGCCCGGGATCACTCGCTTGGCGCGGTCGAAGAGCGCGGCGTTCGTCATCGTTCGTGGTCTCGAACGTCAGGCTCGGCAGCCGGCCTCAGTGGACGTGGCGTGGATTCTTCGGCGCGGCCAGTGCCTCGCCTTCGCCGCCCGGCGCCGGGCCGTCGCTCGGCCCGGTTTCCGCGTCGCCCTCGTCCTCGCCGGGCAAGGCCCAGAAGAAGCGGTCGGGAACGACGTTGCCCATGCCCGGCCGAAAGCCGGCATCGAGCGCCTGGTCGAGGAAGGCGAGCGCTTCGCCGACCGCGGCGTGCAGCTCGACGCCGGTCGCGAGCAGCGCTGCGAGCGCGGCCGAGAGCGTCTCGCCGGCGCCGACGAAGGTGGTCTCGAAGCGCTCGAACTTCTCGCCCGTGATCGCGCCCTGCGGCGAGGCGAGGACGTTATCGAGGAACTGGTCGGGCAGCGGCACGCTGGTCACGAGCACGTATCGTGCCCCGTGCTTGTTGGCGGCGACCGCGAGCTCGCGCGACGACGGCGCACGCTCGCCTTCCCACTCGGGCAGCAGGAAATCGGTCAGCGTCTGGTGACTGCCGACCAGGACCTCGGTCTGCGGCAGCACCAGGTCGCGGAACGCCTCGAGATAGGCCTGCTGCTCGTCCTCCTCGACCCACGCCAGGTTGGGCAGGTAGGCGACGAGCGGAACGTCGGGGTAGTCGGACAGAATCTCGGCGACCGCGCTCACGCCTTCGGTCGAGCCGAGGAAGCCCACTTTCCAGGCGGAGATCGTCACGTCCTCGAGAACGCTGCGCGCCTGCTCGACGATCACGTCGGCATCGATCGCGTGGTGGTCGAAGATCTCGGCGGTGTCGCGCATGACGATCGAGGTCACGACCGGCAATGCGTGCGCGCCCATCGCCGCGATCGTCGCGACGTCTCCGGCAGAGCCGCCCGCGCCGCTCGGATCGCTGACGTTGAAGCTCATCACGCAAGCGGGCGCCGCCTGCTCTTCGAGATCGCTCAGCTCGGCCTCGGCGGCAGGGGAAACGTCTGTCATGGGGATGCTCGAAAGCCGCGAGGGAAGAACGTTCGACGGGTCTTCGCGGACCTCTAGGCGAACGTGAAGAATGTTGCGTATGTACCTACACAGCCTTGCTTTTTCGAGAGGGGCCGTGCCTACAATCTGGCTGCATTGTAGTGAAGGCATAAGCCCTGGACGTGAGCGACCCCAAGACCTGGATGTGCCTGATCTGCGGTTGGATCTACGACGAGGCAGCGGGTGATCCCGAGCACGGGCTGGCCCCCGGCACGGCCTGGTCCGACGTGCCGATGAACTGGACCTGTCCGGAATGCGGCGCTCGCAAGGAAGACTTCGAGATGGTGCAGATCTGATTCGAAGAACGCATGTGCGCCGGCCGATGGGTCGTTGAGGAGAACGTCAGGTGACGAACGCGGCCGAAGCCGAAACTGCCGGATTGAAAGTGCTCGTCATCGACGACAGCAACACCATCCGGCGCAGCGCCGAAATCTTTCTGAAGCAGGGTGGCTACGAGGTTCTTCTCGCCGAAGACGGCTTCGATGCCCTCTCCAAGGTCAACGACCACGATCCCGACCTGATCTTCTGCGACATCCTGATGCCGCGCCTCGACGGCTACCAGACCTGCGCGATCATCAAGCGCAACGTCAAGTTCCAGGGCGTGCCGATCATCATGCTGTCGTCAAAGGACGGCTTGTTCGACAAGGCACGCGGACGCATGGTCGGCTCCGAGGACTACCTGACCAAGCCGTTCACGAAGGATCAGCTGCTGACGGCGGTGCAACTGCACCGGCGCGCGGCCTGAGACGGGCTCCGGCGCCATGAGCACCCAGGCGCGCCTCGACGGCGCGCGCCGCCAAGGCGCGGCGTTCCGCCACTGAGGACCACATCCCATGCCGATCCAGAAAATCCTGCTCGTCGACGACTCGAAGACCGAACTGCACCATCTCTCCGACCTGCTCGGCAAGAGCGGCTTCAGCGTGCGCACGGCCGAGAACGGCGAGGAGGCGATGCGGCGTCTCGGCGAGGACAAGCCCGACCTGATCCTGATGGACGTCGTCATGCCGGGCCAGAACGGCTTTCAGCTGACGCGAGCGATCACCCGCGATCCGCGCTTCTCGACCGTGCCGGTGATCATGTGCACGAGCAAGAACCAGGAAACCGACAAGGTCTGGGGCATGCGCCAGGGCGCGCGCGACTACATCGTCAAGCCGGTCGACCCGACCGAGCTGATGGCCAAGATCCACGCGTTCGACTGATCGCGCTTCGGACCGACGTGAATGGCCAACAAGCAGGCACTGCGCGACCTTCAGACCCGGCTGGCCGACCGCCTGCAGGCGGCGCGCACCGAGCCGCTCGCGCGCTCGTGGCTGGCCGTCGAGTGCGCGTCGCGCGGCTTCCTCTTCCCGCTGCGCGAGGCGGGCGAAATCTTCGCCATCGCGCCGATGGTTCCGGTGCCGCACAGCCACCGCTGGTTCCTCGGCGTCTCGAACCTGCGCGGCCACCTGCACGGCGTCGTCGACCTGGCGGGCTTTCTCGGCGTCAAGAGCGGCGAAGCGCCGCGAGACCAGGCGCGACTGGTCGGCTTCAACCAGTCGCTCGACATCAACTGCGTGCTGCTCGTCGATCGTCTCTCGGGCCTGCGCAGCGAGGAAGAGCTGACGCGCGATGCCGATGACGACGTCGCCCGGCCGTCCTTCGCGGGCGCGCGTTTTCGCGACTCGTCGGAGCGCGTGTGGCAGGAGCTGCACCTGGCAGAGCTCGCCGGCGACGAGTCGTTCCTGAGGATCGTAGGTTGATCGTGTCCACCGCGACGCCGACAGCGTTCGCGCGACCGCACAAACGGTAAGAGGTCCATATGAGCTTCGTGAACAAGATCAAAGGTTGGGGCAAGGGCAGCGATGCCGATCACAGCGCGCTCGACAGCGACGTCGCCGTCGTCGACGACTACCCGACGCACCGTGCGCTGCCGTCGTCTGCCGGCAGCGAGGTGGCATCGGCCGTAAGCGATCCCGCCGCGGCATTCGATGCCATGCCGCAGTCGGGCGAAGGAACGACGCCGACGCCGTCGATCATCTCGGCCGAGACCCCTTCGGAGATTGCCGACTTCACCGAGACCCGCCTGCAGGACTCGGACACCGGCGCGGCACCGCTCGGCGCCGCGCTGCCGCTGATCGGCAATCGCCCCGCGACCGAGCAGCAGCGGATCCTGCTCGCCATCCTCGGTTTCGGCCTGCTCGGCCTGATCGTTCTCACGGTCTCGTCGTTCGTCAGCGCCGGCCGCGGCTCGGCGCAGGTGGCGGCGAGCGGCCAGGCGCTGATGCAATCGCAGCGGCTTGCCAAGTCGGTCTCGCAGGCGCTGACCGGCAATCCGACGGCATTTCCGGAAGTGAAGGACAGCGCCGAGGTTCTGGGCAACAACGTGCGCAGCCTGAAGGAGAGCGCGCCCTCGGGCGTGCAGGACGCGCTCGAGACCGCGGGTCCGCTGGTCGACCGCGCCGAGAAGAACGCGAACACCGTCGTCGCCCAGCAGAAGGCGCTGACCGAGGTCGGCCAGTCGCTGCGCGCGATCAACCGTCAGTCGGTCGACCTGCTCGAGTCGACCGAGGCGATCCTGTCGCTCAAGCTGCAGCGGGACACCAGCCCGACCGAGGTCTCGGCGCTCGGCCAGCTGGTGATGCTGACGCAGCGGATCGGCAAGTCGGCGAACGAATTCCTGACCGCCGAGGGCGTCAATCCCGAGGCCGTCGTCCTGCTCAGCAAGGACCTCAACTCGTTCAACGAGATCACCAAGGGCCTGCTCGACGGCAACCCGCAGATGGGCCTGCCGGGGACGCGCGACCCGCAGGTGCGCGAGCGCCTGATTGCGCTCAACAAGCAGTACCAGGACACGCGCGCGCGGGGCGGCGTGATCCTCGACAACCTGGCCGGCCTGAACTCGGCGCGCGAGGCACAGAACGTGATCCTTGCGGACAGCGAGCCGCTGCGCAAGAACCTCGAGACGATCCAGGAAAAGCTCGGCAGCGAAACCGGCTTCGGCGCCGCCACCGTCGTCATGTTGCTGGTGTCCGCGGTCCTGGTCGTTCTCGGCGGCGTCGGCTTCCTGCGTCTGTACGTCACCGAGCAGGGCCAGCGAGCGCAGCTGGCGCAGAACCGCCGTGTCGAAGCCGAGGGCCAGGAGAAGGAAGCCAAGCGCGTCAACGACGCCAACCAGGCGGCGATTCTGCGACTGATGAACGAGCTGCAAGGCGTCGCCGAAGGCGACCTGACGCAGCAGGCGACGGTCACCGAGGACATCACCGGCGCGATTGCCGACTCGGTCAACTACACCGTCGAGGAGCTGCGCACGCTGGTGTCGCAGGTGCAGGGCACGGTCGGCCGGGTGACGGCGACGACCGAGCAGGTCGAGGCCAACTCGACCGAGCTGCTCGCGACCTCGTCCGAGCAGCTGCGCGAGATCCGCGACACCGGCGAGTCGGTGCTGCAGATGGCCGGCCGGATCAACAACGTCTCGTCGCAGGCCCAGGAGACGGCCGGCGTTGCGCGCCAGTCGCTGCAGGCGGCCGAGTCGGGCCTGAAGGCGGTGCAGAACACGATCGGCGGCATGAACTCGATCCGTGACCAGATCCAGGAAACGTCGAAGCGGATCAAGCGCCTCGGCGAATCGTCGCAGGAGATCGGCGAGATCACCGAGCTGATCTCGGACATCACCGAGCAGACCAACGTGCTGGCGCTGAACGCAGCGATCCAGGCGGCCTCCGCCGGCGATGCCGGTCGCGGCTTCTCGGTCGTCGCCGAGGAAGTGCAGCGGCTGGCCGAGCGCTCGGCCGACGCGACGCGTCAGATCGCGGCGCTGGTGAAGACGATTCAGACCGACACGCAAGATGCCGTCGGTGCCATGGAACGATCGACCCAGGGCGTGGTCGAGGGAACGCGTCTGTCGGACGCGGCCGGTACCGCGCTCGGCGAGATCGACCGGATCACGCGCCAGCTGACCGACCTGGTGGCCGCGATCTCGCAGCAGTCGCTCTCGGAAGCGCAGTCCGCCAACGTCGTCGCCGCCAACATCCAGCACATCTTCGCGGTCACCGAGCAGACCAGCGAGGGCACGCGGTCGACCGCCCACATGGTGCGCGAGCTGTCGCGCACCGCCGAGGAGCTGAAGCAGTCGGTCTCGCGGTTCAAGATCGCCTGAGGCCCGCCCGCCTCGCGCGATTCCCGACCCCGATTCTTTCCTGACATTCGCCGAGACGCCCGATGGACAGCAACCTCATGGGTTTGGACGAACTGCCGACCACGGGTCCGACCGACGACCTCAGCTCGATCGCCTGGGTCCACGAGGAGCTGCGCCGTTCGCTCGAGGCCGCGCACAAGTCGCTGCGCCGCTTTCTGAAGGACGCCGAGGCCGTCACCGGCTCGGACATCGATTCGGTCGACCCCGGCGTGCTGCGCGCTGCGCGCTCGCAGATCCACCAGGGAGTCGGCGCGCTCGAACTGGTCGGCCTGCCGGCGGCGGCGATCGTCCTGCGCGCCAGCGAGACCGCGATCCAGCGCGCCATCGCCAAGCCGCAGCACCTGACGCCCGAGCTCGTCGCCGATCTCGAGCATGCGTCGTTCGGCCTGCTCGACTACCTCTCGCGCCTGCTGTCCGGCAAGCAGGTCTCGTCGCTGTCTCTGTTCCCCGCCTATCGGGCGGTTCAAGAGGCGGTCGAGGCCGAGCGCGTCCATCCGGCCGACCTGTGGGCGCTCGACTGGCGCTGGCGCGAGGTCGCGAGCGACCCCGACGTCGTCCCGCGCCAGGCCGATGCGACCGTCCGGGCCGAGTTCGAGGGCCATCTGTTGTCGTTGATGCGCGGCACGCAGGCGACCGCCGCCGCGGCCAAGATGAGCGAGATTTGCGCCGGCCTCGGCGCCGGCACGACTCATCCGCAGGTGCGCACCTTCTGGAACCTCGCCGCGGCGATGTTCGAGGCGCAGCACCACGCCCTGCTCGGCTTCGACGTCTTCACCAAGCGCGTCGCCTCGCGCTTGCTGGCGCAGTTCCGGCTGCTGCAGAAGGGCGACTCGGATGTCTCCGAGCGGCTTGCGCGCGACATCCTCTTCTTCTGCGCCCAATCCGCCCCGGCGGGGCCGGGTGTCAGCGTGCCGCGCCTGGCGGCGGTGCGCGGCCCGTACGGCTTTGCCGAGCAGACGCCGACCGACTATTCGCACAGCGTTCTCGGTCGCTTCGATCCCGCGATCGTCGCCCACGCCAAGAAGCGAGTCGCCGCGGCCAAGGAAGCCTGGTCGGCAACCGCCGGTGGCGAGCTCCATCGCCTGGGCGGCCTGTCGGAGCAGTTCGCGCTCGTCGGCGATTCGCTGCGCCGCCTCTTCCCGCTCGGCGAGTCGTTCGCCGCCGAGCTCCAGACCGCGGTGGTGCAGACCCAGCAGTCGCAGGCGGCGCCGCCCGCGCCACTGGCGATGGAGGTCGCGACCAGCCTGCTCTATCTCGAGGCCGCACTCGACGACGGCGACTTCGACCAGCCCGAGCACGCCGAGCGCATCAAGCGTCTGGGCGAGCGGCTGGCGCTGGTGCGCAAGAAGCAGCCCCCCGAGCCGCTCGAGCCGTGGATGGAGGAGCTCTACCGGCGCGTCTCCGACCGGCAGACGATGGGCAGCGTCGTCCAGGAGCTGCGCGCCTCGCTCTCCGAGGTTGAGAAGTCGATCGACAAGTTCTTCCGCGATCCCGCCGACACCACGGTCCTGCACGAAGTGCCGGTCCAGCTGAGCTCGATGCGCGGCGTGCTGTCGGTGCTGGGCATGGACCCGGCGTCGCAGGCGCTCCTCAGGATGCGCGAAGAGGTCGACGGACTGGTCTCGACCGCGGTCGATCCCGAGAAGATCCGGGCCGCCGGCGTCTTCGATCGCCTGGCCGGCAATCTATCGGCGCTCGGCTTCATGATCGACATGCTGAGCGTCCAGCCGCACATGGCCAAGTCGCTCTTCGTCTACGACGCGGACGCGGGAACGCTCGCGCCCGTCATGGGGCGAAGCGCGGCACCGAACCCGGCCAGCGGCGCGGCGCCGGTGGAGCCGCGGCTGATTGAGCAGGCGCAGATGCTCGCGTTCACGTCGGTGCGCGAAGACGTGCCGGTCGAAGAAGTGAAGCGTGACCTGGAGCGCCTCTCGCACGAGGCCCAGGCTGCCGACCAGCCGGCGCTCGCCGCCGCCGTGCTGAAGGCGCAGGAGGCGATCGGCCGGGCCACGGATCGCGATACGCTGGCGAGCGCCCGCGGCGAGCTGAGCGAGGCGCTGGTCGACTTCGTCGCCACCTCGACCGAGCCGGCCGGGTTCTCGATCGTCAGCGCGCCGATGCCGCTCGAGAAGATGGCGCCAATCACGCTGATCGAGGACTTCGAGCACGACGACGAGATGCGCGAGATCTTCCTCGAGGAAGCGCGCGAGGTGGTGACGACCGGCAAGGCGGCGAGCGCCGAACTGCACGACGCACCCGGCGACCTCAACCTGCTGACGACACTGCGCCGCGCCTTTCATACGCTCAAGGGCAGCTCGCGGATGGTGGGCCTCAACTCCTTCGGCGAAGCGGCCTGGGCCGGCGAGCAGGTCTTCAACACCCAACTCGCCGAGCAGCGTGCGGCCGAGCCGCCGCTGCTCGAATTCGCCGACTGGGTGCTCGACTACATGGGCAAGTGGGTCGAGGACATCGCCAGCCATCGCAGCGGCGGTCGCAACGAGGGCGAGGTCAAGGCCGCGGCCGAGCGACTCGGCCGTGGCGCGCCGGCCGTTGCCGAGCCGTCCGACATCGAGCTGCCGATCGGCCTGCCGCCCGACCTGCCGACCAGTGCCGACCTCGATCTCGGCATCGCGCCGGCGATCGCGCCGGCCACCGCCGTAGCGGAGGCAAAAGAGCCGGTCGAAGCCGAATCCGAGGATCTGTCGTTCGAGCTCGACCTGTCGGGGTTCGACCGCCTGACCGAGCCCGGAGGCGGCGCAGCCGCGCCGGCCGCGGCCCAGACGCCGGCCGACGCCTCGGCGATGTTCGACCCGTTCGACGAAGCGCTCAACCCGGCCCTGCATCGGACTCTGACCAACGAGGAGTTCGACAGCCCGTCGTCTGCGATGGTCGATCTCGATCTTGGCGGCTCCGGCGAGGCGGCGCAGCTGATCCAGAGCCTGGCACCGACGGCGCCTTCGGCATCGCTCGAGGCGCTCTCGGACCTGACGCTCGACCTCTCGACCGGCGAGGAGCCGGGCGCGCTCGATCTCGAGATCGAGGGTCGCGCGGGCCGCTCGAGCGAGCCTTCGAGCGACGAGCACATCAAGATCGTCGGCCCGTTGCGCATCGGCATCCCGCTCTTCAACATTTATCTCAACGAAGCCGACGAGCTGTCGCGCCGCTTGATGACCGAGGTTGCCGAGTGGGCGATGGAGCTGCACCGGCCGGTCGGCGAGGTGCCGATCGCGCTCGCCCATTCGCTCGCGGGCAGCTCGGCGACGGTCGGCTTCGCCGATCTGTCGCAGCTCGCACGCTCGCTCGAGCACGCGCTGGCGCGGACCCAGGTCATCGGCCACGGCACCGAGGAGGAGGCGCGCCTCTTCGTCAATGCCGCCGAGGAGATCCGCCGTCTGCTGCACCAGTTCGCCGCTGGCTTCCTGCACCAGCCGGCGCCCGAGCTGCTGACGCGCCTGGCCGAGCACGAGCTGACGTCGGCGCTGCGTCTCGAGGCAGCCACCGCCGCGTCGGAGCTGGCCGAGGGCAAGGAAAGCGAATCGCCGATCGAGCCGGCGCTCGCCGTCGATTCGCTGTTGTCTCTCGAAGGGCTCGACGAAGCGCCTGCGGCCAACGATCCGCGCCACGCCGAGAGCATCGGCGACGAGACGGCGGTCGAGGCGTCGGTTTCCGCCGGCGACGCGAGCGCCGAGCCTGCCAGAGACGAAGAAGCGCCCGTGGCCGACGTGCCTACGCTCGACGCGGTCGAGCCGGCGCCTGTCGCCGACTGGCCCGAGCCGGTCGAGGCCGCGCCATCGACCTTCGGCGCCCTGGGGTCGTTCAACACCCTCGGCGTCGCCGAGCTGAAACCACTCGGCGCGGCACCGCTCGAAGTGCCGCGGTCGGCTGCGGCGCGGCCTTCGACCTTCGGCGAGGTCGACGACGACATCGACGCGGTCGACGCGGTCGACCTCGAGTTGTTTCCGATCTTCGAGGAAGAGGCGCAGGAGCTGCTGCCCAAGCTCGACGGCCAGCTGCGCGACTGGCTGCGCGAGCCGGCGGCGACGAAGCACGCCGCGGCGTGCATGCGCACCCTGCACACGCTCAAGGGCGGCGCGCGTCTCGCCGGCGCGATGCGCCTGGGAGAGATGGCGCATCGGCTCGAAACCCGGATCGAGCGCCTGACGGGTGCCGACGGCCAGGCCGGCACCGAGGACGTCGAGGCCCTCCAGGCCGTTTCCGACGCCATGTCGCATGCGTTCGAGGCGCTCCGCAGCCGCGACGCGCAAGCCTATTCCGATGCGGTCGCCGCCGCGGTCGCGCCGATCGTGCCGCCGGCGCGAGCGGCCGAGCCCGAGCGCGCGCCTGCGGTCGAGCTGCCCCCGGCGTTCGTCGCTACCTCAGCCACGCCGCTTGCGCCGGCCGAGTCGGCCCCGGCCGTCGAAGATCGGAACGACAAGGGCGAGCGCGGCCGCGCCAAGGGTCGCGCACCCAAGGACCAACCGCACGCCGCCGCCAACGACGCCAGGAGCGAGCCGGCGACGATCGACTGGTCGCGCTTCGCCGCCACCGGCGGCGCCGCCGCCAAGCCGGCCGAGCGGACGCTCGCGACCCAGTCGGCGGTGCGGGTTCGCGCGCCGCTGCTCGATCGCCTCGTCAATCAGGCGGGCGAGGTCAGCATCACGCGCTCGCGGATCGAGTCCGGCGTCGGTCAGATCAAGGGCTCGCTCGGCGATCTCACCGAGAACCTCGAGCGCCTGCGCGGCCAGCTGCGCGACATCGAGCTCCAGGGCGAGGTCCAGATGAGCTCGCGTCTCGAGGCCGCCAAGGCGGCGTCTCAGGCGTTCGACCCGCTCGAGTTCGACCGCTTCACGCGCTTCCAGGAGCTGACGCGGATGATGGCCGAGTCCGTCAACGACGTCGCCACCGTGCAGCGCACCCTGCAGCGCTCGATCGAGCAGGCCGAAGACGAGCTGGTGGCGCAGGCGCGGCTGACGCGCGACCTGCAGGACGACCTGCTGCGCACGCGCATGGTCGAGTTCGAGGGACTGTCCGACCGCCTGTACCGGGTGGTGCGATTGACCGCGAAGGAAACCGGCAAGCAGGTTCGTCTCGACATCGTCGGCGGCTCGATCGAGGTCGACCGCGGCGTCCTCGACCGCATGACCGGCGCCTTCGAGCATCTGCTGCGCAACTGCGTCACCCACGGCATCGAGCTGCCCGAGGCGCGAAAGGCCGCGGGCAAGGATGCCACCGGCACGATCCTGGTCGCCCTCTCGCACGAAGGCAACGAGGTCGGCGTCGAGTTCCGCGACGACGGCGCCGGCCTCGACCTGAATCGCATCCGCGCCAAGGGCGAGGCCATGGGCCTGATCGAGCGCGGCAGCGGCCACAGCGACGCCGAGCTCGCCAACCTGATCTTCACCGCCGGTTTCTCGACCGCCGAGACGATCACCGAGCTTGCCGGCCGCGGTGTCGGCATGGACGTCGTCCGCTCCGAGGTGATCGCCATGGGCGGCCGGATCGAGACCGCGACCGCCGCCGGGCAAGGGACGTCGTTCAAGCTCGTCCTGCCGCTGACGACCGCGGTGACCCAGGTCGTGATGCTGCGCTGCGGCGAGAGCACGATCGCGGTTCCGTCGACGCTGGTCGAGATCGTCCGGCGTGCGACGCCGCAGGAGATCGACGACTCGTATGCCCGCGGCGGCTACGAATTCGGCGACTCGACGCTGCCGTTCTTCTGGTTCGGCGCCCTCCTTCAGCTCGGCGCCCGGCCGGGCGAGAACCAGGCGCGCACGCGCACCGTCGTCATCATCCGCAGCGCGCAGCAGCGGATCGCGCTCCACGTCGACGAAGTCCTGGGCAACCAGGAAGTCGTGGTCAAGAACCTCGGGCCGCAGCTGTCGCGCCTGCCGGGCCTGGCCGGCATGACGCTGCTCGCCTCGGGTGCGGTGGCGCTGATCTACAACCCGGTCGCGCTGGCGACGCTCTACGGCGACGCTGCGCGCGCGGCGCTCGGAACCCGTGCCGACGGCAGCCGGCCGATGCAGCCGAGCGAAGCGGCGGCGAGCGCGGCGGTCGCGCCGCTGGTCCTGGTGGTCGACGACTCGCTCACCGTGCGCCGCGTCACCCAGCGCCTGCTGGTGCGCGAAGGCTACCGCGTGACGCTCGCCAAGGACGGCCTCGATGCGCTCGAGCGATTGGCCGAGGAACTGCCGCAAGTGGTGCTCTCCGACATCGAAATGCCGCGCATGGACGGCTTCGACCTGGTGCGCAACATTCGCGCCGACGCCCGCCTGCGCGACCTGCCGGTGATCATGATCACCTCGCGCATCGCCCAGAAACATCGCGATCACGCGACCGAGCTCGGCGTCGATCACTACCTCGGCAAGCCGTACTCGGAAGAGGACCTGCTGGCGCTGATCGGCCGCTACATCGTCGCCCAGGCCGAAGCCTGACCGAGCCGGGCGCCGTCAGGTGCCGGTAGGCTTGCGGACGACGCCGTAGCGCTGCAATGTCTTCGCGCGCGCCTCGGCGTGATCGACGATTGGCCGCGGATACGAGCGGCCGAGCTCGATGCCCGCCGCCTCGAGCTCGATCGGGCCGGCCTCCCAGGGAGCGTGGATCAGGTCGTCGCCAAGCCGCGCCAGCTGCGGCAGGTAGCGGCGGATGAACTTACCTTCCGGATCGAAGCGGCGGCTCTGTGTCACCGGGTTGAAGATGCGAAACCACGGCTGCGCGTCGCAGCCGGTCGACGCGCACCACTGCCAGCCGCCGTTGTTGGATGCCAGCTCGTAGTCGATCAGGTGCTCGGCGAAATAGGCCTCGCCGCGGCGCCAGTCGATGCCGAGGTCCTTGGTCAGGAAGCTCGCCGTCACCATGCGCAGCCGGTTGTGCATCCAGCCGGTCTGATTGATCTGCGCCATCGCCGCATCGACCAGCGGATAGCCGGTCCGGCCTTCGCACCAGGCGGCGAAGGCCTCGTCCGCGTGCCGGCCGTGCTCGAAGCGGACGCGGTCGAACTCGGGCTTGCAGCTGGCGCCGACGACGTGCGGCACGTGGTGCAGCACCTGCTGATAGAAGTCGCGCCAGACCAGCTCGGAGAGCCAAGTCTCGGCGCCGCGCGCGAGCCGGCCGGCGTCGGCGATGCGTGCTCGCGCCGCCCCGGCGAGCCTGCGGATCGAGACCGTGCCGAAACGGAGGTGGACGCCGAGATAGCTCGGCCCCTTCACCGCCGGATACTCGCGCGCCGTCGCGTAGTCGTCGATGCGACCGAGGAAGTCGGCGAGCAGCGTCTCCGCGGCGGCGCTTCCGCCGACGATCCGGAGCGACTCGAGGTTGGTCCTGACGAAGCCGAGCCGTGCCAGGTCGGGCACGCTGACGTCGACGCCGGCCGGCACGGCGGCGAGCGCCTCGGCGTGGCGCTCGACCGGGTAGGGCTTGAGGAAGTAGTCGTCGAGCTTGCTCAGCCACGCGCTCCGGTACGGCGTGAAGACGGTGTAGGGCTTGCCGCTCAGCGTCAGCACCTCGTTGCGCTCGAAGATCACGTGGTCCTTCGACGTGTGCAGCGCGACGCCGCGGTCGGCCAGGGCGCCGCGCGTACGTGCATCGCGGGCGAGGGCGTACGGATCGTCGTCGTGGTTGGCGAAAACCGCCTGGACGTGCAGTTCGGCCGCCAGGCCGACGATCTCGTCGGCGCCCGCACCATGGCGAACCAGAAGGCGAACGCCCGGGGTGCCCTTTCCCTCGCCCAGGGCTGCGAGGTCGGCGGCGAGCGCCGCAATCGATTCGACGATGAACTCGACCCGCCGGTCGGCGCGTGGCAGCGGGTCGAGGATCGCCCGGTCGAAGACGAACGCGCACCACACCTGGCGCGCCGACCTCAGCGCGTGATAAAGCGCCGCGTGGTCGGCGACCCGCAGGTCGCGGCGAAACCAGACCAGGGCCGTGTCGAGCGCTTTTTCCATCGCCGGCAGTGTGCCGAAAGGCCGTGCCGTGCGCTGGACGAGGCGCGCAAGCGGCGCCACGGAATAAAATGCCCCCATGCCGCCAACCGCGATCAACCTGACGAACCAGTTCCTCATCGCCATGCCGGGCATGGGCGACGGCACGTTCGCGGGCACGGTGGTCTACATGTGCGAGCACACCGACAAGGGCGCGCTCGGGCTGGTCATCAACAAGCCGATCGACATCACCCTGAAGAGCCTGTTCGAGAAGGTCGAGCTCTCGCTCGACCGCGACGATCTGGCCGAGGTGCCGGTCTATTTCGGCGGCCCGGTGCAGACCGAGCGCGGTTTCGTCCTGCACGAGCCGACGCCCGCCGGCAGCGGCGAGGGCAGCGGCCCCTACAACTCGTCGCTCAAGATCGAGGGCGGGCTCGAGATGACGACCAGCAAGGACGTCCTCGAGGCGATCTCGAGCGGCGCCGGACCGAAGAAGGTGCTCGTCACGCTCGGCTACAGCGGCTGGGCCGCCGGCCAGCTCGAGGACGAGATGAGCAGGAACGGCTGGATCAACGTCGACGCCGAGCCCGGCATCATCTTCGACACTCCCGTCGGTCAGCGCTACGACAAGGCACTGTCGCTGCTCGGCATCCATGCCGGCATGCTCAGCTCGGACGCGGGGCACGCATGAGCCGCTGGGCCGTTCCCAAGGCGAATGCCGGAGCGCGCGGCGCGCAGGCCTAGCGATGACACGGGTCCTCGCGACGCCTGCGCAACCGCTCTCCTATCTCGCTTTCGATTTCGGTGTCCGGCGGGTCGGCGTCGCCACCGGCAATTCGCTCACCCGGACCGCGACCCCACTCACGACTGTCGCTGCCGAGGGCGAGTCACGCCTGGTGGCGATCGCGGCCCTGATCGACGAATGGCGCCCGGCCGCCCTGGTCGTCGGCGTGCCGCGGCATCCCGATGGCGCGGCACACGCGAACACCGAGCGGGCGCGGCGCTTCGGCCGCCAGCTCGCGGTCCGCTTCGGCTTGCCGGTGCACGAGGTCGACGAGCGCTACACGACGATCGACGCGAAGCGCGCCGGCAACGCCGATCTCGACGCCGGCGCCGCGGCGATCATCCTTGAGCAGCACCTGGCGGGCCTGGCATGAGCCGCCGGGCCGCGGCTGAAACGACCAGCGCAGCGCGCAGCGCGCAGGCACGTCGATGAGCGCGATCGACAAGCTCGACGCAGAGGCGCTCTATCGCGAGCTGTTGCGCGGCGTGCGTGGCCTGCTCAAGCCGGACGGTCTTCTGGTGGGCATCTGGTCGGGCGGCGCGTGGCTCGCCGAGCGGCTGCACCAGGACCTCGGCCTCGCCGGCGAGGCGGGCGTGATCTCGAGCGCGCTGCACCGTGACGACTTCTCGCAGCGGGGCCTCTCGGCCGGCGCCGACCACACCAAGCTGCCGTTCGAGATCCAGGGCCGCCACATCGTCCTGGTCGACGACGTTCTCTATACCGGGCGCACCATCCGCGCCGCGGTCAACGAGCTCTACGACTTCGGCCGGCCGGCGAGCGTGACGCTGGCAGTGCTGGTCGACCGGGGCGGCCGTGAGCTGCCGATCTGCGCCGCCTGCGCGCCGGGGACGATCGAGCTGCCGGCGGGGCAGCGCCTGTCTCTGGCCCGCGACGACGTCGGCAAGTTCAGCTTCGAAATCCGCTAACGTCGGCCCCCATGTTCGTCCGCCGCAACCCGCAGCTCAATCGCAACGACGAACTGATTCATCTTCTTTCGATCGAGGGCTTGCCGGCGTCGATCCTGACGCACATCCTCGATACCGCCGGAACGTTCCTGAGCGTCAACGAGCGCGACGTCAAGAAGGTGCCGCTGCTGCGCGGCAAGAGCGTCTTCAACCTCTTCTTCGAGAACTCGACGCGCACCCGGACGACGTTCGAGATCGCCGCCAAGCGGCTCTCGGCCGATGTCATCAACCTCGACATCGCGCGTTCGTCGACGGCCAAGGGCGAGAGCCTTCTCGACACCATCGCCAACCTGTCGGCGATGCATGCCGACATGTTCGTCGTGCGTCATTCCGAAAGCGGCGCACCGTACCTGATCGCGCAGCACTGCGCGCCGCACGTGCACGTCGTCAACGCCGGCGACGGGCGGCATTCGCACCCGACGCAGGGGCTGCTCGACATGTACACGATCCGCCACTACAAGAAGGATTTCCGCAACCTCGTGGTGGCGATCGTCGGCGACATCGTCCACTCGCGCGTCGCGCGCTCCGACATCCACGCGCTGACGACGCTCGGCGCGCCCGAGATCCGCGCCGTTGGGCCGAAAACCTTGGTGCCGGGCGACCTCAAGGAGATGGGCGTTCGCGTCTGCCACGACATGGCCGAGGGCATCACCGGCGCCGACGTGATCATCATGCTGCGGCTGCAGAACGAGCGCATGAGCGGCGGCATGCTGCCGAGCGCGGGCGAGTACTTCAAGACCTTCGGCCTGAGCCCCGAAAAGCTCGCGCTCGCCAAGCCCGATGCGATCGTCATGCACCCCGGGCCGATCAACCGTGGCGTCGAGATCGACTCGGCGGTCGTCGACGGCGCGCAGAGCGTGATCCTGCCGCAGGTCACCTTCGGCATCGCCGTCCGCATGGCGGTGATGTCGATCATCGCGGGAAACAGCGCGTGAGCGCCAGGATGCGATGAGCGAGCGGATCCTGATTTCGAACGCACGCCTGGTCGATCCGGCGAGCGGGCGCGACGAAGCCGGCGCGATCGGCATCGACGGCGAGCGAATCGCCATCGTCGCCGCGGGCGTGAACGACCCCCGGTTGCGCGACTTCGACGCGACGCGAACGATCGACGGGCGCGGCGCGGTGCTCATTCCCGGCCTGGTCGACCTCGCGGCGCGCCTCGGCGAGCCCGGGCACGAGCACGCCGGGCTGCTTGAATCTGAGCTCGCCGCGGCGGTGGCCGGCGGCGTCACGAGTCTGGTCTGTCCGCCCGACACCGACCCCGTGCTCGACGAGCCGGGCCTGGTCGAGATGCTCAAGTTCCGCGCCAGGAACCTGAACCTGGCGCGCCTCTATCCGCTCGGCGCGCTCACGCGCGGCCTCGCCGGCGAAGCGCTGACCGAGATGGCCGAGCTCAGCGAGGCCGGCTGCATCGGCTTCGGCCAGGCCGACGTGGCGATCCGCGACACCCTCGTGCTGCACCGCGCGCTGCAGTACGCGGCGACGTTCGGCTACTCGGTCTGGCTGCGGCCGAACGACGCCTGGCTCGGCAACGGCGTCGCCGCCAAGGGGCCGCTCGCGA
>Ga0070672_100000535_pt1 | contig 22337 bp, 29 predicted proteins | sample KBSM13metaG_FD_66151 | JGI IMG/M metagenome (GOLD analysis project Ga0070672, IMG submission 66151) | Miscanthus rhizosphere microbial communities from Kellogg Biological Station, Michigan, USA - KBS M1-3 metaG | ecosystem: Host-associated > Plants > Roots > Rhizosphere > Soil ... | reverse complement strand
ATCGCCGGCGAGCTGGTCGGCTCGATCCTGAAGGACCTGTCGCTCGCGCGCGGCCAGGAGACGATCCTGCTCGTCAACGGCTTCGGCGGCACGCCGATGCTCGAGCTCTACCTGATGGTCAATGCCGCGCACAAGGTGCTGAATGGTGCCGGGATCAAGGTCGCGCGCCATCTGACCGGCTCGTACGTGACCTCGCTCGAGATGGCGGGCTGCTCGATCTCGGTCACGGCGGTCGATGCGGCGTCGCTGGCACTGTGGGACGCGCCGGTGCGTACGGCGGTGCTGCGCTGGGGCATCTAGAGCGCCCTCGCGGAGCAGCGACGCACGCTAGCGCGGCGCCGCCTCGAGATACACGAACAACCCCGCGATCGGCCGGCGCTGGTCCTGTCGCACCGCACCCGGTCTTGCGACGAGCAAGGTGAAGCCGTGCTCTGCCGCGAGCCGCTGCAGGTAGGCCTCGGAGTGGGCATAGCGCAGGCTCGCCTGCAGCCGGAAGTCGCTGTCGTCGTCGGCGAGCGCTTCGACCGAGAAGCAGAAGACGCCGCGGTCCATCGCTGCGCGCACCGCGGCGAACAGCGGCGCAGGGTCGCCGATGTAGATCAGGACGTCCGATGCCACGATCAGGTCGAAGCGGGATTCGCCGCGGCGGAGATAGTCGACCACGTCGGCTGCCTCGAGAACGTCGTAGACGCCAAGTGCCGTTGCCTTCTCGATCATTTTCGGCGCCAGGTCGATGCCGACGAGCCGCTCGGCCATCGGCCGCAGCAGGGGCCCGCAGAGACCGGTGCCGCAGCCGATATCAAGCGCGCTGCGGTAAGGGCCGCGGGCGAGCGCGGCGAGTCCTTCGATCAGCTGCAGGTGGCCGCGGTAGTGAAGCACGGAGACCAGATGCGTCTCGAACTCGTCGGCGTACTCGTCGAACAAGGTCTGGACGTACTCGCGCGGTGGAGCCGAGGGCGGCGGCGCGCCTTCGACGACCGACGCCAGGTAGTACTCGTGCAGGCCGGGGGCGGCGCCGTGGCGCAGCGCCTCGCGGAAGGCGTGTGCCGCATCGTCGAGCCGACCGAGCTCGCGCGCGAGCGTGCCGTAGCCGCTCCACGCATCGGCACGGGACGGGTCGAGGGCGACGACGCGCTGGAACGATGCCAGCGCGTCACCGCGCCGGCCGAGGCGCTCGAGCGCCCGGCCGCGCCCTAACCAGGCGTCGACGACGCCTGCGTCGGCTGCGAGCAGGCGATCGAAGGCGGGCAGCGCCTGCTCGAAGCGGCCGAGCTGCAGCAGCGCGGTCGCGCGATGGAGCAGGGCATCGAGACCGTCGGGCTCGGCGCGCAAGGCAGCGTCGGCGCTCGCCAGCGCATCGGCCGGCCGCGCCAACGCGAGCTGCGTCGCGGCCAGGTTCACCAACGTCGAGGCGCGTCCCGGCACGGCGCCCAGCGAGGCGAGGAAGTGCTGCTCCGCCGCCGCGAGCTCGCCCCTTTCCAGACAGCCGAGGCCGGCGAAGAACGAGCTCTTCGCACGCTCGAAACGGCTCGGGTCGTCGGCCTCGGTCATCGGGGCAAGACGATAGTCGCTTCGCGCGGCGGCCGCGGCCGGCGGGGCAGAATCGAGCCATGACCGATGCGCCTCGTCGTCCCGAGAATGTGTACCGGCGCTATCACGCGCACGTCTACTTCGACCCGGGCACGGTCGAGCAGGCGCGCTCGCTCTGCCAGCGTGTCGCGGCCGAGCGCTCGGTCGCCATGGGCCGCGTCCACGAAAAGCTCGTCGGCCCTCATCCGCGCTGGAGCTGCCAGCTCGCGTTCGATCGCGCGCAGTTCGACGACGTGGTGGCGCAGCTCGACCGTGAGCGCCAAGGCTTGACCGTTCTCGTCCACGGCCTGACCGGAGACGACTACGCCGATCACACCGCGCATGCGATGTGGCTCGGCGACTCGGCGGAGCTCGACCTGAGCGCGTTCGAGCGCGCCGACCGCGGCAACGCCGCCCCGGGGCGCTGACGCCTGCTGGCGAGACCGTACGTCGACGCGAGTGCTTGACATGCAGGCATTTACCTGCATATCATGGCCACACGAACGAACCCAACGGATGGACGCCGACAAGGTCTTCAAGGCGCTGGCCGACCCGACACGCAGAAGGCTGCTCGACCTGCTGTACGAGAGCAACGGGCAGACGCTGGGCCAGCTCTGCGAGCACCTCGACATGGCACGCCAATCGGCCACGCAGCACATCGGCATCCTGGAGGCCGCCCATCTGGTAAGCACGGTCTGGCGCGGTCGCGAGAAGCTGCATTTCATCAACCCGGTGCCGCTGCACGAGGTCTATGAACGGTGGGTCGGAAAGTTCGAACGCCGGCGGCTCAGCCTGCTGCACGACCTGAAGAAGGAACTGGAAGGAGAGTGACGATGAGCAAAGAGAAGACAAGCTTCGTTTACGTGACCTACATCCGCTCGACGCCGGAGAAGGTGTTCGAGGCCATCATCAAACCCGAGATCGCGCGGCGCTACTGGGGTCATGAGAACGTCTCCGACTGGCGGGCCGGATCGAGCTGGGAGCACGTGCGCACCGATGAGCAGCGCACGGTCGACTTGGTGGGCAAGGTGGTCGAGATCACGCCGCCGACGCGCCTGGTCATCACGTGGGCGAACGCCTCGCAGGCCGCCGATCCGGCCAGCTACAGCCGCGTCAGCTTCGACGTCGTGGCGTACGAGGAAATGGTGCGACTCACCGTCACCCACGACGAGCTCGAGGCCGGCAGCGGCATGGCCAAGGGCATTCAGCACGGCTGGCCGATGGTTCTCTCCAGCCTCAAGTCACTGCTCGAAACAGGTCAGGGCATGGACGTGTTCGCCAAGCCGAAGACGGCCTGAATCAGGAGACCTTCATGAACCAGCCCTACACCGGCGGCTGCGCGTGCGGCGCGATCCGTTACGCGACCGAGCACGCGCCCGTGTTCCAGAATCATTGCCAGTGCCGCGACTGCCAGAGGCGAAGCGGTACCGGTCATGGTTCCTACCTGACCTTTGCGGCTCGCGCCGAGATGGCGATCGCCGGCGAGGCGACGCACTGGGAGATCGCGGGCGACAGCGGCAACGTCAAGCTTCATGCCTTCTGCCCGGTCTGCGGAACGCCGGTCTTCCTCCGATTTGCCGCGATGCCGGAGTTGATCGCGGTGCATGCCGGCAGCCTGGACGAGCCGGGCCGCTTCGAGCCTCAGGTGCTCACCTACCAGGTCCGGGGATGGGCGTGGGACGCCATCGACCCCTCGTTGCCGGCGTTCGAGCGGATGCCGATCGCCTAGTCGAGACGCGCAACGACCTCGCTGGATTTGCGACGACGCCGTGGCGGTCAGCGTGCGGTCGAGGCGCTGCGCGATGGCGGCCCGGCGGGCACGGTCGTCGCGGTCCGGTTCTGGCTCGCTGCAGGCAGCGGCGACGTCGCCGCGGCTGGGTTGTCGGTGCTCGGCGGTTCGGGCAGTCGCGACGAGCCGGTGGCAGAGGTCGAGTTGCTGCGATCGAGCGACGCCGCGGCGGTGGAGGGATTCGACAAGCCACGAGGCGTGACCGACGACGCAGTAGGTGCTGCCCCCATGGTCGTGGCCGTCGTCTCGGGCGGCGCTGCGACCGCGCCGGTAGTGGTCGTCGTCGCCCCCGGTGCCGCTGTCGTCGACGTAGCCGCGTCGCGTCGATCGCACGCGGTCGTCGCGAGCGCGGCGACCGCCATCAGCGCCGCGGCGCGCCAGCCACGCGAGGGGAGAGCAGGGGTGCGGGTCGTTCGGTGTTCGGCGGACATGCGTTCTTTCGGTCGAGGCGGAGGGTGGGCCCGTCGGGCCGGCCTTGCATTCGGCATCTGCCGTGCCCGAGGGCTGCGGGCACGAGCAGAGCGGCCGACTGCCGCTGCGGGCGCGTGGCTTGCCCGGACGGCGCGAAGGAGAAAGACATGCGTACTCCCAGCACCGCCGATGGCGCCGGCGCCGACCGAGAGCCGGCAACTCGGACACCGAATGAGGGACAGACCCGCGCCAACGTCAAGGGCGAAACGGCGCCGCGTCTGCCGCACGAGCGCGACGAGTCCGCAGACACCGAGTCGGGCGCGCCGAGCGAGTTGCTTCGGCGTGCGCAGAAGGACATCGAAGCCGGCATGCAGCCGACCGATCGCAGCGACGCCAGCGACGAGGTCTATCGCCGCCACCTGCGCGACCGGCCGCCGGGCAGCGAGCGCGATGCGCCCGCCGAGATGACGCCGCCCAGATCGCGACCCGGCCGCTAGCGAGCGCGTTCGACGGCAGGCGCGTTCAGGTGACCCGGACCGGCGCGGCGCAGTCGGCCGGTCCCGCAGAGACGTCGCGAATCAGTTCGCTCGCCACTCTAAGGCTGATCGGATGTCGAATCTTTCGCGCACTTGCTCACGTCGCGACGATGGGCGAGGGCGCGTTGCCAAGGACGCGTCATCGCCGACCCTATGATGAAGCGGACCCGCCCCGACCCATGCCGATCGCCCAGCCTCGAACCACCGCCCGCACACGGCGTGCCTGGCGCATCGCGGCCATGGCCGGGGCGCTGCCACTGGTGCTCGGCGCGATCCTCGTCTCGGCGAGCGCGCTCAGCGACGGCGGCCGGATCCCGGCCGAGCTCGCGGCGGCGCGCCAGCAGCCGGGCGAGATGATCTGCGCCGATGGTCGGATCGTTCCCGGCGCCGAAGACTTCATCGATCGCCTGCTCTCTGGCGCGACCTTTCGCTGCACCGCCTGGCGCATGCGCCGGCAGCTCGTCGACCCGTCCACCGGCGCGACCAACTGGCCGACGTCGCCGCGACGCTGACCGAGCTTCGCCGGCGCTGACGACGCAGGTCGGCGTGAGGCGGGCTGTACCATGCCGTCGATCCGCCGCGAGGCGTCGCCGACGATCCAGGAGCTCGATGAACAAGCGTGTTCGCCGCCTTTGCTTCACCAGCGCCGCGTGCACCGTGCTGGCCTTGCTCGGCGCCTGCGGCAAGCAGGAAGCGAGCGCCCCGGCCGCGGCGGGATCGACAGCCGCGACTGCGAGGGTCTACACCGTCGGCACCGATGCCGCGTATGCGCCGTTCGAGTCGCAGAACGGGAAGGGCGAGATCGTCGGCTTCGACATCGACATCGTCCGCGCCGTCGCGGCGAAGTCGGGAATCGAGGTCAGGTTCGTCAACACGCCATGGGAAGGCATCTTCAATGCGCTCAAGCAGGGCGACCGCGACCTGCTCGTCTCGTCGATCACGATCACCGACGAGCGCAAGCTGTCGATGGACTTCAGCGACGCGTACTTCGATGCTCACCAACTGATCGCGGTCAAGGCCGGTTCGAAGGTCGCACGCTTCGCCGACCTCAAGTCGCTCAAGGTCGGCGTCCAGACCGGCACCACCGGCGACGAGGCGATCTCGAAGCTGCAGGGCAAGAACAGCGCCGACATCAAGCGCTTCGAGTCGACGCCGCTGGCGCTGAAGGAGCTCGAGGCCGGCGGGATCGACGCCGTCGTCGCCGACAACGGCGTCGTCGTCAACTATGTGAAGAACAACGCCGGCAGCCGGTTCAGGACCGTCGACGATTCGGAGTTCGTCCCCGAGCACTATGGCATCGCCGTGAGGAAGGGCGACGCCGAGCTGCTCGCCAAGCTCAATCGCGGCCTGGCGGCGATCCGCGCCGACGGCAGCTACGACCGCATCTACGCCAGCTACCTCGGCGCGCCGACTCCGGCTGCCTCGGCAGCGGCGGTCGCGCCGGCAGCGTCGAAGTAGCGCCGCGCCGTGGGCCTGCTGGACCTGCGGTGGGAGATCCTCGCCGGCTACGGGCCGCTGTTCGTCCAGGGCCTGTGGATGACGCTCCAGCTGACGATCGTCTCGATCAGCGGCGGGCTCGTCCTCGGCGTCGTCCTCGGCCTGATCGGCAGCACGCGTGACGGCCCGCGGCCGGCATCACCGATCGCGGCCGCGGCCTGGTCGCTGCTGCGCGGCGTGACGCGCGGCTACGTCGGCTTCTTTCGCGGCACGCCGCTGTTCGTCCAGATCCTGCTGGTGCACTTCGCGCTGATGCCGGCGCTGGTCCAGCCCGACGGCGGCCTGCTGCTGAGCGGCGAGGCGGCGCGCGAGTTCCGACAGAGCCACGGCGCGTTCTTCTCCGGCGCGCTCGCCCTGACGCTCAACGCCGGCGCCTACATCTCGGAGATCCTGCGCGCCGGGATCGAGAGCATCCACGGCGGCCAGACGCAGGCCGCCTACAGCATCGGCCTGACCCATGGCCAGTCGATGCGCTACATCGTCCTGCCGCAGGCGCTGCGGCGAATGGTGCCGGCGCTCGTCAACGAGGCGGTGACGCTGGTCAAGGATTCGTCGCTGGTCTCGGCGATCGGCCTGGCCGAGCTCGCGCTCGCGGCGCGCACGGTCGCCGGCGCGTACTCGCGCTACTGGGAGCCGTACCTGCTGATCTCCGCGATCTATCTCGTCATCACCTTGACCCTATCGGCACTGGCGCGGCGCCTCGAGGCGCCGGCGCACGTCCGTGGCCGCTGAGGTCGCGGCCTAGCGTTTCAGCAGTCCGCGCGTCTCGATGAACGAGACGACGTCGGCCAGGCCGTCGCGCGTCTTCAGGTTGGTCATCACGAACGGCTTGGCGCCGCGCATCCTGAGCGTGTCGGCGCGCATCACGTCAAGGCTCGCGCCGACGTGCGGCGCGAGGTCGGTCTTGTTGATGACGAACAGGTCGCTCTTGGTGATTCCCGGACCGCCCTTTCTCGGGATCTTCTCGCCCGCGGCGACGTCGATGACGTAGATCGTCAGGTCCGAGAGCTCAGGGCTGAAGGTCGCGGCCAGGTTGTCGCCGCCGCTCTCGATGAAGACGATGTCGGCGTCGGGATACCTCTCGAGCATCCGGTCGATCGCCTCGAGGTTGATCGACGCGTCCTCGCGGATCGCCGTGTGCGGGCAGCCGCCGGTCTCGACGCCCATGATGCGATCGGCATCGAGCGCGCCGGCGACGGTCAAGAGGCGCTGGTCCTCCTTGGTGTAGATGTCGTTGGTAACGACGACCAGGTCCCAGCGCTCGCGCATCGTCTTGCACAGCATCTCGACCAGTGTCGTCTTGCCCGAGCCGACCGGGCCGCCGACGCCGACGCGAAGCGGTGGCAAGGGGCGCGTGCGGCGCGCGATCCGGTGCAGGGGGCTCATCGTGTCGTCATTGTCAGGAGCGGAACAGACGCGAGTACTGGGTCTCGTGCTGCGCCGAGAGGATCGCCAGCATCGGCGTGAACGCCTGCATGTCGGCGGCAGGAAGGGCCAGGGCGGCGTCGATGACCGAAACGATCTCGGTCGAGAGCGCGAGCAGCAGCCGCTGCGCCGCGAGCTGGCCGAGCGGCACCGCCTTCATCGTCGCCTGGACCATGTTCTCGGCCCAGCCGGCGGCGAAGGCAGCGAGCACGTCGGGCGCCGTCGCCTCGCTGTCGGCGGCAGCGAGCGCGAACGCGATCGGCCAGGTCGGCGCCGGGCGCAACGCTTCGAGGCGCGCGAGGCGCGCGTCGGCCGCGCCGCGATGCTGCAGCCAGACGGCGAGCGAGCGGCCCATCTGCTCCGTCTGCTGGCGCATCTCGGCCGTCTCGCGCGTCGTCGCGACCCATCGATTCAGGGACTCGACGCCTTCGTCGTCGCCGCCGCGCCAGGCGGCGAGCGCGTGGGCGACGATCGGCAGGTCGCTGCGCGCCAGTCCCAGATGGAGCTGGTCGACGAGCCAGCGCCGGGCCGTCGCCTCGTCGCACACGCGGCCGCTCTCGACCGCCGACTCGATGCCTTCGGAGTAGCTGAAGCCCCCGACCGGCAGGCTGGGCGATGCCAGCCGCATGAGTTGCAGCAGGGCGGCGGCCTTCACGGCAGCTCGTGGCCGTGTCGACCTTGCTCGTGACCATGCCCGTGCCCGTGCCCGTGCCCGTGCTCGTGCTCGTGCTCGTGCTCGTGCTCGTGCTCGTGCTGATGGTCGTGCCTGCTTCCTTCGGCATGGACGTGGCCGTGTCCCGACGAAGCGGTGTCGTATGCGCCCGCCTCGGGCTCGAACGGGCCCTGCGTCACCTCGACTGCCAGGCCCATGCGGCGCAGCAGCGCGACGAGCACGTGATCGGGCTCGAGCTGCAGCCGATCACCTCTCACCTCGAGCGGGACGTGGCGATTGCCGAGGTGGTACGCAGCACGCAGGAGATCGAGCGGACCGCCTCCGGCGCCGGCCGTGACGACGACGATCGCCTGCGCCGCCGCCTTGACCGCGATCAAGGAGCCGTCCTCGGCAACGAGGACGTCGCCGCCGCGCGCGATTCGGCCGCGCGCCAGGAACACAGCGACGTGCCGGCCGCTGGAATCGGTAGCCTCGAAGCGGCTCTTCTGACGCGTGTCCCAGTTGAGCTCGACGGTCACGGCGCGGCGCACCAGCGCCGGCGCGAGGCCGTGCCCGGCGGCGATCAGCTTGCTGGCGACGAGCAATGCCAAGGCGGCGCCGCGCGAGCTCAGAACAGGAAGTAGCGCTGCGCCATCGGCAGCACGCTCGCCGGCTCGCAGGTGAGGAGGACGCCGTCGGCGCGCACCTCGTAGGTCTGCGCATCGACCTCGATCGTCGGCATGGCGCCGTTCAGGACCATGTCGGCCTTGCCGATCTTCCTGGTGTTGCACACCGCACTGAGCGGTCGAGTCAGGCCGAGCTTGTCGCCGATGCCGGCATCGAGCGCCGCCTGCGAGACGAAGTTGACGCACGAGACGGCGAGCGCGCCCCCGTACGCGCCGAACATCGGCCGGAAGTGGATCGGCTGCGGCGTCGGGATCGACGCGCTCGGGTCGCCCATCGCCGCCGCCGCGATCATCCCGCCCTTGATCACTAGCGATGGCTTGACGCCGAAGAAGACCGGCTTCCAGAGCACCAGGTCGGCGAGCTTGCCGGAGGCGATCGAGCCGACCTCGTGGGCGATGCCCTGCGTGATCGCCGGGTTGATCGTGTACTTGGCGATGTAGCGGCGGACGCGGAAGTTGTCGTTCCTCGACTCGCGGGCGCACGCCGCACCGCGGTCGGCGCCTTCGGGAGCGAGCCAGCCGCGCTGCGCCTTCATCTTGTGGGCGGCCTGCCAGGTGCGCACGATCACCTCGGCGACTCGCCCCATCGCCTGGCTGTCGGACGACATCATCGAGAACACGCCGAGGTCGTGCAGCACGTCCTCGGCGGCGATCGTCTCCTTCCGGATCCGGCTCTCGGCGAACGCCAGGTCCTCGGCGATCGCCGGATCGAGGTGATGGCACACCATCAGCATGTCGAGGTGTTCGTCGACGGTGTTGACGGTGTAGGGCATCGTCGGATTGGTCGACGACGGCAGCACGTTGGGGAGGCCGGCCATCTTGATGATGTCGGGCGCGTGGCCGCCGCCCGCGCCCTCGGTGTGGAAGGTCGCGATCGCGCGGCCCTTGAAGGCGGCGATCGTGTCCTCGACGAATCCGGACTCGTTGAGCGTGTCGGTGTGGATCGTCACCTGGACGTCATGCTTCTCGGCCACGGCAAGGCAGTTGTCGATCGCCGCCGGCGTCGTTCCCCAGTCCTCGTGCAGCTTCAGGCCGTACGCCCCGGCCTCGATCTGCTCGTCGAGCGCGGCCGGCAGGCTGGCGTTGCCCTTGCCCATGAAGCCGAGGTTCATCGGGAACGACTCGGCCGCCTTCAGCATCGCGTGGATATGCCACGGGCCCGGCGTGCAGGTGGTTGCGAAGGTTCCCGTCGCGGGGCCGGTGCCGCCGCCGAGCATCGTCGTGACGCCGCTCGCGAGCGCGGCCTCGACCTGCTGCGGGCAGATGAAGTGGATGTGCGAATCGATGCCGCCGGCGGTGAGGATCATTCCCTCGCCGGCGATGATCTCGGTGCCCGGGCCGATGACGATGTCGACCCCGGGCTGGACGTCGGGGTTGCCTGCCTTGCCGAGGCCGGCGATGCGTCCGGCCTTGATCGCGACGTCGGCCTTGACGATGCCCCAGTGGTCGATGACGAGAGCATTGGTGATGACCGTGTCCGCGGTCTCGGCAGAGACCCGCTGGCTTTGGCCCATGCCGTCGCGGATCGTCTTGCCGCCGCCGAACTTCACCTCTTCGCCGTAGCCGCCTGCGCGCAGCGTGTAGTCGTCCTCGACCTCGACGACGAGGCCGGTGTCGGCGAGGCGGACGCGGTCGCCGACAGTCGGGCCGAACATCTCGGCGTAGGCCTGGCGCGAGATCGTCGCCATCAGAGCTTGCCTTGCACCAGGCCGCGGAATCCGTACACCTTGCGCGCGCCGGCGAGATCGACGAGCTCGACCGTGCGCTGTTGCCCGGGCTCGAACCGGACCGCCGTGCCCGAGGCGATGTTCAGGCGCATGCCGCTCGCGGCGGCGCGGTCGAAGCGCAGGGCGGCGTTGGTCTCGGCGAAGTGATAGTGCGAGCCGACCTGGATCGGCCGGTCGCCGGTGTTCTGCACCACCAGGGTGGTGGCGCGCCGGCCCGGATTCAGCGTGTGCTCGCCGGCTGCCGGCAGGAGCTCGCCGGGAATCGTCGCCGTACCGCTCATGGCAACCCCCGCGCGCTCCGCGCTGCGGATTTCGCCTCCGGAGCGGCGCGCCGGCTCATGCGATCGGCTGGTGCACCGTGACCAGCTTGGTGCCGTCGGGAAAGGTCGCCTCGACCTGGATGTCCGGAATCATCTCGGCGATCCCGTCCATCACGTCGGCGCGCGTCAGGACGGTCTTGCCTTCGCTCATCAGCGCGGCGACGCTCTTGCCGTCGCGCGCGCCCTCCATGATCGCGGCGCTGATCAACGCGACCGCTTCGGGATGGTTGAGCTTGAGCCCGCGCGCGCGCCGCCGCTCGGCGAGGAGCGCGGCGGTGAAGATCAGGAGCTTGTCTTTCTCGCGCGGCGTCAGGTCCATCGTCTCACCGGATCGCAAGAGCGGTGCCAGAGGGGAAGGTCGAGACGATCATACGGTGGCTCGGGGGTGCGGCCCGCGCCGCGCCCGATCAGGTCGACCAGACGCGCGGCGGCGTCGCCGGCAGCTGCCATGCAAGCGGTCGCCAGGCCTGCCACACGCGCTTCAGCAGCTGCATCGCCGGCTCGACCCGGCCCGCCAGGACGCGCAGCACGACGACCGTCTCGTGCGGCGAGGTCGCGCCCGCCGTCGCGCGCAGCGGATCGGGCTCGGCCACCGCGCGCGCCGCCTCGAGCAGCGCCGCGCGTCGCGGCTCGGCGAGCGCGCTGCCCGCAGCGAACCAGAGCGTCGCCAGTACCCGCTCGCCGGACCAGCCGAGCGCTGAATCGAGCAGGCGCGCGTCGGCGGCACGCACGCTGCCGCGCTCGAGCCACGACCCGGGCAGCTCGATCGTCTGCGTGAACCGGCCGACGACGAACGGCTGTGCCGATGCCGGCAGGCCGAGCGCGGTCACGTCCCACCCCATCATCTCGGCACCGGGGGCGAGGACGAAGCGCATCCGGTTCTCGGCTTCGCAGCCGCTGTAGGCGATGGTCTCGAGCGGCAGCCATTCGAGCCGGCTGCCGGCGGCCGCGTCGACGCTCAGCGACTGCTCCGCGACCGCGCCGGTGCTGCGATAGAAGCGTGTCGCTCCCGGCGTGGTGATCAGGGCATGGGCATCGCTCGCGAGCGTGACCGCGATCGCCAGGGTGTCGCCTCCGACAAGGCCGCCCGGCGGATGGACGAGCACGCTGTGACAGACGCCGGGCTCCGGATGGAGGCTCTTCAGCACCCGCAGCGGCCCGTCATGGCGGTCGTGGACGACGGTGCGATCGTCGCGGCGACGGTAGTCGAGGGCGAGCGAGCCGCGCCAGGCCATCCGGTCTCGGCGCCGAAGCGAGTCAGGCGCCGGCGAAGCTGCCGGCGAGCTCGCGCAGCACCTGGCGCGTGTCGCGAAAGCCGCGCGCGCTCGGCAGCCAGTCGAGCGTCGCCAGCTCGTTGCCGCGAGCCAGTCCCATCGGCGCCGGCTCGATCTGGATCGCACCCGATGCCGCTTCGCTGAAGGCGCGCACTGCCCGCGCCATGTGGTAGCCGTTGGTGACCAGAACGATGTGGCTGATTCCAGCGGGCTTGAGCATCTCGATCGTGCGGGCGGCGTTCTCGCGCGTGTCGCGCGACTCGCTCTCGAGCCATTTGATCGGCCGGCCGAACTCCTCGGCGGCGATCTTGCCGGCGACGCGCGCCTCGGTCGTCGAGCCGCTCTGGCCCCACCCGGTGCCGCCGCTGAAGGCGACCGGTGCGCCCGTCTGCCCGGCGAGCCAGATGCCGTAGCGCAGGCGCTCGAGCGACGTGTCGCTCAGGCTGCTGACCCCGTACTCGGGGGCGAACGGCTCGACGCCGCCGCCCAGGATGACGATCGCGAGCGACTTCTTGGTCGAGACTTCGGTGCGCAGCTCGCGCGCGCGGTCGAAGCTGAGCGCGGCCGGCGCCGGCAGCAACAGCTGCGACAGGGTGCGGGCGACTCCGGTGCAGGCCGATAGCCAGAGCAGGACGACGCTGACGAGAATCACGAGCCAGCCCAGGCCGCGCCGCGGCAGGAGCAGGCGGGCGCCGATCAGCGTCAGCAGAAGCAACGGGACCGGCGGCAGGATCAGCGCGGTGATCACCGGCTTCCACGACTCGATGCCGTGCATCGCCAAGAAACTGTTCACGTCGGTGTGACCTCGGCCGAAGGCGGCGGCGCGATTGTGCCGGAGCAATCCGCGGCCCCGGCCTCGGCTGCCGATGCCGTTTGTGACGCCGTGTGTCGTCGTCGCGGGTGAGCGGTCAGGGGGCGAGCCGTTCGCGTACCCAGGCGCCGCCCTCGCGGCGGTAGCGCAGCCGGTCGTGCAGGCGGGATTTGCGGCCCTGCCAGAACTCCCAGATGTCGGGCTTGAGGCGAAAGCCGCCCCAGTGCGGCGGGCGGGGCGGCTTGAGCATGAACTGGGCGCCGTAGCGCGCCGCGTTGGCGACGAGCGTCGCCCGCGACGCGATCACCTGGCTTTGCGGCGAGGCCCAGGCGCCGACGCGCGAATCGAGCGGCCGGGTCGCGAAGTAGGCGTCCGACTCGGCCTCGCTCACCTTCTCGACCACGCCCTCGATGCGCACGACGCGCTCGAGCTCGACCCAGTGGAACTGCAGCGCCGCATGAGGGTTGACGGCGAGCTCCCGGCCCTTGCGGCTGTCGTAGTTGGTGAACCAGGCCAGGCCTCGCTCATCGACACCCTTGACCAGGACGATGCGGGTCGAAGGCCGGCCGTCGGCGCCGACCGTCGCCAGGGTCATCGCGTTCGGTTCGGGAAGCCGGCCGGCGATCGCCTGATCGAGCCAGTCCTGGAACTGCTTGAGCGGATCCGCGGCCGACGCGGATTCGTCGAGCTCGGCCAGCTCGTAGCTCTTGCGCAGCGCAGCGATATCGGTCATGGGTCGAGTATAGAAACGATGCCCCGGCCCGGGCCTTGCCGAGTCCCGGCCCGCGCCGCGCCGCGCGGCCGCGGGTCGCGGGAAAGCGCACCTTAGGGGGAAGGCCTTACGTAAACCTGCCTACGTAGACCTCCCACTTCCTCAATCGGGCTTGCTCTTCCATCCTCGCCTCATGGCAGCGCAACCTTCGGTGATCGTCCTCGCGGCCGGCAAGGGCTCACGTTTCGACGGCACCGGTCACAAGCTGGCGCAGCCGCTCGGCACCTCGAGCGTGCTGATGGCGACGCTCGCAGCGGCGATCGCCAGTCACCTGCGCGTCGTCGTCGTCACCACGGCGCCGTTCGCCGAGGTCGCGCGTGCCAGTGTCGCCGCCCGCGACGTCGTCGTCCTGCCCGAGGTCGGCGCTCCCGGCGCGGCCGGCCTCGGCATGGGTGCGTCGATCGCCGCCGGCGTCGCCGTGTGTCCCGACTCGCGCGGCTGGCTGGTGCTGCCGGGCGACATGCCGCTGATCGAGCCGGCGACGCTCGTCGCGGTTGCCCAGGCGCTGGACATCCACCCGATCGCCTACGCCCAGCACAACGGCAGGCGCGGCCATCCGGTCGGCTTCGCCGCCGAGCTCTACTCCGAGCTCACGGCGCTCTCCGGCGACGAGGGCGCGCGGCGACTGGTCGCGCGCTACCCGGCATTCGCGGTCGAGCGCGACGATCCGGGCATCCTGATCGACATCGACACCGAACGTGATCTCGAAGCGGTGCGCGGCGGCGAGGTCGCGACGCTCGCCGACATGCGCCGCGCGGCGCCGGCCCGCGGCTGAGCCGACGCGTCAGGCGGTGAGCGCGTGCCGGCGCGCGAGCGCAACCAGACGCTCGACGTCGCGGTCGCGGATCCCGCAAGTGCGCAGCGACCGCGCCGTCTCGACCAGATAGGCAAGCGTGCTGCCGTAGCGGCCATTGGCCGTGCGCAGGATCTCGACCAGCTCGGTGTCCGGCAACGCGCCGGTGTGGTTCGGGCTGCGCCGGCTGAGCGTGAAGGCGAGGCCGCGAACGACGCCCTGCGGCGTGCGGCAGGCGAGCCACTTGGGGTCGTAGACCCCGGTCGGCATCTCGCGGTGCCACAGGCGCGGCAACTCGGCTTCGACCCGCGCCTGCTCGATGCGATAAGCGCGGCCGCGGCACGAGCCGCCGGGGACCAGCGCGAACACCAGCCCCGGGCATTCGGGCGTGCCGCGGTTGACCCGCGAGCGCATCGCCAGCGCACGGTGCCAGCCGTAGACCGTCGCCGGCCGGTCCTCGACGGCATCGAACTCGGGGCGCCAGATGAGCGAGGCGTAGCCGAAGACCCAGACGTCGCCCTGCTTGCCCCAGGCGTCGAGGGTGTGATCGAGTAGTCGCGCCGGGTCGCGCGCACCGCTCAGATGCAGGTGTGAGTCGCTCATCGCCACCTAGAATCGGCCGCCGTGCAGACGACAACAGCCATCGACGACCCCAAAGCGCCGACGCCGCGCATTGCGTCACGCACCGCCGTGATGGCTGCAGTCGCCGTGCTCATCGTCATTGCCATTGCAGGAATCGTGCTCGGGTTGCGCAAGGCTGGTCCGGCAACTGTTGCCACCGGCACAGACTCAACGCAGGCGGGCGCTTCGGCGCCGACGGCCGCGGCGTCGGCCGACGACAGCCCGCCCGGAGAGCTGGTCTTCGCGCCGGGCTCGGATCAACTCTCCCCGGCGGTCAGCGCCAAGATCGCGCTGCTCGCCGAGCGGGCCAAGAAGGAAGGGCGCACGGTCATCGTCAAGACCAAGCTCGAGGCCAACGCCCAGCGGGCGCAGAGCATGGACCTCGCCAAGCGCCGCGCCTTCAACGTTCGTGGCGCGCTCACCGGCGGCGGCGTCTCGCTCGGCGTGATGAAGATCGAGGTCACCGAGCTGCCGGCCGGGCTGGTGACACCGAAGATGGCGCAGCTGGTCGAGGTCGAGCTGCGCTAGGCCGGCTCGGCTCGTCTCGGCCGAGGAGGGCGTCTGCACATGGCTCCAGGCAACGCTCCGTTGCTCGACCCGCTCATGCTTGTCGATCACGGGCCCGTGATCCCGGTGATCGTCGTCGAGCAGCTCGAGCACGCCGTGCCGATGGCGCGCGCGCTGCTCGCCGGCGGCGTTCGTGTCCTCGAGGTGACGCTGCGCAGCGAGGCGGCGCTGGCGGCGATCGCGGCGATCGCGCGCGCCGTGCCGCAGGCGATCGTCGGTGCCGGCACGGTCCGCAGCGCCGCCGATGCGCACGCGGCGCACGGCGCCGGGGCACGATTCGCCGTCAGCCCGGGCTGGTCGGCAAGCGTCGCCGCGGCGTGCCGCGACTTGCAACTCGCGCTGCTACCGGGCGTGGCAAGCGCGAGCGAAGTCATGGCCGCGGCCGACCACGGCCATCGCTTGCTCAAGTTTTTTCCCGCGGCGGCCGCGGGCGGGCCGGCCCTGCTGAAGGCGTGGGCCGGTCCGTTCGCCGACATCGCCTTCTGCCCGACCGGTGGCATCACCGCGGCGTCGGCGCCGGACTACCTGGCGCTGGCCAACGTCAAGGTCGTCGGCGGCTCGTGGCTGACGCCGCCCGATGCGCTGGCGAGCGAGGACTGGCCGCGGATCGAGCGGCTGGCCCGCGAAGCGGCGGCGTTGAGCGGCCGCTGAGGCGCAACCTCGGTGGCAGCGTCGCCGTCAGGCGTCGCGCTCGATCAGCTCGATCTTGTAGCCGTCGGGATCGGTGACGAAGGCGATCACCGTCGATCCGCCCTTGACCGGACCGGGCTCGCGCGTCACCGCGCCGCCGCCGGCACGGATCTTCTCGCACGCGGCGCGGATGTCGCTCATGCCGAGGGCGATGTGGCCGTACGCCGTGCCGAGCTCGTACGAGGCGACGCCGTGGTTGTAGGTGAGCTCGATCTCGGCCTGCTCGGGGTTGCTGCCGTAGCCGACGAAGGCGAGCGAATAGCCCTGCTCGGGCCGCTCGGTCGTCCGCAGCAGGCGCATCCCCATGACGCGGGTGTAGAAGTCGATCGAGCGCTGCAGGTCGCCGACGCGCAGCATGGTGTGGAGGAATCTCATCGCGGCTCGAAGATGAAGCAAGTGGTCGAGCCGTGAGCGTACAGCTTGCCGTCGTGCCCGGTCAGCCGGGCGTCGGCGGTCGCCATCCGGCCGCCGCCGTAGATCACGCGGCCCTCGGCGCGAACCAGCGGCACCTTGTCGCTGAGCGGGCGGACGATGTTGACCTTCAGTTCGGCGGTCGTGTAGGCCTTTCCGACCGGCAGGATCGTCTGCACGGCGCAGCCGAGCGCCGAGTCGAGCAGGGTCGCGAACCAGCCGCCGTGGACGATTCCCATCGGGTTGTAGTGGGCCAGGGCGGGACGGCCCTGGAAGACCGCGCGGCCGTGCTCGGCCTCGACCAGGATGAAGTCGAGCGTCTGCGAGATCGGCGGCGCCGGGAGCTCGCCGGCGAGCATCGCCTGGAACATCTCGAGTCCGGACTTGCCGGCCGCCTGCTCGCGCGTGGCCAGGCCGTATTCCTGGGGCCTCTTGCGGTCATAGACGGCCCGCCAGGCGGCCAGAGTCGCATCGGCGGTCGCGCTAGCGGGTTCAGACATGTCGTTCCTCTAATCAGTTGCACATACAATAATTGTAGCTACAATCGAAGAATGAGTCATCGTCGCGACGCTCTCGCCTCGTCGGCTGCCGTGCCGCGCGGCTGCACCAGCTTCAAGCTGCGCCAGCTGAGCCGTCGCGTCAGCCAGCACTACGACCGGATCGTCGCCGGCGCCGGCCTGAAGACGACCCAGTACTCGCTGCTCTCGAACATCGAGCGGCTCGGGCCGATCCGGCCGAGCGACCTCGCCGCGGCGATGACGATGGACGCGTCGACGCTGACGCGCAACCTTCAGCCGCTCGTCGCCGGGGGCTGGGTCGAGGTCGGCCCGGGTGCCGACGCGCGCTCGCGGCTGGTCATGGTCACGGCGGCGGGCCGTGCCAAGCGCGCCGAGGCGCAGCGCGAATGGAAGCGCGCTCAGCTCGCCCTCAACGAGCAGCTCGGCGCGGCGCGCGTCGCCGCGCTGCACGCTCTGCTCGACGATTGTCTCGGCGCGCTGAACGCCGTCGAAGAGGACCTTGCCCATGTCTGACTCCGGATCGCTCCCCCGGCCGCCACGATCGGCGGTGCCGCTGGCGCTGGTTCTGCTCGCCGCCGGCGGCGTGTTCGCGGTGACCATGGGGGCGCGCCAGTCGATGGGGCTGTTCCTGAGCGTCATCAATTCGACCACTGGTCTCGGCCTGGCGAGCATCAGCCTCGCGTTCGGCGTCGGCCAGCTGTGCTGGGGCTTGACCCAGCCGGTCGCCGGCCTGATCGCCGACCGCTACGGCGCAGGCAGAGTGCTGTTGCTCGGCCTCGCCCTCGTCTGCCTCGGCACCGCGCTGGTGCCGCTCATGACGACGACCTTCGGCCTGATCGTCGCCATCGGCGTCCTGGCTGCCGGCGGTGCCGGCTTCGCCGGGCCGTCGGTGCTGCTCTCGGCGACGGCGCGCCTCGCGCCGCCGGCGAAGCGCGGCATCGCCAGCGGCATCGTCAATGCCGGCGGCTCGTTCGGCCAGTTCATCTTCGTGCCGATCGCCCAGGGCATCACGGCCGTCGCCGGCTGGGCGATCGCGATCCAGAGCATGGCGGCGATCGTGCTGCTGGCGCTGCCGGCTGCATGGGTGCTGCGCGGCAGCTCGGCGCAGGCCGCCAGCGCTGCCGCTGCGACCGCGAGCGCCCCGGTCAAGCGCGAGAGCGCCGGCGAGGCGATCGGGCGGGCCATGCGCGATCCGAGCTATCTGCTGCTCGGCGCCGGGTTCTTCGTGTGCGGCTTTCACGTCGCCTTCATCGCCACCCATTTGCCCGGCGTCGTCGCCGCGTGCCAGCTGCCGCCGTCGGTCGGCGCCTGGGCACTGGCGATCGTCGGCCTGTTCAACATCGTCGGCAGCTTTGCAATCGGCTGGGCGATCGGCCGCTGGCGCATGAAGTCGCTGCTGTCGCTGATCTATGCCGCGCGCGCGATCGCGGTGCTGGTCTTCCTGCTTGCGCCGAAGACCGAGGCGGTGGTGCTGATCTTCGCCGCCTTCATCGGCCTCACGTATCTGTCGACGGTGCCGCCGACAGCCGGCCTGGTGGCCAAGTTCTTCGGCACGGCGCACATGGCGACCCTGTTCGGCTTCGTCATGCTCTCGCACCAGCTCGGCGGCTTCCTCGGTGCCTGGCTTGGCGGCAAGGCGTTCGAGTGGACCGGCGGCTACGACTGGATGTGGTATGCCGACATCGTCCTGGCCACGGGTGCGGCGCTGCTCAACCTGCCGATCCGCGAGGCGCAGCTGCCGGCACGCGTCGCCGCCGCTACGGCCTGAGCGTCACGGCGGGGCCGGCAGCGGCGGCACCGTGTAGTTGAGGGCGAGCCGGCCGCCGTCGACGTAGACGATCTCGCCGGTCATGTAGCTCGCCGCGTCGCTGGCAAGGAAGGCGCAGACGGCCGCGACCTCGTCGGGATCGCCGAGACGGCGCAGCGGCGTCCGGCTCATGATCCGCGCCTCCGCTTCGGCGCTGCCGAGCACCGCCTTCTTCGCCAGCTCGGTCGCGATCGTTCCGGGCGCGACCGCGTTGACGCGGATACCCATGTCGGCCAGCGCGAGCGCCATCGCCCGCGTCAGCTGGTCGATGCCGCCCTTGCTCGCGTTGTAGCTGGCGATGCCGGGGATCGCCGTCACGCCGTTGACGGAGCTCATGTTGACGATCGCGCCGCCGCCGCCGGCCTTGACCATCGCGCGCGCGACTGCCTGTCCGACCAGGAAGGCGCCCTTCAAGTTGACGTCGATGACGGCGTCCCAGTCGGCCTCGCTGACCGTGAGGAAGTCGCCGGCGCGAAAGATGCCGGCGTTGTTGACCAGGACGTCGATCCTGCCGAGCGCCGCGAGCGTCGCCGCAAGTGCCGCGTCGACCTCGCCGCAGTGGGCGACGTCGCAGGCGAACGGCAGCGCCTGCCGGCCGCTCGCATCGATCTCAGTCGCGATCTGGCCGGCGGCGGCGCCGTCGACGTCCCACAGCGCCACCCGCGCGCCGCTGGCCGCGAACAGGCGCGCGCACGCCGCACCGATGCCGGCGCCGGCGCCGGTGACGACGACGGCGCGGCCGGCGAAGTCGAAGCGAACCTCTCTCATGATTTCGCCGCGGCGCTCCGATCGAGCCAGATCGCGATGCCCTGCGCATTCAGCTCGAGATCGAGCGCCAGCAGCTCGCGGATGCGCTCGTCGGCGAGGATCACGCCGTGCGCTCTCAGGCTCCTGATGTGGATCGCCTCCAGCCCGCGCATCAGCGTCAGGTGGCGGTCGGCCCCCGGCGCCACCGAACGGGCGAGCGCGACCATTTCGTCGAGCTGGCCGAGCAGGAGACGGGCGAGCCGCGGCACCTCGCCGACACGGCCGTAGTGGGTGAGGTAGATGTGATCGGGAGCGAACGCGAGGATGCGCTGGATCGAGCGGCGCAACGCCTCGGGCTGGAACTGCACCGGTGTCGTCGTCGGCATGATCCACGGGCCTGCCGCGGTATCGAAGTCGCGATACGACAGGCCAAACGTGTCGCCGGTGAAGAGGCCCCGGCTCGCGGCGTCCCAGATGCTATGGTGATGCATCGCGTGGCCCGGGGTGTCGATGAAGACGAGCGGCCGGCCGGCGAGCTCGAGCGTCATGCCGTCGCGGCTCGCGACAACGCGCTCGGCGGCGACCGGCACCAGGGTTCCATACGAGCGCTCGATCTCGGCTGGGCCGTAGACCGCGGTTGCGCTACGAACCAGACGGGCCGGGTCGACCATGTGCCTGACACCGCGCGAATGAACGACCATGCGCGCGTGGGGCAGCTGCTGCATCAGCAGGCCCGCGCCGCCGGCGTGATCGAGATGGACGTGCGTCGGGATGACGAAGTCGACCGCGTCCGGCTCGAGCCCCGCGGCGGCGAGCGCCGCCAGCAGGCGCGGCACCGCATGGTTCGTGCCGGTATCGACGAAGGCGGCGCGACCGCCCTCGACGATCAGATAGGCAGCATCGAACAGCGGTCGGTGAAAGCCGGTGTCGATGACATCGATGCCGCGCGGCAGCGACTCGACGAAGTCGGGCGTCGCGGAAGCTGCGGCAGTCGAGTCGATCACGAAGGCTTCACACGTGCGGGAGATGGTCTTCGAGACGATTCTAGAGAGCACGTTCGAGCCGGGGACAAGGCGCACGGCGCAGAATTTGCCGAGATGCATGCCGCGGCACACGGAGACGAAGTCATGAGACCCATCGATCGATGCGCACGGCGCGTCGCCACCTTCCTGCTCGCGGCCGCGGCGCTCGCGGCTTGCGCCACGATGGCGCCGGGCGGCTTGCCGCTCGGCACGCCGATCGCCACCGCACGCCAGTCGCTCGTCGGGCCGAGCGGCGAGTATCCGCTGCCCGGCGGCGGCACGCGCCTCGAGTACCGGCAGGGCCGCCAGACCTACATGCTCGACTTCGACGCTGCCGGGCGCCTCGTCGCCTCTCGTCAGGTGCTGACGCCTGAGACGTTCGCGACCATCACGCCGGGGATGACCCAGGACCAGGTGCTCGCGCGAATCGGCCGGCCGATTCACGTCACCGGGATCGGCTGGCAGAAGCAGCAGCTCTGGAGCTATCGCTTCAGCAGCCTGGAAAACGAGTGCATCGTGTTCCAGGTCGCGATTGCCGACGCGACCCGCACGGTCACTGATGCGGGCCCCAACATGGACCCGGCCTGCAACGGCCCCAACAGCCGAGGACGCTGAGCTCGGTGCGCCAGCCACGCACGCGCCAGGCGCGTGCGTCCCTCCTGTCGCGGCAGCGGCTTGCGGCTACGCCGCGAGCAGCTGCCTGAGGACGAACGGCAGGATGCCGCCGTGCTTGTAGTAGTCGACCTCGATCGGCGTGTCGATGCGCAGGATCAGGGGCACGCGACGGCTCGAGCCGTCACTGCCGCGGATCACGAGCGTCGCATCCTGTTGCGGCCTGAGTTCGGCGCCGACCTCGACGTCGAAGGTCTCGTCGCCCTTGATGCCGAGCTGTTCCCACGAGTCGCCGGGCTTGAACTGCAGCGGCAGCACGCCCATGCCGACCAGGTTCGAGCGGTGGATCCGCTCGAAGCTCTTGGCGACGACCGCCTTGATGCCGAGCAGCTGCGTGCCCTTGGCGGCCCAGTCGCGGCTCGAGCCGGTCCCGTACTCCTCGCCGCCGAAGACGATCGTCGGTGTGCCCTCGGCCATGTACTTCATGGCCGCGTCGTAGATGAACATCTTCTCGCCCGAGGGCTGAAACAGCGTCACGCCGCCTTCCTCGCGCGAGCCGTCGGGGCCGGGCGGGATCATCAGGTTCTTGATCCGGACGTTGGCGAAGGTGCCGCGCATCATCACGTCGTGGTTGCCGCGGCGCGAGCCGTACGAGTTGAAGTCGGCCTTGGTGACGCCGTTCTCCTTGAGCCAGATGCCTGCCGGCGACGACTCCTTGATCGCACCGGCGGGCGAGATGTGGTCGGTGGTGATCGAATCGCCGAACAGGCCGATCGCGCGTGCGCCGATGACGCCGACGGCGGCCGCATGCGGCGTCATCTCGAAGCCCTGGAAGAACGGCGGCTCGGCGATGTAGGTCGAAGCGGGCCAGTTGTAGACCTGGCCGCTCACGCCCTTGATCTTTTCCCAGAGCGGCCCCGGTTCGCTTGCGACCTTGTCGTAGTTCGCCTTGTAGGCCTTGCCGTTCATCGCGAACTTCATCAGCGCCGCGACCTCGTCGCTGGTCGGCCAGATGTCGCCGAGGTAGACGTCCTTGCCGCCCTTGCCCTTGCCGACCGGCTCGGTCATCAGGTCCTTCAG